>Ga0070735_10002142_pt1 | contig 18149 bp, 16 predicted proteins | sample Coa_R1_FD_66443 | JGI IMG/M metagenome (GOLD analysis project Ga0070735, IMG submission 66443) | Surface soil microbial communities from Centralia Pennsylvania, which are recovering from an underground coalmine fire - Coalmine... | ecosystem: Environmental > Terrestrial > Soil > Unclassified ... | reverse complement strand
GGTCGCGTCGGTGAAGCCCGAGAACGCCGACAAGGTGGAAGCCGCGTTCAAGGACGAGATCACCAAGGCCACTACAGCCGGATTCACCGCGGAAGAAGTAGCCGCGGCCAAAGCCGCGCTCATGCAAGAGCGGCAGTTGAGCCGTTCGCAAGATAGCCAGTTGGTGGGGCTGTTCGTAAGTCAGGCCGAACTCGGCCGGACCATGCAGCGGGAGAGCGACCTCGAAAAGAAGATCAACGACACGACGCCCGAACAGCTGTCAGCGACCTTCAAAAAGTGGATCGACCCGTCGTCAATCGCCTACTTCAAGGCGGGCGACTTCAAGAAAGCGGCCGCGGCTTCAGCCAAATAGCCGCTCGTGACGGTTCGCCCAGGCAGCTACACATCCTGGCCAAACCCGCCGATTAGGCGATTATGGCCGCGCCCACTGCGATTAGGCTCTGGCCCCGCACCCAACAGCTCTGGTCCGCGCGCGGAGGCGAAGATGAGATCGCTCCCAGCGTCTACAATCTGGTGATAACCGGGGCCGTGGCTTATGCGCTCCTGCTCTACGGTTGGGCGGGCGAGGTCATGGTTACCGTCATACAACGCGCCCATCTTCGGCTCCATGTTTGGGAACTCGTGGTCGTGTTTCTATCACTGGCGGCCGGAGCTATCGCTGGCCATCTTATTTCGCTCGGTGCACGTCCGGCGAAAGCCAGCATCGGCCTGGGTGTAAGTGCCGCGTGCTTCGGAGCTTTCTCGGGCCCCTTTTTCAATCAGTACCGGGCTGGATCCATAACCCAGGTAGCGCTTGCGACTCTTACGTTCACCGTGTTCCTGGGAGCTGCGGGAATCATCTATCCGAAATCTCTCCAGAGCTGGCGCGGTCCGCTTTGTACCTCCGTGGTCGGGCTGATCTTCCTGCAACTTGCCGGCAGTTTCTTACCTGCTCTTCGAGGCACACCGGTCCATTCGATTCGGGAATGGATCGCCGTCGTGACCTTCTGCGCGTACGTGGTCTACGACTTCAATAGGGCTCAGCAGATCCAGCGTACGACGAGCCATGCCGTTCAGGTGGGCGCAGCGGTGTTTCTGGACATCATCAACCTGTTCGTCAATCTTTTGGAGCTGATGGGCTCAAAGAAGGACGAAGATTGAGAAGAAGCGGTCTAACGAACTTTCTCGTCTTTCTCCACTTTTCCGTCGCGGATGTGGATGATGCGATGCGCGTGCATGGCGATATCGTGCTCATGCGTGACCAGCACGATGGTATTGCCCTCCGTGTGCAGCTTAGCGAACAACGCCATGATGTCGTTGCCAGTGGCAGTATCGAGCGCGCCGGTAGGCTCGTCGGCCAGCAGAAGCGAGGGATGGTTCACTAGCGCCCGCGCGATCGCCACGCGTTGGCGTTGGCCGCCGGATAGCTCACTGGGCTTGTGCAGCATGCGCTCCTGCAGATCCACCTCTTTGAGAGCGGCCTTGGCCATGTCTGTGCGCTGGTGGGAAGAAACTCCCGCGTAGATCAGCGGCAGCTCTACGTTGTGCAGGGCCGTGGCGCGGGCCAACAGATTGAAGGTCTGAAACACGAATCCGATTTCCTTGTTGCGGATTCGCGCCAGCTCATCGTCGTCCATATCGCTGACCAGGTTGCCGTTCAGGTAGTACAAGCCGGCCGAGGGACTGTCGAGACAGCCAATCAGGTTCATCAGGGTCGATTTTCCGGAGCCGGAAGGCCCCATGATGGCAACGTATTCGCCCTTCTTGATTTCGATATCGATGCCCGCGACGGCATGGATGGTTTGGTCACCCATCACATAGGTCTTCATCAGATCCCAGGTGCGAATGATGACGCCATCGCGCCGGAGCTGCTCTCCACGCTCGGCTTTGTCGAGCACCGCGGCTTCAGCCATAGCGACCCCTAGCTCCCGGCTCCGATGACTGCGTTGCGGTTGTCCACCTTCACCCGGGATGCGGGCCGCATAGTGCGAATCGCCTGGTAGCTGCCGACGACAATCTGGTCGCCCGGCTGGACGCCGCTCAGAATCTCGACATCGGTAGCGCCGGTGATGCCGGTTTCCACCTTGCGGAATTCGGCCTTTTGATTCACGATCACGAACACGCCGGTGACTTCTTCGCGGCGCTGTTTCTCGGCAACCAGATCGAGGGGCGCCTGCCCGCTGTCTTTGGGCTTATTCTTGGCCGCAGCCGCCGCATCCTCGAGATCGCCTTTTTGCCGAACCGTTAGCGCCTGGATGGGGATATTGAGAACATCTTTGCGCGTCGAGGTGACAATCTTGGCCGTGCAGGAAAGCCCCGGGCGAACCTCCTCCGGGGGACTATCCAGCGTCACAATAACCTTGAAATCCTTGGCCTCGGTGGAAGAGGTCGCGCTGGCCGAAGCCACCTGGCCGGTGGATCTCAAAATGGCTTCATTTCCGATCTGGGTGACGTGCCCGGCAAAGGTGCGGTTGGGAATGGCGTCCACAGTCACATCGGCCTTCTGGCCAAGTCTCAGGTTCACAATGTCGGTCTCATCCACGTGCACTTCCGCCGTGACCAGGGACATGTCCGCGACGGTCATGATGCTGGATGCGGCCGAGTTCTGGATTCCCGGCACCACCGTCTCGCCGATTTGCACCGGTAAAGTTGTGACGATGCCGTCCGAAGTGGTGACGACGTCGTGCTTCTCCAGAATGTCGTTTAAGCGGGTCAGTCCTGCTTTTGCTTGCGTGACGCGTCGTTGGGCCGATTGTAAGTTGGCGACCGTCTGGACACGTTGTGATATGAGCTGTTCCAGCCGCAACTCGGCTTCGTGGAGCCCAGCCACCTGGGATTCGTAGGTGGATTTGCGCTGATCCAAGTCCGCTTGTGCAACCACGCCTGCTTTGAAGAGTTGCTCATAGCGGTCATTATTGATTTTGGCCAATTCCAGATCCGCTTTGGTTCGATCAATGGTCGCCCGCTGGGTCTTGATGGTATCGTCCTGCATCTTCAAGCCGGCTTCGGAGGCAGTGGAGTCGGATTCGGCTGACGCGATGGTAGCCTTCTGCTGCTCGACGTCCGCGGTAGCCTGGATGCTTTCGATTCGGGCAACTACCTGATTTTTGTGGACGTGGTCGCCTTCTTTGACCATCAATTCCATGACCCGGCCTTGGGCGTTAGCCCCTAAGTTGGTGTAAGTCTTGGGCTTAATCTCACCAGAAGCAGTCACGATGGACGTCAGGTCACCTTTGGCCACGGTAGCGGTCTGCACCGTCACCTGAGCGCTCTGGCTCCATCGGACGCTGGCTACAGTCCCACCCACCGCGGCCGCCGCCAGCACTATTCCGATAACGATCTTCCACTTTGTTTTCACGATGTTGGCGTCTCCACAGCAGCCTGAAGTTGTAAAGACGAGTTTCTGGGAAGGAAAGTTCCTCTGCGACCCGGCCGCTGTAACTAGTTTAGACGAACGAAATAGGCAAATCTTTACCCGTTGTTGTGAAAAAACTAGGTTTCGCCGGGTTTCCTTAGCGAGGTACGATGGAAGTTCCCATGAAACTTCAGAGCTATACGATCACCCAAGGACGGGACCGCGCCCCCGCGCGCGCCATGCTCAAGGCCATCGGGTTCACCGATGAGGACCTCAAGAAGCCCATTATCGGCGTCGCGAATACCTGGATCGAGACCATGCCGTGCAACTACAACCTGCGCGAGCTGGCGACGCACGTCAAGGCGGGCATTCGAGCGGCCGGCGGCACGCCCATGGAATTCAACACCATCGCGATCAGCGACGGCGTGACGATGGGCACGGAAGGCATGAAAGCGTCCCTGGTAAGCCGCGAAGTGATCGCCGATTCCATCGAGTTAGTCGGCCGCGGGCACATGTTCGACGGGATCGTCGCGCTGGTGGCCTGCGACAAGACCATTCCAGGAGCGGCGATGGCGCTGCTGCGTCTTGACGTCCCAGGTGTGATTATGTACGGCGGCACGATCATGCCGGGGCCCAATAATTCCACGGTGCAGACGGTTTTCGAAGCGGTGGGCCAGCGCGCCGCCAACAAGATCACCGATGCGCAGTTGCTCGAAATCGAAAATACGGCCTGTCCCGGCGCCGGCGCGTGCGGCGGGCAGTACACCGCCAACACCATGGCTACCGTGATGGAGATGATCGGGCTTTCTCCGATGAGCACAGCTTCGGTGCCGCAAGTGGACCCGCGCAAGCAGCAGGTCGCGTTCCGCTGCGGCCAGGTGGTGGTGGATGCGGTGCGCGCGGATCGCCGGCCGCGCGGAATCGTCACTCGCAAAGCCTTCGAGAATGCGATCGCGTCGGTGGCTGCCACGGGAGGATCCACGAACGCGGTGTTGCATCTACTGGCCCTGGCCCACGAAGCCGGTGTTCCGCTGGACATGGACGATTTCCAGACCATCAGCGCACGCACTCCTCTGATGGTCGACTTGAAGCCGGCGGGACGTTTCGTCGCGTACGACGTAGACCAGGCCGGCGGCTGGACAGTCGTCGCGAAACGTCTAAGCGATGGGGGCTTTGCCCACGGCGACGCCATGACGGTCACGGGCCGGACGTTCGCCGAAGAAGCCGCTGACGCCAAGGAGGCACCCGGTCAGGAAGTGATTCGGCCCCTGAACAAGCCCATCAAGGCGACGGGCGGTCTGGTCATCCTGAAAGGGAACCTCGCGCCCGAAGGCAGCGTGATCAAGGTGACCGGGATCGATAAGAAGTCGCATAGCGGACCGGCGCGGCTCTTTGCCCGTGAAGAAGACGCCATGCACGCCGTGACCACCGGGAAAATTAAAGCCGGCGATGTGGTGGTGGTGCGTTACGAAGGGCCTCGCGGTGGTCCCGGAATGCGCGAAATGTTAGGCGTGACCAGTGCCATCGTGGGAGCAGGACTCGCCGACACCGTCGCCCTACTGACTGACGGGCGTTTCAGCGGAGCCACTCGCGGCTTCATGGTGGGGCACATCGCTCCGGAGGCCTTCGTCGGCGGCCCGATCGCAGCCGTGCACGAAGGCGACATGATCACCATCGACCTGGAGAAACGGACTATTGACCTGGAAGTTTCGCCGGAGGAAATGAAGGCGCGACTCGCAGCCTGGAAGGCTCCCGAGCTCAAGTACGCCACGGGCGTGTTTCGAAAGTATGTGAATTCGGTCGGTTCGGCCGCGCAGGGCGCAGTTACGAGTTAGAGTCGGCTTTAGCTAACTTTAACGAGGTGCGGCTCGATCATCTTGAGGACTTCGGGCTTGGGCATCGCGCCCACCCGCTGATCGACCACCTGGCCGCCCTTGAACAGCAGCAGCGTGGGGATGCCGCGGATGCCGTACCGCATCGCCGTACCCGGATTGTCGTCCGTATTCAGCTTCCCGATCTTCACCTTCCCGGCGTACTCAGTCGCGAGGGCGTCGATCGTGGGGCCCATGGCCTTGCAAGGGCCACACCAGGGAGCCCAGAAATCCACTAGCACGGGCGTGTCGGATTTCAGCACATCTTGGTCAAAAGCGGTATCGGTGAAAGTTAGTGTGTTTTCAGCAGCCATGTTTCTTTTGTATCCCTTTCGGGCTCCGTTACTTATGATGCGGGATCGGGCCTGAAAGATGCAACTCAGCCCGTTCCGGGCGCTATGCTATTACAAAGTGTTACATATAACAAGCTATGCCTGAAATCGAGATTAAAACCGAAGGCGGGGAATCGGATCCCCTGGGACAGAAGGTCGGCGTTCTCGCCGCGGTACTGGCGGTGTGTTTGGCGGTGGTCTCCATCGCGTCGCACCGCGCACACACCACGGCGGTGATCGGGCGATCCGACGCCAACGACAAATGGTCGCAATATCAATCCAACCGCATTAAGTTTCATAGCCTGGAGCTGGGCGTCGACTTGCTAAACGGGCTCGGCCTCGATAAACCGGGCGCGGAGAAGATCATCGCGCGCTATGAGACCCAAGAGAAGAAGTACGAAGAGGAAAGCGCGAAGGTCAAAGACGAAGCCACTAAAAAAGAGGAGGAAACTACCCATACCGAGGATCGAGCCCTCCGCTACGATCTGGGTGAGGGAATGCTCGAAATCGGCGTGGTCATGGCGTCGCTTTATTTCATTTCCCGCAAGAAGCTGTTCCCGGTGGTCAGTGTGATATTCGGCGTTTCGGGCATTGTGGTCGCGATATCGGGCGTCTTGCTATAGCGAGCGGTACGCGTTAAGAGAGAGCATCAAGCGCTGATATTCCCTCGCGGACGTATCCCACGAAAAGTCTTTCGCCATCCCCCGGCGCATTCGTGCGATCCACGATTCCCGCTGCGCAAAAGCTTTTAGCGCTTGGGAAATCGCGTCCTGCAAAGCTTCAGGAGTATATTCGACGAACTTGAAGCCTGTTTCGGCATCTACGGTGTCGTCTAAACCACCTGTGGCCCGGACGATCGGGATGGTTCCGTAACGCAGGCTGTAGATCTGGCTGAGCCCGCACGGTTCATATTGAGAGGGCATCAGGAACATGTCTGCCCCGGCTTCGATACGATGCGTCAGGTCGTCGTTATAGCCGATTCGCACTGCAAACTTCTCCGGCCTTAGGGCCGCGAGCTGCCGGAACATGTCCTCGTATTTCCTTTGTCCGGAGCCGAGCGCCACCATCGCCACATCCTGCTCCGCCAGCCAGTCGGCGATGCCTTCCATCAGTTCTAATCCTTTTTGATCGACAAAGCGCGAGACGATTGCGATTAGCGGCCGCGCGGTGTTAGGTGGCAAACCAATCTCCGCGAGCAGCGCCTTCTTCGACACGAGCTTGCCCGAAAGGTCGCGCGCGGAATAGTGAGCAACTTGAAACGGGCCGGACTCCGGATTCCACTCCTCGTAATCCACGCCATTTAGGATCCCGCTCAATTTGTTGGAATGAGCACGCAGGAGGTCGTCCATGCCGAACCCGTACTCGGGAGTCTGAATCTCGCGCGCGTAAGTCGGGCTGACGGTGTTGACCGCATCGGACCAAACAATACCGGCTTTGAGATAGCTCACATGACCCCAGAATTCCAGGCCGCTGGGATTGTACAGGCCTGGATCGAGACCCAAATCAGCGAATGCGGCCGCGGGGAAATCTCCCTGGTAGCCGAGGTTGTGGATGGTCAGCAAGGTGCGTATTCCATAGAACGTGGGGTCGCTCGCGAAAGTGGTTTTCAGATACGGCGCGACGAGTCCCGCTTGCCAATCGTGCGTGTGCATCACGGTGGGTCGAAAGATGCGGCGCGCAATACCTAGCGCGGCTTGGCTCAACAGCCCGAACCGGATGTGGTTGTCGGGATAGTTGCCGTAGATCTCCGCGCGATCGTAGAGCAGCGGGCAATCCACGAAAAAATATTGCACGCCGCGGTGGATGAGGCGATGAATATCGACATGGTACGAGTGCGGGCCGATCCATAGCGGCATGGCGAGCCACACAACTTCTGCGCCGGATGTCTCCGCGACGCGATATTTCGGCATGACCACGCCGACTTCGTCTCCCAAGCGAACCAGGGCCGGCGGCAGCGAACCCAGCACATCCGCGAGGCCGCCCGTCTTAGCAAATGGTGTGGCCTCCGACGCCACCATCAGGATCTTCACTGGGCGGCGGCTCCCAGCAGATGCTTTTGCACTTTGCCCAGCGCATTGCGAGGAAGTTTGTCGACGATGATAAATCGCCGTGGGCATTTAAAGGAGGCAAGTTTTTCGCGGCAAACCGCTTCGAGCGCGTTCGTATCACAAGCGCCTCGCAAGTCGGCGCGGGGAACGATGTAGGCTACCGGGACTTCGCCGCGTACGCGATCGGGCTGGGCTGCGACGGCCGCTTCGGCCACCTCGGGCTGTTCCATGAGAAACTCTTCGATCTCGCGCGGATAGATGTTGAAGCCACCAGAGATAATCAGATCGCTACGGCGTCCGCACAAGGTGTAGTAACCGTCGGGCGAGCGCTGCGCGATGTCACCGGTTTTGAACCAGCCAGCGACGAACGCGGCGCGAGTGGCATCGTCACGCCGCCAGTATCCGGGGAACACGTTTGGACCTTTTAGAAAAAGTTCGCCCGTTTCACCGTCGGGCACTTCCTGCCCTTGTGGATTGAGGATACGCGCCTGAACTCCCGGGAGCGGAAACCCAACGCTACCCGGACGCCGTTCTCCGTCGTAGGGATTCGAGATGTTCATGATCGTTTCGGTCATGCCGTAGCGCTCCAGAATGGTGTGACCGAACATTTTGCGGAAATCTTCGAGCACTTGGGCCGGAAGCGGCGCGGATCCCGATACGAACAGGCGCATACCTTTGCCGATTTCGCGGGCTCGTTCCGGCGGAAGATCCAGTAACCGGACGTACATCGTCGGCACGCCGAAAAACAATGTCGGCCGGAAATCCAGAAACTCGGCCGCGGCTTTTTCGTGTTCAAAGCGCTCCAGCAGGCGCATACGGCACCCCGAAAACAGCCAACAGTGTAGGCCGTTGCCGAGTGCGTGGACGTGAAACAGCGGGAGGGCCAGCAAGAAACGATCCTCCGCGGTAATCCGCCAAGCCTCCACAAGATTCGCGGCGTTGACCGCGAAGTTGTTGTGCGTGAGGATGGCGCCTTTGGAAACGCCGGTGGTCCCGGAAGTGTAAACCAGCGCGGCGGGCGCGGCACTGTCTAGAGGCGTTTCGGGCAGTTCCGGAATGTGTCGAGCTGCTTCGGCACGCAGGGCGGGGAGCTCTTTTTCGGTGACGAACAGCTTCGGCTCGGCATCGCTAAGGATGTGAGAAAGCTCGCGCTCGCGATACAAAATGTTCACCGGAACAAAGATGACTCCCAGCTTGACGCTCGCGAGGAACAAATCGACAAAGTCGATGCAATTGACCAGGTACACGGCAAGCCGGTCCCCGCGCAGGAAGCCCCGGGCGGCCAGCGCATGAGCCATGCGATTGCTGCGCGCATCGATATCGCCGAAAGTGTAAGTCGTGCCGTTCCATTCGAGCGCAGGCTCGGCCGCGCGCAGGCGCAAAGAGGTATCGAATCGGTTGCGAAGATTCATGCAAGGCGAGCCATGGCTCGCCCCTACAAAGATACCAATCAGTCGTTGACGTCGATGTTGTCGGTGAAGCAACTATCAAACGCGCGATCGAGGACGTCCGCGGTCAGCTTCTTGGGCCGCGCCTCGAAGTTGATGAGGTCGAGAGCGTGGCTGATAACGTCCCGCGGATGGCAACGGCGGTAGCGCTTGCCGTTTTGCACATAGTGCTTTTCTACGAACCCGTCGATTACGCCCGGATCGTGAGCCAACAGCCGCGATTCGGCGAAGCGCTCGAAAATCTGGATGAACTCGCTTTTTCCGGGACTGCGCAGGAACATCTTGTACTGAATACGGCGCAGGAAAGCCTCATCACCCAACTGATCGGGCCGCAGATTGGTGGAGAAAATCAGAAACGCCTCGAACGGCACGGTCATCTTGCCGCCAGCCTGGAAACTCAGATAATCGACGTGCCGCTCCATGGGAACGATCCAGCGGTTCAGAATCTCGGCAGGTGAGGCTTTTTGTCTCCCAAAATCGTCAATGAGGTAAATGCCGTTGTTGGCCTTGAGCTGAAAAGGCGCATCGTAGACTTTCGAGACCTTGTTGAAGCTCAGATCCAGCATGTCCAAACCCAGTTCGCCACCGGTGATGATGAATGGGCGGCGGCACTTGAACCAGCGGCGATCGAATCCATGATCCCGATCCATGGTGACGCTTTCGCTTTCCGTATCGTCGATCTTCTGGTGATAAATCGGGTCGTAAAGCTGGATGATGTTGCCCTGGGACTCGATCGCGTAGGGCATAAAAATCGGGGCCGTTTCCACGCGGAACAGTGATTCGGCCAGCGCGGTCTTGCCGTTGCCGGGTTGACCGTAGATCAAGAACGACTTATTGGAGTTCACGGCCGGTCCGATGCGCGCCAGGATATCCTGCTCCACCACCAGATGTTTGAAGGCGCTCTTGAGCGACTCCGGCGTCAGCCAATCCTCGGCCAGGCGCTGCCGCCGCACCACCTCCGAGTATTGATGAAGAGGGACCGGAACGGTTCCGGCGTACTGATTGTTTTCCAAATACTCGCGCGTGAGATTTCGGCCGGATTCGGTTAGCGCGAAAATTCCCGAACTATTGCCCATCCCCAGCGACTTCTTGATCCCCACGTGATGTTGCCGCTTCAGGATCTCGAGTAGTTCATCGATCAGGCTGTACTGGAGGCCGAGGAGGCTCGCCAAATCTCTTCCCATCACCTCGCCGCGGAAATAGAGGAACTTCAGAATCAGCTGTTCGATCAAGGACAAGGAGATGCCGGTATCTTCCAGAGATTCGGGCTCCGGTGGAACGACACCTTCTTCGGACGATCGCGTGAACTCATTTTCCGCCGATTTTGCCTCGACCCGCGGAGTGGCGGGGGGAATTTTGATCTGAATTCCACTGCGCAGGGGCGGATCGGAAATGGCGCTCACGAATGCATCCTCCAGGCGATCAAAGATCCCAGAAATCGGGGTCTATGCTACCTATCGGACAGGGCTGAAGTGCCCTGCACCTTAGATGCTGTCCTAGTACCGCGACTTAGCGAGGTACCGGTGCGGCGAGCTTATGCGCGCTCAGCGTTTTCTTCCACGATGCGCCCGTCGAACAAGTGAATGTTGCGATCGGCGAAGCGTTCGTAGCGCGGATCGTGGGTGACCATGCAGATGGTGGCCCCACCGCGATGCAGATCCCGTAACAATTCCATTACAGCCTCGCCGTTGGTGCTGTCCAGGTTGCCGGTGGGCTCGTCAGCCAGCAGGATGGATGGATCGCCCGCCAGCGCGCGAGCCACGGCCACGCGCTGCTGTTGGCCTCCGGAAAGTTGCGACGGATAGTGCTTCACGCGGTGGCTCATGCCGACGCGCTCCAGCGATTCGTGTACGCGCTTCTTGCGCTCGGCGCTAGGCATGCCGCGGTAGGTGAGCGGCAGTTCGACGTTTTCATAGACGGTGAGGTCGCCGATCAAATTGAAAGCCTGGAAGATAAATCCGATCTCGCGGTTGCGGATGCGGGCCCGCTCGCTAAGCTTCAGCCCCTGCACCGGCCGGCCGTTGAGCTCGTAGGTGCCGTCAGAAGAAGAATCCAGCAGCCCGAGAATCGCCAGGAGCGTCGACTTACCGCAGCCGGAAGGACCGGCGATCGAGACGTATTCGCCCTTCTTGATATCGAGATGAATGCCCGCCAGCGCGTGCGTCTCCACTTCGTCGGTGACGAAGACTTTCTTGACTCCATCCAGATGAATCAGAACTTCGGCCATATGCGCTCCTCTCTCGTTGTACGATCAGTCCAGACGAATGCGGGGATTCTGATCCTGAGCCGACATGTCGGAGAGAATCACCTGATCGCCCACTTTCAGCCCGTCCAAAACCTCGATGGTATTCACCGAACCGCGCCCTAGCTTGACGGTGACGCGCGACGCTCCCTTTCCGTCCGGTTCCAGTTTGAATATGCTCACGGAACTGTCCGGCTGGCCGAACACCGGCCGGCCGATATAGACTACATCCGCCAACCGCTCGATTTCCACGGTCCCATCCACGCTGAGGTCGGGTACCGCGCCGCTCGGCAGCGGTCCATCGAGTTTACAATCCACTGTGCGGGTCCCGTTGATCACGTTGGGATCTATTCGGACTACGTGCGCCGGGATGATTCCGTTCCGTGTATCGATAGACGCTTTTTGTCCCAGAAGGATATCCTTGGCTTGGGTTTCGGCGATCTGCAGCTCGGCCTGCAGCGTGGCCTGGGCAACCTTCGCGACGATGGTGCCGGCGGTGACGTGCGTGCCAACCTGTAAGGTCAGCTCCTGAACCACGCCTTCCGTTCCGGCGCGGACCGTGAGCTCGGTAAGCTGCTGCTTCTTGCGCTCCCAGGTCGCTTGTAACTTGTCGATCTGGACCTTTGCGGATTCCAGTTGCGCGTCGATGGAATCCTTCATGATGTCTAGCTTTTCCTTCTCGGTCTGAAAGTGGTTGGTGGCCTGTTCCCAATTTGCCGTAGTGAGTTTTACGTTCAACTCGGTTTGCAGCTGGTACTTGAAAAGCTGCTCGTCTTTATCCTTGTTGAGCGAAGCCTGCTTCAAGGCGTTCTCGGCGCTGGCTACCGAGGCTTGCTGGTCGAATTTCTGGCTTTGCAGCTTAACCTTCAAGTCGGCGTAGGTGGCCTGGGCCTGCTTCACCTGCCATTCGAGGTCGTTGGCCGCGAGATCCATGTCGGGATTGATTAATACCATCAAGACCGTGTCCGGTTTCACTCGCTGGCCGGATTTTACGGGAACTTTGATCACCTGGCCGTCCTGGAGGCTGGGGATCACGATGATCTCCTCGGGCGCCAGCTTGCCGAGTCCCTTTCGTTCGATGACAATGGGTCCGCGTTTGACGGAATCGATCCAGACCGTGGCGCGCTCGACAGTGGGGGCTGCCGGCTCGAGCTTGGATAGGCGCCAGCCTGCGGCTCCCAGCGCGCCGACCGCCAGGATCCCGTAAAGGATCAGCTTGATGCGCTTTCTTTTGGCGACGCCTTCTCGCTTGATGTCCATGGTTGTTACAGCCCGATAATTTACTACCGCACGCCTTCTACCGTTCTACAGGCGGTTAAAATGCGTGTAGTTACAGAGGTTTATGGTTCTGTGCGAGATTGTATCACGCCCTCGAGGTGTCCGCTCCTGGGACGGGGCTGTGCGGATCGGCCTACGGATTCCGATATATTGAGGCTGGAATGGAGCGGGAGACCGGATTCGAACCGGCGACATCGACCTTGGCAAGGTCGCACTCTACCAGCTGAGTTACTCCCGCGCCTGCGGAGGGAAGGACCCCAAAGGACAGAATTTATTGTCGCGCCCGCTACGGCGAAAGTCAAATAGACCTGTAGTGGGGTAGTGGCTCAGTGGGGTAGTGGCTCAATTTGAAAGTTAAGAAACAATAATAGCCTAGCGTGATCCACGGTGCAGCATGCAGCCCGCCACGGCGTCCTGCAAATCCCTGGAGGCGCTGCGATCGCGCTTGCACGCCGACGTTAGAGTCTACACGGAAGCCATTCGGCAGCTTGAAGCAGCGGCCTTGGGGGTCATGGATGAACACGTGTTTAAGAAAGCTCTCAGAGACGTACGCGTTGCGCGCGATGCCTTTACGGAAGGTAGCAAGCGACTCAATCGACACGTTGCCTCTCACGGCTGTATCTAGCTGTCCCGACTAGATCAGGGAATCCGCTATTCGCCTATGGTTCCTTCCAACGATCACGAGCTTGAAATTGCCAGAATTGTGGACCGGATAGACAGTGAGGGGACGCTTAGCCTATCCTCAGGAGCCGGTGTTATGGCCGTTGTGAGCTTTATAATGTCGAAGGCCGACTGCAAGTTCCTGGTAGGCTACATTCGCTGGCGGATGGATAACCCAATCGCGAGGTAGCCCATAGGAGTCTCTTGACGCAAAGGTGAGCCGTCGCGACGTGACTTGCGGGCTTTCGTCAACCTGATCGATTTGAATCTTAAAAAACGCTGACTTACTTAGTATCAATGGGTGATTGGCTGCCGCCCGCCAAAAGTTCTATCCTCGAATCCTGTGACTGGAGGGCAAAATCTAATGCAAAACCTGAAGGGCCTTATCTTCCTGCTCAAGATCTGGAACGACTCGTTAGGGCAGGACCTCATCGAATACGCACTGATGGCCGGTTTCGTGGCGGTGGCCGCAGGCGCGATTATGCCGAACGTTGCGGTCAGCATAAGCCAGATCTTCTCTCAAGTTGGCTCTGTGCTCAGCAACGCAAATAACGGCAGCTAAACCCCAACCGGACGATCTCAATTCGTGCGGCCTAGACTGCGGCGGGCCATCTCCACCATCACCGTTCGCCAGCATCACGGCTCGAACCTCGCCAAGCTGTTCTGGCTCGAGCCGAGGCAGAAGACGCGCAAGCGCGGCGTCCAGAGCCTACAACCAGGGATCTCCCTAGTGAGTTGGCGATCGACAGGCCGAGTCACCGTTGGGTCAGTTTGAAATCGAACCCCTACCAGCCCAGGAGGTAGAGGCTCAATTCGACCTCTTAGGCCCCCCGCAACCAAGAGCAAACGGTCTGTCATCGAAATGTTTTAGTGCTTCATCCGGGGTCGGGGGATGGTGGTAATCCCCTGAAAATACGGATGATAAACAATGAAAACTTTCTCTTGCCCGAAAAAGTTTTTGTGCTATGCTGAGATCCGTCGGTGAGCACGGATCGTCCTCGTTCCAGTCCCGTGTTTCACGCGCAGTGAGCGTCGAGAATTTCCCCCGGATCAGAGAGAGTACCATGATCGATTTCCACAGCCTGTGGTAATCATGTGGGAAATTTGCGGCCAGACGGGGAGATTGCAGCCAAGGAGTCACACGTGGGTGGAAACTGGGAATCGGCCGGGGCCGTAGCGGTAGCACAAGAATTGAATCCCTGGGATTTGATCAAGGCAAAACTGGCGGAGAGAATCGCTCCCCAGGAATTCCAAAACTGGGTGATGCGAACTGCGCTCGAGAGCCTCGACCAAGGCTCGTTACGAGTTCAGGTACCGGATCAAGTAACTAAAGATTTCATCGAGCAGGAATACACGGAACAGATCCGCTCCACCATCCGGGAGTTGAATCTTCCCGTGGAGCAGGTGGTGTATTTGCCGCATGCAGAAAGCCGGCAGGCTTCCGCTGACACGGCTTCCGCTTCCTTGGAACCGGCGTTTGCCTCAGCGGCCGGGCAGCTGAATACACGGTTCCGTTTCGACAACTTCGTGGTCGGCAGCTGCAATCAGTTCGCTCACGCGGCGGCCCGCGCGGTTGCCGATAGCCCTTCGCGCAGCTACAACCCGTTGTTTATCTATGGTGGTACTGGCATGGGAAAGACACACCTCATGCACGCGATCGGGCGGGAGCTTCTCGACAAGTATCCGGCGATCCGCGTGGTGTACACATCCAGCGAGCGCTTCATGAACGAGATGATTCTCTGCCTGCGCACCAACCGTATGCCGTCCTTTCAACGGCATTACCGTACCGCCGACGTCCTGCTGGTGGATGACGTGCAGATTCTGGCCGGCAAAGAGCGGATGCAGGAAGAGTTTTTTCACACATTCAATGAACTCTACGATCATCAAAAACAGATTGTGATCTCGAGCGATTCGGCGCCGAAAAGCACCTCGGGCCTGGTGGAACGGCTGCGCTCGCGTTTCGAGTGGGGACTGATGGTGGATGTCCAGCCTCCGGATCTCGAAACGAAAATGGCAATCTTGGATAAGAAAGCCGAGATTGAAGGAGTCGCGCTTCCGGAGGAAGTCCGGATCTACATCGCCACGAAAACTAAGTCGAACGTACGCGAATTGGAAGGTGCGTTGATCAAGCTGATTGCTTACTCTTCGATTACCAGCTCGCCGATAACGCTGCAGATGGCGCAGCAGGTCCTGAAGTATCTGATCTCCGGTGGAGAGCGCCGCATCACCATGGATTCGATTCTTCGCGCGGTGGCTGAAAAGTTCAACATGCAACCTCAGCAGCTTAAGCAAAAGTCGAATTCACGGCAGATCGCCTACCCGCGCCAAGTTGCAATGTATCTGATGAAGGATCTTACGCAGGCTTCGCTGCCCGAAATCGGCCGCGTTTTTGGCGGGAAACACCACACAACCGTTCTACACTCGGTCCAAAAGATCGAACGGCTGCGCCAGACCGATACGGATCTCAACAGGTTGATCCACAGCCTAATCGACTCAGTTCATTAGTGTTGCTGACGTCATCCACAACTCGGCTTCCTTACGCCCTGTGACAACTTGTGAATACTACCCCCAAGCCGCTTTTACCCATTCGGATGCACTCTTTTGTGCACAGCTTCCGATGGCATTAACTCCTCAGTCTTGCTATAATTTAGAAAGAAATCAAGGTTTCCACAGGTACTACGACTACGATTACTCTTACCTAATAGAGATCTAGTCAGAAAAACAACCTCCGCTATGGAATTCACCGTCAGTAGGGCTGATCTGGTTCGAGAGCTGAATCTCTCTCAGGGTGTTGTTGAGAAGAAGACCACGATTCCAATTCTGTCGAACATTCTGCTGGAAGCCGACGGCGATCGTCTGCTGCTGACGGCGACGGATTTGGAGTTGGGAGTTCGGTCGTCCTGCGCCGCGAAGGTGAAGAAAAAGGGTGCCGGTACCATTCCGGCACGGCGTCTGCTGGACTACGTTCGATTGCTGCCCGAAGGTGAGGTTCAGGTCAAGATTCTCGAGAACCAGTGGGCGAGTCTGGTGTGCGGCCGCTCAAAAACCCGGATCGCCGGCATGTCTCGCGAAAGTTTTCCGGAACTGCCTGCGATGCCCGCGGTGCTGGCGGAAATACCCATTGGCGTCCTGGCGGGGATGATCGCCAAAACAATTTTTGCGATTTCGAGCGAAGAATCCCGATTCACGCTGAATGGCGCACTGCTGGTGCTGAAAAAAGGCAGTATAGCGATGGTCGCAACGGATGGGCATCGACTCGCGATGGTGGAAAGCTCGAGTGATCTTCCCGGTGTAACGGGAGCCTATCGGGCGCTGCTTCCTCGCAAAGCCATGGCCGAGCTTCAGAAGCTCGCTGCGGATGCAACTCCGGATTCAGTGCTGCGCTTCGCGGGCGATGAGAACCATCTATTTTTCGAGCTGGGAGGCCGGATGCTGCTCAGCCGCAAACTGACCGGAAATTTTCCGGACTTTGAACGAGTGCTGCCCAAGGAACATGCGCACTCGGTTTCGGTGAATCGTGATGAGTTTCGCGGCGCGATCGAACGTGTGGCGCAGTTTTCCGATGAGCGCTCGCGCGGAATCCGCGTGGCCGCGGGCGGGGGCGAGCTGAAGGTTCACTCCTCGGTATCGGAGACGGGCGAGAGCGAGGACAGCATCGCGGCTGCTTACGACGGACCGGCGGTCGAGATCGGGTTCAATGCGGAGTATCTCCTGGACTTCCTGCGCGCCGTCGCGACGGAGGAAGTCACGTTCTTGTTCAAGGACGCCCATAGCGCCGGAGAGCTTCGCCCGGGTGGCGAAAAAGCGGACAACTATCGTTACGTGATCATGCCCATGCGCATCTGAGATTTGTTTCGGGCGAGCGGTTCCGAGAAAGAAGTATGGCGACGAAAGACATCAGCGCAGTTTACGATTCCACGAGTATTAAAGTGCTTGAGGGCCTGGAGGCTGTGCGTCTCCGCCCGGCGATGTACATCGGATCCACTGGCGAAATGGGTCTGCATCACCTGGTCTACGAGGTGGTGGACAACGCGGTGGACGAGGCGCTGGCGGGGTATTGCACTGAGATCAACGTCGTCATCCGCGAAGACGATTCGATCAGCGTTACGGATAATGGACGCGGCATCCCGGTAGACATGCACGCCGAGGAAGGTATGTCGGCGGCCGAAGTCGTCATGACCAAGCTGCACGCCGGCGGCAAATTCGACTCAAACACCTACAAAGTCTCGGGCGGGCTGCACGGCGTGGGCGTCAGCGTGGTTAACGCGCTCTCTGAAGTGCTTCAGCTTGAGATCTGGCGGGATGGGTTCACCTGGGAGCAGGAATACGCCAAGGGAGCCCCCAAGTCCGCTTTGGCGAAGACCGGGAAGCCCCCGCGCGGCAAGACTGGCACGAAGGTCACCTTCAAGCCCGATTCGTCCATCATGGACGCCTCGAAGTTTAACTTCGACACACTCGCGCAGCGGCTTCGCGAGCTGGCGTTTCTGAACAAGGGTCTGAAGATTACTCTGACGGACGAACGCGAAGATCCGCCGCGTTTCAGCCCGTTCGAGTTCGTCGGCGGTATTGCCGAGTTCATCAAACATCTGAACAAGGGCAAGGCCGTTTTGCACGACAAGCCCATCTACTTCGAGGGTGTGCGCGATCTGCCCAATGGCGGTCAGCTGACCATGGAAGTGGCGCTGCAGTACAACGACACCTACAGCGAATCGGTCTTCAGCTTCGCGAACAACATCAACACGGTGGACGGCGGCTCGCACCTGAGCGGCTTCCGCAGCGCGCTCACGCGAACCATCAACGCTGCGGGCCAGAGCGGCGGCCTGTTTAAGGACGTCAAGGAGAATCTGACCGGCGACGACGTGCGCGAAGGTCTGACGGCTGTGATCAGCGTGAAGCTGCCGCAGCCGCAGTTCGAAGGCCAGACCAAGGGCAAGCT
>Ga0070735_10002141_pt1 | contig 18153 bp, 17 predicted proteins | sample Coa_R1_FD_66443 | JGI IMG/M metagenome (GOLD analysis project Ga0070735, IMG submission 66443) | Surface soil microbial communities from Centralia Pennsylvania, which are recovering from an underground coalmine fire - Coalmine... | ecosystem: Environmental > Terrestrial > Soil > Unclassified ... | reverse complement strand
GAAGCCTCGCCCGCTCGCTACGCAAGAGGGCGTCAATTTGCTCCGGCGTCCCCGCCACCGCCGCCTCGAGGCACCGCTCCCAGAGGCCGTCGTCGCTCGGATCGGCCCCGACGAGCGACTCCGCCCACAGCGCGACGACTTCCTCGAGCGCGCCGTTGTCCCCGAGATAGATCGCGCGGGTGACCTTCGCACCGTTCAGGAGAAACTCCGCCGCCCGGGCGAGGGCGGCCAAATCGTCACCAGCCGGGCCAAGCAGGCCAAGTCGCACGTTGCCACTCTAGCAGCGCCCCCGCTGAGAACGACGAGCAAAGGGCCGTAGGACTCACCCCGTATGGTCCGGCTCGACCCGGACCCGGGCGGCGCCTAGCTTGTTCTCCTGGATGCAGACGCCGTCCCCCAAGCTCATGGCCGCCGCTCGCGCGGGGGAGGTTCTCCGCGAGCACCTGGACGGGCGCGCGCCGCTCACGGTGGCCGACGCTGCGGCCAAGTCGGGTCTGGCGCTTCGCGACGCCGAGAGCGGCCTCACGTGGCTCTCCAAGGAATACCGGGGCCAGCTTCGCGTCACGGCGGACGGAGACCTCGTCCACATCTTCCCGACCGGGTTCTCGAAGCCCTGGGAGACACGAGACGCAATCGCGCGTGCGGCCGGGGCGGTGGGTCACGCGGCGATGGGCGTCGTGCGCTTCGTTGTGCGAGCGTGGGTGACGATCGTCCTCGTCGGGTACGCCGCCGTGTTCGTGGCGCTCATTCTGGGCCTCGCGTTCGCGCGGCAGGGCAACGACGACCGCCGCGGCAACGACCTACCCGGGGGCGCGATCGCGTACGCTTTTTTTCGAGTCCTCGGCGACGCGCTCTTCTGGACCTTCCATCCCTGGTCCCCCTTCGCGGTCGCCCCGATGTGGGAAGGCCCGGCGTACCGTCCGGCGCGCCGTGCGCGTTCCGATGGAGTGCCCCTCTACGAGCGCGTGAACCGATTCTTCTTCGGCCCCACGCCGGCTCCCGAAGATCCGCGCGCCGAAGAGCAGCGCGTGCTCGCGGCCATCCGCGCGGGCAAGGGGCGGATCGGTCTCGCCGACGTGATGCGCGTGACGGGCTTGCCGCGCGAGCGTGCCGATCCGCTGATGGCGAAGCTCATGCTGGACTACGACGGGGACGTCGCGGTGAGCGAGGAAGGCGGAATCGTCTACCGGTTCCCGGCCATCCGGAGGACGGCCGAAGCGGTCTCCGATACGCGTCCTCCGCCCCCCGCGTGGACGCGAGCGAAGCCGCTGCCACCCCTGACGGGCAACTCGCCGGGGGCCAATCTGGGCATCGGCGCGCTCAACGCCTTCAACCTCTTCGTCAGCCTCTGGGCGCTCACCAACGACATGACGATCGAGCGGGTGGTCCACCTGTTCGATCGCATCCCGCACCCCATCGCGGACACGGGCATTCCGATCGCGCTCGGAATTGTGCCGTTCGTCTTCTCCTTGGTGCTCTTCGTCGTTCCGGCCGCTCGCGCGCTCGCCCGCCCGGCCAGGGAGCGGCGCGCGGCGGAGGAGCGGGGCCGCCTCGCCGTTCTTCGCGAGGTCGTGGACCGGGTCGCCGCCAAGCAGCCCGTCACCGACCAGGCGGTGAAAGAGGCGTGGCGTCAGGGGGCGGGACGCGTTCCCGATCCCAAGAGGGTCGACCGCGAGCTCGTCGCGCTCGGCGGAGATGTGGCCATCGACGACGCGGGGCGAACGCGCTGGCGGTTCGTGGACCTCGAGACCGAGGCCGCCGCCGTAGCGGCCGAACGGGAAGCTGCGTCCGATGAAGAAGCCCGACTGGGCAAGGTTGTGTTCGCCACAGACGACCGCACTCATTGAAGAAATCGGCGTCGCGACACACCGAACCCCCCCCTTCGCGAGCGGCCGTTGCGCCCGCCCCGTTCGGGAATCGGATGACGAATGGCGTGTTGTTAAGGGTGCCATGACTCTGCGAAAGCTCCTCCCTGTTCCGTCCCTTTTGCTCGCGCTCGCCAGCGGCTGCCAGCATTCGGCCGCGGCCTCTCCCCCGGCGGAGGGTCCTCCGGCCACCCCCGCGCCGTTCGCGAGTCCGCCCGTTCTGCCGGGAACGCCAGACGTCGCCACCCTCGTCGCGCGCGTCAGGCCCTCGGTCGTCAACATCACGACGGTCCACGAGGTCAAGATGGCGCATCACGAGTTCGGCGTCCCGGACCTCGAGGACATCTTCCCCTTCTTCCGTCAGGGCCCGCAGGGCCCCATGCGTCGCCACGGCGGAGACGAAGGGGGCGATCAGGTCATGAAACAACAGGCGCTCGGCTCCGGGTTCATCGTCGACGCGCAGGGCCACGTCGTCACGAACGCCCACGTCGTCGACGACGCGGACGTGGTCAAGGTCAAGCTGGCCGACGATCGCGAGTTCCAAGCCAAAGTGGTCGGCAAGGACGATCGCCTCGACGTGGCGGTCTTGCAGCTTCAGGGCGCGCCGCGCGACTTGCCCGTCGCGTCCCTCGGGTCGAGCGACGCCTTGCGCGTGGGCGAATACGTCGTCGCGATCGGAAATCCCTTCGGGCTGGGCAACACCGTGACGATGGGCATCGTGAGCGCCAAGGGTCGGACGATCGGCGCGGGGCCCTACGACGACTTCATCCAGACCGACGCGAGCATCAACCCGGGCAACAGCGGCGGGCCGCTGTTCGACCTGCGCGGGCAAGTGGTTGGGATCGATACCGCCATCAACCCGCAGGGCAAGGGAATCGGGTTCGCGATCCCCATCGATGCGGCGAAGGACGTCTTGCCGCAGCTCATCGCGTCCGGCCACGTGTCGCGCGGGCGGCTGGGCGTCGTCATCCAAGGCATGGATCAAGATCTCGCGAAGGCGTTCGGGATGGATCGGCCGCGCGGCGCGCTGGTCGAGCAGGTCGAGCCGGGCGGGCCCGCCGAAAAGGCCGGCATCGTCGCGGGCGACGTCATCGTTTCGCTCGACGGCAGGGAAGTTCCCCGTTCGGAAGAACTCCCGCGCATGGTCGCCCGTCATTCGCCGAACGTCCGCGTGAGGGTCGGGATCGTTCGCGCCGGCCAGCACAAGGAGGTCGACGTCACCCTCGCCGCGCTCAAGGACGAGGGCCAGACGCGCGTCGGATCGGACGAGACCCCGGGGCCGTCGGGTGAAAAGTCGTCGGCGCTCGGCATCGGCGTCGGTGACGACGACGGGCGGGTCGTCGTCCAGCGCGTGGCGCCCGAGGGCCCGTCCGACGGCAAGCTGCTACCCGGGGACGTCATCGAGCAGGTGAACCAGCAACCGGTCACTGGAGCGGCGGACCTCGCCGCGAAAGTACACGCCGCGTCCGCGGATCGCCCGGTCCTGCTTCGCGTGAAGCGCGGCGATCAAAGTCGATACGTGGCGATCGAGCGTCGCAAGTAGCCTCGGGCGGATCGACGCCGAATCACTTCGGGCGCGGCCTGTCGCGTCGCGGCGCCGCCTCGGCGAGCGAGAGGAGCACCGCGCGGACCAGGGAGTTCGCGGTCCCCGACAGCTCGGTCAGTCGGTGCGCCCGCCCCTGCTCCACCGCGAGGAGCACGAGCTCGTTGATGCCGCCGATGACGGCTGCCGCCATCGGCGCCGAGAGTCCCCGCATCCCCGGGTGATCGGTTCGGCCGCGGTCGACCAACTGCCGAAAGAGGTCCGCGAAGCGCGTCTGCACCTCGCGCCGAACCTCGAGCGCCCGCGGGCCCGCCGCGTAGATATCCATCATCATCGTCCGCGTGAGCGCGGGGTTCGCCTCGAGCATCGAGAGGTAAGTCTCGGTGGCCGCTCGCACGCGCGCCTCCCAATCAAGTTTGGGTCCGAGCACCCCGAGGATCGCCCGAATCGCGATCTCGCCCGCGGCGCGGTAGCACGCGACGAAACACGCTTCCTTGTCGTCGAAGTGCTCGTAGAACGTGCGCTTCGAGACCCTCGCGTGCCGGGCGACGTCGGCGATCGTGGTCGCCCCATAGCCCTTTTGCGCCAGGGCGGTGGCCATTCCATGGAGCAGGCGCACGCGGTGATCGTCGCCGCTGTCCACCTCCGCGAAGCGCTCGAGGTCGAGCAGGGGTCTCATCCCGGTACCCACACGTACCACAGCACATGAAAGTCTTCGCCTGTCGCAGGGTTGGCCGTTCTCGTCGGGTGTGCCGGCCGCTCTCTCCCTCTGGGTCGAGCGCGCGGGCGATGGCACAAACGTCACTCGACTCGGATATCGTCCGGGGCGCGCATGACGGTCGCAGCCACCCCCCGGGAGGACTCGCTGCCGGCGATGCGTGCGCGCACGCTCTTCGTGCTCTGGACGACGTACGGGTCTTTCTACTTTTGCCGCGCCAACGTCGGGCAGGCCGTCAAGTCGATGCGAGCCGACCTCGGGTACACCGCCCTGCAGATGGGCTTCGTGCTCGGCGCGGCCAAGCTGGGCTACGCCGCAGGCCAATTCGTCAACGGACAGCTGACCGAACGTTTCGGCGCCCGGAGGATCCTCGGGATAGGGATGGTCGGGTCGAGCGCCGCCACCGCCCTCTTCGCGCTTGCTCCTGAACTCGCCGCGTCCTCCGTGGGGGGGTGGCTGGGCGCTCCCGTGAGGGCGGTCGCGCGCGCGTTCGGGGCCGACTTGAGCACCGGCGGTCCGCTCGCGCTCATGGTCCTCCTCGCGTTCCTGAACGGATGGTTCCAAGCGGGTGGATGGCCTCCGTGCGTCAAGGTCGCCGCCAACTGGTTCCCGGTCGAGCACCGCGGCCGAACGATGGGCATCCTCGGCACGAGCTACACGGTGGGCTCCGCCCTCGCGATGCTGGCAGTCGGGGCTCTGCTTCGCGCGAACGGGAACGCGTGGCGCATCGCGTTCGTGCTTCCGGCGGTGATCCTCACGCTTTCGGCCATACACACCTCGACGCTGCGGGAGCGGCCGCCTGGCCCCGCGACCCACGACCCGCAGCGCGCGCAAGCGGCCCCCGCCGCGCGCCTTTCGATCGGCGAAGCGCTCGCCGCGACGTTCGGCAATCCGCGGATCTGGATCCTCGCGCTGGGGCTCTTCGGGCTCGACGCGGTCCGCTACGGTTTTCTCGATTGGGCGCCGAGTCAACTTGCCGATATGCAAGGGAGCGACGTCTTCGCTGCATCGCTCAAGACCGCGGTCTTTCCGCTCGCAGGCGCGCTGGGGACGCTGTCCTCCAACTGGCTGACGGACCGCTTCTTCGACTCACGTCGAGCGCCCGTGTGTGCGCTGATGCTCGGCTGCCTGGGAGGCCTCACCTTGGGTTACCGCGCGGTGCTTGGCCTCGGAGCGGCGCCGACCGTCATTTGTCTGGCGCTGGCGGGGTTCTGCCTCTATGGCGCCCAGATCCTCCTCGTGGGTACGGCAGCGCAAGACTTCGCGCGCCGCGGGGCCACCGCGGCTGCGGCCGGGTTCGTGGACTTCACCGGCCATGTGGGTGCGTTCAGCGGCGATGTCATCACCGGTTGGATCGTCCGGCGCTACGGATGGGTGGGCGCCATCTCGTGGTGGTCGGCCGCGGCGTTCGCCTCCGCCGGGCTGGTGGCGACGCTCTGGCGCGCGAGGGCGGGCGACTCGGAACGCTCGCGGTCGTGACGCGCGCGTCACGACGGTTGCGTCGTGGCGCAGGCCGCTTCCGCGTTGCACAATCATTGCAGGTACACGCGGTTGATGTTGCGCCGCTACGTCATTCTCGCCACGGGCATCGCCCTGCAGTTCGGGCTGGTCGGCTGCGCCGCGCATAGCGCAAAGCAAGCCAAGCAGGCCTCGCAAACGCAGGACGTCGAATTCACCACAGAAGAGCAGAAGATCCTGGCCTGTCTCGATCTGCAGGATCACATCGTCGACCTCTACGCGAGCGAGTACGTGAGCCGCGAGGGGGTCGCGATGAGCGCTGCGGAGCGGACCGCGTTTCGCGACGGATGGGCAGAGGAGCTTGCCAAACGCGGCACGTTCGAACGCTTCGAGCAATCGTGTTTCTACGGCCTTACCCGGCGGCGCTACCAATGCGGGATGCAGTCGCAAACGACCGGCGGCCTTGTCGCGTGCATGCGCCTCTCGATGCGCTGAGAACCCGACGCGGAAGTCGAGGGCCGGGCGGTTGGGAGAGGATCTCCCCGCAGAACCTGGCCGATGAACTGGCGTTTGAAGGTCTCAAAAACCCAAATTGACAGGGCACGCACGGTGCCGCTATCGTCCCCGCGTTTTCGCGTCTGAAGCCCGGAGGGGGGCGCGATGTCCAAGACGACACGAATCGGGATGAAGCCGCAGAACCGTCGAGGCAGCCCTGAGGCCATCGAGAAGCGTCGCGTGGCGAGGCTCTTCAACGACATCCTCGGCGGTCGCGGCGCCCATGCCGGCAAGCGGGACGGTCGTACGGAGAAGCGGCGCCAGCGGCTGATGCGCGAGCTCGAGTCGGGGCAAGCTCGAGGTTCGCGCGATCTGAAGCCGCTCGACGTGCTCGTTCGCGTGCACGAGCTCATCGAGCTAGGCGAGCCGCTGCGTTCGATCCGCAAGGTCGCGAAGGTCCGAAAGGCCTCGGTGCCCCCGGAGGAGGTCGTCGCGGTGGTCGGCCGTCTTCACCGCGCTTACGGGTTTCATCGGGAGTGCTATCGCTTCGTGGGCGTGGGGGATGACGTGCTTCGCGAGGCGGGCGTGCTGGGCGCCGAGCCTCCCAAGCGCGCCCGCGCGAAGCGTCGGGCGGCCTAGTGCGCCGAGTCTCCGCTGGCTCGGTGTGTGTCGCGCTGGTGCTCACCCTGCGGGCGGTGTCGTTCGCCCAGGTCCCCGACGGAGGTGTCGAGGCCGTGCGACGCGCGCTCGTCGTTGCGCGCGTGGGGCCGAAGCGGACCGTGACGGTGGGCGACCTCGAGGACCGAATCGCCGAGATGGCGCCGATCCAGCGCGCGGCGTACGGGCGCACGCCGGAGGCCGTGCGGCGCCGCGTTCTCGACGAGGTGGTCGTTCCGGCGACCTTGCTCGCGCTGGAGGCCGACGCGGATCATGTCGCCGAGTCGCAGCCGACTTCGTACGCGCTCGACCGGGTCCTGTCGACCGCCGTGATGCGCGCGATCCGCGCCCGCATCGGCGCGGCCGCAGCCATCCCGTTCGACGAGGTTCGGGCCTACTACGACGCCAACCGAACGCGATACGACGCGCCCGAGCGCTATCAGGTCTGGCGCATCCTCTGCGCCAAAAAGGACGAGGCGCAGTCCGTCCTCGATGAGGCGAAGCGAGACCCCACCCCGGCTGCATTCACGAGGCTCGCGCGCGACCACAGCCAGGACAAGGCGACCTACCTTCGCGCGGGGAACCTCGGCTTCTTGACCGCCGACGGTGCGTCGAACGAGCCAGGTCTGCGGGTGGATCCCGCCCTCGTGCGGGCGGCACAAGGAGTCCGCGACGGCGAGCTCGTGCCCGCGCCGGTCGCCGAGGGAGACGGCTTCGCGGTCGTGTGGCGGCGGGGGACGATCGCCGCCGTCAAACGTTCGGTCGACGAGGTCGCGGCGCAGATCCGCGACGCCCTGTGGAAGGCGAAGCTCAAGACGGAGACGGACCGGGAGATCGCATCCCTTCGCGCTTCGCGGCTGCGCGACCTGAACGAAGGGCTGCTCGACGGCGCCGATCTGTCTACCGATCCCTCGGCGGGTCCTTGAGGTGGTCCAGCGCCGACGCGGCGGCGGCTCGCTCCGCCAAACGCTTGCTGCGTCCCTCTCCCCGGCCGACGGGCCGCGCCCCGACCAGTACCTCCACGTCGAACACCTGGTCGTGAGGGGCGCCTCGTACCTGGACGACACGGTAGGTCGGGGCCGGCATTCGACGCGCCTGCACGAGCTCCTGGAGCGCGCTCTTCGGATCGGGCACCGAGAGTGAGTCGGCCTGCTCGAAGCGGCCTGCAGCCACCTGCTGGACCAGCAAGCGGGCTCCGTCGAGCCCTCGTGCGTCGTACACGGCCGCGACCACCGCCTCGACAGCGTCCGCCAAGACGTTCGTCTGCTCGCGCTCCGTGCCGAGCGTCGCGCCGCGCCCCAGCGCGATGCACGAACCCAGGTTGACCGAACGCGCCCACGAGGCGAGCGCTTCAGCGTTGACCAGCGCGCTGCGCATGCGCGTCAGCTTCCCCTCGTCGGCGTCCGGATGGGCGGCGGCGAGCTGCTCGCTCACGCAAAGCCCGAGAACGGCGTCGCCCAGGAACTCGAGGCGCTGATTGTCGGCGGCCCCCATCTCGTTCGCGAAGCTCGGGTGGGTGAGCGCCTCGTCGAGGCGGGGCATCGGCCCAGGGCCCACGACGTCTTCGAGCCGGCCTCGGAAGGCCTCGCGCGCTGCGGCGAGTTCTTCCGCGTCGATCATCCGCCCAGGGCGTCCGTCGCCAGCGCTGCGTCGAGATCGAGCTGCGAGACCCCACCGGCGTCGTGGGTCGACCAGACGACGCGCGCGCGGCCCCAGCCGAGTTCGACGTCCGGGTGATGGTCCGACTTTTCGGCGTAGCACGCGACGCGGACGACGAACGCGAGGGCGGACGCGAAGTCCGGGAACGCGTAGCGCCGTGCGATGGCCCCTTCCCCCGCGCGCTCCCAACCCGGGTGCGCGGTGAGCCAGGCGTCGATGGCGGCGGACGAGATCTTGCCGGGGGGTGCCATACCGTGAATCTACGCCGCGCTGGATCGGTGATCACCAGGAACTCACGGCCGTCGGCCGCTGTCCTACCTCGCATGGCCGTGCTCGTTCCCGCCGCAGGGCCCGGCTATCCTCGGCCTGTGGCGCTCCTCGCGTGCCCGTTTTGCCACGAGATGTTCGAGCGCGGCGAGCATCGCTCGTGCCCGGTTTGCGGCGTCGAGCTCGTCCCCTTCCAAAAGCTGCCCTCCTCCGACGACGCCGCCGGCGAGGACGGCGTGCCACGGCAGCCCGAGCACGAGCCTTTGCCACCCACCCACTTGGGCCGTGGTCGCGGCGTTCTCGTCGTGTTGTCCATCGCCGGGCTTGCCGCTTTCTTCATGCCCTGGGTAAAGGTGACGATGCCGGACATCACCACCTATTCCGGGTTCTCGCTCGCGCGGCGACTGGGTTGGGCGTGGGGCGCCGGGATCGCCTGGTTCGTTCTTCTGCCGACCGTAGTTACACGACGGACCATCGTTCAAATGCGGGGCGCTCGGGTCGCCGCCGCCTTCTTGGCGGCCTTTCCCGGGCTCACCGTCGGAATCCTGCTCGCGCGTCCCCCTCACGGCAGCCACGGGGTCCCGCTCCGATTCACGTTCGGCGCGGGCTTGTACGCAACGCTGGCGATCTCGGTGGCTGCCGTTCTCGTCTCCCTCGTGTTTGGAGGCCGCGTCGACGACATTCGAGTCCGCCGGGGGACCTCCCGAGGGCAGGCCGTGCACTGATCGCGAGCCCGTGTCAAACTTCGCGCCGACACGGGCGAGGTGCCGTATGCGGAATGCGCGAAAGCGGGCGGAGTTTGCCGACCGCGACGAGCTGGTCGACTCCGAAGTGCCCGCCGCAGTCGTATGCGCGCACTGCGGCGACGCCGACTGCCCAGGTTGCCTGCACGAGCAAACCCGGTCGGGGGTCGTGGCCGTCGTCGCGTGGGAGCGGCCCGGCGCATCCGCGTGGTCGAGGCTCTGGGCCACCGCGCGCGCGTCCACGTTCGACGCGGAGCGCTTCTTCGAGTCGCTGCCCGATGGGCCCGTCGCGCCGGCGCTTCGGTTCGCGGTCGTATGCGAGCTGATGGCCTCGACGGCGGTGGCGCTGACCGCCCTGGTTCCTCTCTGCGTGGTCGCGCCGGGGTGGGTCAAGCACTTGCTGCTCGACGCGGGCGGCGCCGTGGCGCGTCTCGCCGCCGCCGGCATTCCGGCGGTCGCTGGGCTCCTCGTCGTCGCGCACGCGGCACACGGCTGGGCGCTTGATTTGGGGGCGCGTCGCTCGGGCGCCCCCGCGGCCACGACCCGTGCCTTGCGTTTCGGTCTCTATGCGGCGGGCTGGGACCTCGTCGTGGGTCCGCTCGGGGCGCTGGTCGTAGGCGTCAAGCAGGGCCTTCGCGCGGCATGGACAATCGTGGGCCTCGGCATCGGCCTGCCCACCCGGAGCGCGCGCGCCTTCGTTCGCGGTTGTTATCGTCTCGACGGGAAAGGGGCCGAGGGGGCGCTGCGCGCGTCCTACGTAGCCGCCATCCTCGCGACGGCCGTCGGGGCGGCCGGGGCCATCGCGGCCGCCGCGTACTTGCTCCTGCTCTGACTCTTGCGCGCAATCGGGTCAGTCGCTGGAGGCGTCGGGGGTCGTCGCCACGGTTGCGTCCATGGTCCCCGTCGACGACCCATCCATCATGGTGGGTGGCATGCCCGCACCGCCGTCCCGCATCGGGAACATGAACCCGGTGCCGCCCTCGGGGGGCGAGTTGCAGTACTTGTAGCCGTACGTCCCGGTGGTGCACTGCTGCCCCGTCGGGCACTCGGTCGCGTCCGCGCAGAGCTGGTAGTGGACCATGTCGCCGACGGCGCACTGGCTCGTGCAAGTCGCCGTGTACGTCATCATCGGTCCGCCGAGGCCGCCGCCACCGCCACCGCCACCGATAAAGCCCCCCGCGCCGCCTCCGGCTCCCGCCTCGGGCGTGGCAATCGCAAAGCAGCACATTCCGCCGCCGCCGGTGCACTGCGTCCCGCTGGTGCAATCGAGCGAGGACGCGTTCATGCACGCGCCCGTCGGGACGCACCGCGGCATGAGGCCGGACATGCAGCACTCCTGCCCTACGGCGCACGCGCCGGTGAAGCCGCACGCGATGCCGCCTTCGATCATCATGGGGGCCGCGCCCGTCGTGGCGCCGGCGCCCATCATCCCCGACGCGCCGCTGCCGGTCGAGCTGCCGCCTCCGGTTCCGGTGCTGCTGCCGAAGCCGCTGCTCCCGCCCTCTTGGAAACCGTTGCTGCTGTCGCCGTTACCACAACCCGCCAAGAACGTCAGGGCGCCCATCGACAGGAAGAAAAATGACTTCGCGCTCTTCATGGGAAGCTCCTTGCCCGCGCAACCTAGCTCGGTGGGAGACGCGCTCAAACGTCTCTCCGGAGTCCCATCGACCATCGGATAACACTGTGTTTGTCTAGGATATTCATCGGCGGAAACATAGGCGATCGGATCGCAATTTTGCGACGTGACGCGCTGCACGGCGAGCGCTTCAGCGGAAACGAAATACGAAATCCCTGGGTGCGTCCCGATGGCAGTCGGGACAGCTCGCGACCAAAGCGGCAGCGGCAGCGTCGCCGTTCGGCGCGAACGCAGCGAACGCCCAGGCCGATTCGTGTTTGACCATGACGAGTAACCCCGCAGGACGGTCGCCGCTCGGTCCGTGGCCTACGGCCTCCTCGACGAATGCAGACCCATCCGGAAAATCGCCATCCCCTCCCCAGGCGCCCGAGGCCGCGTCGTTGGACCAGAGGAGCGCGTCGAATTGATCGGCGTGGCCGTGCGACACGAAGCGCTCGCCGACCCGCCTCATCTGCGAACGGAACCCGGCCCACGTAGCGTTGGGGACCGGGAAGGCGTCCGGATGGGCCCCCACCGGAGACGTGGGCGCCGTTGCCGCCTCGACCCTCGGCGACGAAACGCCCACGGGCGCCATGGTCCTCGCCCCGCACGCTGCGACGGCGAGGACGGCGGACGAGCTCAGAAGAACACGCCGGCCTCGAGCGATATCGTCCATTGCCGGCTGCCCGAAATGCCAAGGTCGTTGTTCTCGGCGCTCGGCTCGGTGAGGTCCATGGCGAACTGTCCCGCGAGGTAGAGGATCTCGTAGCGGTAGTTGACGCCCGCCAACGCACGCCACCGGTGGATGCGTGCCTTGTTGAAGGTGCGATCGTTGTTGAAGTCCGAGTTATTCGGCTCGTTGTTCACGAGCTTGTTCTGGCAGACCGGCGTTCCGTCGTAGGGAGCCTTTGCGTACGGGTTGCCGGGGACGTTCGCGCCGAGCCATCCGCACTGCTTCAGCGGGTCGACCGTGGGCGTCAGATCCACGGTGGACGAGTCCGCGAAGATGATCACCCGCTGGCCGCCGATGTAAGGCGTGAGCACCGCGCTGTCGCCGAGGGTGATGGGCTTGGACAGCTGCGCGTCGATCCCGACCGTCGTGAGAAAGAACTTCGGCGAGCCGCCCAGCGTTCGCACGCCGCTCCCGATGGCGACGTCCGGGAGGTACCCGAGGATGCCGGTTCGATAGCCCTCGAGAAGCGCCCAGCGCACGTCCCCCCCGCCGACCCAGAGCGAAGAGTTGGCCATCGTCCCGAGGGCGCCGGCGATTTCGAAGCCGTAGGCGAGGCCCTTTCGCGCCTTGAGCAGATACACCTGCAGGAGCGAATCCGGGGCGGTGTTCGTGGTCGAAAACCGGTGGGTGTTCGGGTCGACGTTGCCCTGCGTCCCGTCGTGCCAGTACTGCACGCCGCCCGCCGTCGCGTTCGCGTTGATGTGGGTGTAGCTCGCTTCGAGGCTGAGCGAGAAGCCACCCAGGCCCGTCGTTCGGGCGGCGTGGAACGCCGTAGGCGCGATGGCCATCCCGAGCTCGCTCATCAAGTTCGCCCAGGCGACGTTGTTGGGCTGGCAGGCGAACTGGTTGGGTGAGGAGTTGGCGGGGAAGGGGGACCCGGGCTGTACGACCAGGTTCGGGTTGGCCGCGACCTCCTGGCAGCCGATCGGCCCGTTGGGGCCGGCGATCGGCAGGCCGGGCGGCTGCATGTAGAGGCGCTCCGGCGTCGGGTCCATTCCGCCCGCGCGGGCGGAGCTTGCCGCGCCCCCGGCAGCGACGAACGACGCGACGGCGAATGCGACCTTGGGGTAACGGCGCAAAAGAGGGCTCCCGTCCGCGACAGCTTCAACTCGCGAGGCTACGGTTTGCGCGCGCCGAGCGTCAACCCCATCCTCTATGCCGCCGCCCTCGCCCCAGCCAAAACCGAGCCCTCGCCTTCGAGCCGCCGTCCCGGCGCAGCCCCTTCACGTGGTCCTCGTGGAGCCTGAAATCCCCCCCAATACGGGGAACGTCGCGCGCCTCTGCGCCGCGACTGCGTCCCCGCTCCACCTCGTCGGCCCCCTGGGTTTCCGAATCGACGAGCATAGCGTCCGGCGGGCGGGGGTCGACTACTGGCATCTTGTCGACGTCCGGCGTCACCTTGATTTCGAGCACTTCTGGCACTTGTGGTCCAAGGGCAGCCCCGGGAAAGGCGTCCACTTTTTCAGTGCCCTCGCCACGCGCAGCTACCTCGACGCGGAGTACCGACCGGGCGACGCGCTCGTCTTCGGCAAGGAGAGCGTGGGCCTGCCGCGCGAGCTCCTCGAGCGCTTCGCGGACCGGGTCGTCGGGATCCCGACCCTCGGCCCGGTGCGCTCGCTCAATCTCGCGAACGCCGTGGGCATCGCGCTTTACGAGGCCCTCCGCCGCGTCGGGTGCCTTGCGCCGACGTTCACGGCCTGACGACGAAGACCATCAGGCCGCGCGTCATTCGAAGGCCGGGATGCCGGTGACCTCTTGGCCCAAGATCAGCGTGTGGATGTCGTGCGTCCCCTCGTAGGTGAACACGGTCTCCAGGTTGCACATGTGACGCATCACCGGGTACTCGAGGGTGATCCCGTTGCCGCCGAGGATGTCCCGGCAAGAGCGCGCGATCTCGAGCGCGGCGCGGACGTTGTGCCGCTTGACCATGCTCACGTGCTGCGGCCTCAATTTCTTGTCGGCCTTGAGGCGCGCCCCCTCCATCGCCAAAAGCTGCATGTTGGTGATCTGTGTGAGCATCTCGGCCAGCTTGGCTTGTACGAGCTGATGCGCGGCGATCGGCTTGCCCCCGAACTGGACCCGATGCTTGGCGTAGTCGACGGCGCTGTCGAAGCAGGCCATGGCCGCGCCGATCGCGCCCCATGCGATCCCGAACCGCGCCGCGGTGAGCGCGGACAGCGGTCCCTTCATGCCCCGAGCGCCGGGAAGCATTGCGTCCTTTCTCACGCGCACGTCCTCGAGTATGAGCTCGCTCGTCACGCTGGCGCGCAGGCTGGCCTTCTTGTGGATGAGGCGTGCCTCGAACCCGCGGGCGTCGGTCGGCACCAAGAACCCGCGAACTTCCCCCTCGGGCCCGCCGATCTTCGCCCAGACGAGCGCGACGTGCGCGAGGTTTCCGTTGGTGATCCACCGCTTGGTGCCGCTCAGCACGTACGCGTCGCCGTCGTCGATCGCGACGGTACGCATGCCGGCCGGGTTCGACCCGAAGTCCGGCTCGGTCAGACCGAAGCAGCCGATGATTTCCCCCTTGGCCATCTTCGGCAGGTACTTCTGCTTCTGATCCTCCGAGCCGAAAGACCATATCGGGTACATGACGAGCGACCCTTGGACGCTCGCGAACGAGCGGATCCCCGAGTCACCCCGCTCGAGCTCTTGCATCGCGAGGCCGTAGCCGGCCTCTGTCAGGCCGGCGCACCCATATCCGTGTAGATTGCATCCGAGTAGACCCAGGTCGGCTATCTCGCGAACGATCTCGGTGGGGAAGGTGCCGCGCTCCCAGTGGTCGGCGATGCTGGGGAGCACGCGTGCGTCCACGAATCCACGCACGGAGTCACGGATGGCACGCTCCTCCGGCGAGAGATGGCGCGCGAGGTCGAAGAAGTCCGGCATGAGGTCACGGGTTACCACAAACCCCCGGGGCTCGCCTCGACAGGTCTCGACGGGTCAGCGCCTGACCCGCACAGTCGGAACCGCGGCAGTGAAATCGGCGCGAAGCGTCATTCGATCGGCGGCCCGCACCGTGAGCGGCTCGGCCTTCGATTCGCCGGTTGCGGCAAAAGAGAAGACGACGGTGTGAAGTCCGGGCTCGACCGCGACGTGCGTGGGGCAGGGCCCCCTCGGGACCCCGTCCACCGAGACAGTGGTGCCGTCGCCGAGGAGGGTGAGGTGCGCCTCCGAATCGGGGTCCAAGGCGGCGGGCGGCGGGACGACGACCGGAGCCGCCGCGCGCGCGCTGGCGAGCGCAGGAGTCGCCGCGACCGTGGGCAAGGGGAGGGGAGCGGTAGCCGGCGTCGTCGCCATCGGAGACGGCGGCGCTCCGCTGGCGGCTCCTCGGCCCCACGAGAAGCCAGCGGCGGCGAGGACGCCGCCCGCCACCGCGAGGCCCCACCACAGTCGGGACGCCGGCGGCCGCATTTTGCCCGGCGGGTTCGTCTCGATGGGCTGCGTTAAGACCTCCTCGGCGATCGGCTCACGGGGAGGGGCCGCGGACGCGAGGCGCCGCGTCGAGGGTCCGGCGCTTTCGCGCTTTCTCGCTTCCTCCACGACGCGCACCTCGTCGCGCGAGGCGAATGTAGCCGTCCCGACCTGCATGCCGGTGGGCCGCGAAGGCGGTCGCTGCAGGATCTGGCGCGCTTCGGCGACCGGGCGCTCCGGACGGGCGCGGACCGCGCGAACGCGATCGCCCAGAGAGTGCGCGACGTCGCCAAGATCGATCCCCGCGAGAAAGCGCCGGAGCACGCGTCCAAGGTCGTCGGCCTGCTGGGGGCGCCGCTTCGGGTCGAGCGCCATCGCGGCTTGGAACGCCTCGTCGAGCGGGAGCAGCCGAATGTCGGCGTCGCTCGGCTTGGGGTGCGGCGCCCGAAGGGCCGCGTCGATTTCGTCGTTCGTTCGCCGCCGAAAGGGCGGCCGCCCGCTCCACAGCTCCATCAAAAGAACGGCCACAGCGAAGACGTCGGTGGCCGGCGAAAGCTCGGCACCCGCCATCTGCTCGGGGGGCATGTGCCCTGGCGACCCGAAGACGCCGTCGCCGCGCTCCGTCGTGGCGACCGGCGCCGCGATGCCGAAGTCGATCACGCGCACGTGTCCTTCCTCGTCCACCATGACGTTGCGCGGAGTCACGTCCCGGTGCACGACGTTCATCCGCCGGTGGGCGTAGTCGAGCGCACGACAGACCTCGACGCCGACGTAGGCAGCCTCCTCGGGGGAAAGGCGACCCTCGGCCGAGCTCCCGCCTGGCGCTGGCCCGAGGGCGCGCAATAACTCCGCTAGGCTCAAGCCTTCGACGAACTCCATCGCGAGGAAATAGGTCCCGAGTTCGACCCCGAGCTCGTAGACCGGGACGATGTTGGGGTGCGCCAGCGCGACGGTCGTCTTGGCCTCCTCGACGAAGCGGCGCACGAACTCGTCGTCGCATGCCAGCTCGTCGCGCACCTGCTTGACCACGAGCTTCTTTTCGAACCCGCCGGCGCCGCGCAGGGTCGCGAGCACGACGCGGGCCATCCCGCCCCGCGCTAGCTCGCGCTCGATCACGTACTTGCCGAAGACTTGAGGGTACATTCGTCTGGCAGGTGGGCCGAGGGTTGCCTTCATTTCATCGTAGCAAACACGCCTCTTGGCTGGTGCTCGCGGCGGCGGGTGCCTGCGCCAGGGCCCCGCGCGTCACCGTCCGCTCCGTGACGTTGCACGCGCCGGGCGCGTGCGCCTCGGGGCTGCCTGCCCTCGGGCCAACGGCCTACGGCCTCTACTACCCTCTCGGCGACTTCGACCCCCGCGCGGCGCCCGGTGGACATCGGGTGACCCAGGTCGGCGAAGATCTGCCGGAGCTCGATTCGTCCACGCGCGCGCTCCTGGTCGACGCGACCGATTCGGACCGCGAATGGACGGGGATAGCGGCCGTGCCGTCCGCGGGCGACTTCGACCTGCTACTCCTGCCGACGCTGACGTCGTGCTCGTTTCCGGAGCTGGTCGGGTCCCGGGGGCGGGGGTCGCAGCTCGCCACCGTGGCCTCCGGACGCGTTCTCGTCGTCGGAGGGGCGTCCGGCCCCACCGCCCTGCCGACGCTGGCGCTCCACCTGGATACGGGTGCCGTCGACGGAGTGACGCCCGATCTCTTGACGCCACGCACCGGCGCCACCGTGACCGCGTTCGGAGCGGGCGCTCTCGTAGCAGGCGGGGTGGACGCGCTCTCCGGCGGGGATCCGCTCGCCTCTGCCGAGGTGTACTCGTCGGACGAAGGAGGATTCGACCAGCAGCACCCGGTCCTGCTCAGCGGCCCCCGCACCAACCATGGCGCCGTCGTTCTCGCCAGCGGGCAGACGCTCCTCGTGGGTGGGCTCGGTGGCAGCGGTCGGGTACTCGCGTCGATGGAGATCGTGGACTCTTCGACGCGCACCGTGCGAGCCGAGGGGGTGGCGTCCCTCGCGGTGCCCCGCCAGTTTCCCACTGTGCTGCGCTTGGCGTCGGGCGAAATCTTGGTAGCGGGCGGCGTCGATGCGAGCGGTAACGCGGTGGCGACCCTGGAGTGGTTCTCGCCCGATGCGAGTCGGGCGACGAAGCGCCCGGCCGATTTGGTTACCGGTGCGGCTCGGGCGTACACGGCACTGTCGGGCGGCGGCGCCCTCGCGGTCGTCGCACCCGCTTCCACGGCGCCGGTTGGCTTCCAGAACGTCTGGGTCATCGACGCCGAGGGAGGCCTCGAGCCGGCCATGCCCCTCGCCGGATCGGTCACGGCCCCGGTCCTCTTCGGGGCGGCTGGCGGCGCTCCGGTGCTTTGGACTGGAGGCGCCGACGGGCGCTGGTTGAGGTGGCAGCCTTGGGCGGGCGCGTTTGCTGCGCTCGGCGAGCTGGACGATGTGCGGGCCAACGTTGGCGAGGCGACCACGTCGGGGGACGCCGGCCTCGGGCTCTGGATCGACGACACCGCTCAGCGTCTCGTCGGGCTGCGGTTCGATTCGCGCGGAGAGTATTCGGCGCTTGCCGCAGGCCTGTTATCGAACGACACGAGCGACACCGCGCCGGATCGCTTGGCTCCAGCCGGTGCGTTCGATCCGGCTCGGGGGCTGACCCTGGCATCGGGGATGAGCGCGTTCGTGACGGACCGGACGTACACCGACGTCGTCGTGGACGTGGACGCGCCGACGGGAGAACCGCCGATCGTCGTGCTGCGCGACGAGCTGGGAAACGAGGTCGATGTGGGCGGCGCGACCTGTCCTGGGGCCCTCGTGGGCACGAACGCGTCGATCGAGGTGCACCGACAAGGCGCCACCGTGCGCTGGTCGACGGTGCCGCGAGGGCCGTCGGGGACGTGTCCGACGGCGCTGACGATCTCGGCGCGTGTGTCGATCGGAGTCCGGGGCGCGCCCGGCGGGACGGGGAGCGTCGCGAGAAACCTGCGGGTTGC
>Ga0070735_10002140_pt1 | contig 18153 bp, 15 predicted proteins | sample Coa_R1_FD_66443 | JGI IMG/M metagenome (GOLD analysis project Ga0070735, IMG submission 66443) | Surface soil microbial communities from Centralia Pennsylvania, which are recovering from an underground coalmine fire - Coalmine... | ecosystem: Environmental > Terrestrial > Soil > Unclassified ... | reverse complement strand
ATGGTAGTGCGCGCCGCACCCTGTGTGCTCACCTCGATCCGTGGCCATACATGCGGATCTACGATCGGCAATACAACCCTGAGGATCCGGGCAATCTTTATCTCCCTGGTCAACCTCGCTTCAGTCAACCAGGCGACGACTCAGAGAGTTGGCCGGAGTGGCATGCCGCGGAGAGCGAGCACCGCTGGACTGCGGCGCGAGATGCCGGGATGATAGTAGTCATAAATCCCGGTGAGCACCAATTGGAAGTCCAGGCGTTTAGCCAATGCGACAAACCCTATACAGTAGAGGTGTGTCTCAACGGCTCACCCCTCGGGCAGCTTAGGTTTTCTTGCGATGGAGAGGCATCTGAAACCTTCGCGCTCAACGGCCAAGTTCCAGGGCCAGCCCGGCTTTCATTCCGCGTCCCGTGTCTGTGGCAGCCGGCGAGCGCCATTGCAGGTTCTCTTGATCGGCGTTCAATGGGTGTTGCGGTGCGGTCCGTCCGCATCTTCTAATGAGGGAACACTGCGGACAATGAAGACGCGAGCGGCTGTTACCTAGCCCGGATTACGGCTTCTGGGCAGTTGAGAGGCGTGAACCCGTCGGCGAACGCCAGGAGCCATACGCCAAGCGGCAAACAGCCTGCCAGCTAGAGACATCATAGGAGTCTGGACTTGAATACCGCGGATGTTGTCGTCGTCGGAGCTGGCATTATCGGAGGCTCCATCGCTTGGCGTTTGGCGCAGCAAGGCGTCCGCGTTACACTATTGGACGCCGGTGCGATGGGCGGAGAGGCCTCCACAGCCGGGGCCGGGATGCTCGCGCCGGGCGGAGAAGTCTCGCAGCACTCCCGCTGGGCCGAACTCGCTGTCGACAGCCTGCATCTCTATCCGGAGTTTGCCGCCGAGCTTAGCACTGAAACTGGCATTCCAATCGATTACCGGGCCTGCGGCGCCGTCGAACTCGCCGCCGGTGAGACCGAGTGGAGCAAGCTGACGTCTCGCGCGCGGGCGCAAAAAGCGGTCGGCATCCCGTCGCACACGATGGAGGCCGCTGAGCTTGCAGCACTGAATCTGGGCCACTATCGGGCCGCTTTGTTCTATCCCGAAGACGCCATCGTCGATCCAGGCGACGTGATGCGCGCCCTGCGGGCCGCAATTGAGCGCTGGGGAGTGGTTCTACACGAAAAAACACGTGTGCTGCGCATTGAACCAGCCCAAGCCGAAGTGTCGCTCGCGGGAGGGCAGATCTCAGCGGGATTAGTCGTGCTCGCAGCGGGGGCGTGGTCGAGCCAACTGCTGGAAGGGGTGGTGGAGTCCTACCCAGTAAAAGGCCATCTGCTCGGCTATGATCTGCCGCCGGGATCGCTCCAGCCGATCGTACGCCATCAGCATACTTATATTCTGCAGCGATCGAATGGCTTCACGATTGCTGGGTCAACCAGCGAGCGGGTGGGCTTCGACCGTCAAATCAGTGCCGCCACGGTTGCTACGCTGCATAAGCGCGCCCACCGTTGCTTACCCATGCTACTGCCGGGCGCACCGAAAAAAGTATGGATCGGGTTCCGCCCTGGCGCAGCCAGCGACGATCCGCAGGTGGGCCGGCTGGAGGGAACGCGGGCGTGGCTGGCGTATGGGCACTACCGCAACGGCATTCTACTGGCTCCGGTGACGGCGCGCGAGGTGGTTCGCGGGATTATGTCCAGTTCGGGAACGGATTGACACGGCCGCGCCGGCAATCCTCGATCAGGTCGGGAATGCGGCGGCGGCGAGACATTAGCCGCATTAGCAGCTTGTGCAACTCGCTCTCGTCGCCCTCGAACCAAGCTGAGGGAATCTGTTTCACCGCCTGATCCACCGCCTCTTCAGGGAAATGCCGGATGCGATCGAGCCAGGGCTGAAAATCGTCGAGCGACCGCACGCCGCGGTATACGTCTGTGCGGAAGTAGAGCCCTTGGATCGGCGAATCCGTAAAACTCCAGTGTGGGCCGTCGAAAACGAAACCGTGGTCCATCATGTGGGCGACAAATCCAAGCCGGGCGCCGGGCACAATCGGGGCTGCCGGTTCGCGCAGCCGTGCCCGGAAGAAAATCGATTGCCGCGCGTCCGAATTCCCGGCCCACTTATCGAAGACAAACACGCCGAGAAAATCCGCCAGGTTCATCACTTTTTCGAGTAGCGCATCCGGCACGAAGTCGTAGACGGCGGTTCGCGCCGGGTCGCCAGGATACTGGGACCCGAAGTGCCAACCTGGTAATACCTCCAGCCGGCGGGTTCCGAGTTGCAGGTACACCTCCGGGTTGTCCGCCAGAAACTCTGCGCTCAAATGCACCACCGCGGTCGGTGGCGCAGAAATTTGCAGGAAATCGAGAAAGGAGGATGCAATATGCTCATTGATCAGGATGCGGCGGTGCTGTGGATTATTGCGGAACTTGACGACATAAAAATGGCCATCTTCAGCCTCAATTAGATGGGCTTGTGCGCCGCCGCGCATCTTCCGGATCAGCCGGATAGCGTTTACCGGCATCTCGCTGTGGTGGTCGCGCTTGCATCCACGCTGCGAAAACAAGTTACTCTAAAGTAACTCGCGCACAACGGAGCGCGGCGCGAGCCTCTAAGTAATAGCGGCACAACGAAGGCGGGCGGCAATTTTTCTTCGGCAATGAGGCGGACGCCCGCCTCTGTGCCGCTAGTTCGTGACCGGTGAAAGGAGTCCGAGAGTACGATGGCTAACGACGCAAAAAGCGAATCGAAGAATGGACCAAAAGATAAAGACGAAATCGCTTTGGAACTCATGAAGTTCATCGCCGTGACAACTGGCTATGGCAAGGGGGGCGCTGGCGCGGGATTTGGAGGGAAAACGGCTCGAAGCGCAGAGGAGTACGCCGACTCGCTACTCCAACTGTTCGAGCGCTGCCGTACAATCATCGGCAAGTAGAGCAAGCTGGGGCGGGGTTGCCCGCCCCAAAACGCTCGCTTCGCGTTCGAGGAACCCACACACGGACAACCGCTCCCTCTAATAACGGCTCAGCAAAAGCGCGGGCGGCGGCCCGGTCGAGAACAGTCTCAGAATTCCGATTTCCGAGGCCGGGTGCACGGCACTGTGTGCGCTGTTATTTCCGCTTTGAGCCTTTGGCTTTGCTCGCGCCTTTCTTTGCCGCCTTTGGAGCCGCCTTCTTAGCAGCGCTCCTGGGAGCCGCTTTCTTCCCGGCCTTCTTTGCCGCTGGCTTAGGTGCAGCCTTCTTTGCCGCTGCTTTGGGCGCAGTCTTCCTGGCTGCGGTTTTGGGCGCGGCTTTCCTGGCCGCAGGCTTGGCTGCCGTTTTCCCGGCCGCCCCGTGTGCGGATTTGACTGCCGCTTTGGACGCGCCCGCCTTCTTGGCGGCGGTAGCCTTCTTCACCGGCTTCTTTTGCGGCGTTTCGGGCCTGGCAGGCTCGGTTTCCCCGGTGCCGGCCGGCGCCGGAGCTGACGCGGAACCCGGCGCGGGCGGAGCAGTTCTGGATTCGGGGTTGTCTTCCTCCTCCTCTTCCTCTCCACCGTACTCGCCGATCATCTCGGATTCCAGTTCAATGTGTTCGTCGTCTTCAAAGTCGTCTAGTTCATCGTCCAAAGCAAGCTTGTAATGTCCGAACATTCTGTATGCCTCCTGTAGGCTCTCCACTCACGCGCACCAGATAGCACGGTAATATACTGCCTCTTGACTTGGTGAGCGCGCTTTGCGCCGTGTGCTCAATACAGAACCCAGAATAACTCGTTTTGAGAGGAAGGCAAGAGCGGACTTCGAAAAAAATTTACAAGCTTGTGAATGGCACGCTTATTGTTCAGAGTCCCGGTTGATGCAAAACGGCAGTTTTGTAGGAGCGTGCCGTTTTGTGAGTCGCCGGTTTGGCGGGGACGTGCCGCGCAGCCGCTGTGCGTGTTCCAGGCGCAGAGGCTTTGACGGCGCCAGATGTTCCGTGCGTAGGGCGCCGTGAAGTCGCCGCGATCTTTGCAGATGTCCTATGCCGGATCACGTTCCGTTCCGGAGTATAGGTCACCGGAATTATCAGCATTGACCCCTCTTCGAGACCTGCGCTAAGGCTGTTTATCGAAGCGATCGATGCGGTGGAGGCATTATAGCGGCGGGCCAGCAAGGCAACCGTGTCGCCTGGCTCAACGCGGTGCAGCCGCCAACTGTTCCGATGATCGGCCGGTACACTGCTGATCGCTGCCTCCGCCATCTCTTTTGTGCCCTTGGGCAGATGCACCTGGTAGCCCACCGCAGCGATATTCCTCAGGAGGGCCGGATTCAATTCGCGGATCTCTGGCACGGTACACCGGCAGGCATCAGCTAGAAGATTTATGCCGGTAGGCGCTGTCAAGGTAAGATTATCGTACTCAAGCGGCGCATCCGCGTCCACATCCAGACCATAATCCTTCGGATTCTTGGCCATGATTGTCATGGCCAGGATCACCGGTACATAATTTGCAGTTTGATCCGGCAAAACTTTCAAACTGCAAAGTTTCCAGAAATCGGCATAGCCGGTGCGCTGAATCGCGCGGTCCACGCAACCAGGACCGCAATTATAAGCGGCCATCGCCAGGTACCAATCGCCGAAATGAGCGTACAGGTCGCGCAAGTGGCGTGCCGCTGCCCGGGTTGCCTTTTCGGGGTCCAGGCGATCATCGGCGAAGCGTGTCTGCTCCAGCCCATATTCCTGGCCACGGAATCGAACAAATTGCCACATGCCGGTCGCTTGTTTATACGATACTGCGCGCGGCAGGAATCCCGATTCGGCTTGCGCCAGATAAATCAATTCTTGAGGAAGACCTTCCTCTTTCAGAACCCGCTCAATCAAAGGGCGATAGCGTCCGGCACGGCGGAGGCCGGACTCCAGAATCTTGCGCCCGCGCTCGGTGGAGAAGAAATGAATATAGCTGAGAACCGAGTCGCTCTCCTCCAGCGGCAACTGCGATTGCGTCGCGGCCAGTTCCTCTTTCACCTGCGGCTTCAACCGGGGGTCTACTGGAAAAGTCAATTCCAGAATGCCATCCAGTGGCGACTTGTCATACGCCACCTGGTCGCCTGCATCGCCAGACCCCAGACCGTCCACATCGTAACGATAAATGGCATCCACCATGCGGTCCAGCTTCCGATCTAGCTTTGCCCGGTCCGGCATCTTCTCCGGCGCACTCATGAGGATGTCGACAGCCCGATCGAATTCCACTCGCGCCAAGTCCAGATTGCCTTCCTCGTACGCTTTCCGGCCAGCATCGTAGTGTTGATCCGCCCGCCGGATCCGCAGATCCGTATCCGAAGGCCGCGGCGGAACAGAGAGGGACGCTGTAATCAGATTTGGCGCCTCGCTGCGATACAGGTCACGCAAGGAATCGGGGGTTTCGATCTTCGGAGGATCGGCCAAGACAAGGGTTCTCTCGGCCAACGGGTGAGCCGAAGGCAAAAATGAATTGCGAAGAACTTGCGGTTGAACGGAAGCGCAACTGCTCAATACGAGAAGGGCTAAAACAACATACAGGGCTCGAACGTAGTGATTTTGGGTCATCAGCTTCTGCAGAGCGTTAGTTTTTACAAACCATTGGCTTTCGACCGATGAAAGTCTTACTCTACGCTGCAATCGCGTTAACGGTCAAGTAAAAACAGCGCCAACCAGCGGCCCTACGGGTTAGTACTACGTTCGGATAAGTACTAAACCGTATGAAAAACCATTACCTTAGGCATCGTCTGGAAAACATATCGGGATAGAACAAAATGATTAACAAATCGTAACCGCCGGGAAATGACGTATGCTTCCATACAATCTAACTGCGCCAAATCGCAATCGGACATCCCCGACCGGCGGCTTGTGCACTCGTCAGCGTAGACGCCCGCGGAGCGCGGCTCATTCACGAGAATTTTACCTAAATAGAGACTCGGAGCGGGTAGTGACGGCCCAAGCCATTCAGCGGATAGCTGGTGAGCTAATGCCAATAGAAGCTACTGGCTCAAGTTTGGCATTGGCCTGCGGTGGGAGATCGCCAGGCTCGTAGGTGATGCCAAACGGGACGATTACGTGGAAGCTGCCGTCCTCGCCCCGCATCACTTGCACCGTGCTGCTGCTCTTGCGGCGCAGCTCGGCTTCAAGGTTCAGGAAGCAACTCCGGTCGGACATGACTATCAGTTCTGTGAACCGGATATAACCTGTTTCCGCTTTGCCGAGGTCCGCGAGGTAACGCCGCTTGGGCTGTATCAGTTCATCGGGTAACAGCGCAGCACTCATAGATTTCCCCAGTCTATACAAAGTCGGCCCAGTCTGCCCGTGCGCGCGAGTGGGTTCGGCCCGACAGGCTATTATAGATTCGATGCGAAAACTTCGGAGCGCCGAGTGGTTCCACACACCCGAATACTACAGTTTCCCCCGCCGGGCGTGGCTCCGTTCCGAAGGTTTTCCTCCCGATATTTTCAGCGGGAAACCCATCGTCGGTATCTGCAACTCCTGGAGCGAACTGAATAACTGCAACGTGCATCTGCGCCAAGTGGCGGAAGCCGTGAAGCGCGGCGTATGGATCGCCGGTGGCGTTCCACTCGAATTTCCTACCATCTCGCTCGGCGAAGTGTTCATGCGCCCGACCAGCATGCTGTTTCGCAACCTGATGGCCATGGATGTTGAGGAGTGTATCCGCGCGTATCCGCTCGATGGAGTGGTGCTGCTGTGCGGCTGCGATAAGACCACACCAGCGCAGTTAATGGGGGCGGCCAGCGCGAACATTCCTGCCGTCGTGGTGCCTGGCGGTCCAATGCTCTCCGGCCAATGGCGCGACCGCCGGCTGGGCGCGGGCACCGATGCGCGTAAGCTGTTCGACCTGCGCCGCACCGGCCACCTCACTGAGGAGGAGTGGTGCGAGATTGAAGGCTGCATCGCCCGCAGCGCCGGCCACTGCACCGTGATGGGAACGGCCTCCACCATGACCAGCCTCGCGGAGGCGCTGGGAATGACGCTGCCAGGCTCAGCCAACATCCCCGCACCCGATTCGCGCCGGCTCGCGAACGCCGAGTTGAGCGGTCGCCGTATGGTTGAAATGATCAATGCCCAACTCGAAGGTGTCGATCTCCGCCCCTCGCGCATTCTCACTCGCCGGGCTTTCGAAAACGCTATAGCCGTCCTGATGGCGCTCGGCGGGTCCACCAACGGTGTCATCCACCTCATCGCCATTGCCGGACGCCTGAACATCGATCTCACGCTCGACGATTTCGATCGCATCTCGCGGCGCGTGCCATTTCTTGTGAACGTCAAACCATCCGGCGAGTTCCTTATGGAGGACCTGTTTCAGGCCGGCGGCGTACCGGTAGTGATGAAAGAAATCGAGCCGCTGCTGCATGGCGATTGCCTGACGATTACCGGCGAGACTGTGGCGGAAAATATCGCGAATGCCCGATGTTTCAACCGCTCCGTGGTGCGGCCTCTCGCCGAACCGCTCTATGCGGAGGGCGGTCTGGCTATCCTGCGCGGGAATCTTGCGCCCGACGGCGCAGTGCTGAAGCAAACCGCCGCCTCACCACGCCTGCTGGAGCATCGTGGCCGCGCCTACGTTTTTGAGAACCATGACCAGATGCGGGCCGAAATCGATCGCGGCGATTTGCCGGTTGACCGCGATTCCATCCTTGTTATGAAGAACAGCGGCCCCAAAGGGGCGCCCGGAATGCCCGAATGGGGGCAGATTCCCATGCCCCGTAAATTGCTGGACCAAGGTGTCGCCGACCTCGTCCGCATCTCAGATGCACGGATGAGCGGCACCAGCTTCGGTACCGTTGTGCTGCACGTCGCGCCCGAATCCGCCGCCGGCGGCCCACTCGCTGCGGTTGAGACCGGCGATGAAATCATTCTGGATGTGCCGCACCGCCGCCTGGAACTTGCCGTTCCCGAGGACGAAATCAAACGGCGTCTGGCGCACTTTAGCCCGCCTGGTCCACACTACGATCGAGGCTACGGCAAGTTGTTTGTCGAGCACATCTTGCAGGCCAATCTCGGCTGCGACTTCGATTTTCTCCGTTCCACCGGTGCGGTGGAGGCATGAAGATCAAAATCCCGAAACTGCAGTGGGTCATCGCGGCGCTTCTGTTCGCCGCTACTGCGTTGAACTACCTGGACCGCCAAGCCTTGGCTGTCGTCAGCGTCGATATCCGGCACGAATTCTCGTTGAACGAAGAGGATTACTCGCAAATCGTGATGCTGTTCTTATTCGCGTACGCCATCATGTATGCCGGATCCGGCTACATTGTGGACCGCCTGGGCACGCGAAGGGGTCTCGGCGTCTTCATTTTCGGTTGGTCAGTCGCGCAGATGCTGCATGGCCTGGTTTCCGGGAAATGGTCGCTGGGCGCTTGCCGATTTCTTCTTGGATTAACGGAGCCCGCCAACTGGCCCGCGGCCGCGAAAGCCGTGGCCGAATGGTTCCCCGCCTCGCAACGGGCACTCGGCATTGGAATTTTCAACGCAGGCAGTTCGCTGGGGTCGGCCCTGGCGTCGCCGGTGGTCGCCTTTGTCGCCATCCGCTTCGGCTGGCGGTCTGCGTTTGTCTTTACTGGCATCCTCGGCTTTGCCTGGCTCGCCGCGTGGCTCATCCTATATGAACCACCGCACCGTAACCGCTGGCTGAAAGCCTCCGAATACGCTGCCTTGAAAGACCACGTTCAATCCCCCGAGGGGACCGCGCCCGTGCGCACGAAAATCGACTGGCTCCGCGTGCTCCGGGATCGCGGCTGCTGGGTTTTAATCATCGCCCGTTTCTTCACCGACCCGGTCATCTATTTCGCCATTTTCTGGCTGCCCGAATATCTGCGTAAGGAGCGCGGCTTCGATCTGGCAATGGTGGGCGAATACGCGTGGGTACCGTTCGCCGTCGGTGGCTTCGGCTATATCGCTGGCGGTTGGCTTTCAGGCCGGCTGATCGATTCCGGTTGGACTCTGCCGCGGTCCCGCAAATTCGTCATGGCTCTGGGGGCTTCGGTGATGCCCGTTGTGATCTTCGCCCCGCGTGTACCGGCCACCTGGATGGCTCTGACCGCCACCTGCTTCCTTACCGTTGGCCATGCGTTTTGGATTGCCAATGAGCAGGCGCTGCCGACCGATCTCTTCCCGGGGGCGGAGGTCGCGACCGCCAGCGGTTTCACTGGGGTCGGCGGGGCCGTCGGCGGCATGCTCGCCAATCTCGGAACTGGCTATCTGGTCTCGCACTTCTCCTACACACCGGTCTTCCTGATCGCCGGATTGATGCACCCGCTCTCGGCCTGTCTGGTGTATTGGCTGCTTCCCGACAAGGAGTTTCAGCGCAAAGCTGCAACGATAGAAGCGCCCAGCGCGGCCTAGCTCAGTTTAAAGAAATCCAAACTTTGTTTGGTGGATGTCTCGCATCTGATACACAATAAATCATGACCAAGCTATCGCAAGCTGAAATCCAGAAGAATTTGACCGCCCTGGCTGGATGGACGGTGGCGCACGATAAACTCCATCGCGAATATACTTTTCCCGATTTCGTGTATGCTTTCGGTTTCATGGCCACGGCTGCGATTGCGATCGAAAAGATGGGGCACCACCCCGAATGGTCCAACATCTACAACCGCGTCGCCATCGACCTGACGACGCACGACGCGGGCGGTGTTACCGGCAAAGATTTTGAGCTCGCTTCGCTGCTCGAGGCCATCGCAGCAAAACTCCAAGCTAAATGAAGCTCCCGCTCGCCCTTCTCCTGGCTACCGCCGCTCTGGCACAACAGCACTTCTCCGGTGGCCCCTATTTGGACGCCGCGATCAATAAGGCCGTGCATGACGACCTGATCCCCGGCGCTGTTTTGCTCGTCGGCCACAACGGGGTGGTGGTGTACCGCAAGGCCTATGGCTCCCGCGTGCTGATCCCCAGACACGAAACCATGACAGTGAATACAATCTTCGACGCCGCCTCGCTTACAAAAGTGATCGCCACCACGTCGTGCATCATGAAACTGTTCGAGCAAGGCAAAATCCGCCTTAGCGATCCGGTCACAAACTATCTGCCCGAATTTCAAGGCGGCCACAGTGGCATCACGGTTCGCGATTTGCTGACGCACTTCTCTGGCATGCCCCCCGACCTGGATCTGAATCCGCCCTGGCACGGGTACCAAACCGGCATCGAAAAAGCGCTAATCGAAAAGCCCATCGGTCCGCCCGGAGTGCGTTTCGTTTACAGCGATATTAATTTTATTTTGCTCGGCGAGATTGTACATCGCCTCAGCGGCAAGATGCTGAATGAGTATGCCCGCGAGATACTTTTCCAGCCACTCGGGATGCGCGAGACGATGTTTTTGCCACCGGCCAGTCTTCGCCCGCGTATCGCCCCAACAGAAATCGACCCCGAAACAGGGAGACCGCTGCGTGGTGTCGTTCACGACCCGACTTCCCGCTACATGGGCGGCATTGCAGGACATGCCGGCCTATTCACCACCGCCGACGATATGTCCCGTTTCGCCGAAATGCTGCTCGGACGTGGGCAGCGAAAAGGTGTTCGAATTTTCAGCCCGCTTACCGTCCGGAAATTCACGACGCCCGAAACGCCCGCCGATCAGCCCATTCTGCGCGGCTTCGGCTGGGATATCGATTCGCCCTTTTCCGGGAATCGCGGCGAATTATATCCACTTGGCTCCTTCGGCCACACGGGTTTTACCGGCACTTCACTGTGGGTGGATCCGCGGTCAAAAAGTTATGTGATTTTACTGACCAATAGCGTCCACCCGCATCGGGGAAAAAATATCACAACCCTGCGCGGAAAAGTGGCTACCATTGTCGCCGCCGCTTTTGGTATCGACACTCCTGGCGTCGAGCTAACGGGATATGAGGAATCGCTCGTCGGCGCCGGCCTCCGCCGCGTGTTTGCCCGCAACGTTCAGGTGCTCACCGGCCTCGACGTTCTGGTGGACCAGAAATTCGCGCCATTCCAGGGAAAGCGCATTGGTCTTATTACCAATCAGACCGGACTGAACCGCGACGGCCTGCGCAATATCGACCTCATGCGCGCCGCCGGCGTGCAGATTACGGCGCTCTTTTCGCCTGAGCACGGCTTTGCCGGACAGGAGGACCACCCCAATGTCTCGAATTCCGTCGATGCCCTCACGGGAATTCCGATCTTCAGCCTTTTCCAAAAGGGCGGGTATCGCCCAACTCCCGAGATGCTCAAGAACGTCGATGTGCTGGTCTACGATATTCAGGACGTAGGGACCCGATTTTACACCTATTCCTGCACGTTGCTGTATGCTCTTGAGGCCAGCGCCAAAGCTCACTTACCGTTTTACGTGCTGGACCGGCCGAATCCAATCACCGGAGTCCACGTGGAGGGTCCGATTCTGGATAAGAATCTCGAAAGCTTCGTCGGATGCTATGAAATGCCGCTCCGGCATGGCATGACGTTTGGTGAGTTGGCAAAAATGGCAAATAGTGAGCGCCACCTGGACGCCGATTTGCACATTGTTGCCACGAAAAACTGGGAGCGCGGCGACTGGTTCGATTCCACCGGCCTGCTCTGGGTAGATCCCTCGCCTAATATGCGAACTCTCAATGCAGCGGTTCTCTATCCAGGCCTGGCTATGCTGGAGGAGGGCCGCAACTACTCGGTCGGCCGTGGAACCGATGCGCCCTTCGAGCAGATTGGCGCAGACTGGATCGATGGGCAGAAGCTTGCCGCCGCATTGAATTGCCGATTTATTCCCGGCGTCCGCGTTTACCCGACGCGTTTTCGACCCGCATCTTCCAACTTCGCGGGAAAGACCATTGAGGGCGTACGCTTCGTGATTACGGATCGGGAGGCTCTGGATAGTGTGCGGCTTGGGCTCGAAATTATTTATGCCTTGCAGAATTTGTACCCCGGAAAGCTGAACTTGGAAGGAGACCGGTTCTTAATCGGAAACCGGGAAGTGATCGACGCCCTGCAGCACGGCAAAGACCCGCGAACGATCCAACTCAAATTGGAAGACTCGCTCCGGGCCTTCCTGCAGAAACGCCAACCGTATCTTCTTTATTAGGTCGCGCTTTATTAAACGGTAGCCATTCATATCAGCTATCAGCCAAGTCTCCACCCTGCGGGAGCAGGGCTGATAGCCGTTTGCCGAAGCCGGCATTAAGCCGCAGACGCTTTCAGGTCTTTTGGCTTATTCTTGCTGCCCGGGGGACGCCCCCGGCGTTTAATCGTGTTCATCCAGGCTGGAGGCCGCCCACGCCGTTTACCCCGGCCTCGCGCCAGCCGCTCCAGCGTCAGGATCGCTTCCTCAAGATGTTCGCGTTCCTGCCGCAATTCTGTCAGCATTTTCATTACATCCATCGATTGGCTCCGTTTCGATTTGACGTCCCGCCGAAAGACCGCTGTTCTGAATTCCGAACAGGCTGGCGTTTTCCCGGCAACTCCACATAAGCAGTTTTAACCGATTTTTATAGGATTTTCAAGAGCCCTGTTCCGATTTCAGAACAGAATTGGTAATGGATGGGGTTCGAAGCTAGGGGAACGTGGGGCATTTCCCGCATTTCAATTCCGTTAGAGCCTGCAAGCAATTATACCAGACGCCGTCTTTTCCAATGAAAATAAAAGGGAACGCCCACAAAAATGAATGCCAGTCCCATTAACGACTCACGAGGTGATTCTATCAGTGTCGAAAATAATAGCGCAATTGCCATCGCTACAAAAAGGACCGGTACGATTGGATAGCCCGGTACCCGGTACGGGCGCGCTAAGTCCGGCCGCTTTCGCCGCAATACGATTACCGCCGCGATGCTCATCGCATACAAAATCCAAATGGCGAAAATCACTAGGGTATAGAGCTGCTCATAACGCCCGCTTAAAACCAGCACTGCGCCCCAACCGCTCATTGCCAGAATGGCTACGCCTGGTGTACGGTGTTGCGGGTGCACGCGCGCCACAGACCGGAAAAACAGCCCGTCGGCGGCCAGAGCATACGGAATACGCGAGCCGGCAAGAATAGATCCGTTCAACGCGGCAAAAATCGAGATTAATGCCGCCACACTCACCGCGGCCGCGCCCGGAGCGCCCAGGATCTTCCGCATCATTTCCGCCGCCACACGATCGCTCGATGCTACCTGGCCCGCAGACAGAACGTAAAAATAGGCCAGATTCGTGAGCACATAAAGAGAGATGACAATCCCGGTCCCGAGGACTAGCGAGAGTGGAAGATTACGCTGCGGATTCTTGATCTCCGACCCCACGAATGTCAGGTTGAACCAGCCATCATAGGCCCACAACGCCGCAACCAGAGCGCCGAAAAATCCCACAAACCCTCCGACCGCGGGGATTGCCGAGGAATAATTCGCTGCCTGACCCACACCGCCGAAAATTCCGACCCCTATTATCGCCAATATCAGCGAGATCTTGACCGCTGTTACCGCCACCTGCACGCCGCCACCAAAGCGCACACCGAAGTAATTCACCGCGGCCAGCAGTAGAATCACTCCAATCGAAGCAAGCTGCCCATCGCGGATCTCCAGCGGGCCGCCTCCCGGTCCTATTGGCAGCCGGATCACACAAAGAGTCCCTTCGAGCCCGGGAAAGAAATTGGCCAGATAATAGAAAAACGCCGTGCCAAGCGTGGCCACGGATCCACTTTGTGCGACCCACATCATTGTCCAGCCATAAACGAAGCCCCAAAAAGGCCCGTACGCCTCGCGCAGATACACGTATCCGCCTCCCGCCTCCGGCATAGCAGCGGAAAGCTCGGAGGCTGTTAGGGCGCCGAATAGCGCTAGCAATCCCCCTACTCCCCACACCACGAACACCATCGCCGGCGTGCCTACCTGCTGGACCATCGCCTTCGGCACGAGGAAAATTCCGCTCCCAATGGTTGTGCCGACCACAATGGCCACGGCAGCCCAGACACCGAGGGCGCGCCGCAGGGTTGTTACTCCCGCCGCTCCCCGGCCGATGGGAATCCCCGATTCAATCTGCACGCTGATTCTTCTCCCTTAGCAGTACCGACGTAGCATATCCGGCTGCAAACGTGAAAATTGTGCCAATCAACACATACCACGTCCAAGCAATGTCCGTAAAAAATTTGATATAGAGCATCAAAATCAATCCCGCTATCATGGCCACCATGGCCGATCGCTCCTGCACGCGATAGGTCAGCAGCCCCAGCAAAAATACCCCCAATAATGAGCCGTATAAAATGGAGGCGATCGATAAGCCTGCCTGCAGTACCGAGCCCCAATGCCGCGCCACCAGCGCCACCCCAAACAGTACGATGCCCCACGCGACCGTCGCCAAGCGCGCCAAAAGCAGGTCCATCTTGCTGCTGGCGTCCACCTCACCCTTCCCGCCCATCAGTGGTTTATAAAAATCCAGCACCGTAGTCGAAGCGAGCGAGTTCAACGCCGCGCTTAAATTCGACATCGCCGCCGCCAGAATCGCCGCAATCACCAGTCCAGCGGCCACTGGCGGCAGATGATTCCACACGAATTCCGGGTAAATGCGATCCGTAACCAGGGGCGCGGGCAGATGCCGGTCGCGGTAATTGACAAACAGGCACACGCCGATTACCAGAAATAGTGAGAATTGCAAGAATATGATCGCCCAGCTCGAAAAAAGCGCCGCCCGGCTCTCCCCCTCGCTGCGCGCCGAAAGCAGACGCTGCACCATCAGTTGTTCGGTTCCGTGGCTGGCCGTAGTGAGAAAGCATCCACCTAAAAATCCCGCCCAGAAGGAATACGTGTGCGTGAAGTACTCGGATACGGGGGCCAATGTAAAATCAAACACACGGAACTTGTGTAAGGCGCCGGCGACCGCAGCCACATGCGCCCAGCCGCCAGGGATTTCGCGAAGAATAATGAAAAAGCTGACGAGCGCACCGGCCACGTATAAGAACATTTGCGCGACATCGGTCCAGATCACAGCCGTCATCCCACCTTCAAATGTATAAAACAGCGTCAGGCAGACGATCGCCACAATGGAGACGAGCTCTCCTGTCCCAAGCACAATCGACACCACAATCGAGATCGCAAACACGCGCACACCCTCAGCCATCGCCCGCAGCAGCAGGAAGGTTGCGGCTGTGAGTTTGCGAATATGCGGCCCGAACCTGATCTGCATCAGTTCGTAGGCCGTATACATCTCGCCACGAAAATAGGCCGGCAAAAATAGTGCTGAGATCACAACGCGCGCCGCCAAGTATCCGAATACCACTTGCAGAAATCCAAAGTCGCCCTGAAACGAGAGTGCGGGTGTCCCGATCACTGTTAGCGTGCTGGTCTCTGCCGAAACGATCGAGAATCCAATAGCCCACCACGGAGCAGTGCGGCCACCCAGAAAGTAATCCTTCAGAGTTTTCTGCGACGAGCGAAATCGGGCGCCGAACCAGGTGATGCCAACCAGGTAAGCGGCGATAACCCCTAAATCGACCCAGCGCATGAATCCCTTAGCATACAGTAGGAACTTCTCAGTAACACGCGCACAACGGAACGCGGCGACCGTGTTTCTGACCCGAGTGAGGACGCCGCCGCGTCCTGTGCGCTCCATCGGAACTCGCTTCGCCAGTTCCGGTACCGACGGGGGGTGTCCGGCACCAGCTTACGGGAACAAGATAGCTGCCGGGGGCATCTAACCTCAGGGAAAGTTGTTGAGCAGAAGTATAAAGTTGCGACTCTAGCTTGGATTTGGGTATACTCCGCAATTGCTAGTCAAGTGTATCGGGCCTGCGGGGGGCTCGCGGCCGGAATGAAACTGCCGCCCGGCCTCGTCTGTGTGAGCGATTACTTACGCGTTTGGGTGTTCAGAATCGGGAGGATACTGGTGTACTGGAAGAAAAAAGAGAGACATCGGATCCACAGCATTGGCTCCAGACGTCCCGCGTATCCTATGATAGGGAAAAACGCCCTGAGACGATTATCTGAAAAGCGCACAGCGCGGGACGCGCTCGCTAATGGAAGAAGATACTCGCGGCCCGCTGCGTTGTGCGCGATGCTTACTGAGACGGGCGGCTAGTCAAACGAACTTAGGGGAGGCACGTGTGTTGGGAACATTCAAGAGAATTGGAATTGTAACAGCCATCGCAGTGGTCGGCGGGCTCCTGCTCCAAGCCGCGCCGCAAGAAAAGAAACAGCCGCAATGGAAGGACCGCGCCGAGTACGACCTGGAAGACTCGGCCGCCAAGGATACAAATCCTACAACGCGGCTTCAGAAGCTGGATCAGTGGAAAGCCAAGTACCCCACCACCGAGTTCTCCATGCTCCGGTTGGAACTCTATCTAGCTACATATAACCAACTCAACCGTCCCAAAGAAGCCTTCGCCACGGCGAAGGAACTATTGGCCGCCGACCCGAACAATATTCGCGCGTTGTCGGCTTTGGTTTACAGCGTGTTCTTTTTGAATCCTCCGAGTAACGACGATCTGGCCACTGCCGAGAAGGCCGCGCACCAAATCCTCGACAATCTCGACACATTATTTGCGGCAGACAAGAAACCGGCGGGTATGGGCGAAGATGCCTGGCAAAAGAACAAAAAGGACGTTCAGATCCTGGCACAACAGCGCCTGGGATGGATCGCCTGGACCGAAAAAAATTACCCCAAGGCCGAGACGGAGTTTCTGAAGGCTCTCCAACTGGATCCTAATGCGAGCCAGGTCGATTACTGGCTAGGCGGAACGCTGCTCGCCGAGAAGGACTTCAACAAATACTCTGCCGCTTTCTTCTATTTCGCTCGAGCGGCTTCCTACGAGGGCACGGGATCGCTGAATGCCGCCGGCCGGCAGCAAGTTCTGCAATATCTGCAGAAGGTTTACACGGATTATCACGGCAGCCAGGATGGCCTCGATCAGCTTTTAGCCCAAGCCAAAACAACACCGACGCCGCCCGCCGATTTCAAGGTGCTGAGCAAGGTTGATATCGCCAAAGCCAAGCTGCAGCAGGAGCAGCAGGAAGAGGCCTCCCATCCCATGCTGACCCTCTGGAAGAACATCAAAGCCGCTCTCACCGCTCCCGATGGCGACACGTATTTCAATATGAACATGAAGGACGCGCTGCTGCCGGGTGGCGCTAACGGCGTCAACCAGTTCAAAGGCAAGTTGATCTCGGAGACGCCAGCGGTTCACCCCAAAGAACTGATCCTGAGTATCGAGAACGGCACCACGCCCGATTGCAAACTCAAAATGGATTCGCCTCTCCCAGGCAAAATGGAGCCCGGCGCTGTTCTCAGCTTCTCCGGGGTTGCCAAGGAGTACACCAAGGACCCGTTCATGGTCACCTTCGAAGTGGAAAAATCCAAGCTTGAGGGATGGGAAGGCAAGAACGCTGCGCCGGCCCGGCCACGCAGACGGCCTGCCGCCCAATAAGCTCCAAAGGCAATCGTACCTGGCCGGCAGAGGTGCGGGCGCACCTCATTGCAGTCACCTAAAGCCGGCCCGCGCCTTCGTTGTGGGCGTTTACTGACAAAGCGCTCTCATGCCCGCATGGGAGCGCTTTGCATTTGCGGTGCCAGATTAGCGCTCTGCTGCGGGCCTGTCCGTTCTCAATTACGACCCGTGGTTACAATGGGTGCATGGTACGCGTGCAAATGACGCTGGAATCGTGGGGGACCGACCGGCGGGATATGCAGGAAATCGCGCGGGCAATAACCTGGCGGCGTCTAACAGACGTAAACGATCCGGTATAAATATTTTTGGCGCTCCTGGAGGGACAATTCATGATCAACTGTCCAATGTGCGACGCTGTGCTCGATGTGGAAGAGGACGAGATGGACGAAGGCGATGCTCTTACCTGCGAAGAATGCGGCGCGAACCTTACCGTCGTAAGCACCTCTCCGCTGGAACTGGAGGCGGACGACGACGATGACGAGGACGAAGATGAAGACGAGAGCGATCTCGATTTCGACGAGGATGAGGACGATGAGGAAGACGAGGAAGAAGAGGAGGAAGAAGACTGGCATTAACCGGCGCGGCGCTATCCTGCGCGGTTTCCTGTTACCGGTCGTCATAGCTTCTGCCGCTGTAGCGATCGCCGGCCTCCATCCGTTTTGGAGAGTAGCTGCCGCCGGCAAACACCAGAAAGACCCAGGGGAATATGCGATCGTCGCCGGAACCGTATTTCGCGAGCCGGGATTTTCTTTGCCGGGGGCTGAAGTCACAATCGCGCCGGTATTGCCGGAAGGCTCGCATCAAAAAGTGAAGAAATTGAAGACG
>Ga0070735_10002137_pt1 | contig 18165 bp, 15 predicted proteins | sample Coa_R1_FD_66443 | JGI IMG/M metagenome (GOLD analysis project Ga0070735, IMG submission 66443) | Surface soil microbial communities from Centralia Pennsylvania, which are recovering from an underground coalmine fire - Coalmine... | ecosystem: Environmental > Terrestrial > Soil > Unclassified ... | reverse complement strand
CCAGCTCAGCGTTTACTGGCTTTGCTTAGTCATCATCGGGGTCCAATGGCTCAGTTTTATCATTGATAAAGTGTTCCGGGCCGATGGGAGCGTTGATTTGCTTGAAGGTTATCGGAGATTGGTTAAAGTTGAAGCAATCGGAAAGATCGTTCGCAAACGAATCGGCATATCCTAACGATGGCAGACTGAATGTCTGTTCGACCATCTTGAGAATACTTCCGAAGTCGTACGTCACGTGCGAAACGTAGGCTGGCTTGGCGTAAGGAGAAACGACCACCAGCGGCACACGGAATCCGTATTCATACGAGTTCAGGATCGGCGGGGCAACGTGATCATACCAACCGCCCCAATCATCCCAGGTGATGAAGATGGCTGTATTCTCCCAATACGGACTATTGCCAACAGCATTTACGATGGAAGATACCCACGACGGACCCGAGCCGTCGTTGATCGCCGGATGATCTGATTCCTGCCCCGTGGGCATGACCCAACTCACACCTGCTAACCTGCCTTGGGCGATGTCGGTCAAAACCACCGAGTTTGGCAAGATCACATTCTTCGCCCAGTCCGGACCGTACCGCAGGTGATGGATCGCATTGGGTCCATTCCAAATGGAGCCGGCGCTTGGTGAATAGTACTTCCAGGAAATGCCTGCATCGTCCAATTTGTCCATGATCGTTTGATGTTCGAAGCAGGGATATTGAGTCTGTGTGTTATTTCCGTAAGGATCTATCAATTGGACCAGGACATTGGGAGGAGCGGAACAACCCACAGCGTCATTCTGCGGGAAAGGTTCCCCAGAAGCAAAGAGGTCGCTTGTAGCGGTGGGTGCGGACGTGCCGGCAATGATGAACTGGTGCGCAGGGAAGCTCGATCCCTGATTTGTCTGGAACATGCGGTCTGCAAAAGTGTATTGCCCAGCCATCTGAAAATAGGGAGCAATGTCTGATTGCTGGACGTACCCATATTGCGGATTAGGCGGAGGAGGGCAGTGAGTTCCGCACCCGACCAAATTCAGATTGTCCCCATCCATCTTTCCGTTGTCGTACATAATTTGGAATGCAATGTGGGAATGTCTCAAGTCCCAGGTATTGGCCAGTGGAACGGGCTGGAGCTGTATGAGCTGCCCGTACGAGTTAAGTCCATAATTCGCTATGTCGGCGCCGGGCAAGCCATGAAAGAGATTATCGGGGCTGCGGTTCTCCTGCATGATGATGATTACATGCTGAATCGCCGTCACCGCGAACGAAGCTGAATTCGTGATGGATCCGGCACTCGCCGTTATCGTGGTCTGTCCGACCCCTTGGCTCATCGCCAGCCCTGTTCCATTGATTGTGGCTACCTTTGATGAAGCCGAAGTCCACTGCACGCTATCAGTCAAATCAGCCGTCAATCCGCTGAGATAAGTCCCAGTCGCAGTGAATTGTTGGTTCGCGCCGGGCGCGACCGTAGTAGTTGAAGGTGTAACGGTGATTGAAAGTAGCTGGTCCTGCACGGCCAGTGTCGTGGAGTCGTCTATCGATCCCGAACTCGCAGAGATTGTGGTGACCCCAGAACCTATGTCGCTTGCTAGACCTTGTGTGCCCGCCGTGTTGCTGACGGTCGCCACATTAGGCGCCGATGAACTCCATGTAACGCTGTTGGTCAAATCCGACGAAGTCCCGTCGGTAAAAAATCCTGTGGCCGTAAATTGAGTTGTGCCTCCGACCGGGCCGGTTGCGCTCGCCGGCGTGATCGCAATGGAGTCAAGGATCGCATTCGTGACCTTGATACCTGCGTTGCCGGACACCGATTGTAACGAAGCCGTAATCGTGCTGCTTCCGTCAGCCACGCCAGTCGCCAATCCATTTGTGCCCGCAGAATTGCTGATGGTGGCGACAGAGGGATTCGACGAACTCCACTGCACCAAACTCGTTATGTTTACAACTGAGTGGTCGCTGTAGGTTCCCATTGCGGTATAGGAAAGGTCTAGGCCAACAGCAAGGGAGGCGTTTGCCGGCGTCACCGCGATCGACACCAGCACCGGAGGCGTAGGAACAACAGTCAGGCCGGTGTTCCCGGTGATTGCATTCAGCGTGGCGCTGATCGTAGTTGCACCCACGGACAACGCTGTCGCCAGGCCCGTCCCGTTGATGGTGACGGTAGTCTGATTCGACGAGCTCCAAGTCGCCAGCTTAGTCACGTCTTGCTTGCTGTTATCGCTGAAAGTTCCCGTTGCGGTGAATTGTAGGGTGCCTTTTACCAGCAGAGATTGGTTTGCGGGCGTAACTGCGATGCTGGTGAGTACTGCCGAAGTCACGGTGAGTGCCGCGGAGTTGTTAAAAGACTTCACACTTGCGGCAATTGTGGACTGTCCGGTGCTCTCACCGGTCGCCAGACCAGTCGCATTGACGGAAACGACGGACGGGTTAGAAGAACTCCAAGTCGCCAGAGTCGTCAGATTTTGCTTGCTGCCGTCACTGAATGTGCCCGTCGCCGTGAATTGCAGCGTCGTACCTGCGGCGATTTTAGGTTTGGCGCGATATACGGCTAAGGACGTCAACGTCGCGGACGTAATCGTAAGTGAGGCGGAATTGCTGATTGAACCGAGCTTCGCGGTTATGATTGCCTGACCCGGCGTCAATCCTGTTGCGACACCATTCGCATTGATCGTCGCGGTAGAGGAGTTGGAACTCCAGGTCACAGCTGAGGTTATGTTTTGCTGGGTACCATCACTGTACGTTCCAGTGGCCGTAAAGGCCTGGGTGGTTCCGAAGGCAATGGTCGGCGCAGCAGGGGTCACCTTAATCGATACAAGTGACGGACCCACGTTGAGCGTGGCTGAGCCATTGTGCCCATGAAGGGCTGCCTTGATTGTCGTCGATCCCGGTGCGATTCCTGTCGCTAAACCAGCGGCACTGATCGCTGCTGCGGCAGGATTGGAAGAAGTCCAGGATGCGGACGAAGTCAGATCGTGTACGGAATTATTGCTATACGTTCCCGACGCCGTGAATTGTAACTGCGCGCCCGGCGCAAGTAATGGAGGACTTGCCGGATTCAATGAAATCGTTTGCAGCGTTGGCTTGCACATGCCTCCTCTGAACGCCTCATACACCTGCTGTACTTGTTGTTGAGTCAACGACTCATTGAATATGGCAATCTCATCCATGTCTCCCACAAAGGATGATGCCGATGCCCCAAGATAGGAACCAAACGAAACCTGCGGATACCACGACTGGTTGGGAATCGTTATGGCGTTTGCGACTAGATCCCCATCCAGATAAACGTTAACCGCCACGTCCGAGCCCGAAGTGGCGTACGTCAGGGCAGCATGATGCCATTGGTTCGGGTTGATCTTGCCAATCGACTGACCGTGAAGATCTCCAAACTCCCAGGAAAGGGTCCCGAGGGAATCCATCGAAAAACCTGGCGCCCGGTAAGCTGAGCTGGCAATGCTGCCGGTCAACACGCCCCCGCCATTCGGCAAGAACCAGAACATCAGGGTTCCGGCGGTAGGGGAATAGACATTGGCATTCACGAGCACAGATGCGCCCTTCCCGCCGAAGCTGAACCCCGTCCCGACCTCTCCTGGCGCGTAGGTTGCGCCGTTCTGCAGAGTTCCGGAATTACTTCCCGCGATATCAACCGCATCGCCATCGCCGGTCCACCATCCGACAAGTCCCGTGGGAGCCGTTGTGCACTGTGGCGACGAAACAGTCATTGAGGTGCTTCCAGTGACCGATCCCTCGGTTGCACTAATCGTCGTCGTTCCGCTCGCGCCGGCAGTAGCCAGGCCAGAACTATTGATCGTTGCAACAGAATTCGCCGAGGAGGACCAACTGACTGTGGTAGTCGCGTCCTTCGTGCTTCCGTCGCTGTAATGCAGGACTGCCCCGAATTGCTGGTAGCCGCCCGGAGCAGAAGAAGGGTTCGTTGGAGTGATCGAGATCGAAGTCAGCTGTGGACCCGTGACGTTGATCGTAGCGGTGCCGCCGACTGAGCCAAACGTCCCGCTGACCTTGCTCGTTCCTGCCGCAATGGATTGCACAAGCCCAGTCGAGTTCACCTGCGCAACTCCAGGTGCTGACGACGCCCAGGAAACCACATTGGTGATGGTCACCGTCATCAAATCAGCCCACCCGCCACCGGTGGCAACAAGCTGAGTTTGGGCTGGGCTGGGAGTCGTTGCAGTCGCTGGTGTGATCTGAATCCATGTCATGCCGGTCAGATTCCCCGTTCCGGTCAGACTGGCTGTCTGCGTATTGGGATTGGCGTTATCCGTGACTGTGAGAATTCCGTTCCGGGTGCCAACGTTCGTGGGCGTAAACGTAACATTGATATCGCACGTTGCGCCTGCCGCCAATGTCTGAGGTGACAGCGGGCAAGTGGATGTTTCCGCGAAATCGCCAGAAGTCGCGATAGAAGAGATCGTTAGTGCCGATGCCTGGTTATTCTTGAGCGTAACCTTCTGTGGACCACTCGTTGTCGTAACGATTCTGGAGGGGAAAGTAAGTGACGTCGGGTTGAGCGAAACAGGGGCAGCCGCGGCAACTGCCAGCGATATCAGACAAAATGCGGCTATTTGCACAGACAATTTAGAACTGCTCATCCCGCACTCCTTTGAACAAAGTACAGCCTTGGGTTTTACTTCGGGGGATATCGACAAATAAGAGCCACGCAGCAAACACTCGTATGGACCCGTGTTCGACGAGAAAGAGCCAGTCTACGGGCGACAAGAACAATCGCAGTACTTTACAACAGATCATCGGGCAAAGCTAGACAACTATTGCGGATGTTTCCTGCGCTGCGAATTGGAAATCTGGTCGGCTGGCTGCTGTTCAACTGTGCAGAAACTTGCAACTGTTGCCAGATGCATAAGGCGATTCCGGCTTTTTTAAATGGCTGCTTATATATGGCTGCTCACCGTTCTTGCGAGGCGATTACTTCCTCCAGAATTTGCCGATAGTCTTCGATGGTCTTGGCAATAACTTCAAGCGGGAAGACGTCTGGATTGTACTGCGCACGGCCAAGAAGTCCCTCGGCGCGATCGCTGAATTCGATATAGAGATCCCATCGCCCGCCGCCACTCTCCACATCCATGTAGGTCATGCTCCATTCCGGCGGTAGCGGAGCGACGTCTGGCGCGACTGAGAGTGCAACTGTGAAAAGAGAATGCCGGATGGGATCGGGCTTCAAATGCAGCCTTTCCGCGATCATCGAGAGCGGAACATCATCATTCGAGATTGCGCCAAGCGTTACTTCGCGCATCTGCCCCAACAACGATCGGAACGAAGGATTGCCCGCAAGATTGGCACGCAATGCCACCGGATTCAGAAAATATCCGATGCATCTCTGAAACTCGCTCTGTTTACGTCCGGATGGGGACAGGGTTCCCACGATCAGATCTTCCTGACTGGTGTAGCGATTGAGAAGCAGGAAGCATCCAGCTAGCAAACTCATGAACAAAGTCGCGCCTTCGCTCCGACCAACGTCGTTGAGAGATCGGGCGAACTCGCACGGCCACTCAAACCCGTACATCGCTCCGCGATAGGTTCGTCGCGGAGGTCGCTCAGCCGGCCACTTCAGAACGGGTAATTCGCCCGTAAGCTGCCGCTCCCAATACTTCAGCTGATTTTCTTTGGCATCTCCGGTCAGCGTTCGGCGCTGCCAGCACGCGAAGTCTGCAAACTGCGCTTTCAGATCCGGCAGTGGCGACGGCTTGCCCTGAGAGAAATTCTCATAGAGTGTCGTCAGTTCCCTCGGGAAGATATCGAACACCGTGATCCCATCGACAATGCTTTGGTGCGCGGTCAGATAAATGCGGTGCGCGTCATCGTGCAAGGTGATCAGCCGGACGCGGAAGAGTGGTCCCGTCCTCAAATCAAACGGCATGCAGGCATCTTGAGTAGCCAACGCGACAGCTGTCGATTCACGCACCCCCTCCGGCAGATTCCGCAGGTCTGACACTGGCAGATCAAACGAATCGGTAGCGGGATGAACAATCTGCACCACACGCCCCGCGTTTTCTTCATACGTCGTGCGCCAGATTTCGTGCCGCTCGATGATCGCGGCAAGACTTCTCTTGAGGATTGCCGGGTCGCAAGCTCCACGCTTATGAAGTGTTATCGATTCGTTGTGCAATGACGAAGCTTTCCCGGCGGCTTGATCGAGTTTCCATACTTCCTCTTGGGCGAGTGACAGCGGGATGGGGCTCTCTCGTGGAGGCAGTTTCTCTAAAGTCGATTCTGATTCAGCCGGAAGGCTTCCTCCTCGCCGTATTTGCAACTCGAGCAGCTTTCGCTTCGCGTCGGAAAGGAGCGGTTCTTTTGGCATCAAGATGTTGTGGCTGCTTAGGCAGTATGAGAGGCGCGGAACTTCACCGGCAGGGCCGTGAGTCCTCTGAGGCCCAAATTGTTGCGCCAGGTGAGATGCCCAGGCTGCAGCTCAAGATCATGCAGCCGGGTCATGATCCCTTCGAAAACCTCTTGTCCTTCCACTCGAGCCAAAGCGGCGCCGAAGCAGAAGTGAGCGGCGTACCCAAAAGCGAGATGGCGGTTATCAGGGCGTGATACATCGAAGCGATCCGGATCCGAGAAACGCTCTGGATCGCGATTCGCCGCAGCCATCACGGCCATAACGGCTTGCCCCTTGCGAATAACACGGCCACCTAACTCAACATCTTCAGGAGCGAGCCGTCCGGTGTGCTGGCTCGGACTTTCATAGCGCAGCATCTCCTCGACTGCACCTGGCACCAAGGTCAGATCCTCCCGCAGCCTTCTCATCTCGTCGGGATTACGCAGCAGGGTCAACACTCCGTTTCCGATAAGATTTGTTGTCGTCTCCAAGCCACCCACCATGGTTACGATGCATGTGGCGACGACTTCTTCGTCAGTCAAGCGATCACCGTCGACTTCGGCTGTCATCAGAGAGTGAACCAGCCCTTCTTGCGGATGGTCTCTTTGCATGCATACCTGGTCTTTGAAGTAGGTCGTCATCTCTTCGACGGCACGCAACATCCGCGGCGCGTGCTCCGGATTGTGCTGGAAGTTCCCCAGCATCTCAGCAAAATCAGCCGACCAGTTCTTCAACCGGTGCCGGTCGTCGGTTGGAACGCCCAACATCTCTGCCGTAACAATCGCAGGCAGCGGCTCCCCCAGATCACGGATAATATCCATCTCCCCCTTATCCTGAATATCATCGAGGAGGCGTTTCACGATTTCTCGAATATGTGTGCGCAACACTGCCACTCGCGCCGGACTGAAGGCCTGCGATGCCAGACTTCGCAGGCGGGTATGCGCGGGCGGATCCATGAACAACATCTGCTTCACCATCAACTGCGCAATCGGGCTCATATCACCAAGCCCCATGGCTGCGAGCTTTGCGGGTGTATGCGTTCGGTCCGCAGAAAACTTGTGCAAGACCTCGAGCACATCCACATACCGCGTCACCACCCATGTATGCAGGAATACATCCCAGTGGACGGGATCTTCCGTGCGCAGTCGGCGAAATAACGGATACGGATTGGCCAGCACCTCGGGATCAAGAAGGTGATACAGACTCAGCGCACTGCCCCCCGAGCTTCTGGAGATCGCGCCGCTGATTGAACTCATACGCTGGCTTGTTCAGTGTTCAAAGACAGTAGACGCTGAGCTTCTTCTTCGCTCATTGCGTCCAGCTTGGCCACCATCAAACGTTCGACTTCGCCGGACAACTCCTCGACAGTCGGATGATCGAAAAGACCTAGCAGCGGCACTTCTACCTGGAATGCGTCCCGCAGGCGGGCGATCAATTGCGTTCCAAACAGGGAGTTGCCCCCGAGATAGAAGAAGTTCTCGTTTACACCCACGCGCTCCAGACCTAACAACGACGCAACGATCGTGGAAACGCGCTGCTCCGTGGCTGAACTGGGATGATCGAGGATTTGATCCCGCAGCATGTTTTGATCAGTCGGTGCCGGCAGTGATAGCCGATCCACTTTGCCGCTCGATCCCACCGGAAGTGCGTCGAGCTGAACGAATATCGCAGGCAGCATGTAATCTGGCAATTCTTTCGCCATGAACTCGCGGAATTCACCCAACGATGGCAGGGAAGTCGACGGAACAACATACGCCACCAGTTGTTTCTCGCCCGCCTCGTTCTCTCTCGCGGCCAGCACACACTCACGAACCGAAGGATGCTGGCGAAGAGCGCTCGCGACGTCATTCAATTCAATGCGGAAGCCGTTAATCTTGACTTGCTCGTCAACCCGACCATGGAAGGAGATCTGTCCATCCGGCAGATAAGTTCCCAGATCACCGGTCCGATAGAGCCTTGCGCCTGCAGTCTTGCTGAAAGAATTCCGGACGAATCGCTCTCCCGTAAGCTGGGGATCATTCAGATAGCCTTTTGCTAGGACATCTCCGCCCACATAAATCTCGCCTAAAGTTCCAGTCGGAGCGCGCTGCAACTTTTCATCGAGGATGTAGATTTCAGCATTGTCGATCGGATGGCCGATAGGAGGTAACTGGTCATTACTCTCCTGCGGGGGAACAGGAGTCGAGGTGGCGACGACGGTGCATTCCGTTGGCCCGTAATTGTTCACGAGAGTAAACGGCAGACCTTTCGGAGGATAGAAATGGAGCGTATCCGCCCCGGTCAGCAAGAAGCGTAAAGCTATTTCTTTCGGCCACGACAGCTTCAGCATCCGTTCCGCCAGAGGCGTCGGAGCGAAACTGATCGTAATTCTCTCTCGAATCAGCCAGTCGCGCAGTTTCTCTGCATCCGTGCGCGTTTCATCGTGTACGAGATGAACGCTCGCCCCAGCGGCGAGATGCGGCCATAGTTCCCAGACCGCAGCATCAAATCCAATCGAAGCCAGCTGCGTGGCGCGATCCGTCGGTCTCACGTCAAAGGCACGAATGTGCCAGCGCGTCAGATTGAGCAAACTTGCGTGTCCAACCGCAACAGCCTTGGGGATCCCGGTCGAGCCGGAAGTGAAAATCACATACGCAGTGTCTTCCGAAGATACTTCAACGTCAGGTGCCTCAGCAGAGCAGCGTTCGATCTCTTTCCTGCAGGAGTCGAGAGCAACGAGCTTTCCTACATTTTCGTTCGGCAGATTTGCTGATTTGCCGTTCGTCACCAGCACTGAAACCTGCGCGGACCGCAGCATCGTTTCGAGGCGCCGAGCAGGGGCTTTCGGTTCCAAGGGTAAATACGCCGCGCCGAGTTTCAGAACAGCCAGCGCAGCAATCGGAAAGTCCAGACCGCGCTCCAAAGAAAGTCCCACGATGCCGCCCGGAACCACTCCCAAGCCCATCAGATAATTTGCCAACTGGTCCGAGCGAACATCCAGTTCTCGAAAGGACAGCCGTTCGTCACCAGAGCGCACCGCCAGATCATTCGGAGCGATGGTGGCGCGCTGCCGCACTAAATCAGGAATACAAGCGGTTAGACCTGTCATACGATGTGTCCGGACCTGATCTCCTTGACGAGTCGAAGGAAGCGAAACCACGTTGGGGGAAACGCGATCATTTTGGTTGGAATCGATGTGGCTGCAGGGGATACAGCCTTCTTCAATATGTCCGGCTATTTTACATCACTTCTTTTGATGTCTCAACCACGTTGTACGGTTGCGAAGCCAAGATCCTCGCCTCAATGTCGCTGAAAATGCGGACTTTATGGCGGTATCGACCCTGTGTGTTCGAAAGCCTCGCATCCCTCTGTAATATATATTGTGTTCTAAACCGGATACGTTGGTTTGGGCATCGTATCCTCATTGCCGATCTCCAACGCTTGGCGCAGCCCAGGATTTCCGGAAAGTCCAGCCGCTTTTATATTCATGAGCACTGAACTTCAAAACAAAAGCATGTCCCCTACCAGAGGCCTGAGAGCTCCGAGGTTACGCGAGGCTCGATTTGAGGACCACTCGCAGATAGCGGCGCTGGCCTCCCGGTTCGATCTGCACATGGAAAGCTTTCCCGCCTGGACTCATCTTTGGACGAATAATCCCGCATGCCGGGCTCCGCAAAACAACTTTCCAATTGGGTGGGTGCTCGACAGTGGGGAAGGCTCGATCGCCGGCTATCTTGGTAATATCCCGATGGCCTACGAACTGAAAGAGCAGAGATTTGTCGCCGCCACTACACGCGCCTGGGTAGTGGACACACCGTACCGGTCTTATTCGCCTTTGCTCCTTGCCACATATTTTCAGCAGCGCAACATCGATCTTTTCCTGAGCACGACCGTGAATCCTTTATCTGAGCCTGCATACTGCAGCTTCCAGAGTTCACGGATACCCGTAGGTGCGTGGGACCGAACTCTGTTCTGGATCACAAACCACCGGGGCTTTGTGGCCAGCTATTTGCGAAAAAACAACAGAACAGTGGCGGGCCCCTTGAGCTATCCGTTCTCCGCGGGTTTATTCGTTCGCGACGCGATCATGCGAAGCGGTTTGCCGAAGACAAGCGACTTTAGCGTACAACCGTGCGCTGCGTTCGACGATCGCTTTCAGCCTTTTTGGGAATCTCTAAAAATCAAAAAGTCCAACATCCTGATAGCCGATCGTAGCCAAGAGGCTCTCGATTGGCACTTCAAATTCGCTCTGCAACAGAATCGGGCATGGATCTATACCGTCGAAGGAAGATCAGGACTGCTCGCCTACTCAGTTTTTCTCCGGCACGATTTTCAACAAGTTGGACTCACCCGCATGCGTTTGGCCGATTTCCAATGCATCGACGCGGAGAACTCGGTTGATATATTGACAGCGATGCTAGCCACAGCGATCGATCGCTGCCGCAAAGAATCCATTCATATGTTTGAACTGGTAGGGGCTACCCCGCCTTTGGAAAAGAGATTAGCCGCGTATTCGCCTCACCGCCGCTCGCTTGGCAGTTGGCTCTTTTACTACAAAGCGAAGCATCCAATGCTGGCTCAAGATCTTACGAATCCTGGTGTATGGGAACCCTCTCTGTTCGACGGAGACTCCAGCCTCTAGCAATTTCGCGATTGCCGGTTCAACAAGATTCACACGGGTACAGGATGGCACAGCCGATCGGCGCGATGAAACGATTTCTTTTTCGAGTGATAGCGCGAACTGCGATCACCGTCTATTCCCATCTCCCCATCTTTGGGCATCTTCGCGCTTCCGTTGCCGTTCTGCGCAAAGACGATCTTATCCTGATCATCGATCGCAACGATGGTCGCGGGTTTTCATTTCCCGGGGGACTTGCCCATCTCGGCGAATCTGCTGAGCAGGCCATGCGGCGGGAGGTTCATGAGGAAACTGGCTTGCAAATTGAAAAGTGCAACTTTCTTTTTGAATATAGAACTTCTCTTGACATTCTGTGCGCGATCAGCGTCTTCGATGCGGAAGCAAGTGGAAGTCTGATGGAATCCTGGGAAGGAACGCCGCGTTGGCTTTCGGTGGACGAAATCAGAGCGCGGTTGGTGGCCAGTCAGCAAGAGGCCCTGAAGCGCGTTGCCCGAACATGATCCAGAGCAGAAAGAAGCACCTTCTTCAGAGACTGCTCGCTCCGCCTAAGCAAGCGTCGAACGAAGGCTTACCTGGTCAAAAACTAGAACGGTATATCTTCGTCCGTGATCGGGCTCGATGCCGCCGGTTCAGGCTCCGGAACTCGCTGATCGAAGCTGTTGCTGCCCGCCGACGAACCGCGCGATCCCCCGGAGAAGTCCCCGCCCCCGCCGCCTTCGCCACGACCGCCCAGCAGGATTAAATCGCTGGCCACGATTTCGGTCATGTACTTCTTCTGGCCGGTCTGCTTGTCATCCCACGAGCGGGTTTGCAACCGTCCTTCGACGTAGACCTTGCCGCCTTTTTTCAGATATTCTCCGGCGATCTCCGCCAGCCTTTGCCACAAAACAACGTTGTGCCACTCTGTTCGGTCCTGCCACTCTCCACCTTTATCTTTGAAGCGTTCGTTGGTGGCAATCGTGATCTTGGCCACGGCCGTTCCCTGCGGAGTGTATTTGATTTCCGGATCCTTCCCCAGATTGCCAATTAATTGAACGCGGTTCAGACTTTTGCCAGCCATGACGGGCTCCTTTGCAGGGGTTCACTATAGCAGAAGCAAGGCGGTGGATTCGTGCCGGCTGTCACAAAGCAGCTGATTTCAGTCTCATTTTGGTCCACGGCGCAATTACCGTTTGACCAGAAATGGATTACTCTCACGCTCCTCGCCAATTGTCGTCAGCTCGCCATGACCGGGCACGACGACGGTCTCGTCCGGCAAAGCCAGCACCGTGTCATGCAGCGAGCGAATGATCTTTTGCATCGAACCGCCGGGCAAATCGGTGCGCCCAATTGAGCCCGCAAACAGCGTGTCGCCCGCGATCAGCTTCTGTTCGGCAGCGAAATAGAGGCAGATGCTCCCCTCTGTGTGCCCGGGAGTGTGCAGAACTTCGGCCGTATGCGTTCCCGCGGAGACTTTTTCTCCAGTGGTGACGCTTCGATCTATCTCAACCTTGCCGGGTGAGGGGACGCCAATCCATGTCGCTTGCACGTCCAGCATCTTCAGTAGCGCATAATCATTTTGATTGAGCAGAATAGGCGCGCCGGTCGCGGCTCGGAGCTTCATCGCGCCTCCGATATGATCGATGTGCGCATGCGTAATCACGATCTGTTTGACCTGCAGGTTATGCTTGCGAATTAGGTCCAGAACGTCGTTGATGTCGTCGCCCGGATCGATGACCATCGCTTCATGCGTTTTCTCGTCACCAATGATCGAGCAGTTGCACTGCAACGGTCCGACCGGAAAGATTTCGTGGATCATGGAAATATTGTAGCGGGACGCAGCTCGTTGGCCGCGGGTTTACAGCGATTTCCACGAATATCACGAATATAAAGACAATTTGGGCAGTGGGATCCGTGGAAATTAGTGCTGATCCGTTGCCGATATCTTTTCTCAAAGGACCGCACTTGCCGCGTGAGTGCTCGCGGGAGGACAATACTGGCTGCTCGGGGAGGTTTGCTTTGGCCAAATATCGGCAACCTGGTTATCAGGACAATGAAAGAGAACCGCGTCGCGAAGCGCCGCGTAAGACGCCTCCTGAGCGCAAGAGCGGTCCGCCGCGCTGGGATCATTCGCTCGGGCCGAAACCCGTGAATCTTCCCGGTACACGCGTCGTCTCCCGGTGCGCCCAATGCGGGACGGTTCTTCAAGGAACAGCTGGCTCGGGCGAAGGTCAATGTCCGAAGTGTGGGTTCGAGCTGCACTCTTGCAAGCAATGCACCTACTTTGATCCTGGCAGCCGATTTGAATGCATGCAGCCGGTCAAGGAGCGCATCGCCAGGAAAGATGCCCGGAACGACTGCACCTTCTACGAAATTCGAGTGACTCGCGAAAAAGAAACGTCCACGCCTGCCAGCCTCCGCCCGAACGATGCGCGCGCGGCTTTTGAAAACCTCTTCAAGAAGTAGAACGGGGAGGGTCCGAACTCGGACTCTGGCCTCAGACCTGGGGCGTTAAACTCCCGAGACATCCCTCATTGCAGGAGCCGCTTTACTGAGGTCCAAGGTCTCAGGTCCGAGGTCTCGTATTCACGGTTTCTGCGTCGGCCGAATTAACACTTCGCTCATAAACGATCGCGGCGCCTGGGTCACCAGCATGGCGACCGCATGGGCTACATCCTCCGGCTGAAGCATCTTGTTCGGATCTTTTCCAGTATGCGGACCGAGTTCGGTTTCCACTGAGCCCGGACAAATTACCGAGACCCGCACATTGTCGCCACGCAGCTCCTCCGCCACAGAATAGGTCAGCCCGTTCAATCCCCACTTCGAAGCCGCGTACGCTGCTCCCTTTGCCAGTGGATTCTTGCCAGCTAGTGAAGAGATGTTGATGATGTATCCAGATTGGGCACGAATCATCATCGGCGCGAAAGCCCGGATTGCGTAATAAACCCCACGCAGGTTCGTGTTGAGAATGCGATCCCATTCTTCCGGTGTGAGATTATGGAGCGCTTCGCTGAAGCCGCCGACACCAGCATTATTGACTAATATGTCGACGCGTCCGAAGGTGCTTTCAGTCCGGGCAGCGGCGTACTCCACTTGATGGAGAACGGTGACATCGCACGGGATGACTTCAGCCTTGCCTCCCGCGCCAACGATCGTTCGGGCCGTCTCGTCGAGTGTCGCCTGCGTGCGGCCGCACAGTGCGGCAGTGGCGCCTAGAGATGCCAGCCTGCGTGCGATCGCCGCACCAATGCCTCGGCCTGCTCCCGTAATGACCGCGACTTGTCCATTTAGCGGGCGAGCGGTGTCCATAGTCTCAGAGCCTCGTCTTTCGGATCGGAACGTCGCGGAGCAGAGTAGATCAGAACCATCCACGTCATCCGCTATGCGCATCTTAACAATAAAGAGGAGGGTGAATGGGAAGGCGCTTGCCTTCGGCTGTAGAGGTACTTATAATCCGGCCAGCCGGGAAAAAGGGTCAGCCGCCTCATCGCTCCAACCGGGTTACCCCTAGTATCCCGGAGTCCCTGCCAGGAAGCCCGGGCATTCCAAAGCAGGATCCGAACACAATGCGGTCCAGTCGGAATGCAGTTGCTGCTGAGCTGTACGAATACGATTCCCAATAAGCCATTTCCCGAAGAAGGTCAAGGAGCCAAAGTGATGAAAAAGATTCTGCTTACGGTTGTGCTTGGAGTATCGGTGGTCGCGGTGGCACAAGATGCTGCGCAGCCGGCTCAAGGACAATCGGCCACACCGCCGGCGCAAGGCCAAGCGGCTGCCCCGGCAGGCCAAGCGGCCGCACCCGTGATCAAAGATCCCGCCGAATACAACGCCTATGTGGCTGCGATACAGCAGAAGGACCCCGCCGCGAAGATCAGCGGCCTGGAAGCATTTCTCACGCAATATCCCAATAGCGTGATGAAAAATCAGGCGCTTGAGATTCTGATGCAGACCTATCAGCAGAGCAACAATGTCAAGAAAGCAACCGAGACTGCGACCAAGCTGGTCGCCGCCAACCCGTGCCAGGTCCCGGCGCTCACACTCTTGACCTATATCGATCGCATGATGGCGCAGCAGGGCGATCCGAATGGCAAGCAGGAATCGGCTGACGCTGAAAAGTACGGCCAGGAAGGTATCGATTGCCTGCCGAAGTTCAACAAGCCTGAGGGTACCAGCGACGCCGACTTCGCCAAGATGAAAGCCCAGATGACTGGCAACTTTGATGCAGGCATAGGATGGGGCGCCCTGCAAGATAAAGACTACGCCAAAGCTGCCCAAGCTCTGAAGGCAGCCGTCGACGCCAATCCCCCGGACTCACAGAAGGATTTGGCTCTGCTTTATCCTCTGGCGCTTGCCTATCTCCAGCAGAATCCCCCCGATTATCAGAACGGAATTTGGTATGCCGCCCGTGCCGCTGCGGTCGCGCCGGCTCCCAATCAGCCCGCTATCGAGAAATATGCGAAGTCGCAATATGTCAAGTTTCATGCCGGTGAAGACGGTTGGACCGATGTGCTCAACGCCGCCAAAGCCGGTGGACCACAAGTCCCGATCAAGCCGGCTCCGACACCTGCTGAGCAGGCGCATAACATGATTCAGCAGACGCCTCCAGACAAGATGGATTTTGCCACTTGGGAATTCGTTCTGAGCAACGGTAGCCAGGAGGATCAGGACGCCGTCTGGAACGCCATCAAAGGTAAGGCTGTTCAGATGAACGGTACGGTGATCAGCACGACGCCGGACCAGTTCATGATCGCAGGCAGTTCCGACGACATCGACGCAAAGAAAGCCGACATCACCCTGAAGTTCGAAGAGAAGGTTCCCACGAGGTTAATTCCCAAAGACGGCGCGCCTTTCGACTTCCAGGGTGAGCCCGCCTCCTACACTCCAAATCCCTTTATGATGGTCATGGAGAAAGGCCGCTTGCTGAGTACCAAGCCGGCAACACCTGCCAAGAAAGCTCCCGTCCACCACAAGGCGGCAGCTCAGTAAATTACTGGCGAGAAAAATTAAGGGCAGCCCGCAAGGGCTGCCTTTTTATTTCGCCTGCGAGGAATCTTAGCGGACGATCTTCTTCTCGAACGAAACTGCCCGGGTGCTGCGCGGTGGTCTCTTGACGCCGTCACGCAGCTGCCGGACGTCAATCTTCAGTTCGCTGATGGTGCGGCTCAGAGTGTTGCGGTGCATGCCGAGTTCCCGCGCTGCTCGGCACTGATTTCCCTTATTCTCCTCTAATACCGTCAGGATGAACCGCTTCTTGAACTCCCGTACTCCCTCTGAGTAAAGAATATTGCTACGGTACATTTGCAGGACGAGTGCTTCCAGTTGATCTTTCACGTTGCGTTTCTCTCTTTTCCAGGAATTTGCAATGCACCGTAGCCTATTTCGGCGGTGAACCAGCGGTGCCGCTCAATTTCTGCGGAGCATGATGGACTAGATCCAGTCCCTGATAGAAACGAGCCCGCAATTCCGCAGGAGCCAGCCAGATCGCTGCCCGCCCTACCACGAGAAAGTAGGGCGCTAACTCGGACTCATGCAGCAACTTGGACGCCGGCTCAAACGCCGTCATTCCCATCAGGATTACCGCTACCATCAGCCCGCCCCTGAGCAGTCCCAACAATGCGCCTAGGAAACGGTCAAAACCGCTGAGTCCGGCCTCTTTCATAATCCAGCGTGCAATCCTGGCGGCGATACCGAACAGGAGCAAGATGGCAAAAAATATGATCAGAAAGCCGAGTATCTCAGCCAACCACGGGTTCTTCAGAAAACTTTCAAACCACTCTGCAAGTCGGCGGTACTGCCACGCCGCTACGATGTAGCCCACAATCAAACCAGCCGTCGTCAGAGCTTCAGAAAAAAAGCCCTGAATTGCGGCCGTGATTACACTAAAAAGTATCAGGGCACAAATGATCCAATCCAGTACGGTCATATTGCGTGCCCGCTGTCTGTTGCCAATCCCCCGTCATACATCCAGCTTACGTCCGGTCAGTTGGAAGTAAGCTTCCAGATATTTCTCGCTGGTTCGGCGTGCCACTTCGACCGGAAGAGCCGGAGCGGGAGGCTGCTTATTCCAGTGAACTTGCTCGAGGTAATCGCGGACGTACTGCTTGTCATACGAATCCTGCGCCCGGCCCGGTGCATATCTGTCTGCCGGCCAGAAGCGCGACGAATCTGGAGTCAGAACTTCGTCCGCGAGCGTAATGCCGCTTGCTGTCCGCCCAAACTCAAACTTTGTGTCGGCAATGATGATGCCGCGGTCCCGTGCGTAGGCCGCCGCCTTCTTGTATACACGTAGGGTCAGATCCCGCAAGTGGCTTGCAGTTTCCACCCCCACCAGTCCGCACATTTGATCAAACGAGATGTTTTCGTCGTGCCCAGTCGTCGCCTTCGTGGAGGGTGTAAAGATTGGCTCGGGAAACGCGTCGGACTCCTTCAGGCCACTCGGCAGAGTAATGCCCGACACTTTGCCTGTAGCCTTGTACTCTTTCCATGCCGAGCCGGAAATGTAACCGCGCACGACACATTCCACCGGAAACATCTCCGCCTTGCGCACCAACATAGAACGACCGCGCAACTGATCTGCGTACTTGCGCACGGCCGCCGGGTATTTGTCGACATCCGCGGTGATGAGATGGTTGGGAACAACTTCAGCCAGGAAATCGAACCAGAACAGCGATATCTGGTTCAAAACACTTCCCTTGTGGGGAATCCCGGTCGCCAGAATGTAATCGAAGGCCGAAATACGATCCGTGGCCACGAAAAGCAGTTGTTTGTCGTCGATATCGTAAACGTCACGGACCTTGCCGCTGGCGTGCAGTTTGAGATCCGGGAAATCGGTGCGCAACAGGACGGAGTCGAGAAGATCGGGGCTCATGAATGAAATTTTACAGGCAAGAGGCGAGGCGTATTCTAGCTGGTCCGAAAAAAATGTCAACGATTCTCGTCACGTAGTGGAGTGTGCCACGGTTTTCCCCGGCTCGAAAAACATTGACAGATAAGCAGATGCCCGGAAGTGGCTCACTAGCAAGGATTCCGCGAGCCATGCTTTGTGGAAAACCTGAGGACGACCGTGGATAAGTAGGCGCGATCCAGCGTTGAAGTTCCCGCCGCGCGGACTGCCATCCGGGGAACATTACCGATCACTACTGTGTTCCGAATCGGACCGAAACCAGCTTCGATACACCCGGCTCCTGCATCGTTACCCCGTAGAGCACGGGGGCGATGCTCATTGTCTTCTTGCT
>Ga0070735_10002135_pt1 | contig 18170 bp, 15 predicted proteins | sample Coa_R1_FD_66443 | JGI IMG/M metagenome (GOLD analysis project Ga0070735, IMG submission 66443) | Surface soil microbial communities from Centralia Pennsylvania, which are recovering from an underground coalmine fire - Coalmine... | ecosystem: Environmental > Terrestrial > Soil > Unclassified ... | reverse complement strand
ACCCGCCGAGAAAGTCGCGAAAAAGCTGGCCAAGGTGGTAGCCCGCGAGCTGCCGCCGGTTGCGCCCGTACTAGAGGAGCTCATCAAGCAGATGGGCGTGGAGAACACAGAGCTGGATCTGACTCCCGGCGAGGTGGAGGCGAGCGTGAAAGACGCTGTGAAGGCAGCGGTCAAAGAGGTCGTGCAGGAAGCCGTGGAGAGCGTCACGGAGGAGAGGAAGGAGAAAGAATCCGATGCAGCATAGCGGATCATCGACAACTCCCGTAGGATCCCGAGACGTGGTTGACGGACAGATCGACAAGCGAGCTTTGACGGAAAGCGTGGCGTACGCACTGTGGGAGGAGCGAAAACGACGCAACGTGCGCGATGACCCGGAAGCAGACTGGTATCATGCCGAAGAGTTGATTACGGAGCTGTGGAACCGCCGGCTGCCCGAAAGGACCTGAATGTTGGTTCGGACACCTCCGCGACCGCAGCCGACACTTTTTCGCGCGTGCGTTCGCTGATGATGTCCCCAACTGGGCGAAGGAAAGAAGAATATTCAGCGTCAGCCTGCCGAACGAGGACTTGGAGTTCGAAACTGCGATTTCACCGAGACAAAGCTGACCGGAGGACGCTGGCAACCCATACAGCCAGTTCAGGTTCGCGGCGGACACCCTCTTCCTACCAAAAGATGCGAAGATATAGAATAGGAATGGTTCTGCCATGGGCTTTCGGCCTAACCGGACGGTTCGCGGCAGTTCAACAGTAATCGGTAAGAAGTGACTAGCATCGACACAATTCTGAACTCGGTGTGGGCGCTGGTGTGCGTCATGGCGCTGGTTTGTCACTGGTGGCGTGAGCGGCAACGCGCGCGCCTGCAGAGCGGACGTTTACGACTGCGGCGGGGCCTCTCGGTCTTCCTGGCTGCGTTCCTGCTGTTCCCGTGTATCTCCGTTTCAGACGATTACGCCCAGGCCCGTCTCCAAAACTTCGATTCGGCACCCGCCACTTCGCATCCTGTATTCCGAAGTGGAAGCAGCACGAGCCTGCCATGGGCGGTTCAACTCGAAGAGACCGAGCATATTCGGCCCGTTGCTCCGTTTGTTCTGATTCTGGTTCAGTGCTCTCTCATGGCCGTTCTGGCTAAAGAGTCTGTTGTCCAACGCTCGTTTCAATGGGACACTCCCGGCCGATCCCCTCCAAGCCTCTAACCCGTCTCCAGGTCCAAAAATCAAGTTCTAGAGAGCGCGGCCTCGTTATGCCGCGAGAGGGTATCCATGAGGAGACAGTTTCCTATTCTACTGCTGGCAGGCCTGCTGGCTTCGAATTTGCGTGCGCAACGCGCCTTTACCTGGCAGGAACTGCGCGACAAACTTGCGTCTACCAACCCAACGCTGCAAGCAGGACAGATCAACACCGATGAATCGCGGGCGGCTGAGGTCACCGCTTACCTGCGCCCCAATCCGGATTTCAGTCTGTCGGTGGATGGGTTTCAAGTGGCCCCGAACTCGGGAATCTGGCGCCCGCTGAGTGGTGTGGTGGAGACGCCTGGATTCAGCTATCTGCACGAACGGGGCGACAAGCGAGAATTGCGGCGCGACAATGCCCATGGGGCCACGGACGTCGCAGTCCTAAACCAAGCAGATCTGCGCCGCAACCTGCTGTTCAACTTGCGGAGCGCGTTCGTTCAAACCTTGCAGGCGAAAGCTTGGCTGCAGCTGGCTCGCGACAATCTCGGCTATTGGGACAACGAGCTTCGCATCAGCCGGGATCGTTTCAACGCGGGGGACATTGCGGAGGCCGACCTGGACCGGCTGGAGCTTCAACGCATCCAGTATGAAACCGATGTGAACACGGCCACGGTGAATCTTCGAACCGCAAAAATTCAACTCCAACAGCTTGTGGTTGACCGGACGCCCGTGGATCAATTCGACCTTACCGGTCCATACGACTTTTCCGAGAGCCTTCCGTCCCTCGAGGAGTTCCGTATGATGGCGTTGGATGCTCGTCCCGACCTGAAGGCCGCGGCGCGGAGCGTAGAGGTCGCACGAATCGCCCACAACCTCGCGATTGCCAACGGCTCGACGGATCCCACGTTCAGCGCGTGGTACTCGCACAATCCATCGTTCAGCAACGCGTTTGCCAACCAAACGGTGGGCGGCAGTATTAGCGTCCCGCTGCGCATCTTCGATCGAAATCAGGGCGAGAAGACTCGAACCGAACTCGACATCAGCCGCAGTCAACGGCTTCGGGACGCCGCCGAGGCGCAGGTGTTGAGCGACGTCAACTCGGCTTACGTGACGCTGATGAGCACGCTTAATCTTCTGCGGCCGTACAAAACGTCTTATCTGCCTCGAGCCGCGAAAGTTCGGGACACAGTTTCGTTCTCATATCAGAATGGCGGCGCATCGCTATTGGATTTTCTGGATTCGCAACAAGCGTATCGCGTCACCGAAGTGAATTACATCAACCTGATCGGCTCGTACTTGTCCGCAGCCGCTCAACTCAATCTTGCAGTCGGACAAGAGGTGATCCAATGAATCGCAACATACTCCTGACAGGCTTCGTTTGTTTGGGCTCGGCTGTCTTCCTCGGTGGATGCGGAAGCAAAGTGGACGCGAGCGCCAAGGATACGGCCCCTCCGCCCGCGGCGGTCGAGCACGAAGATAACTCCGGGCTGATTAAGGTGGATCATCCGGACCAGTTTCCGCTCATTCCCGCCGGGGACCGCATGGACACCACGGAGTTGAATGTGACCGGTTCTGTCGCCCCGGATGTATCGCGGAACATCCCTGTGATCTCGCTGGCTTCGGGCCGCGTGGTGGAGATTCATGCGCGCATTGGGGATATCGTAACCAGGGGTCAGCTGCTGTTGCGGGTTCAGAGCTCTGATATCTCCCAAGCATTCTCGGATTACCGGCAAGCGCTGGCGGATGACAAACTGGCGAGCAAGCAATTGGAACGCGCCCAACTGCTGGCTGGTAAGGGCGCGATCGCGCAGAAGGAAGTCGAGGTTGCCGAAGACGCCGCGGCGAAGGCCAAGGTCGTGGTGGAAAATACGACGGAACGGCTGCGCGTGCTGGGCGCGGACATGAGCCAACCGAGCGGGCTGATCGAAATAAAGGCGCCGGTGGGTGGAACCATCATCGAACAGAACGTAACTGCCTCGGCCGGAGTCAAGAGCCTGGATAATTCGCCCAACCTGTTCACTATTGCGGATACGTCCCAGGTATGGATCATCTGCGACGTGTATGAGAACGACCTGCCCACCGTTCACGTCGGAGAGTACGCGAACATTCACCTGAACGCGTATCCGAATCGGGTTCTGAAGGGCAGAATCTCCAGTATTAGTCCGGTCATGGATCCGAATATTCGCACGGCCAAGGTCCGCCTCGAAGTTGAAAATCCCGACAATGTCCTTCGCTTCGGGATGTTCGTGACCGCCACATTCCAAGGGATGGACGCGCAGCACCGAGCCACTGTTCCAGCCGCGGCTGTTCTTCATCTGCACGATCGCGATTGGGTTTACGTTCCCGCCGAGGGCGGGGCGTTTCAGCGGGTCGAGGTAGTGGGAGGAAAGATGCTGCCGGGAGGTCTCCAAGAGATTATTTCCGGGATCAAGCCGGGGCAGCAGGTAGTGTCTCGGGCGTTGGTGTTTCAAAGCACCACGGAACAATAAGCAGGGAACTGTAATAATGATTCGTCGTCTTGTCGATTTCGCACTGAACAACCGGCTCCTGGTGCTGGCGGTAGCGACCCTTTTGTTCATCTGGGGCGTCATCTCCTTCAAGAATCTGCCCGTGGAGGCGTATCCGGACGTCGCGAACAACTACGTCCAAGTGATTACGCAGTGGCCGGGGATCGCGGCGGAACAAGTGGAGCAGCAAGTGACCATTCCACTCGAGATCGTGATGAACGGGGTTCCCCACCTGGAGCATCTGAGATCCACATCGCTCTTCGGGCTTTCCAGTCTCATGCTGATTTTCGACGACGAGTCGGAGAACGATTGGAATCGAGAAAAGGTGCTCGAGCGCCTGGCTCAAGTCAATTTGCCGGCAGGGCTGACCCCGCAGATCGGCACGGATTTCAGTCCAGTGGGCCAGATCTACTTCTTCACACTGCATAGTTCGAATCCCAACTATGACGTTATGGATCTGAAGTCGCTCGAGGATTGGGTACTAGAAAAGCAGTTCAAGTCCGTACCAAACGTAGTAGACGTGGCCAGCTTCGGCGGCCCAACACGCGAGTATCAAGTTCGCATTGATCCGAACAAACTGATTTCCTACGGGCTCAGCATCGGTCAAGTGGAACAGCAACTCACGAATAACAATGCGAACGGCGGGGGCAGCTTCATTGAGGCGGGCCTGCAGCAGATCAATGTGCGTTCCGTCGGGCAGGTCAAGACCGTGCGCGATATCGAGGATACCGTGATCACCACCAGGAATGGCACCGCGCTCCACGTCAAGGACATCGCCGTAGTGGCGCAAGGTCCCAGGGTCCGGCTAGGCCAGTTCGGGAGGGCGATTCACCGGGCGGATGGAAAGATCCAAGATAACGATGACGTGGTTTCGGGAATCGTGCTCCTCAGAAAGGGCGCCGATTCGGACGAAACTTTGGATCTGATTCACGCCAAAACCGAGGAGTTGAATCACGGACTTCTGCCGCCCGGTGTGACGGTGGAACCGTTCCTCGATCGCAGCGAACTCCTGCACCTGACTACGCACACGGTGATGCACAACCTGACCGAGGGCATCATTCTAGTCTCGGTGATTCTATTCCTGTTTTTGGGCAATGTGCGCGGCGCGATCATCGTCACATTGACCATTCCGTTCTCGCTCTTGTTCGCGGCCATCTGCCTTAACTTGCGGCATATTCCGGCAAACCTACTTTCGTTGGGCGCGCTGGACTTCGGAATGATCGTGGAGGGCGCGGTCGTGATGGTGGAAAACATTGTCCGGCTTCTTTCGCATCCCGGACCGGATGCAACCGAGACCGTGCCGCAAAAAATCAGCCGCGCGGCGTTCGAAGTGCAGCGGCCAGTTTTCTATTCGATCTTGATCATCATCGTGGCCTATGTGCCGATTTTCACGCTGCAGGCGGTAGAAGGCCGCTTGTTCAAGCCCATGGCTTGGACGGTTTCGTTCGCGCTTTTGGGCGCCCTGCTGTACTCACTTTTCGTGGGACCGGTGCTCGCCAGTCTGCTTTATCCCAAAGGCACCAAGGAATGGCACAACCCGCTCATGGAATGGCTTAATCGAGCCTATGCGTGGGCGCTCAAGATTTCGATTCGCTGGCGATGGGCCACCGTAGCGGCGGCGGTAGCCACTCTAGCTGGCACATTCCTGCTGGCTCGATCTATCGGCTCGGAATTTCTTCCTCATCTGGATGAAGGGGCGATCTGGGTGCGCGGAACTTTGGCGCCAAGTACCGGACCTACCGAAGGAATCCGTCTTGCGAATCAGGTTCGAGTGGCTCTGGCCGCTTTTCCGGAAGTCACCACCACAACCAGCCAGGTGGGACGGCCCGACGATGGCGTGGATACGACGGGTTTTTTCAATACGGAGTATTTCGTGGGGTTGAAGCCGAAGGAGGAATGGCGGCCGGCGTTCCACCAGAACAAGGAAGCGTTAATCGCCGCCATGAATCGCGAACTGGACAAGATTCCAGGCGTGATCTGGAACTTCTCCCAGCCCATTTCGGACAACATGGAAGAGGCGGTCAGCGGCGTCAAAGGAGAGCTGGCGATCAAAATGTACGGCGATGATCTTAAAACGCTCGAAGAAAAAGGCGACCAGATCGTTGCGGTTATGCGCACGGTGCCGGGAGTGCAAGACCTGGGATTATTTCGAGTGCTCGGCCAGCCCAATCTGAACTTAACAGTGGACCGGAGCGCGGCGGCCCGCTTCCAGATTAACGTCGGGGATGTGCAGGATGCCATCCAAACCGCTGTTGGCGGAAATGCCCTGAGTCAGGTTCTGCAAGGCGAGCAGCGCTACGACCTGGTCATGCGCTATCTGCCGGCCTATCGCGACACCAAGGAAGCAATCGAAAATATCCGGCTGCTTTCGCCCTCTGGAGAACGGGTTTCCCTGGCTCAGCTTTGCAAAATCGAGGTGGCGGACGGCGCATCGCAAGTTTCGCGCGAAGGCAATCAACGCTACATCGCCATTAAATATGGCGTTCGCGGCCGTGATCTGGGCGGGGCGGTCGAAGAAGCCATCAAAAAGGTGACCGAGCAAGTCAAGCTGCCGACCGGTTACCACATCGATTGGGCCGGCGAATACGCCAGCCAGCAACGGGCCCAAAAAAGGCTCGAGCTAATCATCCCTCTAACGTTGCTGGTCATTTTTATGATTCTATATTCCATGTTCGGATCCATGAAATGGGCCAGCCTGATTCTGGCGACCGTCGCGATGGCTCCCATCGGAGGGATTCTGGCTCTCTATCTGACCAAGACCAACTTTAGCGTTTCCTCCGGCATCGGATTCCTGGCGCTATTCGGAGTTTCCGTTATGACCGGTGTGATCATGCTGGAGTACATCAATCAGTTGCGGGCACGCGGCCATTCCATCATGAACGCCGTGCAAGAAGGCGCGGTTCTCCGATTCCGCCCGATCCTAATGACCATGCTGGTTGCGTCGCTGGGCCTGGTGCCGGCGGCCACATCGCATGGTATTGGCTCGGATTCACAGCGTCCATTTGCAATCGTGATCGTCGGCGGACTCATGGCGGTGCTGGTGATGAGTATTTTCCTTCTTCCATCGCTCTATGTCTGGTTCGCCCGGGAAGGTGACGCACTCCCGGCCCCCGATCGAGAACACTCTGAAGAGGGCTAATGAAACAGGACCAAGTTGAAGCCCGCATTCAGGAGGTCGGCATCATCCCGGCCCTCCGAGTATCTTCCGCTGAGGATGCCCTGTTCGCCGCAGACGCCGTTTCCAGCGGTGGGATACCCATCGTGGAACTCACCACGACCGTCCCAGGCGCGGTTCAGGTGATCTCTGAACTCATGCGCAGTAATCCGGATCTCGTCGTGGGTGCGGGCACTCTGCACGATGCGGAGACCGCCCGGCAGTGCTTGGATGCCGGAGCATCGTTTCTGACCACTCCTGGTCTGGATCTTGAGATCGTCGAGTTCGCCCGGAAGAAGGGCGTCCTGTATTTTCCCGGCGTGTTGACGCCCACCGAAGTCATGACAGCTTGGAAATCGGGCTGCGATCTCGTCAAGGTCTTCCCTTGCTCGCAAGTCGGAGGCGCCAGTTACATCAAGGCTCTCCAAGCGCCTTTCCCGGAGGTGCGGTTCATCGCCTCAGGGGGCGTAAATCAGAATACGGCTACGGAATTTACGCTGGCTGGGGTTGTGGCGCTGGGCATTGGCCGCGACCTGATTCAGCCCAGGGCGATCCAACTGCGGGAACGGGATTGGATTCGGGAGCTGGCCCGCCGCTTCGTGCGAATGGTGAAGGACGCGCGCGAGCGCAGACTGCACGCTTAAGCCACCGCGCAGTGACGCGACCCGCAGTTCCCGAGTCCGCGATGCGTTTGATAACCTGTTGCTGTCGGGGAGCACAACTGGTCCCGGCCGAAGTGCCACACAATCAGCTCTTTTCCGGAAGGAGATCGTGTTGAAACTCGCTTTTGCTGCACTGCTCCTGTTTGCACTTGCCGCCCTCGCGCCAGCGCAGGAACGACCCGAATTCGAAGTCGCTTCTGTGAAAATTATGCCTCCCGGCAACAACTCCGAAAGCTACATGCCGACGTTAGATATTGCGCCTGGCGGGTCACTCCATATTTCCAACCGCCGCCTGGACGAGATCATCATGCTGGCGTACAACATCGGTGTTAAACAGTTGGCCGGTCCTCGCTGGTTGACGGAGCCGACGACGGATCCCACGCTTGTCACGCGTTACGAGATCCTGGCTAAAGTTCCTGGAGACGCCAAGAAAGACCAGATTCCGATCATGCTTCAGAAGCTCCTGGAAGACCGCTTCAAACTACAAGTTCATCGTGAATCCCGCGCCGCGCAGGTCTATGTGCTCGGCGTCGGCAAAGACGGACCCAAGCTGGCGATTTCGGCGCCCAATGACAAGCGTAAGCCCGGCTGCGCTCGCGCGATCACTGACGCTGGGGCGGCAGCCGATTGCTATGGTGTCACTGCAACGCAACTGGCGCAGCAATTGCAATCGCTCGCGCCCGCATACTTCCGCGACGGCCCCATCGTAGACCGCACAGGTCTCACGGGTACGTACGATGTGTACCTTCAATGGATGATGCAGCAGCAGCTCGACGCTGGGATGAGCGGACCGACGATGTTCGAGGCTGTCGAAAAGCTCGGGCTCAAGTTGGAGAAGAAGCGGGACTCCGCGGAGATGCTGATCGTCGACCGCTGCGAACAGACTCCGACGGAAAACTGATCCGATCCATACCGGGGTATCTTGCGCCGATACGCGCGTGCCGTTTTTGCCGAGTCACAGCAACTCTGCGAAAATGGGGGGCTATTCTTCGTCTGGGTGATGGAAATGACTGATCTGTCTCGCGAGAAAAGGCCGCCATCAAAGATAGGCCCGAAGGTTGCGGTCGATCGTAATCTGCCGTTTCACGAAAGCTTGGTTCACATGCTGTGGCACGCCGTGGAGGGCAGGCCGGATACCTTAGCGGTTATTTATCAGGACCGCTCGATCACGTATCGAGACTTCGGCCGCGCCACCAACGGACTGGCGGCGCTGCTCGAGTCACTTGGCCTGGAACCCGGGACGATCGTCATCATGATGGCCAACTCCATTGAGATGGATGTGGCAGTAATGGCGGTCATGAGCGCCGGAGCGCAGGCCGCGCCGGTCAATCCCTTCCTTACGGTCGCGGAGATTGGCAAGGTGCTTAACGGTTTCGGCGCGAAAGCCATCGTCTGCGATCCGGGCACGCAGGACAAAGCTAATGCGGTCGCCGGGAAGCTTGGTGTGGCTCACGTGGTCGCTGTGGGTGATGGTGGCGGCGAGCCATTATCGCAATGGACCGGCACTGCTCTGCTCGACGTGCGACCAGTGAAGATGCCGCAAGCCGACGATCTGGCGTTGTCGATTTTCACCGGCGGCACTACCGGTGTTCCGAAGGGCGTCGACCACACGCATCGAGGCCTGATGTGGGGCCTGATTCAGCACGTCAGCGTCTGGCCGATCCCCTTCGGCGAAGGGGTTTTTCTCAATGTTGCGCCGATGTTTCATATCTGGGGCCTGACCTATGCGGCCTGGGTGCCGATCTTCACGGCCGGAACCCTGGTCATGATCCCGAAGTACGATCCCGACGAGGTTGTGAAGGGACTGGCCGAACACCATGTCAGCATCTTTGCTGGTGGACCGGCGCCGATTTATATCGGGCTGCTGCGGAGCCCGCTGTTCGACAAGGTCGATCTTTCGGCACTGAAATACTGCCTCTCGGGCGGCGCGCCTTGTCCTGAGGATCTGCATCGCGAGTGGCTGGAACGAACCGGCTGCCCGCTGCTGGAAGGCTGGGGCATGTCCGAAGGCGCTCCGTTCTGTCTCAATCGCTATGACGGCGAACGCAAGCTCTTGTCCGTCGGCAATCCAGTGCCGGAAACCGAGGTTGAGGTCGTGGATCTCGACACCGGAACCCGCGTATTGCCGATGGGAGAAGCGGGCGAGGTGCGCGTGCGCGGGCCGCAAATGATGATCGGGTATCACGATCAGCCCGAGGAGACGGCGTATGCGCTCCGCGACGGCTACATGTACACCGGGGATATCGGTTACGTCGACGACGACGGTTTTTTGTTTCTTGTTGGCCGCAAGAAAGAGATGGTTATCGTCGGCGGGTATAACGTTTATCCGCGCGAGATCGACGAGGTGCTGTTCAACCACCCGGCGATCCGCGAGGCGGCTACGGTCGGCAAGCGCGACGAGCGTTTGGGCGAGGTCGTCGTCGCATTCGTTGTCGTGAAGCGCGGAGCCGAACTGGATGAGGTGGCGTTCTTTGCCTATTGCAAGGAAAATCTCGTCAAGTACAAACGGCCGGTGGAAGTCACCTTCATCGACGCGTTGCCGCGCACCGGCACGAACAAGATCGACCGCCTTACGCTAAGAGCGATGGCCGACGGATGAACGCATCGCCCGGGATCCGCGCTAGATGCTGATTACCGGGCAGGGCGCCTCCCGGATGATGGCGGACGCACTGTTCTTCAGCCGTCCGAAAGAGCCCTGGATCTTTCCCCGCCCGATCACAATCAGATCCGCGTCGTAATCCACAGCAGCTTGGCGCACTGCGCTCCCCACGCTTCCGCCCAACAGGCGAATATCGAGATTGGTCCCGGCTTCGGTCTGCAATTTGGCGAGCCGCTCGCGCGCGGCATGGAACAGGAATTCGTACATGCTGGGGTCGCTCTCTTCTGTCCACATGCCGTCCGCGCCGGCCACCGCGTGGATCAACTGAAGCTCCAGGCTTTGTTGCTGCGCGAATTCCCAGACCCATTTGAGTACGGACTCCCCTTGTTCATCGGTGTCTACTGCACACAAGAGTCCCTTCCATCGGTCGGGCGAATGCGCAGTCATTTGCTCCGCGTGAACGCCCGTCCATACCGGGCAGTGAATGTCATGCAACACCTTATTGGTCACGGAACCCAAGAGGAGCGCGCGAAAGGAGCCGTGGCCGTGAGTCGGCATCATGATCAGGTCGACTTGGTGCTCGTCCGCGTAGCTTACGATCTGGCGTGCGGGATCGCCTTCCAGCAGTTCCCGAACAACGGGAATACCCGAAAAGGCTTCGGCGGAGAAATGGTCGAGCGCGGGCTCCGGCGTTGGCGCGGCTGTGACGTGCATGAGCACCACCTCTGAGCGGAAGCGCCTCGCCATCGCCGCCACGGACGGAGCCACCGCTCTGCTCTGCGCGGAAAGATCCACCGGAAATAGAATTTTCTTGAAGTTGATCATGCCGGGGCATTCCGCTCACTGGGTGAAAGCCGGGATATCAGTACACCAACGGCGATCACCACGAGGCAACCAATCACGTTGTACCAAAGGAAGGATATCTTCGTGAAGAAAAAGGCCGAAAAAATAGCCGCTTCTCCCGCCAGGACGCCGATAAACGCGCCATTTGCGCCAACACTTTTGAAAAAGAAGGCTAATACGAACACGCCCAGCAAGCCGCCGTAAAAGAGCGACCCAATGATGTTCACCGCTTCGATGAGCGCTCCGAAATTGCTCCCGTACTGCGCGAAGATCACAGCATACACGCCCCAGAAAACGGTGGCGACGCGCGATGCCGCGAGGTAATGGCTGTCGGATGCATCCTTGCGAAAGTGTCTCTGATAGAGGTCGATCACGCTGACCGCGGCAAGCGAATTGATCTCGCCCGAGGTGGACGACATCGCGGCGGTGAAAATCACCGCGACGATCAGCCCCACGACGCCGACGGGCAGGTAGCCGGTTACGAACGAGAGGAAGATGTAATTGGTATCGTGAAAATCTTTCCCCACCAGCTGCTCACCCGCCGCATGCGCATCGTTCAACTCGCGCTGTGCATTCTGAAAGCGGGTTCGGGTATCCTGCTGCGCGTCCGGATCATGCGCCTGAAGATAGTTTTCCGCGGCCTGCCTACGCTGCGCGAAGGCCTGGTCGTAGCGCTGCTCCACCGCGGGGAAACGAGGATCTTTCGCGAGGCGGGCCAGTTCCACGGGCTGGAATAGCAGTGGCGGCTTCTCGAAGGTGAAAAAGACGAACACCATCGCGCCGATAAACAGGATGAAGGCCTGCATCGGGATCTTCGCCAAAGCGTTAAAGAGCAATCCCAGCCGGCTCTGCGCAATCGACCGGCCGGTGAGATACCGCTGCACCTGGGATTGATCGCAACCGAAATAAGCCAGGGCGAGGAACATGCCGCCAATGAGCCCGCTCCACACGTTGTACCTGTCATCCCAATCAAAATGAGTAGTTACGGCGTTGAGCCTTCCGGCCGCGCCCGCGAGCGAAACGGCTTGGGACCATGAAACGTCGCCAGGCAGCAGATGGATCGCCATAAACAGAGCCAGCACCAGCCCGCAGAAGATCAGCATCATCTGTTGCACGTCCGCCCAGATGACGGCTTTGTTGCCGCCGATCGATGTGTAAGTAACGATCAGGACTCCCATCAGCACCGTGGTCCAGCGGTCCGGCCAGCCCAGGATCACGGAGAGGACCACCGACGGAGCGTAGAGCGATAAGCCCGCGGCCAAACCTCGCGGGACCAGGAAGATCGCACTTACCAGCGCGCGCACCTTCACATCGAAGCGCTGTTCGAGGTATTCATACGCGGTGTAAACGTTGGCCCGATGAAAAATCGGGACCGCGGTGGCGGAAAGAATCACCATGGCCAGCGGCAGCCCGAAGTAAAACTGCACGAACCGCATCCCGTCGGTGTAGCTCTGTCCGGTGGTGGAAATGAAGGTGACCGCGCTGGCCTGGGTGGCCATGATGGAGAGACCCATCGCATACCAGGGCATCGATTTTCCGGCCAACAGGAAACGGTCGACGGTATTGCTGCCGCGACCACGATAGAGACCGTAGCCGACGATAAACGCCAGCCACGCGAACATTACTATCCAGTCGATGGGCTTCATGATCGGCAGGCCTTCCAGATGTTTAGCGAAGCTGGCGAATTGTCGACGACTGTTGAGGCTATTTCTTGGGAGCTGTACCGGTGTTCAGCGCACCGGGTTCGCGAATCCGTTTGGTGAAAGCATTCTCTTCGGAGGCCACGCAGTAGCCTTGGCGGATTTCGGCGCGCGGGCGCAGTTTGAAAACGCGGGGCAAGGCGATCCAAGGTTTAGTATAGGCCTGCGGATCATCGATCTTCAGCGTGAAGTTAATTGTGTCGCGATCCACACGCTGGTAGCGTTCTTCGAGATGCATGGTCTCGCTGTGGGGAAAGCCGGCCGCGCCGAGCCAAGTGCGGTCGTCGTAGCCGGTGGATTCGACGACGAAGGTGGTATCGTCCATCCACGTGCCCGTTGAGTATCCGTACCAGAGCGGGTCAGGGTCGCTGGGGAGGGCGCGGCCATCGGTCCAGATTTCGCGCACCACATGGTCGCGTTCGAACATTTGCAGGACGCGATTAGAGATCTGCGCGAATTCGAATGGCGTGGGGAAATACAGAATGCGCGGAAAACCCATGGGGTCGCATTGCAGGATGGGATCGTTTCCTCCGGGCGCGGCTCGCTTTCCATAGCCGGGCTTCTGGAGATCGTAGCGCGCTTTGGCCCAGGCGGTCAGAGGAGGAATTTCGCCGCCGGGCGACTGCTTATCGTCTTCGGATGTTTCGCGCGCCGCCTGCATTCCCCACACGCCGGATAAATCGCGCCGGGGGGCGGGGGCTTGGGCGTGAACTCCCCACGACAACAGCACGATCAGGGCGAACACTCGCATTTTCATTTGGCGTTATCGACGGTCTTGTCAGTAAAGTCCAACTCGCGGCCATCGGTGAAGATGACCTTGGTGCCGGGATCTCCCGACCCCGCGTAGGCGACGGGCTGGCCGTTCTTGGCGGGACAGAGAATAATCGTGATCTCGTCGCCGGCCTTGAGGGAGCGGCGCGTCCAGCCGGCGCGTGTCAAGATACCCGGGCTGTTGGTCTCGACGCCCCAATTGACGATTTTGCCGGAATTGTCCCGCACGTCCAAATAGATTTGAGAATGCGGGTTGGTCCAGATGAACTCCGTGACGGTGCCCTTAATCCGGACGCGGGCGGTTTCATCGTAGGCGGTATTTCCGTGATGGGCGCACAAAGCGCCGGCGGAAAGCAGGAGCGCAAACGGGAGCAGTCCGGCGAGCTTCCTCATGCGATTACTTACCCGCTTTGCCCGGCAGGTGCGCCGCATCCTTTTCGTTTTCGTAGCAGATGTGTTCGAAAACATCGGTATCCGGAAGAAGCTGCTCGACGAAGCTGATAGTGAATGGCTTGGTGAAGATTTTTGGATCGGTAATCGTCGCTGTAACCTCCATGTGGCCGAAATCGCGCCTGTGGAAACGCTCCTCGACGCGCAGGTCCTCGCTGTGCCCGGTGCCGCGCGCGTCCAGCCAGCTCATACCGTTGAAGCCCTTGGTGTCGACGATCAGGGTGTCTCCGTCCCATGTGCCAACGGAATATCCCAGCCAAGTCGGCGACGGATCGGCGGGATGCGGGCGTCCATCAGTAAAGATCTGGCGGAAGATGGTCTCCACTTCGTAGAGAAATAGGATTTCGCCTGGCGTCTGAATGATCTTGAACGGCTCCGGCAGCAGATCGGCGTGGGGCACACCATCGGGCAAGCAGCGCAGGTTCGGGCCGACGACTCCCGGCAGGCCATGTTGGCGAATGAGTTCCCGGCCTTCGGGTGTAAGCGGCTCCTCGCCGGCCTTGAAATCGGAAAGGATGTTCCGGAAGTATTTCGAATTTGGAGATTCGCCCAGTCCGTACAGCCCCGGACCGCGCGGCTCTGCCTCCGCTTGCCAGATTCCCGAAAGATCGGGCTTGCCGTTCACGCGGGGAACCGGCCCGGTCGGATTCACTTTGCCATCGGGCGTGCGAGGAGCCCCGGGAGTCGGATACTGCCACTGGGCTTGCGCGCACAAGCAAGCCCCAATAAACGCTACGCCAATCCAGATGTGACCACGCATACAGGTGATTAAACCACAAGCGGAAGCGGTATTTAAGCGTGCTTGTGGACTCGGATGATCAGCTGGTCGTTCTCCTGGAACCAACCTTGGAGTGCGCCTTGGCAATTCAAACACTCGTCGCCGCGGCTCAAGAACCAAAGCGCGGTCTCGTAACGGTCGAGTTGGTTCACGGCGTCTGAGTCCGGCATCCAGTAATGGTCGTAATTCGGCGTCAAGCGCCGGTATCGAAGCTTCATCGGCTCGCTTCCGGCAATCTTCCAATTCGCATACAGGAGCAAACGGACCGGAGCTTTGGAAACATTCCAGAAGTAGACCTGCATCGGGATGGAAGCCTTCAGCGCCTTGCCGCCCAGCGAAAAATCACTGTACGGACGTACGGGATAGCCATCCGCGAGCCATGATTTGCGATCCCAGGCTGGCGCCAGATACAACAGTCCGCCATCCTTGACCACGCGGCGCATCTCGGCCAGGGCCGCCTCGGGATTCGGAACATGCTCCAGCACCCAGACCGACCACGCGGCATCGAATTGGTCCGCGGCGAACGGCATTAACGTCGCCGATGCCAAAACAAACGGTTTGTGAAAGAAGCGCTTGACCGAAGGCGAAATATCGAGAGCCGTGTAATCGGCGACAACGTCTTGCAAGTAGCCGCGTCCAGCGCCGATATCGAGCACCTTCTTGTTGGTCAGCCCGAAAGCTCTGACGAAATCTGTCATCGCCCCGGTGACATCGTTTTTATCCGCAGCTTCCTTGGCGATCTTGGTGTATTCGGAGTCGTCAGATGTGCCTTCGGGCTGTTGGTAGGCGGTGGCGTAAAACTTCCACAAGTCCGCCTGTTCCGTGGCTGTGAGCGGAGCATCACTCGAATATGGAAAGCAAAGTATCGATAGAAGGGCTGCCATCGCCAGCGCGACCGAGCAGATCCGGATTGCCACATCCCCTAAGATGGACGCCAACCCCGGCGGCGTTGGCGGGACTGCCGGTGCGTCGGCCAGAGAAGCTGCGGGTATAGGGTCCATACGGCTTCTATCGGGGTATTCAGATGCCCACTTTAGACCGGCTCTGGCAGCGGTCCCAGAGGCACGCTGGCGGAAGGAACGATAAGATAGAGAGTAATCTCCTATGCGCCGGCTGTTGCTTATCGTTACCCTTGTCTTCGCAATCGCGCTCATTCTCAGCGCCCAATACCAGGATCCTTTCAAGATCACCTGGATTGAGCCTGGTAGTGGCGCCACTCTGCCTGAGTTCGATGCGTTTGACAGCAACGAAGGAACGCTCGGCGTTCTCAATGCGTCGGGACCGGTGAATACCGAGGGCCATCCGTTCTTTACCGCACTCGGAACCAACGGGCGAGCCTGCGTGAATTGCCACCAGCCGACCTACGGGATGAGCCTGTCTACCACAGGCCTGCTTGAACGGTGGCGAAACACGGACGGTAAAGACCCGGTGTTCGCGGCATTTGACGGATCGAACTGTCCGGGGCTGCCGCAAGACCTGGAAAAATCACATTCGCTCCTGCTGAAGCGCGGCCTGTTCCGTATTCCGCTGCCCTGGCCGCCCAAGAATGCCGACGGCTCGCCGAAACCCGTCGAGTTCACGATCGAGGTCGTACGCGACCCCACCGGCTGCAACACCAGCGCTAAATACGGACTCAAGAGCGCCGACCCGACCATTTCCGTCTATCGCCGCCCGCGCCCCGCGGCGAACCTGAAGTACGTCATTTCCGGCGGCCAGCCGATTGTCCTCAAGACCGGCATGCTGGCCGATGTCGATCCCGAAACCGGAAATCCCGTCAGCATGAATCTGATGTCAGACGCTCGTGAGCCGTCGCTGAAAACTCAGGTCCTGAGCGCGATCATGGGTCACGAACAGGCGCGAGTGGCCCCCTCAAGCTCACAGATTCAGAAGATCGTTGAATATGAATCGCAGGTCTACGTTGCGCAGCAGGCGCACATCTTCGGCGGCCCGCTGGCGGTCGCGGGCGGACCTCCGGGGTTGGGTGTGACCGCATTGCGCGATCATCGTGCCGGCGTTCTCGGCGACAACGACTACGATCCGGTTTTCGGGCTCTTCACTACCTGGAAGGGAAACGACTACTACCGATCATCTGTCGCCCGCGGCGCAGATATTTTTATGTTTCGCCAGTTTTGGTTGCGCGATGCCGCGCACATCAACTCCATCGGTTTGGGCAACCCGTTGAAGCGTACCTGCGCTACCTGCCACAACGCTCAAATGACCGGTCAGGATCTTTCGGCCGGATGGGTCGATGTCGGCACCACGAATTACCCCACCTGGACCGAATCCTCTACGTGGGCGGAATCGAGCGAACTCCCGGTGTTCAAGATCACCTGCTCTCGCGATGCCGATCCGCATCCTTACTTGGGACGCGTCATCTACACCACGGATCCGGGCCGCGCGCTTATTTCAGGCCGATGTGCCGATGTCGGATCCATCGTCATGCAGCAGCTTCGCGGCCTGGCCGCGCGAGCCCCTTACTTCGCGAACGGGTCCGCCAATACGTTGCGCGAGGTAGTCGATTTCTACGATCGCCGTTTCGATATGAAGCTCACGGACCAGGAGAAGGAAGATCTCATCAACTTCCTGGGAGCGCTTTAGTGCGCCGATTCGGAGTGTTTGTAATGGGCGCGATTGGCGCGCTCGGCCAGCAGCGAAATTTCGTTTCCTGCCCGATTGTGCGCGACACCAAGACTGTCCCCTGTTTCCTGGCTGAGTACGAAGGTGAAACGTACTTTCTGGGAATCCAGCAGGATATCACCAGCGATTTCCACCCTCCTCAGTTGAAGCACGAAGTTCTGGTCGAAGGCCGCATCGCGGAAGGTCCGCGTGTCTGTGGCGGAATTCCGCTGCAGCCGGTCTCGATATCAGTCTTGAAGGAAGTGAACCTGGCTTGCAACACCCTGCTGCCGGCCGAGCCCGGAATGGACGCTCCGCCAGCGCTCCGCGGACCCGGGCCGTCATCGCATCGAACCGACGGCGGTGCCGGCAAAACGCCGCGCGAGTCTTTAACTGGCCGCCAGGAGTTCACGCTGCTTTACGCGTTCAATGATGACTATCTTGAATACGCCGCTAATCAGCTGGTCACGGAAGCTGCGGCCTACGCCAATCGGATCGGCGCATCGAACGTAAAAATCTCCGGGTACCGCGCGACCAGCCTTCTAACGAATGGAGACCAGCTCGTCGAAAAAGCCGGACTCGCGGAAAAGCGCGCGCAAAACATCAGGATGCTTCTGCGGGGATTAGGTGTCTCAAACGCGATAGTCGAGTGGTCGAATGCGGCCGAGCCAGGCGACGGGCAGACGGACCCGTCTCGCCGCCGGGTGACCATCGTAGTGACCCCTTGAAGCGAGTTAATGACCTTCAGAGTGACGACCGGCGGTCAACGCCTGTCGGCACTCGCTAAAAAAGCGGATCCCACCAGTTGTTCTTGCGTTACCTGACATCTTCAGCCGCCGAAGGAAAGGCGAATGCCTCTGGTAGTCCACGTGCACGACTTGAGGGTGGCAAAGGGCAACTTTTAGGTGTCGCTGTAGC
>Ga0070735_10002133_pt1 | contig 18187 bp, 16 predicted proteins | sample Coa_R1_FD_66443 | JGI IMG/M metagenome (GOLD analysis project Ga0070735, IMG submission 66443) | Surface soil microbial communities from Centralia Pennsylvania, which are recovering from an underground coalmine fire - Coalmine... | ecosystem: Environmental > Terrestrial > Soil > Unclassified ... | reverse complement strand
GCTCTTGATCGAATCGCCAGCCTCCGCCGTGACTGTGCCCGCGATGGTCGGACTCTTGTTGTTGCTCACCGCCGCGGGTTGGCTGGTGATCGCGACGACGGGAGCTTGGGTATCAACCGTGAACGTGACGGTTTTGGTGCCGGCCGGATTGTCGAGCGTATCGAGCGCTGTCACGGTCAGGGTGTAACTGCCGTCGGCGAGCTTGCCGGGCGCGATCGAAAACGCACCTGTGGCGCTGTTGAAGATCACCGCGGGTGACGTGGTCGCGCCGTTCGCCGCAAGCAGTTGCGCGCTCACGCTCTTGATGGCGTCGCCGGTCTCCGCCGTCACCGTGCCTGCGATCACCGGGGAGTTGTTGTTGCTGACGTTGGCGGGCTGGCCGGTTACCGTGACCGCCGGCGCCTGGGTGTCGAGCCTGAAGCCGACCGTCAGAGTCGTTGCGTTGCCGGATTTGTCGGTGGCGAGCAAATTGAGCGTGTGCGGACCGTCGGCGAGTGTGCCGCCTGCTGCGATGGTCGCGAGCAGCGCGGAGTTAAGGGTGAAGTTGCCATTGGCGTTGAGCGCCGACAGGATGTTGGTGCCTTGAGCCACGGGTTGGCCGTCGAATCTTGCGACGAAGCTGCCGATGCCGCCGGCATCGGTCAGCGTGCCGGTGATGGCCGGCGAATTGGTGACTGGCGCATTCACGTTGGCCACAAGTGACGGCGGAACGACATCGATCGGCGCGGTGTGGAAGTCGCTGTTGCCGAGTGGGTTGATAACCTTACCACCCACCGAGATCGTCTTCGGGAATGCACCCGCGACGAAAGTGCTGACGCTGTCCAGCGACTTGCCGATCGTGAGCTGATCGATGTCACTTGATGTGCCGCCGATGATGGTGTTGGAGCCATCGTCGAGCACGCCATCGACGGGATCGACGCCGATGCGAATACGCGACGAAGAAACCGAACCACCGATGAAGACAAATCCGGCGTCTCCGGCCGTAAAATGATCGGCATTGGCGCCGGTGCCAGCGAGCTTGCCGTCGGCGCCGAGATCCGCGCCGATCAAAAGCAGCGCGTTGGAAAGGTTACCGCCGACGATCAGGTTATCGAGGGTTGGGGTGGCGATTTGACCGTCGAAATCGCCAGTCGTGGAGACCAGAAGAACGGATTGAGTAAAGTCGCCATCCCATTGCGGACTGACTTTGCCGGCCGAGATCACGCCGGTGTTGCCAACCACATACCAAGTGCCGCCGCCGATCTGGCCGCCGATCGATACGAAGCCGAGCGTGAATCCGCCGGCGGAACCCTGGCTAAAGAGATTCAAGGACGCCGACGTGCTTCCGTTCGCCAGGCCCGCGGCGATTTGGCTCGACAATTCAGGCAGCGAAGGCGCGGTATTGATGAGGGTACCGCCTGATGGCGGTATCGAAGGCTCCTGCGGAATCGGTCCCAGCGTCGGTCCCGACTGCGGGACGGACGGAATCGGATTAAACGGCAAAACGCCACTTGACGTGCCCGACAACGACAGCGAGGCGTCAAAATCGCCTTGGCTGGTCAGCGAGCCGATCGATGTGCCGGTGATCTGATTCGCGCCATGGCCGTCGCTCAACCAGCTCTTGACCGCGAGGCTTCCGATCGCGGCGTTGGCGGCCAGCGTGACATCTTCCACATTGCCGAGATTGATGTGGCTGGTGGCGGAAGCACCGAGGAAGCTGAATTGCGAATTCGGCTTGGCGTCGCCAAGTGTGACCGCGCTGAGCGAATTTTCCGCTTTGAACGACCCCTGAAGGTCCACGCCGGCGCCGGAGACTGATCCCAGCGCACCCTGTAAATCGATACCGTTGAGGAGGAAATGGTCGGCGCTGTTGGCCGCAATGGTGTGGGCGGTCGAAAGAACAAGCTGTGAATTCGCGTTGGTGTTGGCAACCGTGAGCTGAAGTCCATTTGGCCCGTCGGTGAGCTGCCAAGTGCCCTGCCCCGTTAGCGAAACCGTGAGCTGGGTTCCGTTGGCGTCCTGGACAATGGCCGGTCTGGAGCTGCTGGACAGAACCATTGTGACCGGCGGTGTGTTCGCAGGCACGATGACCGGGGTCGCACTCATTAAAATACGGGGTTCGAGCGTCTCGAACATCACCGGAACTTCGCTGTTCTTCGGGGTTTTGTCCGCCTTCATTTTGTTTTTATTATTGTTTTTTGAGCCCTTACGTCCCCACTTGCGCGACATCTCGTCTCCTAGCAGCATCGGTCATGAATCACCATTCAACGATTAAATGGTGCCATGTTGCCACTACGGAACCTGGGTTACAGTTTTACGACAATTTAATTACAAGCCACGGGATGCATTTGCATATTTAATTTGGCAACGGGCTGAAAAAGTGGACGACGACTTCGGTCGCTTTTAAGGCGACAACCGAGGATTGACGCGTTTCAGTTGTTTTTGAAGAAAAAAATGAACCAAACTTCGACCGTTCCGGTATCTGCAATCCAGGATTGCTGTTTATCCGCCTCTTCAGCGCTGCATCTGCATCAGTCGATCCATTGGTATCATGTTGTGGTTCAGATGGGCCATGATCCAAAGCGGAGCAAAATGTCGGCGCGGAAGCCCCTTGGCGAACACCTGCGCCATCATGGTGAGCAGTCACAGGATGCCGGCGGACACATGCAAACCGTGACACCCGACAAGCGTGAAAGAATGCCGATAAAAAGGCGCTGCGTGATGGGACCCGCGCCATGTGCGACCAGATCGGCGAATTCTCGGAATTCGATGCAGAAAAAACAAGGCCCAGTACGCAGGTGAAGATCATTGTGATCTGGAACCAGACGTGGCTGTGGATCCGGCCTAAGTTCAGAAAATTCGATTAATCGGCTGTGGTCGTTCAGGCCGATCCAAGCGTGGAGCCGGCTTTTGCCGGGTCAACAAACGCCACCCCCACCCGCTTTTGCTGAAGCCAGACCACAGTGCATTCGCGGGTCGTGGAGTCGCTTGCCATCACCAGATGAAATTGGGCCGGCACAAAGGCGGGATTATCGACCTCGAGCGCGGCGCCTTCCGGCGAAATATTTCGGATCACGCAGCGCATGACCGAACCTTCGGCCGAGATATAGGCCGGCTCGTCGATTTCGGTCCGACGATGTCGTCGCTTCTCTTCCATCGGGCGCTGCATTGCAAAATGAACGACACAATGAGAGTACCGTCAAAATCTTAAATAAATCGGTTGTCGCGTCGCGAGGTTGCGCTACGCGCAGCGATCGCTTCCGCTGACGCGCCGGGCGCGGTAGCGTGGCCGGAAAGGCCGGTGCGTCAGGCGCGGTTTGCCGGTCTCTCTTTAAAAAATGCGCTCGGGAAATGCGATCAATGAGAGACACGATGTTTGAAGTGCTCGATCGGCGGACGATCCTGACAGCCAACCAGATCAAAATCCTTATCGCCGCGATCTTTGGTGATGCGCTTGAATTCTTCGATTACTTTCTGATCGGCTTTGTACTCGCTTTTCTGATCGGTCCGTGGAAGCTGACCTTCGGGCAATCGGCCACCGTGCTGATGAGTTCGGGAATAGGCGCCATTCTCGGCGCCTATGTCTGGGGTTGGCTTGCCGATCGCATCGGCCGCCGCAAAGTCTTTATCGGGACGGTGTTGAATTTTTCGATCGCCACCGGGCTTTTATATTTTACGCCGGAAAACGGCTGGATCTATCTCTCGGTCATGCGGTTTTTCGTCGGCCTCGGTGTTGGCGGGCTCTATTGTGTGGATTTACCGCTGGTGCAGGAATTCATGCCGTCGTCGAAGCGCGGTTGGGTCGGAGGTCTCGTGACCTGCGTGATTCCGCTTGGGATTGGCCTTGGCGCTGTCTTGGGTTCGGTGATGGCGAGCGGCGAGTGGCGGCTTTTGTTCGCCGTCGGCGTGCTGCCGGCTCTGCTCGTCCTTCTCGTTCGCGTCTGGGTGCCGGAGTCCCCTCGCTGGCTGTGTCGCCAGGGACGCTATGAGGAAGCCCGCGTGTCGCTCGCTTGGGCGTTGGGGGTGGAGCCAGATTCCTTGCCGCTTCCCACGGCCGCCGATGCCGGCCCCATCCGGCCAAGCCGCTGGCTCGATCTGTTCAAATATCCTCGCAGCCTGATCGTGTCCTGGCTCGGCAATGCCGGCGCGCAAACCGGCGTTTACGGCATTACGTTGTGGGCGCCGGCGTTGTTCGTGGTGCTGTTGAAAATCTCGCCACAACAAGCCGCGAAGATGATGATCCTGCTCAGCATCTCGGGCTTTGTCGGGCGGGTGTCGTTTGCGTTTTTCTCGGAATGGATGGGACGGCGCAAAGCGGGCGGTCTGCTCGGCTTCGGGGCGGGCTTTCTCACCATCCTCGCCGGCTATCATTACGACGCCATGTTCGCAGGCGTTTCCGCATTCTGGTTGCTGTTGGCGATTGCCTTTTTCTTCGCCGATGGTGGCTTTGCCATTGTCGGACCTTACGCGGCCGAAATCTGGCCGTTGCATTTGCGCACCTCCGGCATGGGATCGGCCTATGGCTTTGGCGGGATCGGTAAGATCATCGGCCCCGTGGGCCTCGCTTTGATTATCGGTAGCGAGAATTACCTCAAGCCTGACGTGCCTTTACCGGAAATTCCTCTTGCGTTCCTTTACCTTGGATGCTGGTTCTTGATGGCCGGGGCAGTTTATTATTTCTTCGGCATCGAAACGCGCGGCAAGTCGATCGAGGAGATTGATCGCGAACTTGCCCTCACCAAGTAAGCCGTCCCTGCCCTTGTACCGATCAAAGGAGAACCAACCATGCCGCTCGGCGGATTACAGCATTACACCATCGAACCCGCGGACCTCGAACGCACCAAGGATTTTTACTGCGACGTGCTGGGCCTGGAGAACGGTGAGCGGCCGCCGCTCGATTTTCCCGGCTACTGGCTCTATTCGGGCGGCACGCCCACCGTTCATCTGATGGGGACCCGCAAGCCGCGCGAGGGCATTGTGGTCAGAGGCACTGAAAAGAAATTCGACGATACCGGCCGGCTTGATCACATCGCGTTTGCGGCGAGCGATGTCGAGGGTATGCGCAAGCGCCTCCAATCGAAGAACATCAAATTCCGCGAGAGCATCGTACCGCGGACCGGCGACACCCAGTTCTTTCTGTACGATCCCGACGGTGTCGGCGTGGAGTTGAACTTCCCGAAAAGCTGAAGTCGCAGTGTGGGCCTAATCAAGGCCGCGTTCGTGGCTCAGGCGCACCATTTCCTGGATGAAAAGAGCCTTTTGCTTGTCGTCAAGGCTGGTGAACAAAGGCTCGGCCGCGTCCGCCACGGCGCGCTGATCGGCGGCGCGATCGTTGAGGAACTGAGCCTCGTTTCGCATCTGCTCGACGATATCATCGGGCGGATCGCGCTTGGCGCGGGCAATTCTTAAATTAAGCCGATCGGCGCCGTTGTGGCCAAGATAATGCATCGCGCTATTGAACCCGGTCCAATATTTCTCCTGCGCTGGCGTCAGATTCAATTCAGCCTTGATCCTGTCGATATAGGCATCGCTGTTTGCCACAATCTGCTCGGCGGTCAATTCCGGCTCGCCCGGCTGGGTCAGGACGTCGACTGGTTTTGCCGATGACGCTTTTGCGGTTTTCGTTGCCTTCGCGGTTTTGGGAGGGACGGTTTGGGTTTGTCGATTGGTGTTCGTTGCGGGTGCCTGTCCTCTTTCACCGGCGACCCCAAGCGCGCCATTGAAGACGCCGACCACCCCGCCGATCGCGCCTCCCAAGACGCCGCCGACTGGGCCTGCGGCCTTATTGCCGACCTCCGCGCCCTCCCGCACACCCCGGACCAATCCCTGGGCCTGAGCCGTCGGCGCTCCGAGCCCCGCCGGGATGGCCAGAGCAAGCACGAGGTTTATCGCGATGCTATAAAGGCTCAGCCTTCTATGTTTCCGCGAGCTTGGTTGTGGGTCGATCATGATGTGCCCTCCTCGATCCGTCCCCCGGGGTGGTGTCAGTCGCCGAATCTGCAAAAAGATTATCGTAACAGTGCCCGCGCAAGTCTACCGCGCCCGCTCCGGCTTGATCGAATGGCAGTGGACCGGGGCAAGTTGCGCCTGCTAAACGGTTGATCCCGCCATATTCCCATGGCGCAGGACGTGTTCGTCTCAAAAAGCAAGGCCGCCACGATCGGCCGGGGATTTCGGTAATGGCCGCCAACAGGAAGAAAATCTTCGTCACCGAATCGATGTCGCAGCGGGGCCGGGCCCTCCTCGACACGCGCGACGATATCGAACTCGTTGAATTCCCAAATTTGATCTCGGCGGTTGATTTTGAAGCGCTGTTGAAACAGCACGCGCCGGTCCATGGCGTGGCGCTCGGCGCGACGCGCTTCGGCGAAACCGAGCTTGAAGCTTCCGGGGATATGCAGGTCGTGACACGGATCGGTGTCGGCTATGACGCCGTCGATGTTCCTGCGCTTAGCCGCCGCAAGATTCCGCTGATGGTGGTGGGTACTGCCAATTCGCCGTCGGTGGCGGAACAGGCACTGTTTATGATGCTGACGCTCGCCAAGCGAGCCGGCGAGATGCATAGCCTGGTGAAGGACGGGCGCTGGAAAGAGCGGCTTGGCAAATTGCCCTACGACCTCTTCGGCAAGACGGTGCTGATCATCGGCTTCGGCCGCATCGGAACGCGCACCGCCAAGCGGTGCCTCGCCATGGAAATGAATGTGCAGGTGTATGACCCCTATAAATCGGCTGATGAAATTAGAGCTGTCGGTTGTGAGGCGGTCCGTGATCTCGACGCGGCGCTGCCGCGCGCCGATTTTGTCACGGTCCATTGTCCAAAGACCCCTGAGACCATCGGGATGTTTGACTCAGCCAGGCTCAAGCGCATGAAGCCGCAAGCCTACCTTATCAACACCGCGCGTGGCGGCATTATCGACGAAGCCGCGCTTTACGACGCGCTCATGTCAGACAGGCTTGCCGGCGCCGGGTTGGATGTCTTCGCGCAGGAGCCGCCGCCGGTGCCCCATCCGCTGTTTGAACTCCCCAATGTGATCATCGCGCCGCATGTCGCGGGCGTCACATGTGAAGCGGTCGATCGGATGAGCGAACAGACCGCGCGAAATCTTTTGAGCGTGCTGGATGGCGAGCCGATCCGACAGAACGTCATTAATCGAGACGTGCTCGACTGAACAAACGAGTCCGACGTCTGCGGGCAGAACTTAAGCCTCAATCGGGGGAAAGAGTGTTTTGGACAGTGGAGGAACAGCGTGCACTGTTGAACTTGCGGAAGGCCGAACAATGACTGAAGTCGACCCGACCGATCATGCGCTCGCAACCATCGCCAGTATTCTCGACCAGCCGGCTTCCCCGGTCGACATTGTAAAAGCCGCCGATGGTGAGGGGCAAACTTCGTCACCGCCGGAGATCGACGGCTATTCGAAGACCGGTCCCGGACCGGCCGAATCCATTCGTTTCAAATGGACCGTTCGCCGCGAGAGCGGTGATCGATTTTTTGTCGATGAGACCATCGGCGAGAATTCACGTCCCATCAGCCGGGGGCCGATGTCGGCCGACGCCGCCGTTCGATTTGTGGATGATCAGGCAAGCGAGGCTCGGCAGCGATTTGAAGCCCTTCGAAATGAAATGGCCGGCCGCGCCGCAGCAGCCGATATCCTGCGCAAAGGCGGCAGCGATTTGTAAGTCCGGCCTTCACAGGGCCATGCGGCACGCATTTGACGGGTGTTAGCGTTTTCCCAGAAAGTCCTTCTTCGCCAGTTCGACGCCGCCATGGCGCAGAATGTCGTAAGCCGTCGTCACGTGAAAAAAGAACTGTGGAAGGCTGAAGGTCAAGACCAGGGACTGCCCGGTAAAGGACCGCGTCGCGCCGCTATAAAATGTAAAGACAACTTCCTTGTTCTCAGTGCCGTCGATACGTGCCGGCGGAATGCCGATGAGGAAATCTTTGATCGTTGCGATCCGCGCCTTGAGTTCTACAATGTCGGGCTCCGTTTCCGGAAAAACCGGCGGATCGATCCCCGCCAGCAGCGCGCAGGCTGTCACCGCATGCCGGTTGGCTTCGCCGACCTGCCGGATCAGATTATACATGTTGGGCGAGAGGCGCATGTTGAGCAAAATGGAAGGATCGATTTTGCGCTTTTCGGCGTGCGCCGCCGCATGGTCGAGCAGATCGGACAGGCTGTCCAAAAAATGAAGGAAAACGCCAACGGAGGCTTGGTGCATTGAAATGGTCACGCTCACACATCCTTTCCGCGCAAAATCACCGTCGCTCATAAGCGGGATCGTCCGGCAAGTCCACGGCCTCTCGCACGCGCGGATTTTGATCGCGGGAAAATTGCCGGTTTCAATTCTCTTTTGTCTTACCGTTGTATCGTGGCTGGGTGTGGCCGCAGCGCAGGCTCAACAACCCTCGCGGCTTGAGACGATCATCCAGCGCGGTACGCTTCGCGTCGGCACGACCGGCGACTATCCGCCCTTCAGCGCGCGGGATTTGGCGACATCGGCCGTTCGTGGCTTCGATGTCGATATGGTGGAGGCCATGGCCAAGGCGCTCGGCGTCAAGATCGAGATCGTGCGTACCGCATGGCCGCAATTGTCCGGAGATTTCGCCGCCGATCGTTTCGATGTCGCGGTAGGCGGCATCTCGATCACGCCCGAACGGGAGAGCAAGGGGCTGTTCTCAACGCCGGTCATGCAGGAAGGCAAGACGCCGATCGCGCGTTGCACAGACCTCGGTAAGTTCGAAACGCTGGTCGATATCGATCGGGCGGGCACGGTCGTGATCGTCAACTCCGGCGGCACCAATGAGCGGTTTGCCCGCGCCAACATCAAAAAGGCCGAGATCAGGGTTCACGCCGACAACCTCACCATCTTCGACGAGATCGCCAAAGGCAATGCCGACCTGATGATCACCGATGCGTCGGAGACGCGGTATCAGCAAAAGCTTCATCCCGGCGTGCTGTGCGCCATCCATCCCGATCAGCCCTTCGATCATGCGCAGAAAGCCTATTGGCTGCAACGCGACGCCGCGCTCAAAGCCTTTGTCGATGGCTGGATCAAGAACGCTGTCGAGGATGGTTCGTTTGCGAAAATCTACGCCGCTTGGTTCGAATAGAATAAAGCGATGGATATCCGTGAGTGAAAGAGCGATGAATATCCACCGCGATCCTCTTTGTGGATCGAAGCAGGCCTATTTCTTCGAAGCCGCGTAGCGCGCCTTGGTCTCGGCATTCATCGGATAGAGACCGGGCAGTGCCGCGCCATGATTGACCTGTTCGACGATCCAGCCCTCCATCCGCTCCTGCTCTGGACCTTCGGCCAAAACATGGTCGAGGAAGGCTTTGGGAATGATTACGCCGCCGTCCTGATCGACAACGACCACGTCGTCGGGGAAAATAGCAACGCCGCCGCAGCCGATCGGTTCGCCCCAACCGACGAATGTCAGCCCAGCCACCGAAGGCGGCGCGGCATAGCCGTTACACCATACCGGCATGCCGGTACCGAGCACGCCTTCGAGATCGCGCACGACACCGTCGGTGACCAGCGCGGCCACGCCGCGTTTGACCATTCGCGCGCAAAGAATGTCGCCGAAAATGCCGGCGTCGGTGACGCCCATGGCATCCACCACGGCGATGCAGCCTTTCGGCATGGCTTCGATCGCCGTCCGCGTTGAAATCGGCGAGGACCAGGATTCCGGCGTGGCGAGATCTTCACGCGCGGGAACAAAACGCAAGGTGAAAGCCGGCCCGACCAGCCGCTTCTGTCCCGGCCTCAGCGGCCGCGCCCCACGCAACCAGACGTTTCGCAAGCCTTTTTTAAGCAGGACAGTGGTGATAGTGGCGGTCGAAACGTTGGAAAGCGTCGCGATGGCTTCGGGGGTCAGGGACATCGAAAAAATAACTCCGGTTAAGTAAGAATAGGGCGAAGCGCGCATCTTGCGGGGCGCGGGCATGGCGTCAAGGGCCGTGAGAGAGGTTCACCGGCGATGTTTGCTTAAGCCGCTTCAGGACTCTCGCGTCAGATCGAAGGGTAACGCTTTATTTTATTGATAGAACGAGCTTTTTTTGATTCCAAAACTCCACTTTGTGGAAAAAAGCGCTACTTCTGTCATCCTTTAAACCTCGTGCCAACCGACGAGAAAGCCATGACCGCGCCGACGATCTCTCCACCGCGTCTCCTCCCAAGTGGCGACAGCGCCATGACGGTCGAATTCAGCCGGCATATCGACGAGGAGGCGAACCGGCGGGTGCTGGCGCTCGACCAGATATTGGCGCTAGAGCCGATCGTGGGCATCAGCGAGACCGTGCCCACCTATCGATCCCTGCTGGTTCATTACGACCCCTCCCACATCGACTTCGCATCACTTGGACAAAAACTGCTTGCGCTCGCCGAGCGGCCGGTGCCGCCGTCGAAAAATATCAGGCACTGGCGGGTTCCCGTGACCTATGGAGGCGAATATGGCATCGATCTGGAGGATGTCGCCAAGACGCTTGGCACCACGCCCGACGATATCGTGGCGCGGCATATCGCCGGCGATTACCGCGTCGCCATGATCGGCTTTACGCCGGGGTGGTCCTATCTCAGCGGATTGCAGGAATCATTGTATATGCCGAGGCGACAAAACCCGCGTCTCCTGACGCCGGCGGGCACGATTTCGGTCGGTGGCGTGCAGGCTGGCATTCAATGTCTCGCCGGTCCGAGCGGCTGGCATTTGCTCGGATGCACGCCGGTACGCACCTATCAATTGCATCGTGACCCGACCTTTTTGCTCGAGCCCGGCGATCGCGTGAAATTTTATCAAATCGACGCCAAGGCGTTCGTTGAGCAGGAGCGCGCGGCCGCGCATGGCGAAATAATCGCCGAATGGGTTGCCGCATGACCAAGCTTGTGATCTCAGCGATTGGCCCGGTAAGTTCGATTCAAGATGGCGGCCGCTTCGGCGCCCAGCGCTATGGCCTCACGCCGGGCGGGGCGATGGATCGGTTGGGACTTGCCGCCGCCAATTGCGTGGCGGGAAATGCATTACTGGCGCCGGCCATCGAGATTGGCCCGTTTGGCGCCTCAGTGACCGCGCGCGCAGGTTCCGTTCGAGTCGCGCTGGCGGGTGCGCCGCGCAGCGCCGATATCGATGGACGCGCGGTGGCATGGAACAGCTCCGTCACAATTGCCGACGGTGAAACCCTCAAGCTTGGCATGGCGCGCGGCGGCTCGTTTAGTTACCTTGCGATCGAAGGCGGAATTTCCGGAGAGCCGATATTCGGCAGCGTGGCGGTGAATGCGCGCGCCGGCCTCGGCAGCCCGTTCCCGCGGCCGTTGCAGGCCGGCGATGAATTGGAGGTCGCGCCCGCCACGCAAAGCCCCGAGCGGTGGATCGATCTTCCCGAGGCGGCAGCCGGTCCGATCCGCGTGGTTCTCGGTCCCCAAAATGACGAATTCAGCGACGAGAACGTGAATTTGTTTCTCGACAGCGCGTGGAAAATTTCAGCCACCAGCGATCGTATGGGCTATCGGCTCGAAGGTCCCGCGATCAGGCATCTGCACGGCCACAACATCGTGTCCGACGGAACCGTGAACGGCAGCATTCAGGTGCCCGGCAACGGCCAACCCATCGTGTTGATGTCCGATCGCGGCACGAGCGGCGGTTACCCCAAAATCGCGACCGTGATTTCCGCCGATTTCGGCCGTTTTGCCCAAATACCGGTCGGGACGGCCTTCCGATTCAAAGCGATCAGCATGGAAGAAGCCCAGGCCGAGGCCCGTCAATTCGCCGAATGTCTGCGCGGCCTGCCCGGCCAGTGTGGTTCGATTGAAAACTTTGATCTCAATGTCGAAGCGCTGCAAGATGCGAATGTGGCGGGCGTTGCCGTCAGCGCGGTTGACGCCGGAACGTGGCAAATCGCATCAATGTTTGAGACCCAATCAGCAAGCGGACAAGAAACATGAAAACAGTCGATCTCAATAGCGACCTCGGTGAAAGCTTCGGCGCCTGGGAAATGGGTAACGACGCGGCGATGATCGACGTTGCAACGTCGGTGAACGTCGCTTGCGGATTTCACGGCGGGGATTACGACACCATGCGTAAGACCGTGGAGTTGGCGAAGGCGCGCGGCGTCAGCGTCGGCGCGCATCCCGGCTATCGCGATATTCACGGCTTCGGCCGCCGGCCGTTTTACGGCATGAAAGCCTCCGAGATCGAGAATCTCGTCGCCTATCAAATCGGGGCCCTGCAAGCCGTCGCCGCCCTTTCGGGCTACAAGGTCACCCATGTGAAGGCGCATGGCGCGCTGTCCAATGTCGCGTGCGAGGAAGAAACCACCGCGCGCGCGATCGCCTCCGCCATCAAGGCGGTCGATCCGAATCTCATCTTTGTGGTGCTTGCCAACTCCAAACTTGTGCAGGCGGGCGAGGCCGCCAATCTGGCGATGGCGCATGAGGTTTTCGCCGACCGCGCCTATGAGGATGACGGCACGCTGGTGTCGCGCAAAAAGCCCGGATCGGTGTTACATGATCCCAAACAGATCGCAGAACGCGTGGTGCGTATGATCCAGGACGGTGCCGTCATCTCCATCACCGGCAAGGTGATCAAGATGCGGACCGACACCGTCTGTATTCATGGCGACACGCCCGGCGCGGTCGATATTGCGCGGGGGGTTCGAAAGGCGCTCAAGGAGGCCGGCATCGAAGTCGCGCCCTTCAAGCGTTAGAGCATGATCCGGAAAACCGCTGCAAGATCATAATCTAGACGTCGTCGCTATCGATCGTCTCAAAAAGGATGAATCGAAAACGATGCGAAGACGACCCCCGCGATCAGCGCAAAGGCGCTGTAAAGCGCGGCTGCGTGAAATCCATTTCCGGTTTTTTGGGTGAGCGTTCGGGTATAAAAATGCAAACGAGATTCAGCGTATAAATTGCGCATGGTCGATCTCCAACCTGCCAAGGCTAGAGCATGATTCGGAAAACCGCTTCACACTTTTCCGGATCATGCTCTAGTGCCCATTGCTTTTCCGAAGTGGAATACTGTTTCCAGCCGGAAGCAAGCGGGGATGCGGAAATAGCAATATTGATGCTCTGAAAGGTATCGACGGCGACACGAATATTCTTCGTCATAGGTGCTGATAAAATTTCATTCGTTTGAAATTTTACCGTCAAGAATGGTTCCATTGGGATACCAAATACAAAATCAATAAACGTCTTGCTGGTATCTGCCCTTCTTCTTGAGTTCGCCGACGAAACTAACGGCTTCGTCGGTCGAACGCGCGCCGTGTTGTGCGACGATATCCACGAGCGCGCGTTCGACGTCCTTCGCCATTCGCTTGGCATCGCCGCACACGTAAAAATGAGCGCCGTCGGCCAACCAGGACCACAGCTCTCGCCCCACCTCGCGCATGCGGTCCTGCACGTAGAATTTCTTGTCGCCGTCGCGCGACCACGCCAATGACAACCGCGTCAGAAGCCCGGCCGTCTTCATCGCGTTCAATTCATCCGAGTAGAAAAAATCGAAATCGCTGCGTTGATGGCCGAAGAACAGCCAATTGCGCCCGGTGGCTCCGCTCGCCCTGCGATCGAGCAGGAAAGCGCGAAAGGGCGCGACACCCGTGCCGGGACCGATCATGATGATCGGAACCTTTGGGTCTTGCGGAAGAACAAAGCCGTGTGCCTTCTGCACATAGACCTTCATTTGCTCGCCGGGCTGAATCCGCTCGGCGAGAAAAGTCGAAGCCAGGCCCAACCGTTTACGTTTGCCGATGACATAGCGCACGCAATCGACCGTCAGTGACAATTTGCCGGGGGTTGCGTTGTGGGAGGACGAGATCGAATAAAGACGCGGCTGCAAGGGTTCAAGCGCCTCGACAAAGGCTTCCGGATGCGGCCGGACACCGGAAAATTTTTGTAACGCGGCCATCACGTCGAGCGTCGCGGCATCGCCATCGGGATCGTCACCTTGCGCCAAGGCGCGGGCCTTTTCCCGCTGCGCGCCGCCGGTGATGAACGAGATCAGCTCGAACAGCGAATCGGGCGCCGGCGCGAGTGATACGTCGTCGGTCAAGACCTCACGCAGCGTTCGGCCGCGAACCTTGGTCGTGTGCGAAGCGCCAAGCAGCGCGATGATCTGATCGACATGGCCAAGTTCATTGCGGGCGAAAATACCAAAGGAATCGCCGACCGCGTAATCGAGGCCGCTTCCCGAAAGATCGAAATCGATGTGCCAGGTTTCTTTTTCCGATCCCGCTTTGTTGAGCAGGCGTCGCGACAGGAAGGTTGCATGCACGGGATTGTCGCGCGAGCGGCCAAGCTCCACGGCAGGCAATGTGACTAGCGCGGATGGCGCCGCCAGGATTGGCTCTGTGGGTGGTGCCTTGTCCAGCTCTTCGTGGAGCGTCTTGAGCATCCGCGCGGTTTCCTTGCCGCCGGGAACACAGAGATTGAGGCGGCCTTCGGCCTTGTTCGCGATGGCCTCCGAATAGTCGTGGCAATTGTATCCGCATTGGCCGCAATCCTGCTGCGCCATGGCTGCCATCATACGCTGGCGCAGAGGGCGGCCTTCCGCAAGCTTCATGCGCTCGGTCATCGGCAGCGTTTGATCGTGCCAGGGCGCGTCGTCGCCCTCATCTCGGGCTTCCACGGTCCCCGGCATGACGGCGGCGCCCTGCCCGGCCGAAAGCGGCGTTGCGGCTTCGTTGAGCAGTCCGGCGAAGAAACCGTTGAGCCATGAGCGCTGGGCTTCCGAGAACGGGGCGCTGGATGGGATGATTTCGATCTTCGGCGGTGACGTGATCTGATTCATGAGGGGGATTCCGCCAACCGACGCAACGTCGCGCCGTCATGGCGGCGGGCGAAGTTCAGAAAAGTTTCGGATGGACCCGCGCGATGCGCCAGATAGGCCTTGATCAGTTTTTCGACCGTGGCCGGTGCGTCTTCGGCCTTGAGATCGCGATAGACCTCGCGGCCGATCTCGGCATCGGGGCCGAAGCCACCACCCGCAAATAAATGATAACCCTCGGTCGTATCGTCGCCGCCGCCGATCGGCACTTTGGCAGCGATTAGGCCGATATCGCTGATATAGTGCTGCGCGCAAGAATGATGGCAGCCGGTCAGGTGAATATTCAATGGCGTGTCGATTTCGACACGGCTATCGCACCAATCGCCGATCGCGGCCGCATGCGCCTTGGTGTCGGCGGCGGCGAATTTGCAACCGCCATTTCCGGTGCAGGCGATCAGTCCGGCGCGAAGATGCGAGACCTTGACGGCAAGCCCGAGCGTTTCGATCGCACTAACCGCGAGATCGATTTTCGCGTCGGTGACACCTGAAATCAAAAGATTCTGCCAGACCGTCAATCTGATATCGCCGTCACCAAGATCGGCGGCGATCTTGGCAAGTCCACGCATTTGCTCGCAGGTGACTTTGCCGAGCGGCAATGCAACCCCGATCCAGTTCAACCCGACCTGCTTTTGCTTATGCACGCCGATATGGGCCATGCGATCGAAGACCGGGCGTGGCGCCAAGGCCTCGGCCGGCACGCGTGTCAAGCTTTGGCCGAGCTTTGCTTCGACCAGCGCCATAAATTTTTCCACGCCGATTTTGTCGATGACATATTTCAACCGCGCCTTCAGGCGGTTGGTCCGATCGCCGGTGTCGATAAAGACGCGCACGATCGCTTCCGCAAGCGCCGTTGCGTCCACCGGTTTGACGATGATGCCGGTAGCTTTCGCAAAATCCTCGTGGCCGGTGATGCCGCCGATTCCGACTCGAAACCAAATGCCGGGTTCGACGCCGAAGCCACCTCTCACCTCCACCGCCGCAAAGGCGATATCGTTGGTGTCTTCAAGCGCCGCGATTTTACCGGCGCCGTCGAAGGCGACATTGAATTTGCGCGGCAGACCGTAAAGCGAGCGGTCGTTGAGAATATGGTGGTGCCATTCGCGCGCGTATTCGCGGGTGTCGATCAGTTCCTGCGGATCGATACCGGCCGTCGGCGTGCCGGTGACGTTGCGGATATTGTCGGCGCCCGAGCCGCGCGAACACAAACCCAAATCCTGAATGCCTTCGATCAGCGCGACCGCGTTTTTAGGCGGAATTTCGCGCAACTGAAGATTGGCGCGGGTCGTGACATGGCCATAAGGCCCCCCGAGGCGCTCGGCCAGCTCGGCAACCCCTGCGAATTGCCAAGATTTGAGAATGCCGTTGGGAATGCGCAGGCGGCACATATAGGAATCCTGCGCCGGCGCGACATAAAACAGGCCGTAATAGCGCCAGCGGAAATTATCCGAAGGGCTTGGTGGCGAATTGGTCGAAGCCTGCTGCTTCAATCTCGGATAGGCGTCGAACGGATGTTCCTCGCGCTTGAATTTTTCCTGGTCGGCGAGTTTTTTACCGGACGCTAAAACTTGATCCTGCGCCTTGATGTGCGAAGCGTCGGGGCCAACCGGCTCGGCGCCGATTTTGGCGCCGCCAATCGAGCCGCTACCCAAGCCGCGCCCGACCCGGCTGATCTGGAGGCCGGTCGTAAAACCTTCCAGATAACGCTTCTGCTCGTCGGTGAAATCGACGGAGAGAGGATCGATCATCATGGCGCGTAGCGAGCCTCCTCTTGCCGCCATTTGCGGTCCTGCACTGCAACATACAAGTTGCATGCCATGGCCGGAGTGGATAAATATGCATTTCTATTCAATTGCTTATTTTGATTTCATGAAGTGCCAGACCCTTGGTTTCCACGAATTTGGGCAGCGCGCCTAAAAAATAGCCGGTCCCTGATTACGTCTGTTTTTAACTTCCAGGCAGGATCTTCAGATCGGCGGTACGAGTGCCGGTGACACGGTGGTCGTGTTGCCGTAATGGGGGATCAAATGCAGCCCCCATCATGGGACAAATCAGAACATGTCGCAGGCCGCCGCGCCAAAAGTCAGTTTTGTTTCGCTTGGATGCCCCAAGGCGCTCGTGGATTCCGAGCGCATCATCACGCGGCTGCGCGCGGAGGGTTACGAACTCGCGCGCAAGCATGACGGCGCCGATCTCGTCATCGTCAATACTTGCGGCTTTCTCGACAGCGCCAAGCAGGAATCGCTTTCCGCCATTGGTGAAGCGATGGCGGAAAACGGCAAGGTGATCGTTACCGGCTGCATGGGGGCCGAACCCGAGCAGATCGAAAAATCATATCCCGGCGTGCTCTCGATCACCGGACCCCAGCAATATGAGAGCGTGCTCGACGCCGTGCATCGCGCGGTGCCGCCGGTCCACAATCCGCATCTCGATCTGGTGCCGCCGCAAGGCATCAAGCTGACGCCGCGCCACTATGCTTACTTGAAGATTTCCGAAGGCTGCAACAACCGCTGCAGCTTTTGCATCATCCCCAAATTACGCGGCGATCTGGTGTCGCGGCCTGCCAATGACGTGCTGCGTGAGGCCGAAAAACTGGTCACTGCCGGTGTCAAGGAATTGCTGGTCATTTCGCAGGACACCTCGGCCTATGGCGTCGATATCAAATACGCGGCCAGTCCCTGGAAGGACCGGGAGGTTCGCGCGAAATTTTTCGATCTCGCCCAGGAATTGGGCGAGTTCGGCGCATGGGTCCGCCTGCAATATGTCTACCCCTACCCGCATGTCGATGACATCATCGGGTTGATGCGTGAAGGCAAAGTGCTGCCCTATCTCGATATCCCTTTTCAGCATGCAAGCCCTGAAATCTTGAAAGCGATGAAGCGCCCGGCCGCGCAAGAGAAGACGTTGGCGCGAATCAAAGCGTGGCGCGCCGAATGTCCCGAGTTGACGCTGCGTTCCACCTTCATCGTCGGTTTTCCCGGCGAGACCGATTCTGATTTCAGCGATCTGCTCGATTGGCTTGAAGAGGCCGAGATCGATCGCGTCGGCTGCTTCAAATATGAACCGGTCGCAGGCGCTGTGGCGAATGCCCTTGGCAACGCCGTCCCGGAAGAGGTCAAGCAAGAACGTTGGAACGCGCTGATGACGCGTCAGCAGAAGATTTCAGCGCGGCGCTTGAAACGCAAGGTCGGCACGCGCCAACAGGTGATCATCGACGAAGTTGGTCCGACCGTCGCCAAAGGCCGCTCGAAAGCCGATGCGCCCGAGATCGATGGCGCGGTCTATCTCTCAAGCCGCCGTCCGCTGAAAGTGGGCGAAATCGTCACCGCGAAGATCGAACGCGCCGACGAATATGATCTGCACGGATCCGTCGCCGGGTTTTGAAACTTGACA
>Ga0070735_10002131_pt1 | contig 18188 bp, 11 predicted proteins | sample Coa_R1_FD_66443 | JGI IMG/M metagenome (GOLD analysis project Ga0070735, IMG submission 66443) | Surface soil microbial communities from Centralia Pennsylvania, which are recovering from an underground coalmine fire - Coalmine... | ecosystem: Environmental > Terrestrial > Soil > Unclassified ... | reverse complement strand
CGGATATGAGGGTGGTCATGCGCAACGCCGCATTGAAGATGAGGCTTTGCATCACTTCAAGCAGGTAGCCGATCATCTAAAAAATGCCTCCGAAAAGGGATGGTACGAAAAATTAATTATCGGCTGCGCCGATATGTATTGGCGCGAACTCGAATCGCAGCTTCACCCCTATGTGAAAAAGTGCCTGCTGGGGCGCTTCGCAGGTGACACAGTCAAGATGGCCGGCGATGAAGTCCGTGACAATGCCAACCGGATTTTGCAAAATACCCTGGAGCGTCGCCGCCACGAGATGGTGACGGAGGTTCTCGATCAGGCCAGGAGCCACGGTCGTGGAGTCACAGGGTTGAAACGAGTATTGCGGTCGCTCGAACTCGGCGAAGTCCAAACGCTACTCATTGGAGATAACTTCCACCACGCAGCTGTGCAATGTTCGCACTGCAGTCATCTCGACGCTCACTTGGTTCGCGACTGCCCAGTGTGTGGACACCAGACACACGAGATGGAAGACGTTTGCGATGCGATCATTCCGATTGCTGTTGGTCGTGACGTCGAACTCTTTTACGTTAAGGACAACGCCCAGTTCGATGGCGCCGGCAACATTGCCGCCCTGCTCCGGTTCCGTACAGACCAGAGCAAGGGGAATGTGTTGCAAGCAGCGTCATAGTCGGAACCTATCGCGCAAGAGCCCACCTCCAGGTGGGCTTTCCATTTCCCGCGTCGCCCTTGTTCTTTTGATTTACCGGCGTGATATGCTGGCGAGCGCTTCCTAACTTCTGGAGAAGATATGACCGTCTCGCGCCGCGATTTTCTTACGACTGCTGTCGCCGGTTCTCTCTCGCTGGGACTGTTGAATAAAGAGAGTCACGCACAGGGTTCGAACTCGCCAGGCAAGCGCCCCATCATTATTTGTGCCCACAATGGATACAACTATCTTGACGATGCCTTTGCCTTTCTGTCCAGTGGCGGAGACACGTTGGATGCTGCTTTGCGAGTGGTCAAGGGTCCCGAGGACGATCCCAACGACACCAGCGTAGGTCTGGGCGGGCTGCCGAATGAAGAAGGGGTGGTTGAACTCGACGCCTGCTGCATGCATGGTCCTACGCGGCGGGCCGGCTCGGTCGGCGGCGTACGCAACATCAAGAATGTTTCGCAAGTCAGCAAGGCTGTGATGGAACACACGGGCCATGTGATGCTCGTTGGCGAAGGTGCGGAGCGTTTCGCTGTGGCGATGGGTTTCCCGCGAGAGAACCTTCTCACCGACCATTCGCGCAAAATCTGGTTACTGTGGAAGGAATATCATTCCACAAGCGATTGGTGGGGGCCGGGATTACAGGACCCAAATTTCAAAATGCCGGAATCCAAACCACAGTCCGATCTCTGGCAGGAGCGCTACCGCCGGCTCGGGGAGCAGGCTGCGGCAATCGGGATCGCGCCTGAGTTTCGAGCCGAGGCCATCCGTAAAGTATTATTTCCCCCAACCGGAACGATTCATTGCTCCGCGTTGAATGGCAAGGGTGAAATATCGGGATGCACGACGACGAGCGGCCTCGCTTATAAACTGCCAGGCCGTCTCGGCGATTCGCCTGTTATCGGCGCGGGTTGTTACACAGATCAGGACGTTGGCTCCGCAGGTGCGACTGGCAGCGGCGAGGAAAACATCAAGGTAGCTGGTGCGCACACCATCGTTGAGAACATGCGCCATGGCATGTCGCCGCTCGAAGCCGGGACGGATGCCCTAAAGCGCATCGCCCGCAATTACAACAACGATATGAGTAAACTGCAATATGTCGACATGGTTTACTACGTGCTTCGTAAAGACGGCGCGTACGCTGGCGTTTCGCTGTGGGAGAGCTACGAAGCGTCACAGCATCACAACATCGCCGTGCATGACGGGACAAAGCGTTCTGAGAAGACGGTTGCATTATTCAAGGGGCCGTCGCGTGATTTCCCGCCACCAATCAAAGGTCCGCAGGGTTCAGACGAGAGCAGCTAGACGGCAATCCGATCTCCGTGAGAACGGCAAGCAACAGAAGATCTTCTCGATCAGGGAGGGGTGAACAGGCTAGTCCAACGCCAGTGTGGGCCTCAACGCCGAAAGGCCGAGATCGACGACAGCTTATGCGAATCTCACTTTTACGTCTGGACCCTTCTCCAAATGGATGCTGTCGATGAAGCGCACCTTGCCGGTGCGCAGGGTCATGATGACCGACGATGTTCGGGTGCCTTCGCCAAAGAAACGCACGCCTTTTAACAATGCGCCCTCCGTCACACCGGTCGCGGCAAAAATCAACTGCTTGCCCGGCGCCAGATCTTCGGCCTCATAGACGCGGTTTTTGTCTTTGATTCCCATGCGTGCGATGCGCTCTTCGAGTTCGGGCTTGTTGATGACGAGTCGGCCTTGCATGTAGCCGTTTAGGCATCGAACGGCCGCAGCCGTGATAACGCCCTCGGGAGCTCCGCCGGATCCCATGACAGCATGAACACCGGTGCCGATGACCGCCGCTGCAATACCGGCAGACAGATCGCCATCACCGATGAGACGAATGCGCGCTCCGGCGGCGCGAATCTCCGAGATCAGTTTTTCGTGGCGCGGGCGATCGAGTACGATGACCACTAAATCCTCGATATCGCGCTCCAGACGCTTCGCAATATTTTTTAGATTCTGAACGACGGGAGCGTCGAGATCGACAGCATCTTTGCACGATGGCCCAACAACGATCTTATCCATGTAGCAATCAGGAGCGTTCAGGAGTCCACCGCGCTCAGAGGCAGCGAGCACCGTGATCGATCCGGGAGCGCCAGTCGCGCAAAGATTCGTGCCTTCAAGCGGGTCGACTGCGATGTCGACCTCGGGAACGTCTGTGCCATCGGGGAATTCAGCACCAACCTTCTCGCCGATGTACAGCATGGGCGCTTCATCGCGCTCGCCCTCGCCGATGACGATGGTGCCGCGCATCGGGATGGAGTCCATGGTCTGGCGCATGGCTTCGGTCGCTACCTGGTCCGACAACTTGCGTTCGCCCTGGCCCATGGTACGGGCGGAAGCGATGGCCGCCACTTCCACGACGCGTAGAAAGCGTGATGCGAGATCGCTTTCAATGTTCTCGCCAAAGCTTCGGACTTTACTTTCTTTGCCTTCAGACCGAGCTTGAGTGGACATAAATCCTCCGAATTAGACCGGCTTAGGACTATAACGCGAACGGGGCGGGGAGGGGAAGGAGATCTACTCTACGGAGGTAACCAAGTCAGGATTCGCCAGTGCGAAACTACACCCCGAATGCGCGTAGCAGGTAAGTGTTCCTCGTCTTAGCAAATGAGTAGGGCCGTCATCCGGAAAAGAGATTGCGAACTTGGCCGATTGTAGCGCTCTGGCAGCGGACCTCAGCTCTTTCGATCCGCTTACAAACTTGACGTCTTCCACCTTAAAACCCTGCGATTCGGAATCGAACACGTAGCTCAGGAAAAAATCTGCATTATCGTTACCGGTGATCAGTCGAGGCATGGGGAACACCCGCATTGCGCTCAGTTCGTCAGCGAGCTTCACCAGGCGCGTCGTATCCGTCGCAGCGCCGGGGCGTAGGTGTTCAAGGCGGGATCGAGTCTCGGCGATTGCATCTTCGCCGACTTGCTTAATCAGCCCCATCCGATAAAGCGCGAGTCTAAACATGTGTTCAGCTTTTGCCTTCTTGTTCTCTTTCTCATAAACCTGTCCCAAATGGTCGGCCTCGATTGGGCCTTGAGAGAGGACCCATGCTGCATTAAGGTACCTTTCTGCCTTGTCGTATGTGTCCATTCGAAAATAAACCCAACCGAGTGTGTCCCAGTAGGCCGCTAATACGTTCGGAATCTCCAGGTCTCCCTTATGCAGGTCGTCAAGCTTCGTTTTTGTCGATGCTTCTTCCTCGTCGCGGACAGCACGTTGAGCATACTCGAAAGAGAGTGGAAGTTGCTTGCCTGCATCTGCCAACACATATGCGACTTCGTTATACATGGCTGGCGTTGGCTCGATTTCCAGTGCTTTTTTGAATGACGCTATCGCACTTGGTTCGTTCTCCGCTTTAAGGTAAGCCTGTCCCAGCTGAGTGTGGAGCGCTGCACGATTAGGAGCTAACTTCACCGCGGCTTCGAGGGTGGTAGCGGAATCCGAGTATCGCTTAAGGCGAAACTGCGCTTCGGCGAGTTCCGAAACCGCATCGAGATTGGACGGGTCGGTTTTCGTAAGCTTCTGGAGGACCGCGGCAGCGTCGTCGTACTTATGTTGGCCCATTAATGCCGCTACGTAAGCCTTGTAAACTACGGGTTGATCTGGAAGGGCATCGTTTGCCTGTCGCAGCACATCGAGTGCTTTTTCATGTTTCCCGGAGGACGCGTAGAGTACCACTAAGAACATCCAAGCGCGGGCGAACTTGGGATCGGCTCTGAGCGCGGCATCAATAGAATCAATGGCCTTGCTAGTGTTCCCATAACGCATCTCCGACATCGCATCGGAGAGCGCCTCTTGTGCTTCACTATTTTCAGAGTAGGGTAGACCCGCAATTCCCTTCTGCAGGGGGTTCGAAGGTGATTCGTCGGATGCAAGCTCAACGTAACCGTCGCGATCTTCGTTCACTTTATTGGCGAATTTCTTGAATGCTTCGAATTCTGTTGGTGGGACTTCATGCACCTTGACAATTAGTCGGCGTTCGGTTTGGAGCTCCGTTTTCCGCGGGCTACCAATCGTTGAATAGGTAGCGTGGTATTCAGCGAAATCCTCCTTCAAATGAATGGGAGCCGGAAGCTGGGGCGTATAACCAGAGGGAAGTTCGACTCGTGATTGATAGCTTATCTCACCGGTCGCTCCCAGCACGATCGGATAATTGGGCTTCTCATCAGGCACTACGCCGAGCACAGGAGGAAGCGGAGAGCTAATTCGACGCTCTGTCCACTGGGGAAAGTCCTTACGAGCATATTTGTATGACCAGTGGAATGGCTCTTCAGTTTTTTCCGGCGCACTTGCGGCAACATCGCTTACATCACCACTGAATCCCGAACCGTACGAAAGCTGTTGAACCAGGTCTTTCCATTGCATCAATGGCGTGCGGCGAAATGCAGTGCGAAGAAGAACCTCGAAGTCGTCTCCACTGATTGACCGATCCACGGTACCGTTAAGAACCCCATCGTCGCTCAGCTTGGCCTCAATTGTGAAAGTTTGTTTTCCTGGTACCGGTGCCTCGCGCGCAGAATGGAGGAGGGTTGCGTCGCGGTCCGGCGGTATTACCAGCGCAGGTTTGTCTCGTAACACCGAAGCAAGATAGCCGAAGGGCGCTACTTCGGTCGTGGTATCCAGCCACAAGTAACCCTTTCCCTGCGGGACTGCCGTAATCACGTGGTCAAATTGAGAAGGAGATGGCACATCTGGATTCAATGCATGAAAAGTGCTAATGAGGGCCGGATACGCCGTTATCCCTGCTGCTTGCAGGAGAGACGCGAGCAAGGTGTGCTTGTCCTTGCAGTCGCCGTACTGGTTCGCCAGCACCTCGGCGGCCGAGTGCGGCTGATATCGCCCAATGCCAAAGGCCACGCCGATGTACCGGAATTGCGTGCTGACGTAATTGTAGATAGCGTGCATCTTGGCATTGTCATCTGCTGCATTCTTTGTTAGCTCCGTTGCTTTGGCACGAATCTCCGGACTTGGCACAACTCTTTCTTGTTGTAGCTTGTTGTACCAGGCACCAACTTCCTCCCAGCCGGTAAACGTTGACATCTGTACATCCGGCGGTGGTAACTCGCCTCGAGTTGTTTGATAGGTTCGCTGTTCAGATTCGCGTTTTTCGTCATCCGCGGTCCTGTGTTCCAACTGTGAGTCGGTCCACGTGAAAATGCGTCGTCCGCTGGTCTCTTTAATTACAGGCTTGACGATCCCGCTTTTCCATTTGACCGCACGCCCAAGAGGAGTGCTGATCTGAAGTTCCTCGTGGAGAATAATGAACTCATGGGAGAAGTTGAAGATCGTCCAAAATTGTCCAGGTGCCAGTGGTTTGGTGATCCGAAATTGGGCTGCATACTCGAGAGTGTCACCAATGCCCAGGCCTTTGACCGCAACGTGCTTCTCGTGGAGATCGCTGTAAAATGGCGCCTGGCGCGTGATCTCCGAAGGCATGTCTTGCGCGCTCTCATCAGGTGTTGCGACTATGGTTCCGTCCGGCTTGCGAACGCGCACGTATTTGATTTCGACTGATTCGATCGCGCTTTGGTAGGGAAATGCCAAGACGCCAAACCGCTGGACGGCAGCATCGGACTGAATACGGAGACGGGTTGATGTGTCCCTGATACTGGTGCCGTCATTCTCGAATACGATGCTGGTGACATCGTCTTCATCGACAAATGCTTCCGTCGAATAATCGCGCTTGGTGTCGGCCCTCTTGGTATCCGCTGAATGCTCTGGAGAAGGGGGCTGAGGTGGTTTAGAGGGGTCTTGTCCAGACACAATGCCGGGAGTCAGGCTAAGACAAGTTACAACAACGAAACGGCACAAATACTTAAACATTCAGGTGGATGTTTTTACCGTGCTTGAGGCGAAAAGGCAAGGGCTTGTATCACCATTCGTGGTGCAGAGCATGTATGCTCCGAGAATTGGCTTGCAGCCAGATGGCTGGTAAGATTAAGAAGCTCTTCAACTTCCTCACACGTGGGGCTATAGCTCAGCTGGGAGAGCGCATCGTTCGCAACGATGAGGTCGTCGGTTCGATCCCGACTAGCTCCACCAAATCTCTCAATCAGTTGCCGACTTTTGAAGTCACGTTTCATTACTTAAAACCCAGTCTTATTGGACCGTTTTGGAGCGTGAATTGGACCGTGCTTCTTCGCTTTCCTCGGACGCTGAAAAATCCAGGTTGAGATCCATGGCAGCCGCATGTTTACTGCGCGGAATGGTGCGACCAAAACGGCCAAAAGGAGACCCTCTTCTCTTAGCCCTCGCAAGCCCGCTTTTGGACTCCTTCACCCCGGCCCCGCTTTCGACCGCCTAGGAAACAAGAATCCGAAGGTTTCTGGTCGGCGCATGGAGGAATGATCACTCGGAGAACATTCAGGCGACATATTAGTGGCGTAGCGGAGGAAAGGGGTCTTCACGAGGGAATCGACTGACTTGTCTAGCCACCGAAGCGTCTTGCCGCCCGCATTCCAGCGCCGCCCAGACTCCGTCAATAGATCGAAGGCAGATTCTTCGTCAGCGTTTCCCATCCGGCTGTGCAGTTGCCGACTTTCACGAGGTTTGCCATCCGCCGTGTGGACGAGCCTCTGGCCGTTCATGTCCCAAGGGACGGCAAGATGAAACATCACGGCCACAATGCGCTCGTGGAAACCCTCGGAGCCGTTCACTCCCCATGCTTCTCGGTTTTCATCAATCAGCCATTGAAGTGTCGCGTTAACGAAGGCGCGGCCCTCGCTCTCGTCGGCAAAACAAACGAGGTCGCCCTGAGTGAACGAGCGGCTCAGGGAAATCGCCCCTATGCCGTAGTCCTTCTCCCGGCCCGGCTTGAAACTGGTAGGGGTCCACACGGCGAACACGCCGTTGAAGAAGCTTCACAGGCCGGGCGACTTGACTGGCACAATCGAGTCCAGATTGTCACACGCTGCTCTGCGGGCGCATCATCGAGTCGCGCCACTAGTGCAGGGAAGCCAGAGCCGATTCGGCCACCCTGAGTTCATTGGCCACAACGATGGGATCCCCAACCTGAAAGCTATTTGGAGCAGTGTGGTAAGGGTGCGGAATGCGCTGCCAGGTTTTCAGGCTCTCCGAGAACCATGCCTGCGCTTCCCTAAGATTAGCCTTTCGTTTTGCTGCGGGTTCTCCCGGCCTCCGGCCTGCCCTCAGGCGAATTTCGGCCAGACCGGAGTATGCATCGGCGGCAAAATAAAGCGCGTCAAGACCGTGGGGTTCCTTTGAAATCATGGATTGAACCAGGTCCAGTGCCTCTTGGAAATGGTCGACGGCCGCCTGGTCATGCCCCGCCCTCGCCTCTGCTGCTGCCAACTTCACATCGGCTGCGGCCACCTTCACCTGCGCGTCGCTTCCCTGATACATCGACTGGTAAATGGAACGCGCATGTTCGATCTCTGCAATCGCGGCTTGCGGTTGGTTGGCGGCGGTCAGGACCATGCCACGGATGACCAGTGCTTCCGCCAGCTTGCGCTGCTCGTAGGATTTGTCCGGAGCAGAGGCCGCAATCTCGCGAATAGTTTCTAAACCCCGGTTCGAGTATTCCATCGCCAAAGTCATTTGGCCGGTTCTTACGTAGGAAGCGGCCGTGTTCATGGAGACGATGGCCAAGCCTCGACGCAGCAACAAGTTTTTCGGGTCTTTGCCTATCAAGTCCCGGTAGATTTCCAGGTCTTTCAAGTTGTTCTCAAGCGCGCGTGGATAATCGCCGAGGTCATCGTAGACGCTCGCAATGGTGCCGTAGTCAATGGCCATACTGCGTTGATAGCGGGGATCTTGCGAAAGTTGAGTCAGCTTGAAATCAATTTGAAGACATCTCTCATAGTACGTGAGAGCTTCTCTGGCATCAGAGGCCTCCAAAATCAGGCCGATCGCACTTAAGTTCACCGAGTAGCGGTAGAGGCCAGGCACATCGTCCGGATTGAGCTTCAGGGCGAGCTCGTTGACGGCCAATGCTCGGCGGTAGTCCTGCAGCACGCTCTCTCTTGCCCCCGAATCGCCAGGATAACCAACATATCCAATCGTTGCCGAGATGTGATAGTCGAAACCCAGTTCATAGAGAACATCCGAGCTATTCGGCTTTTCCTTATTGAGAGCCTCAGAAATGGCGATTGCGGGTCCGATCGCATCCCGCGCGGCGCCGTGATCGCCATTGCCCTCCAATTGATGAGCGACCAGGCGATACGCGGTCGCCAACGCGAGCCGATCACGCCAGTCGCGTGAAGATGCAGCAACCTGCTTGCGGAACTCGAGCGCCCTCCTATAGCTGGCGAGTGCCCCCTGCGCATCGCCGAGATTATTTTCGAGATAGTCCCCCTGCACAGATCCCAATCGTTGGTAGGCCGAGGCCAGCTCCCGCTGCAACCCGATATCACCGGAGGATTCCTGGGCGAGCACGTTCAGGTACTGCAACGCGCGTTCGACGATAAGCTTTTTCGCTGGAGTCGAACCAGCAAGATCCTTGATGGAGTCATGCAGTTCGAACATCAATGAGTTGGCCAATTTGCGCACATCATTGAAGCGGCGCTCGGCGCGTGCCCGCTGCACCTGCGCGATTCGAGCTTCGTAGAGAGAAAAGATCATGCCAGCCAGGAGCGCCACAACGACGATCAGGGAGGCGACGACGGCCGCCTTGTTGCGGCTGATGAATTTCGAGGTGTGGTAGCCGAGTGTGTTCTTGCGGGCAGTCACCGGAAGGCGCCGAAGGTGGCGCTCGAGATCGTCGGCGAATTGCTCGACCGACTGATATCGACGCGAGGGCTCTTTGCGCAAGGCCATCAGAACGACGTTGTCGAGGTCGCCCCGCAAGCGCCGGCTCAGCCTCTCGGGATTCCCCTCTCGCGCGGCGCCGACCGACTCCGGAGTAACATCGGTCGCGCCTTCCATCTCTCCGGTGGATATCTTCCAGACCACTGAACTGGGCTTTTGGGGCTCGAACTCACAGACCGCTTTGGCGATCTCGTGCGGTGCGAGGCCTTCGGTTTTGAAAGGGCGATGACCGCTGAGCAGCTCATAAAGCAGAACGCCGAGCGAGTAAACATCGCTCGCCGTCGTGATGGCCTCGCCTCTGATTTGTTCCGGACTGGCGTAAGAAGGGGTGAGCAAGCGGAACATGGAAATCGTTGGCTCAGACAACCTGTAAGCGGCAGCCGCGTCGAGAATTTTCGCGATGCCGAAATCCAGGAGCTTAGGTATGCCATCTGCAGTGACCAGAATGTTGCTGGGTTTCAAATCGCGATGGATAATCAGACGCTGGTGGGCATACTGGACGGCGGAGCAGACCAGCAGAAAAAGCTGGAGCCGTTCCTTCACTCCTAGGCGATGAACATCGCAGTATTCGGTGACCGGCAGACCCTCGATCAACTCCATCACGAAGTAAGGTGCGCCGTCCTCGGTGGTACCGCCGTCGAGCAGGCCGGCAATGTTGGGGTGATTGAGGCTCGCCAAGATCTGGCGCTCGTTGCGGAATCGGCTCACGACAAAAGCGGAATCGAAACCGGCGCGCACAACTTTTAGCGCGACTTCCTTGCGATATTGATCGTCGGCACGGATGGCGCAGTACACCTCGCCCATGCCGCCGGTCGCGATTTCCTTGACAATCCTGTAGTGTCCGACCTGACGCCCGATCCAGGAAGTGGCGTCCTCGGCGAGCGCCGTGGCTGCCGCCGCCGCAAGCTGTGTGCCATCCAAGAATGCAGGACTGACCTGCGGCTCGCCGACCAGCAGGAGCTCGATCTCATCTCTGAGGGAAGGGTCGCCCGCACAACTGCGGTCGAGAAAGAGCGAACGGTCCGCGGCGGAAATCTCCAATACCGAAGCCAGCAGAGTCTTGACTTCTTGCCATCGTTCGGGGGTCATGGCTAGGCGCCCACGCTCATGGCCTGGTGCAACCACAGCCGAGCGGTAGCCCACTCCCGTTTTGCGGTGGCGGGCGAAATGTCCACAGCCTGCGCAGTTTCCTCGATGGACAGGCCTCCGAAGAATCGCAGCTCGACAATCTGACACTGCCTTGGATCCAGGGTGGCGAGCCGCTGCATGGCCCCGTCGAGAGCGATGAGGTCCAGGGCGGGATTCGTGGGCGTGACCAAGACCGGGTCGAGAACGAGCGTGAGACCGCCTCCACGCTTCTTGGCGGCCCGCTTGCGGGCGTGGTCCACCAGAATCTGACGCATGATGGTGGCAGCAACTGCGAAGAAATGCACGCGATCCTGCCACTCGATTGAATCGGCCTTGACCAACCGCAGATACGCCTCGTGAACCAGGGCAGTGGGCTGCAACGTATGGTCGCTACTTTGACTGGCAAAACAGGCGCGGGCGACGCGGCGCAATTCCTGGTAAACGATAGGAACGAGGGCGTCGCGTGCAGATTCGTCCCCTTCCGACCAGCGTGAGAGTAATTCTGTGACTGGATCCGACGAACTAAGCCGCAAAGCTTCCCCCAAGCAAGAAGGCAAGGCCTCCCGTTGGGCTAAGAACGTTATCCCGGATTCGAGCAAAAGTCAATGAGCCGACCCTATTGAGAAATATGGCTTTATGTTGTTCCGAAGCAATACCGCTACTTCCTTGAAACCTCGCCATGAGCCAGTTTGCGCAGTTTTCTCGTTTCCATCAATAAGAGCGGAGTTCTGAGCGCACCAGATCCGCAAGCATCCCGTCAGGTTTCTGGAAAATTCCGGGGGAGGAAAACACAAATGCCATACCGCAAAACTCTTCGGGCTCTATTGCTGGGGTTCGTCGGGGCGTCGCAGTGTTTGTTCCTTGTAACGACGACTTGGGGGCAGACACAAGCCTCGGTGCCGCACCTCGTGAAGTACAGCGGGGTGTTGCGGGATGGGGCGGGGAACCCCATGGTAGGGACCGTGGGCGTGAGCTTTGCTCTATATAAGGAAGAGCAGGGCGGGTCTCCGCTTTGGGTCGAATCTCAAAATGTCCAACTCGATGCGCTAGGGCGCTACTCGGTCTCCCTCGGCTCGACCCAAAGTTCCGGCCTGCCCCAGGACCTGTTCGTCTCCGGTGAGGCCCGCTGGCTGGGCGTACGTGCCGAAGGTCAAGCCGAACAATCACGCAGCTTGCTGCTGAGTGTGCCCTATGCCTTGAAGGCCGGCGACGCCGAGACCGTCGGCGGTCTGCCCGCTTCGGCCTTCATGCTGGCCGGATCAGGCAGTGGCTCATCGCTCAATAGCCCATCCGGCAGCGGTGACAGTCAACCCAATGTGGGAGGTTCGGGGACACAGAACTTCATTCCCTTGTGGACCGACAACAACGGCACGCTGGGCAACTCCGTGATGTTCCAGTCGGGAACCGGCAGCAGTGCCAAAACCGGCGTGAACACAACGAGTCCGGCAGCCACACTCGATGTGAACGGTGGTGAGATCGTACGCGGAGCGATGCAGTTGCCGGCAACTGGAACCGCGACCGCAGCCAAAGGTTTCACCTCACAGCCTCTGCAACTTCAGGGTTCATCGTTCAACAGCACGACGCAGCAGGCGATCGGACCGGTGTTCCAGTTGCAAACCGAACCGGCGTCGAACAACACGGCGAGTCCATCGGGAACATTGAATCTGCTCTATAGCAACGGCAGTGGTTCACCGACAGAGACGGGATTGAACATTGCCAGCAACGGGCAGATCAAGTTTGCGAGCGGGCAGACGTTCCCGGGAGCCGGGACGATTACGGGGATCACAGCCGGAACGGGACTCAGCGGCGGAGGCACGAGCGGTAATGTGACGTTGAGCATCAACATTCCCTTTGCCAATCAGAATTTTGCCAACCTGAACAACGCCAACACCTTCACCAAGAGCCAGACAGTGAACGGCAACCTGACGGCGCAGCAGTTCATCTCGACCGCATTACAGGGAACGACTCCATTACAGGTGACTTCAACGACGCAAGTCCCGAACCTGAACGCGAGCTTTCTCGGCGGACTCTCGGCCAGCGCATTTCAACCGGCGGGCAGCTACGCCACTCTTGGCAGCAACTCGTTCAACGGAAATCAGAATGTCACAGGCAACGTCACCGCGTCGGGAACGGTGAGCGGCGGGGCAGTCAATACTGCGAGCACATACCAATTGCAGGGAAAGGCGTTCGCATTCGGTTCCGCGAATAACGAGAGCGTATTTCTGGGGTTTGCTGGCGGTAGTAATACCAATGTTGACAATGACACCGCCGTCGGATACCAGGCTCTCTCGGCTGACACCGGCGGAGACAGCACAGCAGTTGGAGCTGAGGCTCTTGTCTCCACAAGTGGCCCAAACAATGTCGCGGTTGGCTATAGGGCGCTGACAGCCGACACGGCAGGAGGTTCTAACACGGCGGTTGGCACTTCCGCTATGAAAAGCAACACCACGGGAAATGACAACAATGCCTTCGGTGCTCTCGCGCTGTTCGTGAATACGACTGGCAGCAACAACAACGCGATTGGCGAGGCTGCCCTGATTGTCAACACGACAGGCAATAACAATTCAGCTTCGGGCTTTGCAGCGCTCGGCAGCAATTCGACTGGAAGCGGAAACACGGCAGACGGCGATACCGCTCTGGGTAGCAATAGCAGCGGATCGTTCAACACGGGCGTTGGTTATTTTGCTGGAAGTTTGAACAATCAGTTGACGACCGGTTCGAACGACACCTACATTGGCGCCAACTCGGGATCACTGACGCAGACGAACCTGACAAACGCCACCGCCATTGGCGCCAACGCGGCAGTGACGACCAATAATTCGCTCGTACTCGGCAGCATTAATGGCGTGAACGGAGCCACTGCAGACACGAACGTCGGAATCGGTACCACAGCGCCACTCGCGAAGTTGGATGTGCACGGGAATGCCAACTTCACTGGCCTGATCACGTTCGCAGCGGGTCAGACGTTTCCTGGCACGGGAACCATTACCGGCGTCACAGCAGGCACAGATCTGACGGGCGGAGGAACGACCGGCCCCGTGACTCTGAATCTTGACACGAATAAAGTACCCCAACTGATCGCTTCCAACACCTTCACGGGCAACCAGGGGATAAATGGGAACCTCACGGCGACCGGCGCCGTAAGCGGCAACAGCTATCTACTCGGGGGCTTTTCGTGGGGCTCCGGCGACATCAACAACCTGAACGTATTCATGGGATTTGCGTCGCCGGTGTTCGTGGGTAAGCGAAATACCGGCATTGGCGCCGGCGCACTGACCCAGGCTGGCTTGGGCAATGACAACACAGCGATGGGGGCGAATGCTCTTGCGTTCTCTTCGGGAACGGCGAACACCGGGTTCGGCTCCGGAACGCTAGGAGGAGGCTTCGCGACAGGCAATAACAATACTGCTGTCGGTACGCTCGCCCTCAATGCCTCTACCACCGGTGCCAATAACACCGCGACTGGCGCTTCCGCACTTGGACAAAACCAAACTGGCAGCCACGATACCGCTGTCGGAACCTCTGCTCTGGCGGTCAATGTTGGCGGCAGCTTTAACACGGCCGTCGGTGACAGCGCATTATCAAATGGCTCCGGTAATTCCATCACCTGCCTTGGATACAACTGCAACGTCGACATGGACCACACGAACTCTACCGCCATTGGGGCGAATGCCGAAGTTACGCAGGACAACAGTCTGATTTTGGGAAGCATTAAGGGTGTCAATGGCGCCACTGCCGATATCAACGTTGGCATCGGCATTACTGCTCCGACTTTTAAATTGCACATTGGCGTTGGCCAGAACGATTTCCGCGTTGAGGGCCCGCCTACAGGGACTGCGAATCCACTGATGGCCTCGTTCGGCGGCAATGGGGACTTCGCGATCGATGCTCCGGGCGTTGCGGGTGGACGTTTTATAGTGAAGGACAGCAGCGGGGAGGTTGGGATTGCGACGAACATCCCTTTCCGAATCCTCACCGTCGGCCAAGGCAAAGGACATCCAATCTCGGATGGCTGGGATGTTTACAGCTCGCGGCGCTGGAAGAGCAACATTCAGACTCTTCCCGATGCTCTCAGCAAAGTCGAGCAGTTGCGCGGGGTCTCCTACGACTTGAAAGACTCCGGCAAGCATGAGATCGGCGTGATTGCGGAAGAAGTCGGAAAGGTTGTGCCCGAGGTTGTCACCTACGAAACAAACGGCAAGGACGCCCAAGGTGTCGACTATAGTCGCTTGACCGCGCTTTTGATTGAAGCCGTCAAGCAACAGCAGCGCCAGATCATACAGCAGCAGAAGCAGATCAGAGAGCAACAGAAACAGATCAGTGTTCTGCGCACTCAGGCACGTCAGCAGGCAGCGAAGAATGCGCTGACGGAGTCGCGGCTAGCAAGAGTTGAGAGCAGCCGCGAAGGCGGCCAGATGTCGAAGCTTGAAGCGGCACCCGTGATTCGCGAGACGGCGCAGAGGGCGCGCGGCGCTTACTGAAGATCGAGTGTGCCACGCTTGCGAAGAAGAAGTTATCGTGGTCGTTGCGTGCATCACGCTCCCGGGCCGGAATAGGTATCGCCGCTGGGCACCGCCCTTCTCAAAAACGACTTCACCCTGCTCGCCGCGCCACAGAGCTCTGGCGTGAAGAACCGACGAATCTTTGGACTAGTGCGGCGATTTCGTCTGCGGCGGTGTCCAAGGCGAAGTGGCCGCCATCGACGATGTGGATTTCGGCTTTCGGGACATCGCGGCGATAGGACTCTGGCTCTGAGGGGTCGAACGAAGACTCATACTTGCCCCAGATCACCAACAGGCGCGGCTGCTTCTCGCGCATCCATGCTTGCCATTTCGGGTAGGAATCGACGTTGGTGCGGTAGTCGTAGAAGAGGTCGCTTTGAATGTCGGCCTGGCCTGGCTGATTTAGAAAATAAAATTCGTCGATCCAGAGATCGGGGTTGTGGCGCTCAACGTTGGGATCGTTCCCCGCGTGACGGGCCTTCGTGGTTGCTAGCGACAAGAGATTCGTGCGCAGCGCGCTTTCGTTGGCAGCGCGATCGGCCCAAAAGGCGCGCCGCGTCTTCCAGTTCTCGCCGAGACCGCTGTTATGTGTTACCGCGTCCTGGACGATCAGAGCTTCGACTCGGTCAGGGTGAGCCAAGATCATGCGGAAGCCGACGGGGCCACCGTAATCCTGCATGTAGAGGGTCAAGTGGGATAGACCGAGCGCCTCGGTGAAGCGATTCATTATTTCCGCGATATGATCGAAGGTGTACGCGAATTTCTTCGGGTCCGGCCAGTCGCTGTGACCGAAGCCTGGGTAATCGGGCGCGACAAGATGATAGCGATCGGAAAGACGGGTGAAGAGAGGCTCGAACATTCGCGAAGAGGAGGGCAGACCGTGCAGCAGGAGAATCGTCGGGGCGTTTTTCGGACCAGACTCCCGATAGAAAATTGACAGCCCATCGATCTGTGCGGTGCGATAAAAAGTCGGATACTTCATGGTTTGCTCCTCTCGTAGCGTCTGGACTTGGAGTTCCTGGACTTGGGCGAACAGTGCAGGAGCGCTGCATGGATGAATCCGAACGGTAAGATGTGAAAATATGCATTTGCTTCTTTCCGTTCATGTTCATGCCCGTCACCAGTTCTGTAGATAGGGCCTTTTGCGTCGCGCCCGCGTAAGGGTCTCATTTGTTTCTGCTCAAGTCTTCAGCATCAAGGTGCGTAACGAGTAAAGACGAGGTCGGTTGCTTGCGTCTTCTCGTGGCAGGGGAAGCAACTTTTCATAAACGCCGCGTCGCCAGGTTTGCCATCCGCGAAGTGACCGAACCCCCAACCCCCTGTTGCGGCATACTTGGCTGAGTCCTTGACCATGAATTGAATGTTCGTGGGGGCGCCGGGAACGAAAGATTGAGCCTGGCCAAAGACTTTGTTGTTTTCCTCTGAGGGGGCGTTGCGGTAATGCAAAGCGGCAATGATCGTGCCGTCCGGGAACGGAAGCTTCCCTGCGCGGAAGGCTTTGATCGCTACATCGTTGCCCAAGACCCCGCCTAAACTGTTCAGGTTGCCTGCTTCATGGGCGGAGGAGATCCACTGCCAGTCGCGATACCCGGAAGGGATGTCGGTGACGTAGGGAGCGGATTGCCCGTCCGCGTGGCTGGCGACGGGCCCAATGAGCGCGACAAGGCCGGCCGCTGCAACTGCAAACAAGAAGAATGTGAAGGGTCTCATAATGGTTCCTCCATTCAATATGCTTCGGTGAAACGAAATCGGCTGCGATGAGGCATCACACCAGAAGCGCACATGCGAAACAATTGGACGATAGTATTTTCGAAAGCTTCGAATCAGTGGATGATGCGGGCGTTCGACGGTCTCGTGCTCCAGTCACACGATTTGCCAATCGGGCCGAGGCTGCTACTGTGACTGCTCGGCAATCTCGAGTGGTGGCTCGATGCGGGCTATCCATGAGTTCCAGCTCATCGAGCCAGTCTTCTGTCGAAAGCCTAGCCTGCTCTGGACCGAACAATTCCCTCACCGCAAGGATGAACGCCGATAACTCACGCTCCGCCATTTTGATATGGCCTTCGCAAGTCGAATTGGGAAAAGATTTTTCCTTGTCCATGGGACGTTCCCGTAATCAGGGTGCGTAATGGGTGAAGACAAAGTCGGTCGATGTGAGTGATCAGAACAGAAGCCTAGAAGCTAGACAATTGGACGATGGTATCGGCGATACCTTGGTATCAACTCTCGCCTTCCATGCCCCAGCGGCAGTTCACCGGTATCGCTGCCAGCGACGCTGTGGGGGACTGTCGCCCCCGAATGGCCCCAGTCTCTCTTTCGGTTTAGAATGCCTTAAACCAAGAACCTCGGGGCAAGGTTCGCAAAGCATGACTGACTGAAGACAACATGCCCAAACCTGACCGTGAACGCGAGGAATCGGCCCTCCGCTACAGCGAAGAGAACTATCGTCTCGTGGTTGAAACGGCGCCTGATGCCGTGATCAGCATTGACGAGAGGGGGGCAATTCTTTTTGCCAATCCCGCCACTGCGAGAATCTGTGGTTATGATCCGACGGAGTTGATCGGGAAGCCGTTAACCGTACTGATGCCGGAGTTCCTGCGGAAATTACACGAGAAGGGGTTCAGCCGCTATTTGGCTACTGGCCAGCGGCACATCAACTGGCAAGGCACCGAGCTGACCGCGCTGCGCAAGAATGGCCAGGAATTCCCCGTGGAAATCTCGTTTGGAGAACTATCTAAAGATGGGCATAAGGTATTTACCGGCTTTATCCGCGATATCAGCGAAAGAAAACAGGCAGAGGAAATGCGAGCAGCGCACGCCCGCCAGATAGCTGTCCGCGCTGACGTGAGCATGGCTTTCGGTAAAGATGAGGGTTTGAAAGCCATCTTGGGAGAGTGTAGTGAAGCCATTGTGCGCCATCTTGGTGCAGCATTCGCGAGGATTTGGACCCTGAGTGACGATAGAAAGATGTTAGAGCTGCAGGCCAGTGCAGGCATGTACACACATCTTGACGGACCTCACAGCCACATTCCAATGGGCCAATTCAAAATTGGGATGATTGCACAAGAACGAAAACCACATCTGACCAA
>Ga0070735_10002130_pt1 | contig 18189 bp, 8 predicted proteins | sample Coa_R1_FD_66443 | JGI IMG/M metagenome (GOLD analysis project Ga0070735, IMG submission 66443) | Surface soil microbial communities from Centralia Pennsylvania, which are recovering from an underground coalmine fire - Coalmine... | ecosystem: Environmental > Terrestrial > Soil > Unclassified ... | reverse complement strand
CGGCTTGCAGGCGGTGTTTCAGTCTGTCTTCCCGATCACCGACTTCCGCAACGTATCACAACTTGAGTTTGTGGATTACGCCATTGGTAACTGGGAGTGCAAGTGCGGACACCTCAAAGGGCTGCACCACCTCCGGACCACTTGTAAGAATTGCGGCAACACCGTTATTACCGACCCGTTCCATCCGGGCGAAGTCCTGTGCGGCAAGTGCGGCACCTACAACGCCAACACGCCGGACTTCTGCAACAAGTGCGGCGACCCGGTCGGATTGCAGCTGAAGTATGACGTGGCTGAGTGCGAAGAGCGCGGGATGACGTATTCCGCTCCGCTGAAGGTCACAATGCGTCTGACGATTTTCGACAAGGACGCTGAGACTGGCAATCGTTCCATTCGCGACATCAAGGAGCAGGAAGTTTTCTTTGGCGACGTTCCACTGATGACGCAGAACGGCACGTTCATCATTAACGGAACCGAGCGCGTCATCGTCAGCCAGTTGCACCGCTCGCCGGGCGTCTTCTTCGAGACGGCCAACAACCGCACCTATTTCCTGGGAAAGATCATTCCCTACCGCGGTTCTTGGGTGGAGTTTGAGTATGACCAGAAGAACGTGCTGTATGTCCGCATCGACCGCAAGCGCAAATTTCTGGGCACGATTTTCCTGCGTGCTCTTGGTCTGCGCTCCGGGGAAGACATTCTGAAGACGTTCTACACGACGGACCGCATCGCTGTTCGCGACAAGAAGCTCTTCTGGACATTTGATCCGACGAGCGAGAAGCCGACGAACCTGCTTGGCATGAAGCTGGCTCGCAGCGTCAAGAACAAGAGCGGCGACGAGATTGCCCACTCGGGTCGCAAGATCAATGCGCAGGTGCTGAAAGATATTCAGAAGGCGAAGATCACCGAAATCGAAGTCGATATCACGGACCTTGAAGGTGCGTGGACGGCAGGCGACGTCGTCGACACCACAACCGGCGAAGTGATGCTCGAAGCCAACTCCGAGCTGACCGCCGACAAGCTGTCGAAGATTCTCGATTCCGGTGTCGTGGAAATGTCGCTGTTCTTCCCCGAACGCGATGATGTCGGAACCGTGATCAGCCAGACGCTGAAGCGCGATGCGATCAAGACTCCGCAGGAAGCGCTGATTGAGATTTATCGCAAGCTGCGTCCCGGCGATCCGCCGACACTCGACACCGCGACCGCCCTGTTCCACGGAATGTTCTTCGACCCGCGCAAGTATGACTTCTCGCGCGTGGGCCGCTTGAAGTTCAACATCAAGCTGTTCGAGAACCAGGAAGCCACCTCGCTCGACAAGCGCACGCTCGATCCGGACGATTTCTACGCGACCATCGCGTACCTGCTCAAGCTGCGCAAGAGCATCGGCGCGGTCGACGACATCGATCACCTCGGCAACCGCCGCGTACGCGCGGTCGGCGAGTTGATGGAGAACCAGTTCCGCATCGGCCTGGTCCGCATGGAACGCGCGATCAAAGAAAAAATGTCCGTCTATCAGGAAATGTCGACGGCCATGCCGCACGACTTGGTCAATGCCAAGCCAGTGATGGCTGCAATCCGCGAATTCTTCGGATCGTCACAGCTCTCGCAGTTCATGGATCAGACCAACCCGCTCTCCGAGATCACGCACAAGCGGCGTCTCTCGGCTCTTGGGCCGGGCGGTTTGTCGCGTGAACGCGCCGGTTTCGAAGTCCGCGACGTTCACCCCACGCACTACGGACGTATCTGCCCGATTGAGACACCGGAAGGTCCGAACATCGGTCTGATCTCGTCCTTGAGCTGCTACGCCCGCATCAACGACTACGGCTTCATCGAGTCGCCCTATCGCAAGATCAAGGGCGGACGCGTCATCGACTACGTCACGATCGTCAATGTTGGCGATAGCGATTTCAAGGTGGGAGATCACGTCGAGAAGCACGAGATCGAGAAGATCAACAACGAGTTGAAAGAGAAGCGCAAGAAGCCGGCAGCCATCGAGCCGTTCTCGTTCTATCTTTCGGCTTGGGAAGAAGATCGCCACACGATCGCACAGGCCAACGTAGAACTTGACGACAAAGGCCGCATCGCTGCCGAACTCGTCAACGCCCGAAAGGCCGGCAACTTCGTATTGGTCAGTCGCGAGGAAGTGGATTATGTCGACGTCAGTCCGAAGCAGTTGGTTTCAGTCGCGGCATCGCTGGTTCCGTTCCTTGAGCATGACGACGCGAACCGCGCATTGATGGGAGCGAACATGCAACGCCAGTCGGTCCCGCTGCTCCGCGCGCAAGCGCCGATCGTGGGTACCGGGATGGAAGGTGTTACTGCTCGCGATTCGGGCGCAGTGGTTCTGGCCCGCCGCAATGGCATCGTGGATTCGGTCGACTCCGAGCGCATCATCGTGCGCGTCGAAGGCGAGCATCATCCCACGCAGCTGTCGCGCGAGGTCGGCAGCGACATCTACCAGCTCACGAAATTCAAGCGCTCGAACCAGAACACCTGCATCAACCAGAAGCCGGTGGTCAAAAAGGGGCAGCGCGTACTGAAGGGCGAGATCATCGCTGACGGTCCTTGCACTGATCATGGCGAGTTGGCTCTGGGACGAAACGTCCTGGTGGCCTTCATGCCGTGGCGCGGTTACAACTTCGAAGACGCAATCCTCGTCTCCGAGAAGATGGTGAAAGAGGACTATTACACCTCGCTGCACATCGAGGAGTACGAGATTGAAGCGCGCGACACCAAGCTCGGTCCCGAAGAAGTCACGCGCGATATTCCGAACGTCAGCGAGTCGATGCTCCGCAATCTCGACGAAGCGGGCGTGATTCGTATCGGCGCGAGCATCAAGCAGGGGGACATTCTGGTGGGAAAGGTTACGCCGAAGGGCGAAACCCAGCTCACGCCGGAAGAGAAGCTGCTGCGGGCAATCTTCGGCGAAAAGGCCGGAGACGTTCGGGATGCTTCGCTCTACTGCCCGCCGGGTATCGAGGGCGTGATTGTCGATGTGAAGATCTTCTCACGCAAGGGCCAGGAAAAGGACGAGCGCGCGAAGGCCATCGAAGCGACGCAGATCGCCAAGTTGGAAAAGAACCTTTCGGACGAAATTCGAATTCTTACTGACGAGCGACTGAAGCGTCTCGACAACATACTGGGCGGCAAGGAAGTCCAGGCCGACCTGCATGACGAGCGCACCAACAAGCGTTTGCTGACCAAGGGTACGATGCTGACTCGCGAAGAAATCGAGCGCATCTCGACCCGTAACCTGAAGCGCATCAAGTATGCGGATAAGGATCCGCGGGTGAACGAGCAGATCGACGAGATCGAGGAGATGACCTCGCGTCAGATCGACGTGCTCAAGAAGATCGTCAACGAGAAGAAAGACAAGCTGACCAAGGGCGACGAATTGCCGCCGGGCGTGATCAAGCTGGTCAAGGTCTACATCGCCATGAAGCGCAAGCTGAGTGTCGGTGACAAGATGGCCGGCCGTCACGGTAACAAGGGCGTCATCGCGCGCATTCTGCCGGAAGAGGATATGCCGTACCTCGAGGATGGAACACCGGTGGAAATCGTCCTCAACCCGCTCGGCGTGCCATCCCGTATGAACGTGGGACAGATTCTTGAAACCCACCTTGGGTGGGCAGGCTTTGTTCTGGGCGAGAAGATCACAAACCTTCTCAAGGAAAACACGCGCACGGAGGCGATCCGCCGAGAGTTGAAAGCGCTGTTTAAGGACTCGCAGCTCTCCGACATCATCGCCGACATGAGCGACGAAGAGTTGGAATCCGTGGCTCCGACGCTCACCAAAGGCGTGTTCATGGGATCGCCGGTATTCGACGGCTCCAAGGAAGGCGAGATCAAGGCGTTGCTGGAACACGCTGGGTTGCCGACCTCGGGCAAGACGAATCTTCGCGACGGCATGACCGGAGAGAAGTTCGAACAGCCGGTCACCGTGGGCTACATCTACATGCTGAAGTTGTCGCATCTGGTGGACGACAAGATTCACGCGCGTTCCATCGGTCCGTACTCGCTGATCACCCAGCAACCGCTGGGCGGCAAGGCGCAGTTCGGCGGACAGCGCTTCGGAGAAATGGAAGTCTGGGCGCTGGAAGCGTACGGTGCGGCGTTCATCCTGCAAGAGTTGCTGACGGCGAAGTCCGACGACGTTTATGGCCGAACCAAGATCTACGAGGCCATCGTCAAGGGTGAAGCTGCCATGGAGCCCGGCGTTCCGGAATCGTTCAACGTGCTGATTCGCGAGTTGCAGTCGCTCTGTCTCGACGTCGAGTTGATCAAGGCGTCCGAGAGAAAGCCGACAGCCAGCGCGGCGGCAGACTAACAGCAGTGGTCAGTGATCAGAGGCCAGTACGGCGCGCCTCGGATCACTGACGAATGCGGAATCAAGTTTTTGAAAACAGTTTCGCGGAGCGAACAGCTCTCAGCTACCGCGGAACACAAGAACTGGCAACTGGCCACTGATGCCCGGCCATTGCCGTTGAGAGCAGGAAGCGGAGGAACACCTTGTTTCGTTCGAGCCCATTTGAAATGGCAAATGTGATCGCGGACTTTGATGCTATTCGCATCAGTTTGGCCTCTCCGGAAAAAATCCGGAGCTGGTCACACGGCGAAGTCACCAAGCCCGAGACCATCAACTACCGCACATTCAAACCCGAGCGCGATGGACTTTTCTGCGCCCGCATCTTCGGACCAGTCACCGATTGGGAGTGCCTCTGCGGCAAGTACAAGCGCATGAAGCACCGCGGCGTGATCTGCGACAAGTGCGGCGTGGAAGTGACGCTCTCGAAAGTTCGCCGCGAACGGCTTGGCCACATTGAGCTGGCGTCGCCCTGCTCGCACGTGTGGTTCTTCAAAGGATTGCCCAGCCGCATCGGGCACCTACTTGATATCTCTCTGCGCGACCTTGAGTCCGTGCTCTATTTCGAAGCCTACGTCGTGGTCGAGCCCGGCGACGCTCCGGTCAAAGAGCGCGAGGTAATTAAGGACGAAGCCAAGTTCCGTGAACTCGATCAGCAGTACCGTCCTGCCGGATTCAAGGCCATGATGGGCGCTGAGGCGATCAAGGAACTGCTCAAGCGCGTCGAGACCGATACTCTCTCGACCGAACTGCGCGAGAAGATGAAGAATGAGAGCTCGCTGCAGAAGCGGCTCAAGTATGCCAAGCGCCTGAAAGTTGTCGAGGCCTTCCGCAAGAGCGGCAACAAACCGCACTGGATGATCCTCGACGTCATCCCGGTGATTCCACCGGAGCTCCGCCCGCTGGTTCCACTCGATGGCGGCCGCTTCGCTACTTCTGACCTGAACGATCTGTATCGCCGTGTGATCAACCGCAACAACCGGTTGAAGAAGTTGATGGACCTGCATGCTCCTGAAGTCATCGTGCGCAACGAAAAGCGCATGTTGCAGGAAGCCGTCGACGCCCTGTTCGATAACGGACGTCGTGGCCGCGTGCTGCGTGGAGCGAACAACCGTCCACTGAAGTCGCTGTCTGACACCCTAAAAGGCAAGCAGGGACGCTTCCGCCAGAACCTGCTCGGCAAGCGCGTCGACTACTCCGGCCGTTCGGTCATCGTGGTTGGCCCCGAATTGAAGCTGCACCAGTGTGGTCTGCCCAAGAAGATGGCGCTCGAACTGTTCAAGCCATTCATCTATCACCGTCTGGAGCAGACGGGCAACGTCACGACCATCAAGCAAGCCAAGGAAATGGTCGAGCAGCAAGAGCCGATCGTTTGGGACATCCTGGAAGAAGTGATTAAGGATCACCCGGTTCTACTGAACCGCGCTCCTACGCTCCATCGGCTCGGTATTCAAGCGTTTGAGCCGGTGCTGGTCGAGGGCAAGGCCATCAAAATTCACCCGCTGGTCTGCACGGCATTCAACGCCGACTTCGACGGCGACCAGATGGCGGTTCACATCCCGCTATCTCCGGAAGCCCAGGTTGAAGCCAGCGTGCTGATGCTGGCTTCGCACAACATCCTGTCGCCCGCTTCAGGTCAGCCGATTACCGTGCCTACGCAGGACATGGTTCTCGGTCTTTATTACCTGACGAAAGCGAAGCCGGGTGCGAAGGGTGAAGGCCGCGCTTTTGCCAACATCGAAGAAGTGCTGATGGCTCTCGATGCGGGTGAAGTGGAAACGCTTAGTCCGATTCGTCTCCGCTACTCGGGAGAATTGATTGACCTGACCACCGCGTACGACGATCAGGACATCATTCATACCGAACCGGTGCAGGTCGAGCGTTCGTTCATCAACACGACGGTTGGACGCGCGATTCTAAACGACAATCTGCCAGAGGGCATGCCCTACATCAATGGCCTGCTCAAGAAGAAAGGCATTGGCGCGCTGGTCAATTATGGCTACCTACGCTTCGGACTCGAAGTCACAGTGAAGATGCTCGATGAGGTCAAGTCACTGGGCTTCCGCTTCGCGACGCGTGCCGGCTTGTCGATCGGTATCGATGACATGGTCATCCCCGACAGCAAGAAGGTGCTTGTCCGTGACGCCGAGAAGCAGGTGGTGAACGTTCAGCAGCAGTATCTGGACGGCGCGATCACCAACGGCGAACGCTACAACAAGGTCATCGAAATCTGGTCGGGCATTACGGAAAAAGTCGCCGACGAAATGTTCGGCGAGATGCAGCGCCGCGACAAAGAAGGCGAGATGAACCCGATTTACGTCATGGCCGACTCCGGCGCTCGAGGATCGAAACAGCAGATCCGTCAGCTCTCCGGCATGCGCGGTTTGATGGCGAAGCCGTCGGGTGAAATCATCGAGTCTCCCATTACTGCCAACTTCCGCGAGGGATTGACGGTGTTGGAGTACTTCGTCTCGACGCACGGCGCCCGTAAGGGATTGGCCGATACGGCACTGAAGACCGCCGACTCGGGTTATCTAACTCGCCGTCTGGTCGATGTCGCACAAGACGTCATCATCAGCGAGTACGATTGCGGAACCGTTGACGGCATCTACGTGCAAGGTATCGTCGAAGCCGGCGAGATCATCGAACCGCTGCGCGACCGAATTGTCGGCCGCGTGTCGCTGGAGAAGATCAAGGACTATGACGGCAACGTGATCGTCGACATCAACCAGGAGATCACCGAAGACCTCGCGGGAGCGATTCAGGCTGCCGGTATCGAGCGCGTCAAGATCCGCTCGGTGCTGACGTGCGAATCGAAACGCGGCGTTTGCGTCATGTGCTACGGCCGCAACCTGGCTTCCGGACGTCTCGTCGAACTGGGCGAAGCGACTGGCGTCATCGCGGCGCAGTCCATCGGCGAACCTGGAACCCAGCTCACGATGCGTACCTTCCACATCGGCGGTACGGCATCGAGAGTTTCTGAACAGTCGCGTCTTGATGCCAAGAATAATGGCGTTGTGCGCTTCATCGGGTTGCAGACGGTTAAATCGAAAACCGGCGATCTGGTGGTCATGAACCGTCAAGGTTCAATCGCCGTGGTCGACGAGAAGAACCGCGAACGCGAGCGCTACTCGGTTGTGTACGGCGCCAAAGTTAAGGTCAATGAAGGCGATCCAGTCACGCTAGGCCAGGTCATGGTCGAGTGGGATCCGTATACTTTCGCGATCCTGACCGAAATCGGCGGCACCGTGCAGTTCAAGGACCTACAGGAAGGCGTCACGCTTCATGAAGAAGTCGACGAAGTTACCGGCCTGTCGCGTCATGTGGTCGGCGACTCTCCCGACGAGAAGCGCCAGCCCGCGATCGTCATCAAGGGCGGGAAGACCAGCAAGCGATACCTGATGCCCTCGCGCTCTCACCTGATGATCCAGGATGGAGACACCGTAACTCCGGGCGATGTGCTGGCAAAGATCCCGCGCGAAACCACCAAGACCAAAGACATCACTGGTGGTCTGCCGCGTGTGGTCGAGCTGTTCGAAGCCCGCAAGCCGCACGAAACCGCGGTCATCAGCGAAATCGATGGCACGGTGAAGTTCGGTGAGGTCTCGAAAGGACAACGCAAACTCTACGTCACGGCCGATAACGGGACCGAAAAGGAATACTCGGTTCCACGCGGCGTGCACATAAACGTGCAGGAAGGCGAGCGCGTCAAGGCGGGCGAACCGCTTATGGACGGACCGCTCAACCCGCACGACATCCTGGCCGTGCTCGGCGAGAAAGAGCTGCAGGCTTACCTGGTGAACGAAATCCAGGAAGTCTACCGGCTCCAAGGCGTGAACATCAGCGACAAGCACATCGAAGTGATTGTTCGCCAAATGATGCGCTGGGTGAAGGTGGAAGATGTGGGCGATACGCGCTTCCTGCTCGAAGAGCAGGTCGACAAGTTCGCCTTCCGGGAAGAAAACGAGCGCGTGATTGCGCAAGGCGGCAAGCCGGCCACTGGGCGGCCGCTGCTCCTCGGGATCACGAAGGCTTCGCTTTCGACCGACTCGTTCATCTCCGCCGCGTCGTTCCAGGAGACCACGCGAGTGCTCACCGAAGCTAGCATTAACGGCAAGGTCGATCACCTGCGCGGCCTGAAAGAGAACGTCATTGTCGGACGCCTTATCCCGGCCGGAACCGGCATGGAGTACTACCGCAACGTGCGCCTCTCGCCAGAGATGGAAGAGGCTGCCGCCAAGGTACAGGCGGAAGTCTCGGCTGCTTACGAAGAGGCCGAGCGGGCTCTCGAAATGATGCGTCACGAGGGCGAGACTGACGAACTCACGGCGGAATTGCCTGCTGGTGAGTAAAGTAAATAACCTAAGGGTTCGGGGCCGCAAAACTAAGGTCCCCGGATCCTTTCTTACATACATCAAACTCTAATGCACGCGAGCCCCCAGCGATTGCGCATTGAGGAACCAGCATCACTTCCTGCTTTGCGCGTAGTACCCGAAGGCCCTACTCTAAAGCAGCGTATGTTGCGCTTGCTTCGGCTGTTACGGATCTCATTCTGGCGCGCTTTTGTCCACGACGCTTTTGCGACAGCAAAAGCCTCGGCCTATTCTTCGATTCTTACCTTCTTCCCCGTCCTGTTCATTGTCGGTTCGGGTTTAGCGTCTTGGCGAAAAGGCGCGCCGTACCTGCGCGAGATCTCCTATGCATTGGGCAGCATACTTCCGGCTGGAGCCAATACCGCTCTGAACTATCTGAGGTCTACGGGAAAACATCCAGTTGGATTTTTGCTGACGACTTCTTTGATCACTCTTTGGACCGCTTCCGGCGTCATGATCTCCTGGATGGACGGGTTTCGCCGCTGCTATGAATTGCCGAAAACCTGGGGATTAGTCAGAGAACGTTTGATCGCCTTCCTGCTCGTGGTTTTCGCGTTGGTTCCGATGACGTTCGCGACGCTGCTGGTTGCGGTGGGTACCAAATTCGAGACGCGCCTGCTCTCTTACATCGATCCTGACTTCAGCCCGTATGTGTTCTTGTTTTGGGGAGTGATTCGCTGGTCGATTGCGACTCTTACCAGCATCTCAGTCATCGCGCTGATCTATCATCACGCCGTTCCCCGCACTCAGCCGTGGCACAGCGTGATACCGGGAGCTGTGCTGGCGACCATCACTTGGTTTTCGGTTACCGTAGGATTTCGTGCTTACCTGCAGCACTTCGGTGACTTCACCACGATCTACGGATCATTGGGCGTGGCGATGGCGTTGCTGGTCTGGATGTACTTTATCTCACTCATGGTGCTGGTCGGGGCCGAGTTCAATGCGCTACTATTTCCTCGCGCCATGCTGGGGAAAGAACTTACGGCGATTAATAGCTCCAAGTAGAGGCGTCGCTCGCGTGGGCGGGTAACGTCTCTACAGCACATAAAACCCCTGTCGAGGAATCAGTTGAAAGCGAGCGTCAAAACGCTACAGGAGAGCTCTACCCCGGCGAATTCTGTTCGTCGTGCGAAAATCATTTGCACCATCGGCCCGGCTTGCAGTAGCGAAGCCATGATGCGCGACCTTCTTCGCCTCGGCATGGACATTGCCCGCCTGAATTTCTCCCACGGCACTCACGAAGACCACGCCAACAACATTCAGCGCCTGCGTCGTACCGCGCAGCGTGAAGGACGAACCGTCTGTATCCTCCAAGATCTCCAAGGCCCAAAGATTCGCACTGGCTTGCTTGAGCAACGCAAGCCGGTTTTCCTGAAGAGCGGCTCGATCGTAACTATCACGCCTGACAATGCTCCAGGCAACGCGACTCGGATCTCCACCACGTTTCCTGATCTCGCGCGCGAGCTTTCAGCAGGGGCCCGCATCTTGCTCAGTGATGGACTCATTGAGTTGCACGTCCGCGCTGTGCGCGGCAAAGATGTGCTCTGCGATGTGATCAACGGAGGGCTGCTGGGCGAGCACAAGGGCATTAATCTTCCCGGAGTAGCACTCTCCATCCCGGCGCTAACCGCGAAAGACCGAAAAGATCTGGAGTTCGGTTTGCGCCATGGCATCGACGCGATCGCCCTTTCTTTCGTCCGGACGGCGGCCGACGTTGCTGAAGCCAAGAAGATCATTGCCTCTCACCGGAGCGATGTCCCGGTAATCGCCAAGCTGGAGAAACCGCAGGCCGTCGACCATCTCGAAGAAATCCTGGAGGCCGCTGACGGGATTATGGTTGCTCGTGGCGATCTTGGGGTCGAACTTGCACCCGAAAAGGTACCGGTCATCCAGAAGCACGTCATCCGTCGCGCCGCCGCCTGGCGCAAGCCGGTGATCACGGCGACGCAGATGCTCGAATCCATGATCGACAATCCCCGCCCTACGCGCGCCGAGGCGAGCGATGTCGCCAATGCCATCTTCGACGGTACCGATGCTGTCATGCTGTCTGCGGAAACAGCCAGCGGTAAGTATCCGCGCGAATCGGTTTCGATCATGTCGCGCATCGTCGTGGAAGCTGAGAGCAATATCGCCGACCTTGGTCAGATGCGCCGGCGCCGTGAGCATCGCGGACTTTCTGTTGCCGAAACGATCTGCGAGGCCATTGCCCATGCCGCCGAAGATCTGCCAATGGGGGCGATCGCGATCTTTACTGAGACCGGCAACACAGCCCGCATGATTTCGAAGTACCGTCCGAAGGTACCGATCTACGCCTTCACCCACATCGAACCAGTAGTGCACCGGATGAATCTTTATTGGGGAGTGCATCCGGTGCGTTGCCGCCAGCCTCGCGCTGTGGAGGAGATGGTGCTGACCGCCGAGCAGATTCTCGTCAGCCGCGGCCTGCTGGAAGCGAAAGACGTGCTGGGAGTCGTTGCCGGCACGCGACAGTCTTCCGGTTCCACGAACCTGATGCGCCTGCACGTGGTCACCGAACAAGAGGCCGAGCAGATTTCACATGGTAAGAAAAAACGCTCCCCGGCTCGTCGCAAGCTATAATTCCCGCTTATGGCACAGGAGATTCTTTCGGTGGCCATCTGGGAGCCCGTTCCCGATCATGAGGCCGCCGCGCTCGAAACCTTTCGTGAACTGATGTCCATTGTGGCCAAGAAAGCCTATGGACGCGACCTTCTTTACCGTGACCGCGAACATCACTACGTTTTCCTGCGCTATTGGGAGTCCGAAGATTCACGGCGCGCCGCACAAGAAGATCCCGAAATGCTCCGTTGCTGGGCCAAGCTGGGCAATGAAGTTCAGATCGTGAAGGTCTACGAGACGCTGACTGAGGTGGCCTCAGTCGCGGCGAAGTGAAGGACAGCCTTGAACGACCTCTTCCAGGACAGTTTAATCAGGTAGTCTGAATTCCACACTAGGCAGATAGCTGCGCCAGCAGAACAAGTATCGTCAGGAGATCAGTCGAACGAATGCGGGACCTTCATTCACTTGCAGGACGAGGTCCGTTCCGGCGAACAACGGCGTTCGTAAATAAGCGTATCTTCGATGAACTCGCATTTCGCCCAGATGACCGTTTCGTTGACATCGGATGCGGAAACGGGTTCCTGCTACAGGCAGCCAGGCAAGCCGGGGTAAGAACGGCGATTGGGTTCAATGCTACTGAGGAGGAGGTCGCTGCAGTACGGGCGCTCGGTCTGGACGTGAGGCAAGGGCTCACTGACTCGATCCCCTTACCAGACAGTTTTGCCTCCGTTGTGGTTTGCAATAGCGTGTTGCTGCTGGTTCCCGAAGCAAAGATGGCGAACAGTTTGCGCGAGATCTCACGAATCTGTGAAAAGAATGCGCGCGTATGGCTCGGCGAGATTCCCCGAGTCGAGGAAGGCACCGGTCTTCCCGTTCACCATAGCATTCCAGAAATGCTGTGGTGGTTACTTCGGGAGCGGGGCGTGAGAAGTTTTTTGGGAATGTGCCGCCGCCTTCTTACGGGTGCCCAACGTGGTCCAGTTCTTGTAAACAGTCAGGCTGCGATTTTCTGCGCAGCGCCAGAAGCGTTCATCAGGATGGCGCGAGAGGCTGGCCTGCGGATCGAACGCCATTTTCCCCATCAAACTTTGGACAAGAACGAAAAGTCCTGCTTACATGCGACTCGGGAAGACTATCTTTTCCGAAAAGAGTGATCTTCAAGCGAAATGGCTGCGAGAACAGACCTCGTGTTTCCTGAATTAGAATGAGGGCTTGTTGAACTCTTCTGTCCGCGAATTTGTCGACCGCTCTGTCGAGCCCAACATTATCGGGTTCCTTCATGTCCCTGAAACTTCTAATCAGCACGGATTGGTTTTAACACACGGCGCTGGGGGGAACGCCCAAGCTCCGCTGCTCCGTGCGCTAGCAGACACTTTTGCCGAGGGCGGTTACATCGTTCTGCGCTGCAATCTTCCGTACAGACAAGCAAGGGTGTTCGGACCGCCCGGTCCCGGAGACGCCGCTCGCGATCGCGCGGGCCTGAAGAATGCTTTGGCGGCAGTAAAAGGTATTCTCGATGGCTCATCCTTAGCGGCTTCGGATGAGGCTCTCGTGAGTCAAGGCGGCGAGCCGAAGAGCTGGGGACAAGTCTTTCTCGGCGGCCACTCCTATGGCGGACGTCAAGCCAGCATACTTTGCGCCGAAGAACCCGATCTGGTCTCAGGCTTGTTACTACTTTCCTATCCACTGCATCCGCCACGCCGTCCCGAGCAACAACGAACGCAGCATCTTCCAGACCTGCGCACGCCAACCCTGTTCGTTCACGGCACACGCGATCCCTTCGGGACGGTCGACGAGCTTGAGCGCGCGATCAAGATGATCCCGGCCAAAACAAAGCTGCTGACGGTCGAGGGCGCCGGCCACGACCTAGGATTCAAAGGGAAGGCGAAGAAGGAAGAATTAACCGTGCAGATCCTGTCGGAGTTTGGGAAACTACTGCCGTAGAGACGTCGTTTGCAGCGTTTTAACGGCGCAATTACAAGACATGCCGGTAAAAAGCCAATCCGGATAGTTCTTTGGAGAGCCAAGCGACGTCTGCGGACGGCAGTCCTAGTTGACCCATCCTGATTTCCCGCCGCCGTTGCCCTTCCGCGGATTGTCATCCGGGGGTATGTAATTCCCATGCTCATCGAAGTGCACGTCACGGTCATGCTGCCGCATGTAGACTTCGAACTTCTTTGCGGCGCGCCGGCGTTTCCAACGGTAGAAGGAGTTGCGCAGTCCGTAATATCGCTCAGAAACGTTAGCATTGACCAACGCCGGCTTCGGTCCGCGGCGCACGTACAGCCATCCAAACAGCAAGCCTCCCAGATGTGCGACGTAGGCGACGTTTCCGCCACCAGACATCGCGAACGCCAGCGTGATCACAATCAGAATGCCGATGAAATACTTGGCTTTGATCAGAAACGGAAACGGAATCATCATGATTTCGTTTTCCGCAAACAAAATCCCAAACGCAATCAGGATGGCAAAGACGCCGCCAGATGCCCCCTCGGTCGCCGTGCCCGGGTTTCCCAGGATGTGCCCATACGAAAGCGCCACGGTCGTGATGGCCGCACCAATCACACCGATGAAGTAAAGCTCAATGAAACGGCGCATGCCCCAGGCATTTTCGATGGCAGACCCAAACATCCACAGCCCCAGCATGTTTCCGAACCAGTGCATAAAACCTTCATGCAGAAAGCTGTAGGTCACGATCTGCCACAGAAAACCATGTTGCACCACATCGAGTGGGACGAGCGCGCAGTAATACTTGATGAACAGACCGGCAGGAATTCGAATGGCGCTGAAGAGTATCAACAGCAGAAATACGCCGGTATTGATTCCGATCAGCCATGTCACCGCCCTTGTGAACGGGGGCAGGCTTAACATCATTGGTTCTCCAGTTCGCCGCACCTGTGACCTCTCTCCAATTCTTCAACCAATTCTACTCGTTCGGTGATTCCGGCGTGTTTTCGCCTGTGACGGCAATGGATAGGGTGGGCGATCGAAGGTTGCCGGGTCCGAGGATGCGTGAGGCATTCGGCGGAAGGCGATCGGCCCAACCGATTCAATCAACAGCGGTTGACTGCCGAATTCTGGCGCGGTCTTTCCCGCGATCGGCATTAGGCCAAGCGAAGATTGGTATGGCCAGAAACTGCCCTGATGCGTTCATTTCCCCGCCGCCGCAGTTCATGCCGTCAACCACCCACGGCGTTGAGAGAACACCCACTTTGGCAACTCTGGTTCAGTGAAAGCCAATCCGGTCGCGCCATCGTGATCGACGCCAGCGTACTCGGTGTAGATCGGGTGTCCGCCCGCTTTGCGTCTAGCCGCTATGCGATCACGTGATGAAGACACGGGAACAACCTCGTCTGCATCATCGTGAAAGTCCCACAAGGGCGTTGCCGCAGACCCGGTGCCATCGTCGGAAGATTCGCCTCCACAACAGACAACTGCAGCCGCGAAGAAGTTTGGACGATTCGCCAATACATTCCAAACGCCCGCACCTCCCATGGAATTTCCCGCGATATAGATTCGGCGCTCATCGATACGAAACTCACGACGCAACCCGTCGACGATTTCAAGAGCCAACCGCGCGCCGTCTCCGAAACCTGGAAGCTCCTTCGCAGGCTGTTGCGAAAAGTCGTATCGGATCCATCCCCGATCGGTCTGCGGCGCCAAGACGCACGGAAATCGCTTCTGGTTTTCCGGAAGCAACCACACCCTCGTGCCGAAGCGATTGCCGAAACTTAGCTGCTTCAGGTTGTCATCGCCCAGTCCGCCACTTCCGTGCAAATAGGGGATCAATGGGGCTTTTCTGGTGGTCTCTGGACGGAACAACCGATATGGCATCATCCAGTCGCTCTTATGCTCGCGCGCTTCGAACTTGTTCTGCAGTCCTTCCGATCGCTTGAGAAAGGCGTCAATCAAGGCCAATCGTTCCGCCGATTTTGGCGCTCCGTGTGCGAGTCTGGGAGTGGAATCGAGCTTTGTGGCGACGGCATCTGCTGAAAGTACAAAATTGAGCTCCACTTCGGTTGCCGCGTACCATGCTCCAATTGATGCTAAACCCAGAATGCGAACCGCGTCTCGTCGGGTAATCATCTGTGTTGTGACCTGTTGCCCGCTTGCATTTAGTGCCCAGAACTAAAGGAGGTAGACGGTTAGGCCATTGAATCGATAGCAAAGCCGTGTATCCGGAACATCAGGATCGTTATAACTGCGTTATCCCTGCCATTACTGGCCCCCGCATCGGAAGTCGTCAGTTAGCACGTGCAAGACATGATTACGGTCACTCACTTTCAGATGTCATCTGGCTGGTTACTTTCCCTGGCTGTGCCCGTTGGATAAGTTCACTATGAAGCGACTTGCTGTACGCGGAGATCAGCTAACTAAGCGGCCTCGGCAGTGATTGTCCCAGAATAGATGCCGTCCTCGACCGCACATGATCCCTGCTTAACTCGAAATAGCACAGCGGAGCACAAATCATGACTTTCCGAAATGCGAATCGCATTCCGACTCTACCTTCGTGTCTATGCGCGTTGTCGATGCTGGTCTTCTGCTTTGGACTGGCAACGCTCCGCAGTGATGCCGCTGAATCGCCTAAGAGCAGTGGCAAAGTGCTCGTGAAGGTTCGAGCTTCGCTTGCGCAATCAATCGAATCGGTATTGCCACTGCAAACTATGGAGATTGTCTCCGGAAAAACGGGTAACGCGCGGGTTGATGGCTTTCTGTCTCGCTATTCCGTCAGCAAGGCACGTCCAATGTATCCCGGCATGACTAGGTTGAAGAAACAGAAAGGCCTGACCGACTTACAGATTGCAACCGCGATCCGTCAGCGATTTGAACATCGGGCTTCGCGACTTCTCGGAACTTTTCAGCCGCCCGAAATCTCCCGCACGTACGTGTGCGAATTGAATCCTGCCGCCATTCAAGAAATACATAAGGTCGTCCTCCCCCTGCGTGCCGATCCGAATATCGAATTCGCTGAGGAAGATGAGGTAGTAAACACAACCTTCATTCCCAACGACCCTTATTTTTCGAGCTACGGAAGTTGGGGTCAGGCCTACCTTGATCTATGGGGTATCAATCTAATCGGCTCTGCGGCCGCATGGGACACCTCCACCGGCACGGGAGTAATAGTGGCAGTCGTCGATACGGGAATCGACTTCACCCACCCCGACATCAGCGCGAACATTTGGACGAATACAGCGGAGATCCCCAACAATGGCATCGATGACGATGGCAACGGATACATTGACGATGTACACGGCTGGGACTTTATTGGTTCTAATTATCTGAATCCGATCCAAGGCAACAATCCTGTCGATCATTTTGGCCATGGCACCCACGTCTCCGGAACGATTGCGGCGGTGGGGAATAACGGGGTCGGTGTAATTGGAGTGGCATGGAATGCCCAGATCATGCCCGTGAAAGGCCTTGACGACACCGGCACTGGCATCGATTCGACTCTAGGCCCGGCTATTATTTACGCGGCGAACAATGGCGCCGATGTTATTAGTAACTCCTGGGCGGGCGGGGGTAGTTCACAGACCATCGCGGATGCGGTCAGCTACGCCTACAACCTCGGCGCGGTCATCGTAGCCGCCGCTGGAAATAACAACGATAACGCCTGGAACTACTATCCGGCGAACCTGCCACAGGTGATCACGGTGGCCGCCACCGATCACAACGACAACATCGCCTACTTTTCGAATTGGGGCACCAAGATCGATGTTGCGGCGCCGGGCGTTGACATTCTCTCTCTGCGTGCGGCCGGAACAACTATGGGCACTCCGCTCAACTCCCTTTACACCCGCGCCGACGGCACCAGCATGGCAACACCACATGTATCGGGCTTAGCTGCACTGATCCTCGCCCAACACCCGACCTACCTCGACGAAGACGTCCGCCAGGTGTTGCGTGTTAGTGGCACCGATCTCGGACAAAGCGGGTACGACACCACATACGGGTATGGCAGGATTAACGCAACCGCAGCCCTCGCTCTGCCCGATGTTCTTCAATCCAAAATCCAGTCTCCTGCGGATAGCACGCACATTAAGGCGCCGACTACGATTTCCGGTCTGGCACAGGGCTCTGCGTTCGCTCAGTATGTGTTGGACTACGGCGCAGGATCTTCGCCCACCACATGGGCCGTTCTCCAGACCGGGACAACTCCCGTCGCCGGCGGAACTCTGGGTGTATTTGATCCCAGCACCTTGAGTGAGGGGGTCTACACCATTCGCCTGACTGCGTATGACCAATCAGGGCGGCCTTTCGTCGACCGTATCACCTTGGTCATCGACTATGTCTCAATTACCAGCCCGGCGCCGCCAGCAGTGCCAACTACTTCTGCGGAATTCAAACCGGGTACGTTGGTCCCGGTTCAGGGCACGGCGACCGGTCCCAGTTTCCAGGACTTCCGTATGCAGTGGGCAGAGGGAATTAATCCTACGTCAGGATGGAGTTCCAACGGCATCACGCTGGTTGGCGGCGGATTGTCACAAATCAACAACGGATTGCTTGCTACCTGGAATACATCTTCGATCACGAACGCTGACTACTACACAATCGAATTATTCGTCGACAATCTTGGTTTTACCTCCCAGGCCACCACCATCGTTTATATGGAGCCGTCCCTGCTTACCGCAAACTGGCCTCTATCTTTAGATCAGGCGCCGGAAACGTTCGTTTCGGGTTTGGTGCCGCAAGTAGACTCCACTGGCAATGTGCGTCTGACTGCGACCAACCCCGCCTACTCAGATTCGATGGTTCCGTCCCAGTTCTGGTCAATCCCAGCGGACGGATCTACGCCCACCGTCCAGGACCTGAACTATGGGTCGTATTTCCAGCCAGCGGCGGGTGATCTGGATGGCTTGGTAGGCGATGAGGCTGTAGCGC
>Ga0070735_10002129_pt1 | contig 18192 bp, 17 predicted proteins | sample Coa_R1_FD_66443 | JGI IMG/M metagenome (GOLD analysis project Ga0070735, IMG submission 66443) | Surface soil microbial communities from Centralia Pennsylvania, which are recovering from an underground coalmine fire - Coalmine... | ecosystem: Environmental > Terrestrial > Soil > Unclassified ... | reverse complement strand
GGCCAGCTTGCCGAAAGCTGGTGGCGTTCCCTGCGTGCGCACCGCGTCGAAAGCGAGTACCTCAACCGCGTAATCGCCGCCGCGCCCGGCGATGCCGCTCTAGCCGATGCCGTGATCGCAGAGAAGGACAACTCGTTCGCGAAAATCCAGCGCTACGTCTCGGCCGCCGAACGCGCCGTCCGGAACGCACTGGCCGAACTCCGCAAAGCGCAGCAGGCGCGCTACAAACAAGCCCAGCAAGCGCGCGAAGAACAAGAGCGCGCGCGCCGGGAAAAAGTGGACGCTGGCATTCGGGAAATCATGGCCCAGGAGTCCGCCATCCTCCGTGCGGCGAGAAATGGTTTCGTTCCGCAATCACCGGAAAACGCGGCGCAGGTCCCTCTGCCGTCAGTCAAGAATCCGCCGTTCGGCACACAGGACGCGGCCGATGCCATCGTGAAATCCGTGCGATAACACAGATTCAGTGCGTTACAGAAGCCGCAACCGCCGGGGGATCCGCGAATTGCCGCAGGCTGCTGCTGCGGAAAGCCGGACTGCCGCAACTCTAAGCAACGCGGCTTTGATCGCAGGAATCGCAAGCTGCCGAAATGGCACGTCTACCTTCGCCGGGACTCTGCCGTGAATCCCTCTCGAGCTTGGAATACGAGCCACACCGGCTCAGTCAGGGGATCCCGCAAGCGAGATCTACCCAACTGGTGTCTTGCTGACGCGTGATTCTTCTTCCGAAAATTTCCTGTCTATGGAACGTCACACGTATGGATTGAAAAATAATGGAAGCTCGTAACAAAACTTATCTTCCCGCTGCCGGTCACGATTGGGCTCTGCCGTTTTACGATCCGCTCTCGAGGCTACTCGGCTTCGAGAGGGCAACGAGGATGCTGGTCCATCAAGCGGCGCTTCAGCCGGCTCATCGCGTGCTCGACATCGGCTGCGGCACCGGTACGCTGGCAGTGCGGATCAAGCGGCTTTATCCGGAGGTCAACGTCATTGGACTCGATCCCGATCCCAAGGCGCTGAGCCGGGCCAGACGAAAAGCGCGGCAAGCCGCAGTGTCCATCCAGTTTGATCAAGGCTTTTCAGAGGAGCTGCCATATCCCGATGCCTCCTTTGATCGCGTGTTCTCTTCCTTTATGTTCCACCACCTCCAAGTGGATCGGAGGGGGGAGACATTGCGAGAGGTCCGGCGGGTTCTTGCACCCGGAGGCTCTCTTCACTTGCTCGATTTCGAGCAGCCCGAGCTGTCGGGGGGCGGATTGTTAACCCGCTGGATACGTTCCAGTCACCATCTGGACGACAACTCCGAGCAGCGTATTCTCGCATTCATGCAGGAGGCTGGCTTGGCAGGTCCAAGAAAGGTCGCGACCGCAGCCATGCTCTTCGGGCTCTTGCGAATGGGCTATTTCCAGGCGAATGCCCCATCCTGAGTGTCTAACTGAACCGCACAGACGCTGGCGGCCGCCTCATCGCCGAAGAGGAACTGTCGCCCGCCTGCCAGGCAATGAAATATCGCACACTACATAGTCAGAACTACGCGAAAACGCGCTTTGCCAGTCATCATGTGTTCATACGCCTTGGCGGCGCTGGCCAGTGGAAACGTCTCGATCCAAGGGCGAACTCCCCAGAGGGCTGAGAACCGTAATGCGTCTTCGGAATCGCGCGACGTGCCGGACGGCCAACCCACAACCGACCGCCGCCGCTGGATCAGTTGTATAGGAGATACCGTGAGTGGCTCTGGAGAAGCGCCCACTACGATGAGTTTGCCATCCACTGCCAACCCGTCCACCAGCGGGCTCATCGCTTTGCTGCTCGGAGCGGTAGCCAGCACAACTTTCGCGCCGCCCATCTGAAGCAGGGTTTTGGCGGGATCTTCCGAATCGGTATCGATGTATTGGTGAGCGCCCAATTTCCGGGCCAGTTCCTCCTTGTCCTTGCCGCGTCCGATCGCGACGCTGCGGAAACCGAGCTTGTGGGCGAATTGCACAGCTAGGTGCCCGAGTCCGCCTATGCCCAGGATAGCCACCAGATCGCCGCCGCGAGCTCCACTATTCCGCAGCGCATTGTAAGTGGTGATGCCGGCACACATGATCGGGGCGGCATTCGTACTCTCGAGATTGTCCGGGATCGCTGCGAGGCCCTCGACGGGATTGATGACGTATTCCGCGTAGCCGCCGTCCTGGGTGAAACCCGGGATCCGGAGATTACTGCAATTAACAAAATCACCATGGCGGCAGGCGTCGCATTTGGAACAGTGGCCTCCGTGCCAGCCAATTCCCACCCGCTGCCCCACGCTCCAGCTTGTGACCCCCTCCCCAACTGCATCGATGATTCCGGCAATTTCGTGCCCGGGAATTCGCGGATATTGCAAGCCGGGCCAGTGTCCTTCCTTGACGAAAGCGTCGCTATGACAAATGCCGCAAGCTTCTACGCGGACACGAACCTGGCCCGGGCCCGGATTCGGAATCTCCCGCTGGACGATTTCGAAGTCACCGCCAGCCCGGCTGATCTGCGCAACTCTCATTTGTGGCATGGAACCCCTGTGAGTATCGCCTACTGGCAAGCAGAGTGCCGCGAGTCGGATGGCCATAACCCCTTATCACTCTTAACATTGGGTTCCCGAGCCACTGAACGTTACCAGTAATTTTTACAGCTACCGGGAAATCTTCCCGTTGCGGATCGGGAAGGGTTAGGAAAAGCTTCTGAATCCCATCTCTATTTCCGGCCGCATCTCTAAAGACTACTAGGGCTTATGATGCGTGTCCCGCTCCGGGACATGATGGCCCCTCGCGTGCCAAGTCCGTATCGTGATGACCAGAGAAGATTACGGACAGGCCTACCAGAGAGGTTTCCCAATCACCGTACGTTTCTTGGTGTCGCGAGGCCTTTCCTACGACAATGCGCTGGAGACGGCGCAGGCCGCCTGGGCCAAGGGCTGGGAGCGGATTGACCAGCTTCGCGACTCGAACATGGTGCTCACCTGGATGAATAGCATTGCCCTGAATCTGCATCGCAGTTTCCTGCGGCATGAGCCTTCGTTTGTGATGCTCCCGGAACTCTCGGCGCCGCCGAAGGTGAACCTCGCTGCAATTGACGTGCGCCGTATTCTCCACTGCGTTCGCCAAAGCGACCGATTTGTCCTCCAGCGGCATTATCTGGAGGGCTACAAAGTTCAGGAAATCGCGCAAGAAAACGGCTGGAGCGACACCGCCGTGCGCATCCGTTTGCTGCGGGCTCGCCGCGCTGCGGGCGAACGCGCCGGACGCCGGGGTAAGCAAGCGCCTGCGAAGCTCTCCACATTCCGCCGTCCGGCGGCCTAAAACAATCTTTATTAAACCTGTAACGGCGTAGTTCCCTCATACGTCGCGCCATAAAAATTGATGGTACACAACATCGATTTTGTGGTATAAATATCTGCTTAGTGCTGTCGCTCAAGATTTTTTGCACTTTCACCGAAATTGCCGTTAGAATGGAGTGACACGCTAGATCGCACATGGCGCAGATTTTTCACCGCAGTTCAAACACAGTTGCCAAAGTCAGTATTGTTGCCGTGGTCGTTGGGCTCGCGGCCCTCACCTGGTTCGCCTACACGATGAATGCTGGGGCCTTTATTACAGGCGTAGGTGTCGTGCGCGACCAGCCCGTTCCGTTCAGCCATAAGCACCATGTGACTGACGATGGAATCGATTGCCGTTACTGTCATACCTCGGTTGAAACGTCGGCCTTTGCCGGAATTCCTCCCACGGAAACCTGCATGGGCTGTCATTCCGAGATCTGGACGAACGCGGGCCTGCTTGAGCCTGTACGGGCCAGCTTCCGCACGGGCCAGTCGCTCGCCTGGACTCGCGTACACGATTTACCGGATTTTGTTTATTTCAACCATAGCATTCACATCAATAAGGGTATCGGCTGCTCTACTTGCCACGGCCGAGTGGATGAGATGCCCATGATGCGCGAGGAGAACGCTCTGTACATGCGATGGTGCGTCAACTGCCATCGCGATCCGTCCAAGTACATCCGGCCCCGCGATAAAGTTTTCGATATGACCTATGAGTACCCACCCAATCAGGACGAGCTCGGTAAGAAGCTTATGGTCGAATACAAGGTTCAAAGTTTGACGGACTGTTTTACATGCCATCGCTGAGCGATCAGTCACCCGAGAAAAACCAAACACACGCGCAGAGTGGTGCGTCAGATCAGGGCTTGGTGCAACTCCAGGTCCCGCTTGATTTGGCGGCCATTCGCCGCAAGCTAGAGGATGCCAAAGGGCCTCACTATTGGCGCAGTCTGGAGGAGGTCGCCGGCACAGCAGAATTCCAAAAGTTCGTTGACGATGAGTTCCCGGTCCGCACGGTCGACTGGAACGACCCGATTAACCGCCGGAACCTGCTGAAGCTGATGGGTGCGTCGCTTGCGCTAGCGGGCGTCAGTGCGTGCACGGTCCAACCGAAAGAAACAATCGTTCCTTATGTGCGGCAACCGGAAGATTTCGAGCCCGGAAAGCCGCTATTCTACGCCACAGCCTATTCCGAGGGTGGTGTGGCCACCGGCATCCTGGTGGAAAGCCATCTGGGCCGCCCCACCAAGATTGAGGGCAATCCAGATCACCCGTCCAGCCTCGGCTCAACCGACAGTTTCACGCAGTCCTCGGTCCTTACTCTGTATGATCCGGACCGTTCGCAAATCGTGACCCACGGCGGAAACATCAGCAGTTGGGTGAATTTTGTCGCCGCTCTGTCCACTGCGCACGACGTCTACGGCCTGAGGAATGGTGCGGGCCTGCGCTTTTTGAGTGAGCCGGTGGCCTCTCCAACGCTAGCCTCGCAAATCAAAGACTTGTTGGCGGAGATGCCGCAAGCCAAGTGGCATCAGTACTCCCCGGCGAGCCGTCACATGGCAACGGCGGGATCGCAACTGGCCTTTGGGCAGCGGCTCAATAGTTATTACAAGTTGGATAGCGCCGACGTGATCGTCTCGTTGGATGCGGACTTCCTGGCGGGTGGTTCCGGTTGCGTTCGTTACGCGCGTGAGTTCGCCGATAAACGGCGCGTTGACGCCGGCGTCGGCATGAGCCGCCTGTACGCGGCTGAGGGTACCCCTTCGGTTACCGGAGCCATGGCGGATCATCGCTTCCGCATGCGAACCGCTGAAGTGGAAGCGTTCGCGTTCGCGCTGGCCGCCGCACTTGGCGTGGCCGGTGTGCCGGCAGTTTCCGCGCCGGCTGGAACCGATAAAATGATTCCAGCGGTCGTGAAGGACCTGCAAGCGCACAAGGGAACCTCCCTCATTGTTGCTGGCGAGTATCAACCGGCCAGCGTCCACGCGTTGGCGCATGCCATGAATCAGGCATTGGGCAACACCGGCAAGACCATAGTTTATACCGATCCGCTGGAGACGAATCCGGTCGATCAGATCGCTTCCCTGCGCGACCTGGTGAACGCGATGCAGGGCGGCCAGGTTGAGACGCTGATCGTCATTGGCGGCAATCCAGTTTACGATGCCCCTGCCGACCTGAAGTTCGGCGAAGCCCTGGCTAAAGTCAAAACGAAGCTGAGGCTCGGTCTGTACGAGGACGAGACCTCTGCGCTTTGCCAATGGCACGCTCCCATGGCGCATTATCTGGAATCCTGGAGCGATGTGCGGGCCATGGACGGGACAGTTACCATCCAGCAGCCGTTGATTGCGCCGCTTTATTCTGGCAAGACCGCTCACCAGTTGCTCTCCGCGTTTGCCGGCAAACCAGACGTCGCGGATCACGATCTGGTGAAGGCTTACTGGCAAACGCAGCATCCCGCTGCCGATTTTGAAGATTTTTGGCAGAAGTCGCTGCACGATGGCATTGTTGCCGGCACGGCGCTGGCTGCCAAAACGCCTCCCGCAGCGAAACTTCCGCCCGCTCCGGCCGCGTCCGCCCAGGGCATGGAAATCGTGTTTCGTCCGGATCCTTCGGTTGGCTTCGGTCTTTATAGTAACAACGGCTGGCTGCAGGAACTGCCGAAACCGCAAAATAAAATGACCTGGGACAACGCGGTCTGGATCAGTCCCGCCACCGCGCAACAGCACGGTCTGAACACCGGCGATGTGGTCGAGATCAAGTATCGGGAGCGAACGGTGCGTGGTCCAGTATGGGTGCTTCCCGGCCACGCCGCCGATTCCGTTACAATTCATTTGGGCTACGGGCGGACACGCGCCGGCCGGGTGGCCAATGACATCGGTTTCAACGCTTACGCTCTCATGGTATCCGATAGTCCTTGGGTCGGAGCCGGTGTCGAACTTCGGAAGGTCGATAGCGGTTTCCGGTTTGCAAACACGCAGCACACCCAGACCATGGAGGAGCGCGATCCTCTTCGCGTCGGAACTTTGGCCGAGTATCAAAAGGTACCGGACTTCGCGCAAGTCGAAAAACGGGAGGGCAGGGCAGTTACTCCCCAGAACAGTATATTCCCGCCACTCTACACCTACGAGACGGGATACAAGTGGGGCATGACCATAGACTTGAACGCCTGCGTCGGATGTGGCGCCTGCATGTCGGCGTGCCAGGCCGAAAACAACATTGCTGTGGTCGGCAAGGCTGAAGTGGCCAAGGGCCGGCACATGAACTGGATTCGTGTGGACCGCTACTACACCGGCTCATTCGACGATCCGGAAACATTCTATCAGCCGGTGCCTTGTATGCAGTGTGAGGATGCGCCTTGCGAGCTGGTTTGCCCGGTAGCCGCTACTGTCCATAGCAAAGAGGGGCTGAACGAAATGGTGTACAACCGCTGCGTCGGCACCCGGTACTGCTCCAACAATTGCCCCTACAAGGTGCGGCGCTTCAACTTCTTCCTCTATTCCGATTGGAATACAGAGAGTCTTTACGGCGTGCGAAATCCCGACGTTACCGTGCGTAGCCGCGGCGTCATGGAGAAATGCAGCTACTGTATCCAGCGGATTGAGGAGCACAAGATCACGGCGGAAAAAGAAAATCGCCGCGTGAAGGATGGCGAGATTGTCACTGCCTGCCAGCAGGCATGCCCGACAAAAGCGATCGTCTTCGGTGACATGAACGATCCGAATAGTCAGATCGTTAAAATGAAGGCTTCAGCGCGGAATTATAATCTGCTCGAGGACCTGGGGACCCGGCCGCGGACCACCTACCTCTCGCGGTTGCGGAACCCAAACCCCGAGCTCGAGCAGGAGAAAGGGTAGCCCAGTGGAATCCCCAATCAAGCCCGATGGATTGACTGTGATGCAACCCCGCATCGACCCGGGGCCGGACTCGATTATCGGCCCGGGGCACGACTACGGCACCGTTACCGACGAAATCGCCGGCGTCCCGCTAACGCCCTTTTTGAAGACGCCGAAACAGTTTTTCATCGGGTTCGCCATCGCCTTTCTCTTGGTAATGCTGCTGCACGTCGCGGTCGGTTATCTTTTCCTGAAAGGCGTAGGCATCTGGGGCGTCGTGATTCCCATCGCCTGGGGATTCGCCATCGTAAACTTTGTGTGGTGGATCGGTATCGGCCACGCCGGAACGCTGATCTCGGCCATTCTGCTGTTGTTAAAGCAGGATTGGCGAACGTCGATCAACCGGTTTTCGGAAGCCATGACTCTGTTCGCGGTGGCTTGCGCCGGCATGTTCCCTGTGCTGCACGTTGGCCGTCCCTGGCTGGCATATTGGCTGCTGCCTTATCCGAATACGATGTGGCTGTGGCCGCAGCCCCGCAGCCCCCTGATCTGGGATGTCTTCGCTGTTTCGACTTACCTCACGGTGTCTTTGATCTTCTGGTACACGGGCCTGATTCCGGATTTGGCCACCATGCGCGATACGGCCAAGAGCACCTTCAACAAAAAGCTCTTTGGCGTGATGTGCTTCGGGTGGCGTGGATCGGCCAGGCACTGGGCGCGCTATCAAAAGGCCTACCTGCTATTGGCTGGCCTTGCCACCCCGCTGGTAGTCTCGGTACACAGCGTAGTGAGCTTCGATTTTGCCGTGAGTATCCTGCCCGGCTGGCACACGACAATCTTCCCTCCTTACTTCGTCGCCGGCGCTATTTATTCCGGCTTCGCGATGGTGCTAAGCCTGGCGATTCCGGCGCGGAAATGGTTCCATCTGGAAGATCTCATCACGCTGCGGCACCTGGAGTGCTGCTCCAAGCTGATGCTCGGAACCGGTCTCATCGTGGCATACGGGTATTTGATGGAGGGATTCATCTCCTGGTACAGCGGGAATCAATTCGAGAGTTTCATGTACTGGAACCGGATGACCGGCAATTATGGATTCACCTACTGGCTGCTGATCACCTGCAACATCGCGCTGCCGCAGCTTTTGTGGATCCATAAACTGCGGCTGAACATCCCCTTTCTGTTTTTTATTTCGCTGATCGTCAATTGTGGCATGTGGCTGGAGCGGTTTGTCATCGTCGTCGTCAGCCTGACTCGCGATTTTGTGCCGTCTTCCTGGGGCGTCTACATTCCGACGATCTGGGACTGGTCGACTTTGGCCGGAACGGTCGGCTTTTTCGTTGCGTGCATGTTTCTGTTCATGCGCTTGTTGCCTTCCATCGCGATTTTCGAGATGCGCGAGGTGATTCATGAGCTGAAACACGAGCACGCGAGCTTGGAGCCTGTGGAGCCGGCCCACTAGGATATTACGATGAGCAATGGCGCCGAAGATAGATACGGGTTATACGGGTTGATGGCGGAGTTCGACGAGGAGGAGCCGCTGCTGCACGCCGCCCGAAAAGCCTACGCAGAAGGCTACCGCGATATGGACGCCTATACACCGGTTCCCATCGAGGGGCTGACAGATGCCATTGGATTCAAGCGGAACTATGTCGCGCCGGTTGTATTCTGCGGCGGTTTGGTCGGCGCTACAGGCGGCTTCATGCTGTGCTGGTGGATTACGGTAGTGGCTTTTCCACACAATGTAGCGGGACGGCCGTTTAATAGTTGGCCGGCTTACATCCCGATCACGTTCGAGATGATGGTGCTGATCTCCTGCTTGACCGCCGTCATCGGCATGCTGGCGATGAACGGTTTGCCTGAGCCGTATCATCCGGTTTTCAACGTGCCGGAATTTCAGCGTTGCTCCCGCGACCGTTTTTTCCTTTGCATTGAGGCCACCGATCCGAAATTCGATGTGGCGGGCACGCGCCAGTTTCTGGAAGAGTTGCATCCGCTGGAGGTCTCGGAAGTTGAAAAGTAGGACGCCGAAAAGTAGGAAGCCGAAAAGTAGGACGCCGAACAGCATGAAGTTGAAAGGTAGCCTCAATCTCAGCCTCGTGTTGTTATCGGGCCTGATGTGTGTGGCGTGCCGGGACGATATGCACGACCAGCCGCGCTACAAGCCCCTCGCTGCCACCGATTTTTTTGGCGACGGCCGCTCAGCCCGTCCGGAAGTCCCGGGCACCGTCGCGCGCGGACAGTTGAAAACCGATCTTGCGCGATATACCGGCAAGGTGAACGATCAGGAAGTCGATTACTTTCCTTTTCCGATCACGCGGGCCGATCTGGAACGCGGGCAGGATCGCTTCAACGTATATTGTTCGCCCTGCCACAGCCGGCTCGGCGACGGCAACGGACTGGTGGTGCAGCGCGGTTTCCGGCGCCCGCCGTCTTATCACATCGATCGTCTGATCAAGGCGCCGGTCGGTCACTTCTTCGATGTAGCGACTAACGGTTACGGCGCTATGCCGGAGTATCGCTCGCGTGTTCCTGTAGACGACCGCTGGCGCATCGTGGCGTACATTCGCGCCTTGCAGTTGAGCCAACGGGCCACTCTCGACGACGTTCCAGCCGATCGGCGCAATGAGCTGGATAAGACTCCGGCGACACCGCCTCCAGGTCCGGAAACCACGACCACGCCCGCTCCTGGCGAATCGTTTCCCCGGCCGGACGCCGATAACCCGCAGGGAGATATGGCGAGATGACACCGGCTGAATCCTTACGTCCCCAGATGGATCGCATCCAGCAGCGTTCGCTGATTGTCGGCGTTATCGGACTTGTTCTATGCTGCATCGGCTTTGCCTTGGACCGCACCCAGTTCCTACGCTCTTATCTGTATGGATATCTCTTCTGGACCGGAATGACCTTCGGCTGTCTGGGTATTTTGCTGATGCACAATACCGTGGGCGGCAAATGGGGCATTGTCATTCGCAAGTTTCTCGAAACCGGCAGCAGCGTTCGCCAGTTCGTGATGATGGGTTTGCTGTTCATCCCGATTCTGCTCGGAATCGGCATTCTGTTTCCATGGGCGCGGCCTGAGGCGCTGCATGACCCGATCATTCAGAAAAAGGCCGGTTACCTGAACGTCCCGTTCTTCATTGTCCGGGCTATTTTGTATTTCGCGATCTTTATTCTGTATGCCTTCATCCTGAACCGGCACTCACGGCGGCAGGACGAGACGGCCGATCCCCATATTCCGGTCCGCTTGCGTCAGATTAGCGCCCCCGGTCTGATTGTCTTCACGTTGTGCGGCACGTACGCGTTCTTCGACTGGATCATGTCGCTGGAGCCGCACTGGTACTCGACGATCTACGGCTGCATGTTTCTGGTCGGGGAGATGCTCGAAGCCTTCGCCTTCATCATTGCGATTTTTATTCTCTTCTCGAAGGTCGCCCCCATTCGCGACTATGTCACACCTCAACATTTCCACGATCTCGGCAATATGCTCTTCGCCTTCATGATTTTGTGGACTTATTTATCGCTTTCCCAGTTCATTATCATCTGGTCGGGCAATCTGCCGGAAGAAATCTCGTGGTATCTGCGCCGGTTCCACGGAGGGTTTGGGTCGGTGGTGATTTTCGTCAGCATTTTTAGCTTTTTCCTGCCATTTGTGTTATTGCTGATGCGGCCTGTCAAGCGCAAGCCCGCTCTGCTGGCGAAGGTCTGCCTGTTGTTTCTCGTCGTCCGCGCTGTCGACGTGTATTGGATCGTCGCGCCGGGCTTCTTTCCGAGCGGAATTCATTTGAACTGGATGGATTTCGCGACGCTATTCGGTTTAGGCGGCATCTGGATAGCCGCTTTCATGGCGCAGCTTAAGAACAAACCGCTGCTGCCCTTCAGAGATCCGCGGCTGATCGGCGCGCCGCGGGAAACGGTGACGATGTAACTATGGACCAGGATATTAAACACGGCTCCAACGGAGTTGGGCACGAAACCGGAGAGGCCAGTGTTCGAGATATCGTGCTTTCCGGCATGGTACTGGCCGCCGGCACGGTGGCTGTCTGCTTTCTGATGCTCTTCACCTTCCGGTTATTCTCCAGCTATGCAAATCCCGCTCCTGCGGCGCCCCCCATCCAGCAGCAGGCGATTGTGCCTGCCAGCGTCCCCGGCCCTCACCTCCAGGTGGATCCGTCCCAGGAACTGAGGGCCCTTCACAACGAAGAACACGAAGTCTTAACCACGTATGGCTGGGTGGACAAAGAGAAAAATATCGTCCGGATCCCGATTGACCGGGCTATGGATAAGTTACTGGCGCAAGGTTTACCGGTAAGGAAACAGAATGCAACGAAGTAAACTCGCCCTCACTTTTTGTGCGCTGGTTTCGGCTACGATTGTCAGCGCGCAATCGCCCTACGGCCGGCCAGCCGTGCTGCAGAATGTCGGTATCGACCAGAAGCTGAACGCCCAGGTTCCGATGGACCTGAAATTCACCGACGAAACCGGCCAGACCGTTCAGTTAGCTCAGTATTTCGGACAGAAGCCCGTCGTGCTCGCTCTAGTCTATTATTCCTGCCCCATGCTGTGCGATATGATTCTCGACGGCACGCTCGCAGGTTTGAAGCAGGTTACGGAACTGAGCGCCGGCAAGGACTTCGATGTCGTCGCAGTGAGTTTCGATCCGCGCGATACACCCCAGGTTGCGGCGGACAAAAAGAAGACCTACGTGGAGCGGTATCGCAGACCCACCGGGAATCAGGGCTGGCACTTCCTGACTGGCACAGAGCAGGCCACGAAAGCTCTGGCGGATTCCGTCGGCTTCCATTACGCGTTCGACAAAACCACCGGCCAGTACGCCCACGCGAGCGCCATCATGATTCTGACCCCGGGCGGGAAAGTTTCACAGTATTATTACGGCATTAAATTTCCGGAGCGGGATCTGCGACTCGCATTGGTGCAGGCCTCGGCCAACAAAATCGGCTCGCTAACGGATCAACTCCTCCTGTTTTGCTATCACTACGATCCGTCTCAGGGAAAATACACGTTGCTGGTCACGAACGTGTTGCGGGCCGCCGGTTTATCCACCGTACTCGCGTTGGGATTATTCTTGACTGTGATGTTTCGCCGCGATCGTAGCGCCAGCGGCAAGCCTTCCGGCCCTGGAGGCCCGAACGATCAGAGGGGCGCCTGATGTGGTCGAATTTCTCGTTTAATCCCGTAGCGGCCTCCACCGGAGCGGTCGATTACGACCAGCTCTGGATGTTTGAAGTCGTGATCGCGGTGATCATGACGGTGCTGATCTTTCTCGCCGTCTTTGTCTTTGCCATCAAATACCGGCGGCGCAGCCCGGACGAGCCGCCACCGAAGCCCATCTACGGCAATCTGAAATTGGAGATTTTCTGGACGGTCACGCCCCTGCTCACGATGCTGGTCATGTTCGGCTGGGGAGCCAAGCTTTACTATGAGGCATATACGCCGCCCAAGGACGCCCTCCAGCTTTACGTCACCGCCAAGCAGTGGATGTGGAAGGTGCAGTATCCCGAAGGCCAACGGGAAATCAATGAAGTGCATGTCCCCACCGGTCGCGATGTGGCGGTCACTCTCGCCTCCGAGGATGTACTCCACAGCTTCTTTATCCCGGCATTTCGTGTCAAGCACGACGTCGTCCCGGGCAGCTTCCAGCACGTCTGGTTTCATGCCACCAAGCCGGGCCGCTACCATTTGTTCTGCGCCGAGTATTGCGGCACCGACCACTCCGGGATGATCGGCTGGATCGATGTTATGACGCCCTTGGATTATGAGAACTGGGTCTCCGGCGCGGGTGAAGGAGGCGGCACCATGGCTCAACAGGGTGAAAGGATGTTTGAACAGATGGGCTGCTCCACGTGCCATCTTGCCAATGGCACCGGCCGCGGCCCGTCGCTGCAAAACGTGTATGGCCATCCGGTGCAGCTTGACGACGGACGCACGGTGTTGGCCGATGAAGCTTTCATCCGCGAAGCGATCCTGTATCCGAATGCGAAAGTCGTCAGAGGATATAAGCGCGATATCATGCCCAATTTCCAGGGACAGATCAGTGAGGAGGGCCTGCTGCAGTTGCTCGTCTACATAAAGAGCCTCTCCGCCGCCCCCCAGACTCCCTCTCCGGCAGTTAAGCCGGGCGTGAAGACATCGCTTCTCAGCTACCCGAAGGCAGCCTCCACAGCTTTAATGGCCCCTGTGGCCAGGAAGGCCCCACAGCAATGAGTACTACAGTCTTAGAACAACCTCGAGTCCATGAGCCGGTTAATTACCTGAACGCCGATTACGGCTGGAAGTCCTGGCTTTTCACCCACGATCATAAGCGCATCGCCCTGCTGTATCTGTTTTCCATCACGGCACTCTTCTTTGTCGGGGGCTTCTTCGCCCTGCTGATGCGGCTGGAACTTTTGACGCCGCCTGGTGACTTGGTTTCTTCGGACACCTACAACAAGCTCTTCACCATGCACGGGATCATCATGGTGTTCTTCTTTCTGGTCCCGTCCATTCCAGCTACGCTCGGCAATTTCTGCCTTCCGATGATGTTGGGAGCGCGTGACCTGGCCTTCCCGCGCATTAATCTTCTGAGCTGGTACATCTACATTGCGGGCGCCATTATCACGCTATCTGCGGTCATTTCCGGCGGCGTCGATACTGGCTGGACATTCTATCCTCCGTTTAGCACTACCTACTCACAGACCCACGTGGTGCTCACTGCCGTGGGTGTTTTCGTCAGTGGATTCTCGTCCATTCTCACCGGCCTCAACTTCATCGTGACCGTCCACAAGATGCGGGCGCCCGGCATGACTTTTATGCGGATGCCTCTCTTTGTCTGGTCCATGTACGCAACGAGTATAATTCAAGTGCTCGGGACTCCTGTGATTGCGATCACGCTGCTGCTGATCGGCTTCGAGCGCATCCTGCACGCCGGAATCTTCGATCCTAAACTCGGCGGCGACCCGATTCTGTTCCAGCATCTTTTCTGGTTCTACTCGCATCCCGCCGTCTACATCATGATCTTGCCGGGAATGGGCGTCATCAGCGAGCTCGTTCCCTGCTTCTCGCGGAAACGAATTTTCGGTTACGAGTTCGTAGCTTTTTCCAGCCTCGCCATCGCCGTATTCGGGTTCCTGGTTTGGGGACACCATCTGTTCGTCGCCGGCCAGTCGATGTATGCCGGCATGATCTTCTCGTTCCTCAGCATGGTAGTTGCCGTTCCCTCGGCAATCAAAGTATTCAACTGGACGGCTACCATGTATCAGGGCTCCGTCAGTTATGAAACGCCAATGCTCTATGCCTTCGGCTTTATCGGCCTGTTCACGATCGGCGGCTTGACGGGTCTGTTTCTCGCCAGCATGGGATTGGACATCCATTTGACCGATACGTACTTCGTGATCGCGCACTTCCATTACGTGATGGTGGGCGGCATGGTGATGGCTTACATGGGGGGCATTCATTTCTGGTGGCCCAAGATCAGCGGGCGCTTGTATCCTGAGAACTGGGGAAGATTTGCCGCCTTGGTAGTCTTTGTCGGATTTAACCTGACGTTCTTTCCGCAGTTCATCCTCGGTTATCACGGCATGCCCAGGCGTTATCATGCCTATGCTCCCGAGTTCCAGGTGCTGAATGTCCTGTCCTCTGCCGGAGCGTCCATTCTCGGTCTCGGCTATATAATGCCGATCATTTATCTGACTTGGTCCTGGTTCAGAGGACCCATAGCTCCACCGAATCCCTGGGACGCGCGCGGTTTGGAGTGGGAGCGCGCTCCTTCGCCGCCGCCGACCTTCAACTTCGAAACGACACCCATCGTGACCGAAGAGGCTTATAATTACGCAAACGAGATGGAGGCCCACGTTGGCGGATAGCACAACCACTGCGCCTAGTCAGGGCGAACTCGAACACGCGAGCGCCCTTCAGCATCAATTCGACGATCCGCTACAGCAGTACGATTCGTCCACGCTCGGAATGTGGACGTTCCTGCTGACTGAGATCATGTTCTTTGGCGGAATGTTCGGCGCCTACACGATCTACCGCTACAAATATCCCGAAGCCTTTGCCTCCACCAGCCACTACATGGACCTGACGCTGGGCGCGATCAACACGGCCGTGCTGATCTGCAGCAGTTTTACGATGGCTCTGGCGGTCCGGGCCGCGCAGCTTGGCAGGAAACGGGCTATCATCGGCTTTTTGCTTGGCACACTGGCTCTCGGTACCGTGTTCCTGGTGATTAAGGGCGTCGAGTATCACGAAAAATACGTCGAGCATCACATTCCCGGCCCCAGTTTCAGTTACCCCGAACACCCCGAATACGCCCACACCGCGCAGATTCTGTTTTTCCTGTATTTCGCAATGACAGGTATGCACGCCATTCACATGATCGTCGGTGTCGGGCTGCTCACTACTTTGCTGGTCATGACGATCAGAAATCGCTTCAGTGCTAATTTCTACACACCCGTCGAGATGATAGGACTATATTGGCATTTTGTCGATATTGTCTGGATTTTTCTTTTCCCACTGCTTTATCTCATAGGACAGCACGCATGAAGGACGCAACTCACATTACGCATCACGTAACACCCGTCCGGACATACCTGATTGTTTTCCTGACACTGCTCGTACTCACGGTTACAACCACCAAAGTGGCTGAGATCGATCTGGGCGAATGGAATTTTGTGGTGGCGTTCCTTATCGCCATTACCAAGGCGTCCCTCGTAGTCTTGTTCTTCATGCACGTCAGATACTCAACCTCCTTGACCAAGCTGTTCGTCTGCGCCGGACTTTTCTGGATGGCGATACTGATTTCTATCACCCTCTGCGACTACATCTCGCGAGACTGGCAATACCTGCCACAGTGGATACACTGACGGCGCTGGCGCGCATTAAATTCTGGTAAGGATTACCTCTACCATCGTTCTATCTCCGCCCTCCTCAACTAACCCTCTGAAATACAACCTCTTGCCGGGTGGCAAGCGGCGTGCATTTATCCTTGGCGAGAGTAGGAAAGCGACGGCTTTCTTGTAAGGCTCAGGCTTAAGGAGTATTGGGCCAGCCGCCTCGAAAGGAGACTCTTCCATGTCGGTTAAGAACATTGCCGTTTTCGGACTGTATCCGGACTCCACCGGTGTGGCCGAGGCGGTGGATGCGTTCAAAGCCGCCGGTTTCCGGAGCACTGATATCGCAGTGCTACTTCCGGAGAACAGCGGATCTAAGGATCTCGGCCACGAAACACGCAGGAAAGTTCCGGAGAAAACCCTCGTCGGGGCCATCATTGGAGCCATTATCGCCGGCATTCTGGGATGGCTGGTGGCAATCGGCGTTGTCGTGATACCGGATACAGGTTCAGTTATTGCAGCCGGTCCGGTTTTTGCCGCTCTCGGCGGTATCGGAACCGGAGCCATCGTAGGTGCTATTATTGGCGCAATTGTCGGGCTGGCTGAACTGGAATATGTGGCACGCCGCTATGAAGGTCGCGTCCGCCGCAGCGGCATCCTGGTCTCAGTACATTGCGATAATGCCGATTGGCTCCGGCGAGCCAAGCAGATCCTCAAGGATACCGGCGCGTCCAGTATTTCTTGGAACCACGAGGCCAAGGCTGACTTCGCCGTCAGCGAACGCTCGCTTCCTCGCACTCCCAATACAGGCAATCAGGTATCCGACACCGGGGCCTAAAGAAAGGCCCTTTTCTTTCGCTTCTATTATTGCAGCTTATCCTGTCTTTCGTTCATCCCACCCTGTCTTTGCGAAGCACTCTTGTCCCCGTTTTTTCGGTGGCAGTTAATCCTCTTTCATCATTGTTACAGGGCCCCCGCAAAATCTACTGGTCTTTTTGTCGCTTTCATATCGGCGATGACTGCTAAATCTTTGAAAGAGCGCGCCTGGCGAAAAGGGCCTCAATGTGCTCCACAAGCTGTATAGCTGGAAGGAACGCCATGCTGAGCATGTTGACGTGGCTTTATTTTTTTCTCGGAATTGCTGCTGCTGCCGCTGGACTTGGCCTGATTGGTGTATCCGTAGTGGCGGGAAATGCGAAGATTCTCTCCGTTCTTTTTCTCGTGATGAGTCTGGCGACACTGATCGCGGGCACAACTCGACGCGCCTGACGGAGCCGCCGCGCTCCTTTCCCCCAATAAAACCTTACGGTTTCCGGCGACCCATTTCCGGAGGCTCTACCTGCTGGAAGCCGGCCGGCACATCGAATTTCGATGGGTCGACAGCGGCCGACGAGAAGCCGGTTAGCTCGGTTGTCATTTCAATGAGCGAGCCGGACGCGGTGCTGTTTTGTTCCGCCGCCGATTGCTGGTTATCGTCCTGCTGCTTTTTGCGATGAAAACCTCCCAAACCGCCCAATCCGCCGAGTCGTCCCAAGCCGCCCGAGGATTGTTGCTGGGGAGGCTGCGATGCCGCGCCGGGCTGGCCTTCGGAATTACCTCCAATGGCCGTCAGAGAGAGCACGGGTATGCCATCGAGTTTGGAGGCCTCCTTGGCTACCTCGGCCATGCCCTTGAGCATGTCCGGGCGCGCCATCATCCCCAGTCCGGCGCCAGGATCGAACGACAACTTTTCAGCCATACGGCGATGAAACTTGCGAACTTCATCGTAGCCGGGCGCGTCCGGCGCGAGCCACATATCGTTGGTGATGGTCAATGCGCCTTTTTGCCCGGATTTTTGATCCGTGCTGTCCATTTCCAGAGTGAGGATCGCCTCTTTTGTATCAAACCCTGAGACCTGTTTCTTCTGTCCTGTCTCCTTCACCGACACCTTGAAACTCATGTCGGGCTGATCGGGCTGTTTTTCGTGCATTCGTTGCGACATCTCCTCCATTCGCTGCTTGAACTGTGCGAAGGTCACGACCGTGTAGGTCCTCTTGGTGAAATCGATGTGCGTCATGGTTTCTTTGTCGAGGTTGATCACCTCGGCGCTATCGGCACGCAGGCTGACCATACGATTGCCCTGGATCATGACGGTGGAGGTCATCGGCTGCAATGGATCGCGAGCCTTTTTGGAGAAGACGCCGGCAAATTTCATGGCCCCCAC
>Ga0070735_10002128_pt1 | contig 18202 bp, 15 predicted proteins | sample Coa_R1_FD_66443 | JGI IMG/M metagenome (GOLD analysis project Ga0070735, IMG submission 66443) | Surface soil microbial communities from Centralia Pennsylvania, which are recovering from an underground coalmine fire - Coalmine... | ecosystem: Environmental > Terrestrial > Soil > Unclassified ... | reverse complement strand
TGACGCAGGCGCTCCAGAACCCGCGGCGAGCATCCGACCGTGTTTTCGTTAAAGTCGAGCCCCAATCCGTTTCGGCCCGCCAGCGGGGGATGATACGTAGGAATTGCGTGAATTGCATCTCTGGGCCTAAGCATGCCGGCACCTCACACGAATCGATTCCGCGTGCGCCTGCAGGCCCTCGATCTCTGCGAGGTATTCAACCGTGCCCGCGATTTGCTGTAGGCCTCGAGTCGAAAGCTTCTGCATCGTCACCAGCTTTACGAAATCCCGAACGCTGAGTCCCCCGCGAAAGCGCGCCTGGCCAGAGGTCGGCAGCACGTGATTGGGCCCGGACGCGTAGTCTCCAGCGGCTTGCGGCGAATAATCTCCAACAAATACAGATCCTGCATTTCGTATGTGGGGCACATCTTCCTGGCTCACCGTGATGTGCTCGGGCGCAAGTAAGTTTGCCCAGTCGCGCGCTTGCGGGCGTGTCCTGGCGAGCAGAATGGCTCCGCGCTGTCTCAATGACTTCTGTGCGACGGGATTTGTGTTTGCAAGTTGAGAAACTTCTTCTGCGACAGCCTTCGCCAGGCGGCGTGAGGTCGTAATGAATACAGCCAACGCATCAGGATCGTGCTCTGCCTGCGACACGAGGTCGGCCGCAATGAACTTCGGATTTCCCGACTCGCTCAGCACCACGGCTTCTGTCGGTCCCGCGAGAAAGTCGATGGCACAGTCGAACGATACCAATTTCTTGGCGACGGTGACGTAGGCATTCCCAGGACCGACGATCTTGTCCACACGTGGAATTGTCTCGGTGCCGTATGCCAGAGCCGCGATCGCTTGCGCGCCGCCCACTCGGTACAGTTCGTTGACCTTCAGCATGAAGCAGGCGGCCAACACCGCTGCAGAAGGATTCGGGGAAGCGATTCTGATGTTCTTTACTCCCGCACAGTGAGCCGGGATCACCGTCATCAACAACGTCGAGACCAGGGGATGGCGACCGCCCGGTACATAGCAGCCCACTGACTCGAGTGGAATTGTCAACTGCCCTAGCGAGATGCCCGCGCGCGTTTGCATCCAGGCCGCAGGTTTCTGCCATTCGCAGAAGCGACGAATGTTTCGTGCGGCTTCGGTGAGCGCGCCTCGCAGTTGAGGAGAAGCCGACTTCCACGCTCGCTCAAACTCTGCGGCTGGAACCCTAAGAGACTGTTTCGAAGCCAGACCATCCCAACGCTGGGCGTAACTGCGAAGAGCTCTGTCGCCACCGCGGCGAACGCGATTCACAATCGTCCGCACTTTCGGCTCCAACGAAGTAAGCTGAACGCCACGCTGCGACAACTGTTGCACCATGGCCGCCGCCGGACGCCCCGAGAGAATCCGCATCACAGCACCACCTTGTTCAGCGGATACTCAACGATTCCCTCGGCACGCGCTTCCTTGAGCCGTGGAATTACCTTCCACGCGGCAGATTCATCGATTACGGTATTCACCGCGAGCCAGTCTTCGTCGCTCAAATGAGAGATGGTCGGTTTCTGCAGGGCCGGCAAAACCGCAAGCACGCGTTGCAGGTCCTCGCGTCGCACGTTCAACATAAGGCCGACGCGATCCTGCGCCTCCATCGCTCCCTGCAACATCAGTGCAAGGTTGTCGATCTTGCGCCTCTTCTCGCAATCGTCGTAGGAATTCTTGTTCGCGATCAGCTGCGTATTCGACTCGAGAACGGTTTCGAGAATCCGTAGACGGTTTGCCCGCAGCGAGCTACCGGTTTCGGTGACTTCGACAATGGCGTCCGCCAGCATGGGGGCCTTGACTTCCGTCGCGCCCCAGGAGAATTCGACCTGAACATCGATATTTCTCTTCTTGAAAAACTGTCGAGTGACACTTACCAACTCGGTGGCGACGATGCGTCCCGAGAGATCCTCTGCGCTTTTGAACGAAGAGTCGTCAGGAACCGCGAGCACCCAGCGGACTTTGCCTCGACTGCGCTTGGCGTAAATCAAATTGCTGACCGTGACGACTTCCAACCCGCTCTCGATAATCCAATCCAGACCGGTCAGTCCTGCGTCGATGGCCCCGTGTTCCACATAGCGGGCCATCTCCTGCGCTCGAATCAGGAGGCAATCGATCTCAGGATCGGCCGTGGTCGCAAAGTACGATCGGCCATTTGTGTAGGCGGGCAGGCCCGCGCGCGCGAAAAGTTGCAGCGTGGATTCCTGCAGACTGCCCTTGGGTATGCCGATGCGTAACTTCATTGGAGTTTCTCTCCAACGGCTGGGGTCGACAAACTCGGCGCCTGATGCGGAACCGGCTTCGTGAAGCAAGATCGCGTTCCCAGGTGGCAGACCATGCCAGTGCCTTCCACCGCGACGCGCAGCAGCAGGGAATCGGAATCGCAGTCTGTGCTCGCGGAGATAATACGCAGCCGGTTGCCGGAACTTTCTCCTTTGGTCCAGAGGCGATTGCGCGTGCGACTGTAAAAGGTGACGTAGCCTTCCGCGACAGTTCGATCGAGAGCCTCGCGGTTCATGAAGCCAACCATCAGCACCTCGCCGCCGGTAGCGTCCTGCACCACGGCAGGAATCAATCCGCCTAATTTGTCGAAATCGAAGCCATTGTTCGTCATGACGTCATCTCCAAAAACAAAAAGCCCGCTGAGCGTTATCGCTTCAGCGGGCTCGAAACTCTATCAGGTGCGGAATTATTTCAGATGCACCCCCGCCGTCGCGCGATGCGCGTGATGGTGATGATGGCGGTGATGCTTCTGAACTGACATGCTAGTTTGCAGCATAAGTTGGATGGCCGACGTGGTCAACAGATTTGCAGCGCCATGTAAACCGTTTTTTGAATGCGCTGTATCTGATTATCGAATGAGGTTGTAGCTGGACCAAACCGGACCTCATGTGATCTGCGGTCCTCATCCACGATCGCCCAAAGAAGCGCCCACATGACACTGTACGACTTGGCCCATAAGTTTTCGTGAAATTGCCAGGATTGGCTAAACATCATAAAATCAAACGAACAGGCCCGTAGCTCAGTTGGTCTAGAGCGCTTCCTTGACACGGAAGAGGTCGATGGTTCGAATCCATTCGGGCCTACCATCCAACTCTTCGATTCCGATTGTCGAATCTCTCTTCAGTTCATCAGATTTCCCGCGGCACGAGACTCGCCGATCGACCGTCATGAGCTATTTCACCCCTAGAAGCAAACTGCATCTCCAAGACCGCGCATCACAGAATTGAGTAACATAGTCACTGCTCATGGCAGACATCCATATGCAACGACGCGACATTCTTCGGCTGCTCGCGACTGGGACCGTGCTGCAACTGGCGCCCACGAAGCTGTTTGCTGTGCTGCAGGAGGCGCGAAGTCTGGTGCAGGCGCACACTTCTCCGCGCACATTAAACCCTCACCAATACGATACCGTAAAGGTGATGGCGGAGATGATCATTCCTCGAACGGAGACGCCCGGCGCAACCGATGTGGGAACGGCTGACTTCATCGACCTCGTTCTGAGCGAGTGGTATGACGAGCCCGAACGCAAACGTTTTCTCAACGGTCTGAACGACGTCGATTCGCGCGCGAAGAACTTGTTCGGCAAAGAGTTTGTCGGCTGCGCTCCAGCGCAACAGGAGAACCTTCTCGCCGTGCTCGGGGACAAGATGACGGACGACTCGAAGGCGTTCTCATCTTCCGGGCGGTCGCAGTCTCTGCGCGGATATTCGCACAATTCGAGTTTTTATCCCATGCTCCGGCGCCTGACTTTGACCGCTTATTACACCTCAGAGGCGGGAGCGACAGACGAACTGCACTTCGAAATGATTCCGGGTGAATACCGCGGGTGTCCGGAACCTGCTCATGCAGAGCCCAATCATGCAGAACCCGCTGCGGCGAAACCCGCAATCGAGGAGGTTCCGGAGCACTAGTGAGCGAACAAACGACATTCGACGCGATTGTGGTTGGCTCCGGCATCACCGGAGGCTGGGCGGCTAAAGAGTTAACCGAGAAGGGACTGAAGACACTGGTTCTTGAGGCAGGCCGGCCGATCATTCCAGAGCAGGACTATGTCGAGCATATTCCGCAATGGGAGATGAAATTCCGCGGGATGGGCGACCGCCGCTCGTTAGCCGAGAACCAGCCAATTCAGAGCACGTGCTATGCCTGCGATGAATGGTCGTCAAAGTTTTTCATCAACGACAAGGAGCATCCTTACACCACAGATGCGGGCAAGCCGTTTCGCTGGATTCGCGGGCGTCAGGTGGGCGGGCGCTCGATCATGTGGGGCCGCCAGAGTTACCGCTGGAGCGATCTGGATTTCGAAGCCAATCTGCGCGACGGGATCGCCATCGATTGGCCGATTCGCTATGCCGACATCGCTCCCTGGTACGACTACGTAGAGGATTTCGTCGGCATCTCGGGCGAGGCGCTGGGACTTCCGCAGCTGCCCGACAGCAAGTTTCTTCCGCCAATGGAATTGAACTGCGTCGAGAGATTTGTGCGGAGCGAGGTGGCAAAACATTTTGGCAGCGAGCGCGTGCTGACCATCGGACGCAGTGCAATTCTCACGCAAGATCATCAAGGACGGGCAGCGTGTCACTATTGCGGTCCGTGCGAGCGGGGATGCATTACCCGTTCGTACTTCAGCAGCTTGAATGCGACTTTGCCGGCCGCAGAAAAAACGGGCCGCATGACTTTGCGGCCCTTCAGCGTTGTTCATAGCGTGAGCTTCGATTCCAGGACGCGACGCGCCAACGGAGTGCGCGTGATTGACGCACAAAGCCGCGCCACAGTCGAATTTCGTGCCAAGATTATTTTCCTCTGCGCGTCCTCGCTGGAATCTGCGCGGATCCTTTTGAATTCGTCGACCACGGAGTTTCCCAAGGGGCTCGCGAATTCCAGCGGCGAACTTGGCCACAACGTCATGGATCACGTGAAGGCGGGCGGTGCCAGCGCTTACATCCCCGGATACGACGATCGTCTGGAGGTTGGTAGACGTCCGAACGGAATCTACATGCCGCGTTTTCGAAACGTGAAGACGAAGCATCCGGATTTCATTCGCGGATACGGCTTTCAGGGCGGCGCACATCGTGAGGGATGGGCGCGGGGTGTGGCTCAAACCGGCTTTGGAGCTGAGTTCAAGAAGTCCATCAGCCGTCCGGGTCCGTGGCGCTTCAGCTTCGGCGGTTTTGGCGAATGTCTGCCGAACCACAACAACTTCGTCGAGATCGATAAAGAGAAGGTCGATGCGTGGGGAGTTCCGACTCTAAAGATCCACTGCTCGTGGAGTGCGAACGAACTAGCGCTGCGCAAAGACATGGCGATTTCTGCCGCCGAAATGCTATCTGCCGCAGGCGGCAGAGAAATTGAACCTGCAGAGGGGGATGACCCGCCCGGATTTACCATCCACGAAATGGGCACGGCGCGGATGGGCCGCGATCCCAAGACCTCGGTTCTCAATTCGTTCAATCAGGCGCACGACATCAAGAATCTCTTTATTACGGACGGAGCGGCCATGGTGTCGTCGTCGTGCGTGAATCCTTCGCTGACCTATATGGCGCTGACAGCCCGGGCTTGCGACTACGTCGTGCAGCAGATGAAGAGAGGAGAGCTATAGCTATGGCCGACCGGCGTGAATTTCTCAAACAGATGTCGTCCGCTGCTGTGGTGTCGTTGGCGATCCCACACTTTCTGTACGCTGAGCCAGCGACCCGCGTTCCCATGGCGTTTTCGACGCTTGGCTGCCCAGCTTGGGATTGGCAGAAGATTCTGAGCTTCGCCCATGATCACGGATTCAAAGCGATCGAACTTCGTGGATTGCAGGGGAGCATGGATTTGCCGGCGAATCCAGTGTTCGCCGCAGATCGCATCGGGCAGACGAAAAAAGAAATTCTGGCAGCCGATTTGAAGATAGCCTGCGTGAGCAGTTCAGCGAATCTTTATTTCGAGGATCCCGCTAAGCGCGACCAACAAATGGCCGATGCTCGCCGCTTCATCGATTTGGCCTCAGCTTTGGGAGCGCCCTACGTCCGTGTTTTCGGCGGCAAAGCAGAGTCGGACAAGAATCCCGTGCCGGACGACGCGACGAAAAAACGAGTCGCCGCCGGCTTGCGCGAGCTTGGTCAATACTCAGGTCCGAAGGGAGTGACCGTAATCATCGAATCGCACGATCACTTCACGTCATCGGCAACGTTGAAAGATGTTCTGCAGGCTGCTGGCTCCGATCACGTCGCATTGCTTTGGGACGCGCATCATACTTTCGCAACGTCGAACGAAGAGCCAGAGTTTACAGTCAAGCAAGTCGGCTCGTGGATTCGCCATACGCACTTGAAAGACTCCATCGGCAACGGCGAAGACCGCAAGTACGTGCTCACCGGACGAGGGAACGTTCCGATCGAGCGTCAGATCAAGGCGCTGCAGTCAATCGGATACAAGGGCTTCTACTGTTTTGAATGGGAAAAAGTCTGGCATCCGGATCTCATCGACCCTGAGATCGCGATTGCCGATTACGCCCACGTCGTGGGGCAGTGTCTGGGAAACGCGAAGGCCTGCGGGGTTAGCTAGGCTTGCTGTCCGAAAAGGTCTCTGTCTTCGGATCCCAGAAGATCTTTTTGCCCGCCCAGTAAGATTCCGCGGCCATCATGCACGCCACCGAGTGCGCGAATCCCTCATGCACGGTGCAGTGTGGCTGTTGCCGTGAACGCATGCATTCGAACCAATTCGCCATGTGTCCGAGCGTGAGATCGTCGACCCCCATCGGCGGAATCTCGGTCTCGCCTGGAAGCAAAATGTATTTCGCTTCGCGTTTGCGGTCAATGTCCGCGTCGTCCTCGTGCGTTCCTTTTTCTTCGACGAGTTGATAGCGCGGGCTGCCTTCCCCGCCGATGTTAATAAGCGTTGCCTTCTTTCCCATGTAGCGCGTGAAGCTGGGCGCATCATTGCCAAAGCTGGTTGAATAGCTCACCAGAAATCCCTTGGGGTATTCCAGGAGCGTCTGGAAAGTATCAGCATTCTGGCGGCCATCGTGCCATGCGAAGACTCCTCCGTGTGACATGGCGGATGTTGGATAGTTGTCGTCCATGAACCAGTGCACGAGATCCATCGCGTGGCTCATCCATTGATCGGGAATTCCACTGGAAAATTCTTTGTACAAACGAAATTCGAAATAAAGCTGCGGATCGAAAGGCCGCATCGGTTTCGTCAGCAGCCACTTCGCCCAATCGGTATCCTGCTCGCGAATTTGTTTTACTTCCGGACGTCCGCGCCAGCGCGGCCCATGGTAATTCCATTCCACCTCAACCTTGCTGACGTCACCGAGGGCGCCACTGCGTGCGACCTTTTGCGCGGCTTGTGGATAGGGCTCGCTGCGATGCTGCGTGCCGACCTGAACGATGGCTCTGGACTGCAACACGGCGTCGCGGGTGGCTTTCGCCTCTTCCAGAACGTTGCCCATCGGTTTCTCGACGTAAGCGTCTTTACCCGCTTCGATCGCCATTTTGAGAATTGGCGAATGCGAGTGCTCAGGCGTTGAAATTAAGACTGCATCGACATCCTTCAACGCAAGAATTTCTTCGACATGCTGCACGGCGCGCGGAGATCTGCCGTAGTATCCGGTATTCGTGGCGAGAGCCTTCTGACGATTGCCAACCCACAGGTCGCAAAGTGTCGTCATCTCGACGTTGTGGCTGGTTTTTAGCTTCGAGGCGATTAGATCGAGATCGCCGCCGCGACTACCGCAGCCGATGTGTCCGAGAGAAATACGATCGTTGGCTCCAAGAACGCGGGCATAAGACAAAGCGGTGCTGGGCAGAACTGCAGTTCCGGCGAGAGCGGCAGCGGATCTTCCCAGAAAGTCGCGACGGTTTATGGCGGGTGAGTCGGTCATTATTTCTCCTGACGCAAAATTTGCCGTAAACAATTAAAGACAGCAATGTTGAAACGAAGCTAGGCCGCCTTAAGGCCGTTTGGAACTAGTGGTAATGCTCGCAACCGCGTGCCGGTCGCATCGAAGATCGCGTTCGCAATTGCCGGAGCGAGGCCGATCATCGGACATTCTCCCGCACCGACGGATGGAATATCTTTGCGATCGAGCAAGACGGTTTCGAGCTTCGGAAGATCGCTGAAGCGCGGCACCCGATACTGCGACAGCCTTCCGTTCAGAATCTTTCCGTTGTCGAATTCGATAGCTTCGAACAGAGCTCCACCAAGGCCTTGCACATTTGAGCCTTCGATCTGATTCCGCAGGTTATCGGGATTCACGATGGCGCCGCACTCGAAAGCAGAAACGACTCGAACGACCTTGACCTCGCCCGATTTCGAGTCGACGTTGACCTCGGCGAAGGTCGCAATGTTGCCGAGTTTTTCGTAGCCGCCACCCATCCCGAAGCCTTGTCCAGGACTCTTAGTCTTGCCCCAGCCAAATTGTTTGGCCGCAGCCTGGAAGACAGTCCGCAGGCGCTCGTCTTTCAGATTTTTCAGGCGAAACTCGAGCGAGTCCATTTTGACGGTATGCGCGAGTTCGTCCATGTGCGATTCACGGGCAAAATGATTGGCCGTCGCGGCCAGCGCCCGATACGATCCCTGACGCAGCGGAGACTTGACCGGATGAAAGACGATTCTCTGGTTCGGAATGTCGTAATACGTACGAATCCCGGCCGAACCGGAATTGTAGTTATGCATCTCCCAGGCGGTGATCGTGCCATCGTTGCGAACTCCGGCGGTTACGTCGATGACACCCGCCGGACGGAAGTACGCCCATGTAAATTCTTCTTCACGCGTCCAGACCACTTTCACGGGGCGTTTCGCCGCACGCGCCAGCCGCGCCGCTTCGATCGCGGTTTCGCCAGTATGCTTCCCGCCATAGCCGGAACCCATATCCGGCATCAGCACGCGTACCTGATCTTCCGGAATATGAAATGCCTCTGCCAGTTGACTGCGCACGCCAAATGGGCGCTGCGTTCCGGTCCAAACCGTCAGCTGATCGCCGTCCCATTTTGCAAGAGCCGCGCGGGGCTCCAGCGGAACATGCGCGATGTAAGAAACGGTGTATGTCGCCTGCGACTTGTGATCGGCAGAACTCAATGCCGGATCGACAGAGCCAACATCGTAACGGTCCCCATCGCCGGTGGGATCGTTGCCGTCAGTTGTGTTCTTGCGAAGGTAATCGAACAGCTCTTTGCTCGAAGCCTGCGGATCGGACTTCCACTCGGCATGAATCGCTGCGAGCGCCGCTTCGGCAGCCTTTGAAGTGGGCGCAGCGACACCGACAAAGTTGCCATCGTGTACGACGCTTGCCCCGATCTGTTCGGCCTTTTGGGTATCAATCGAAGTCAGCGTTGCGTCGAACGCTGCAGGGCGGAGCACCTTGCCATAAAGCATGTCAGGAAGTTTCTGATCCGACGGATAGCGATGCTGGCCGGTAACAAATTCGCGTCCCTCTACTTTCGTGGTCGATTGCCCTGCCACCTTCCAATCTGCCGCAGCAATCAACGGGTCTTCGGCCGGGAGCGACTGGGTCAACTGTTGGCCTTTAGTGAGCGCGGCGTATTCCACCGATCTCTTCAGATGCGGATCGGTGACTTTGCCATCCGACGCAATCAATTGGTGCGCGTCGACCTTCCACTGCGCCGCAGCCAGCGCGATCAAAGTGTCTCGCGCGGCCGCCGCAACTTTCCGCAGTTGCAAATTCATGGTCGGAGTCGTGCGGCTGCCAAATGTTCCCATGTCAAACGGCGTGAGCTTGGTGTCGCCCATCACCAGTTCAATCTTCGAGATGGGCACATGAAGCTCTTCGGCGACGGCCTGGCTCAGGGAAGTGCGAATGTTCTGGCCTACCTCAACCTTCCCTGTGTAGACCGTGACCTTACCGTCTTCGCCAACGTGGAGCCAGGCATCGATCTCTTTGGGCAATGATTCGCCGCGCCGCCTTCCGCTACCGGACTCCTGGGCAACGATCGTAGGCTTGAGAACCGAAACGACCACAATTCCAGCGCCGAGAAATCTGAAAAAGTCACGACGGTCGAGGTCGAAACGATACGGAGCAGCCGCCCGAAGTTCATAGCGTTCGGGCTCCAGAGGAAGTGCCGAATTTGTCTTGGCGCTCATCGGATCGCTCCTTTCGCCATCGTGGACCCTTGTGCAGTCGCCGCCTTCTGGATCGCGCTCACGATACGCGAATAAGTGCCACAGCGGCAGACGTTGCCGTCCATGAAGTCGACAATCTGACTCTCATTTGGCGACGGATTCTTTTTAAGGAGAGCGACCGCCGACATGATCATCCCGGACGTGCAATATCCGCATTGCATGGCGCCCGCATCCAAAAACGCCTGCTGCACCGGATGCAATTGTTCTCCCACGGCAAGGCCCTCGATGGTCGTGATCTGCTTGTCCGAGACTGATCCGACGCGCGTGACGCACGAGCGTTGTGCTTTGCCGTCGATGAGCACGGTGCAGGCGCCACACATTCCTTCTCCGCACCCGTACTTGCTTCCAGTCAAGTCGAGATTTTCGCGCAGCACAGTCAGCAAACTGGTCTGCGGATCGCTGTCAACCGAATAACTTTTTCCATTGATTGCGAGGCGGAGCGTAGCCATTGCGAACTCCGGGCGAGAAAGCTGCCAAGGGGATTTACAAACGTCGTTAGAGAAAATGGTATACCCGCCGGGGGCCTGTGATGGAGGGATTCTCGCTGCGTGAAAAGTCCTCCCAGCAGGTGTTTCAATCAATTTTAACGGCGAGCAGTCACCCTTAGCTCTCAGTCGTTGATTGCCTGATAAGCAAGCTCGTGAACCTGACTGTCTAACTTCAGATCACCCGCCGGATGCAGTTGTGCCATGAAGACGACGATCATCTGCTCTTTCGGATCGATGGTGAACGCCGTGTAGAAGAATCCTCCCCAGCTGTAGGTGCCTGGTGTCCCCAACTCAGAGAGCGGAGTCTTCACGCCGTCAATTCCGAAACCCAGCCCAAAGGCCTGCTCTGGCCCGATCTTCCCCAGTTGATCGTGCGTCATCAGTTCCACGGATTTGCGGCTCAGCAGACGAGTATTGCCGAACTTGCCTTCGTCCAGCATCATCTGGCAGAAGCGGGCATAATCCATGGCGGTCGAAACCAGACCGGCTCCTCCCGAGAAAAGCTTCTTAGGCCCTTTCGTGGGATAGTCCGCCGAATAGACAAAAGTTCCTTCACGAATTGGTGTGTCCGGAAAGCGGTTCAAGCCTTTGTCCGGATAATAGGTATATGCAGTTGCCAAGCGGTCTATTTTGTTGTCGGGTGGAAAGAAGTACGAGTCCTTCATTCCTAACGGCTCGAAAACCCTGGTGCGGAAGAATTCATCCAACGGCTTGCCCGAGACGACTTCAATCAGGCGACCCAGCACGTCCACACTCAAGCTGTATTCCCAACGCTCTCCGGGATTGAAGAGCAATGGTAGACCGGCGAGGCGCTTGGTGCTGTCGCCGATAGTACCGTCATATGGGAGCAGTCCGCTGGCGACGTTGGCCGCCTCGTAGGCAGCCCCCAGATCGGCGTTCCAGTTGTAAGTCATGCCCGAGGTGTGGCGCATCAGATCGCGAATCGTGATCTCTTTTGCCGCGGGAATCGTGTAGCGCTCGCCTTGTGCCGGTTTGACGAGCACTTTCATATTCTTGAATTCGGGCAAGTATTTTGAGACTGGATCCTCCAGCAGGAACTTGCCTTCCTCGTACAACATCATCGCGGCAACGGTAGTAATCGGCTTGGACATCGAGCAGATGCGGAACATGGCATCGGTAGGCATTGGCTTCCCGGCTTCACGATCGGCCATCCCTTGTGCCTTGAGGAATGCCACCTTGCCGTGACGAACCACCAATGTGACGGCTCCGGCAATGCGCTTATCGTCGATGTCGCGTTGCACGACAGAGGAGATACGTTCCAGCCGCTCGGACGAAAGCCCTACGGACTCCGGTTTCGCCGCGGGCAGTTCCTGCGCGAATGCCCAAACACTCCAAACAAAAACAGCGAACAGAACCGGAGCGACTCTCCGGCTCCACCCGCACGAGATAGAGGAGCGCATGTATCCTCCCAACTGGTTACGACTTGATCGTTTTTGACGCAGCATCCCAGGTCACGGGCTTCTGGCGGAAGAACGACTCATTCGCCATGTGACACGCGATCGCAGCATGGTTGCCGAACACCGCATCTTCGGTGACCGCCTTGCGCGACTTCACAGACTCGAAGAACGTATTGAGGTGCGGACGCACGTCGTCCCAATCGTGCCCTTTGTAGATCGTGTCTTCATGCACCGGTTCTTTCCCAAGTGGCGGATCGTTCTCGGCATGCCATTGCTTGAGATATTCCGCGCGCATTGCCGCCGGGAAGCTGAAGCTGTAGTAGCTGGGATCCGTATCGATGCCACTCTGCGAGGAATGCCGCAATTCGAACTCGCCGGCTTCGAGGAGACCTTTCGGTCCCATGAAGCGCGCTAGTTCCGGAGTCTCGCAGCCCAGGTCCAGCCGCACGTAAACCGGAATGCCGTGATAGTCGAAGAGCACAGTGTGGAAGTCGGGCATGTCGCGGCCGTCTTTGAAGCGGAAGATGCCGCCCATCGCCGTCGCCGACCGTGGTATCTCATTCCATCCGAGCGTGACCAGCATGCCGCTGATCAGGTGGACCATCAGATCTCCGGCAACGCCAGTACCGTATGCGCGCCAGCAGCGCCATCTAGCGAAATGAAGCTTGTTGAAAGGAATCTTCGGCGCATCGTTGAGCCACGTTTCCCAATCGAGCGTCTGTGGCGACAAATCCAGCGGCGGCGGATATTCCCAGGCGCCGGTCGGATCGTTTCGTCCCAAGGTGAGCTCGACCATCTCGACGTCGCCGATGGCGCCCTTGGAGTACAGGTCCTTGGCCGTCGCGCACAACTCCGAACTCACACGCTGCGAACCGATCTGCACGATGCGGTTATTCTTCTGCGCGGCCTCGACCATCGCCAGGCCGTCGGCCACGTTGTGGGACATTGGTTTTTCGCAGTAGATGTCTTTCCCGGCGTTGCAAGCATCGACCACCACGCGTCGGTGCCAATGATCCGGCACAGCGGCAACAATGCAGTCGATGTCCTTCCGATCGAGCAATTCCTGATACTTTCTCGTCGTAGGAAGGCTGGGGTTGGCCGTGATTTCCTTGGCCAGCGTATGGCGTCCGTCGTAGAGGTCGGCCGCGGCAACGCACTCAATGCCCGGGATCGTGATGGCACCCCCCAGCAGGCCTGATCCCTGCATGCCAATTCCGATCATCCCGAAACGAACGCGATCGCTTGGCGCCACCGCCCGCCGCAGTAAAGGTTGAGCTTCCAATTGGACCGTCTTTGAAACCAGCAAACCGCCCGCTGCGGCCGCCGCACTACCTTGCAGGAATGCACGTCGCGAAAGAATGCGTCTCATTCGAATCCCTCCAGTGAAATTGAATCCGTTGTCATGCTCAGCAAGCGTATTTCGTGCAGCGAAGGACCTGCGGCCCCGCACGCGTCACGATCTTCGCGGCGCGTCATCTCTTGCATTACATCGGTAGTGCGGCCAGCTCGCATCCTTGTTATTTTTTCAGCGGCTTGATTGCGACTTGTTTGAAGAAAACGATGTCGTTGTCGCTGTGGTTCTGCAGCCCGAACCAGCCGAACATAGGCCGCGGCCCGCGCTGTGGTTCGAAGTCGAACTTCTTGGCTGGGACCGGATCGCCCTCTTTGAAGTCTGTGACTTTCTGTCCGTTCAGCGTCACGATGGTTCGGGTTCCGTCAAGCGTGATGTCCATCGTGTTCCACTCCGGACCGGGCTTCCACGCCTTGTCGACGAGTGGCTTGGTCAGCGAATAAAGCATTCCGGTTTGGTGGTACTCGTCCTCACCCGAGGTTTCTGGATGATTGTCAATTTGTACTTCGTAGCCGTAGTGCACGGGCATCCACTCTTCGCGGGGTTCAATGGGGATACGGACGAAGACTCCGGAATTGTCGTTTTCATCGCGCATCTTATACACGACGTGAACTTCGCAATTACCGATCTTGCCCCCGGTCCAGTAGAGCAAGCCCATTCCGCCATGCGTTCGGATTAAGCCATCTTCCACCGTATCGCCCCCGGGACCGACATGCTTCCATCCCGTCAGATCTTTGCCGTTGAATAGTTCTTGCCATTTATTCGGATCACCCGTACATGCATTTTCCTCGGCCGCGAATCCGTACATTGCAAAGCCGGCGACCAGAAAAGTACACACAATGAAACGTTTTAGCATTGGGAAACTCCTGGGTTGTCCTGCCTGGCTGTCATGGGGACAGACCACTCTACTCGCCTGCAGCCTGCGAATCAATGCGCCAAGTCCACAGTGCGAAATCGATATTGGCGCGGCACCTCCAGCAATCTCCCCCGCGATCTACGAAGATTTTCGTTGACACTACGAATATCTTCGTAGTATGTTCCTGCCCATGACACGTTCTCCGCAGAAACCGACTGCGTCCGAGCTTGAGATTCTCCGGGTCCTATGGAGCCGCGGCCCTTCCACGGTGCGGGAAGTTCACGATGCCTTAAGCGAAAAAAAGTCCCTGGGATACACGACCGTTCTGAAGCTGCTCCAGATTATGACCACAAAAGGGACGGTCCGGCGAAACGAAACCCAGCGCGCACACGTCTATGAAGCAGGGCTACCCGCCGAGCAGACCAAGCGGCAGCTTGCCGGAGACATGTTGCAGCGTGTTTTTGAAGGCTCGGCAAGCCAGCTCATGATGCACGCCCTGGCCGGAGGTAAGGCTTCCCCGCAAGAGATCGACGAACTCCGGCGCCTGCTGGATGAATACGAAAGGAACCGCCGATGATCGCATACACAATGGTTAGCGCCGCGACGGCCAATCCGCTGCACTGGATTTCTCCGGTAACGATGCATTCGCTGGGATGGGCTCTGCTGCATTTTCTCTGGCAGGGGACCGCTCTCGCCGCTTTGGCCGCGACCGCGATGGCAGTGTTCCGGCGCCCATCGGCGCGCTATGGGATCGGTCTGGCCGCTCTCGCGCTGATGCTGGTCTCGCCGGTGGCAACGTTCTCTTTCTATTTCCAGCCGCATGCAAGCAAAGCGGTATCAACGATCTCGTCGTCGCCTGCCGCGGCTGCTTGGCCCATTGCGAATGGCAACACGGCGGGCAGAACGACATGGACTAGCGCTACGCGTTCTTTCGACAAATCTCTCGATGCGTTTCCGTGGCTGGTCGAAGCGTGGCTGATCGGTGTTGCTCTTCTGAGCCTTCGGTCGGCAGGCGGATTCGTTCTGCTGGAGCGAGAACGCCGCCGCAGGTCGGCAATCGTTGCCGACCACGTACTCGATCTCTGTTACGCGCTACAGGATCAGCTTGGACTCAAGCGCACGATTCAGTATTGTGAGAGCGCCTTCCTGCAAGCTCCAGCTGTTATTGGATGGTTCCGGCCCATTGTTTTCCTGCCTGCGACTGCCTTGACTGGCTTATCGGAAGAACAACTCCGAATGGTCATTGCGCATGAATTAGCGCACATCCAGCGCTTCGATGCATTCGTGAACGTCTTCCAAGTCTGCGTCGAAACGCTGCTCTTTTATCATCCCGCGGTGTGGTGGCTGAACAAGCGCATTCGAGCGGAGCGCGAGCTCTGTTGCGATGAAGCGGCAGTAGCCGTCTGTGGCGACGTCGTGGAATATGCGCGAGCGTTGACCTTGATGGAAGAATGGCGCACTGCTCCCACGCTGGCGATGGCAGTGAATCGTGGTCCGCTCTCGGAACGAATCCTTCATCTGCTGGGCCTGAACGCGTCGCGCGCAGGAATACGAAAGGTCGGATTCGCCGGCAGCATCATCTTTCTTACAACGGCTCTTATTGCAGGCAATGCTCTATTCGGAATTGCTCATCCGAAGCCGATTGTTTACGCGAGCACCACCTCGATCCGTCAGCTTTTCAAATCAGCGGCGGTGCAGGCGCAATCCGTTCCGCAAGCTGCTCCGAGTCCTGCAGCCAAGCCCTCTGCTGCGCAATCTCCCAGGCCCGATGCAAGGCCGATGAGTGCGCAGTCCTACATCGATGGCATGAAGTCGGCGGGTCTCGACGATCTCAGCGCGGACAGCCTGATTGCGCTGAAGGTCCAGGATGTCACTCCCGAGTATGTGCGAGGCATGCATGAACTCGGATTGCATCCCGATGCCGATGGACTGGTTGGCATGAAAGTACAGGGTATTACGCCGGAATATGTGAAGGAATTACGCTCGCTCGGCTTCAATCCAGATGTAGACGAGATCATTGGAATGAAGGTGCAGGGCGTCACTGCCGAGTACGTTCGCGGCATGAAAGAGGCCGGCATTCCCGCCGATGCGGATCAGATCGTGGGGATGAAAGTGCAAGGCGTAACCCCGGAATACGTTCGGGAGTTGCAGGGTCTTGGCTTGAAGCTGGACGCTGACACAATCGTAGGCCTGAAGGTACAGGGTGTTACAGCGGCGTATGTGAAAGGCCTCCAGGATCAAGGCTTCAAACCAGACGCGGACGATATTGTTGGGATGAAGGTGCAAGGAGTGACGCCGGAATACATTCGCGACATTCGCGCGCTAGGTCTAAATCCGAGCGCAGACGAAATCGTCGGCATGAAAGTGCAGGGCGTCACGCCGGATTACATCAAGACTCTGCAATCTGCAGGATTCAAGCCCAGCGTGGATGACGTTATCGGGGCAAAGGTGCAGGGCGTAACTCCAGAGTTCATCGAACTGGCTCGCAAACACGGTTTCCAGAACCTGAGCATCGACAAACTCATTCAGCTGAAACACCTGGGAATCTTAGACAGCCAAGGGGAAATCTAGTCAGCCATTTGCGTTGACTTCGGCTTGCACGACAAGCCGAGGGAGAAGTGTTGCCACTCGGACCGCAGTAAGAAGTGAGAGAGGAGAGATTTATGAGAATGCGCCGGACTTTAGCCTACATCGTATTTGCGTCGTGCGTGGTTCTGCTGGTGACGAAGAATCGTGCCGCAGATCTAGGGGATGACGCCCGCAAGGGCGACTGGACCATCAGCAAATCGGATGAGCCAGGGAAAGTTGAGTTCTCGCTGATCGAGCATCATCGCGGCGGAACTTCGAGCCATCAGTCGGATTGGCCGCAGAGTTCGTTTCAGGGCGTGGACTTCTCCAAAGCGGGACGACAGGATGTCCACTTCACCATTAGTCGCGACGCGGGGAAGATTGAATGCGAGGGATTTCTGAAGGACGGCGAAGGAGCGGGCATCTTCCATTTTCAGCCGGACCCGAATTATCCGGGACAGATGCAGTCCTTAGGATTTCCCATCGATGAAGAGAAGCAGTTCGCCATGGCAGTGCAGGATGTAAGCCTCGAATTTGCGCGGCAGATGAAGGGTGAACATCTCAGCGGGCTCGATGCGGACAAGCTCATCGCGTTTCGCATCTTCCATGTGGATGTGGCGTTCATCGAAGCGATTCGCGCCGAGGGTCTCAATATCTCCGAGTGCGACAAGTTAGTGGCATTCAAAATTCATGGCGTGACGGCGCTGATGATCCGCAGCCTGCAGCAGGCAGGATACAAGCCTGACGAAGACACGCTGATTGCGATGCGGATTCATGGCGCGACTCCGGAGTGGATGGCGCAGTTGAAGCAGCGCGGATACGACCACATCGAACTGGAGAAGCTGATCGCGTTTCGCATTCACGGAGTTTCGCCGGAGTTCATTCAGAAGGTGCAAGGGCTGGGATATTCGCATCCTGATCCGGATGAGCTGATCACGATGCGCATTCACAATGTCACTCCGGAATACATTGCCGACATGCGCTCACGGGGCATGAAAGATCTCAGCATCGATCAACTGGTGAACATGAAGATTCATGGGATCGACTGAGCAGGATTGAAAGTTTTTCGACAGGAGTGAGGGAAAGGCTGGATTGCAGCGCTTTGGTCCTTGGCTTAGGGGCCTGCGCGGCTGTTTGAAAAATCCGAGCAAATAATTATTTCCGAGCGCTAAATTTAGGGTTTTCCGACATTCCCGTTTTGGGAAACCGCGTAACTCGAGGTATACCCCCTCCCTGGGTGCTCTATTGAAATCATCGGCTTAGGGGAAATTGTCGAAATAATCTCTTCGGTTCATGCGGTTACGGGCAAAATCTTGATTCGAAATAAGTTGCCCGCCATCTGCGTCTATTCCACAGACCGCTCTTGCCTTGATCATTTTCTGCTTTTGGAAATTTGGGC
>Ga0070735_10002126_pt1 | contig 18208 bp, 11 predicted proteins | sample Coa_R1_FD_66443 | JGI IMG/M metagenome (GOLD analysis project Ga0070735, IMG submission 66443) | Surface soil microbial communities from Centralia Pennsylvania, which are recovering from an underground coalmine fire - Coalmine... | ecosystem: Environmental > Terrestrial > Soil > Unclassified ... | reverse complement strand
TAGTCTGATATATGCTGCGCCGTCCCACGAATCCTGCGCATCCCATCATGCCGCGGCGGTGGCCGCAAGGAGCCCGCGGATGTAGCCGATCGCGTATGCCCGGCCACGGTGGCCATAGGGCGAGTCGTTCACGAGTCGCGGCACGTGGTCGTCCAGGATGAAGCCGTTGAAGCCGACCTCGCGCAGCTTGCGCACCGCCGCCGGAACGCTGCAGTTGCCCTCGTCCACGAAGCACTCCTGGAAATCCTCTGCGCCGCCCTGCACGTCGCGCAGATGCATGTAGAATATCCGCCCGCGGGAGCCGAACCACTCGATCGCATCCAGCACGCCCGCGCCGGCCCGCATCTCGGACCAGCAGCCGTGGCAAAAGTCGAGGCCATGCATCGGGCTGGGGTGCGTCTCCATGGCGCGCCGGAAGCCCTCGAACGTGCCGAATATGCGGGCGACGCCGCCGAGCGCCGGGACCGGCGGATCGTCGGGATGGAGCGCGAGGCGTACGCCGGCCTCCTCGCAAACGGGAAGGATCCGCGAGAGGTACCAGTCGTAGCTCTCCCACATCTCCGCGGCGCTGAAATCGCGGCCGTGCGTTGGCGCGGTGGTGCGAACCTCGTCATAATGGAACTCGTTCGAGACGGCTCCTCCGCGCAGCAGCGTCTCGCGGGACGTGCGCCACACGCCGTTCGGCATCCAGTGGTAGCCCAAGATCGGAATGCCGGCCGCGCCCATGTTGCGGACCGTCGCGGCCATGTGCGCCATCTGCTCATCGCGGCCGGGCTGGCCCAGCATTATCTTGTCGTAGAACCGCACCGGCACGTTTTCCAGCGCGATGAGCCGAAGTCCGTGCGATTCGGCGCGGCGGCGCAGCTCCTCCAGGTCTGCCAGCTCCCACCGGTGATCGCCCGGAAGCTTCGGAGTGTTCATCTGGATGTCTTCGGCACCCACCTGCCGGGCGAAGGCCAGATGCTCGTCAGTAAGCTCGTTGATCTGCCCGACGGCAATCCGCATCGAAAGCGCGTTTAAATCGATGGCCTTCATCAGCGTGGCACTCCCGTGAAGTCCGGCAGCTCGATAGGCGGCAGCGCGGCTTCGATCTCGCGGCGGTGCGGCTCCAGCCATGGCGGGAGGACGAGTGTCTCGCCGAGCTTGCCGGGATCCTCATCGACGGCGAAGCCCGGTCCGTCCGTTGCCAGCTCGAAGAGGACGCCGCCCGGCTCCTGGAAGTAGACCGACTTGAACCAGAATCGGTCGATCACCTCCGTCGGATGGCGGCCGGCCGCGGCGACGCGCTGACGCATCGCGAGCTCAGCCGCATCGTCCGGCACGCGCCAGGCGACGTGGTGCATCGAGCCCACGCCCCATTCGCCGCGTTGGACGCCCGGCGCCTCCGCGACCTCGATCAGGCGGCCAGATCCGCCGGCGTCCGGGCCGTAGCCATGCCACTGCTCCTCAACTCCCTGCGCGGCAAAGCCAAGGGTGTCGATCACGAACCTCTCGGTCGCGGCCAGGGAGGGCACGAGGGCGCGCAGGGAGTGTAGACCGCGCGCCTGACGCTCCGCAGGCACATCCGTGCGCTCCCAGGGCGAGAATCCGGGCCGGTCCTCTGCCTCCACCAGCGCGATCGGCAGGCCGTGCGGATCGCTCAAGGGAAGCGTGTTCCAACCCCGGCGCACTTCGGTCGGCCGAAGGGCCGCGCCGGCCGATCCCAGCCGGTCGGACCAGTAGCCGAGGCTGCCGGACGGCACGGCCAGCGAGATTTCGGTCGCCTTACCGACGCCGCGACGGCCCGGCCCCATCTCGGGCCATGGAAAGAAGGTGAGATCCGTGCCGGGCCGGCCCTCGGCGTCCGCGTAGAACAGGTGGTACGTGCCTGGCGAGTCCTGGTTGACCGATCGCTTTACGAGCCGCATTCCCAGGACGCCGGCGTAGAAGTCCAGGTTCTCCTGCGCATCGCCGCAGATGGCCGTTATGTGGTGGATTCCCGAGATGCTGCTCATACTCTTGTCGATTCCTATCTTGAACTCTCCTTCGCGTCTGTCGGCGCCTCTCTTCTCGGACGCGCCTTGAATTCCCTGCCCCAGGAGGGTTTTGCCGCGTCCGTACAGAAAATGCGCGCGGCCGGCGCCGATTGACCGGGCAGGTCGCGAATAGGGCAGCGGCCGACCATCGCGGTCCACGCCGGCGAGCTGCTCCGCGACGCCCGCGCGGCATGCGGATCAGGCAGACATTAGAATGCCGCCATCCGCGCCTGGTGAGGCAGGGTGAGACGGGTTTTCGGCGGACAGCGGGCTGTCGGCTCACAGAAGGGATCGACCTGGGTTCGGACGCCAGGCACGGGGGACAGGCCGCTGAAGATCAGTCACATTCGGACCATTCCGCTGATCGGGAAGACGCCCGACGGCGGCTGGGCGCAGGGCTTCGACCCGAACGAGAACCTGCACACGCTCGTCGAGGTGCACACGGACGAGGGGCTTGTGGGGCGGGGGAGCTGCTACACAAGCCAGGCGCTCGTCGAGGCGTCGCTCTCGCTGGTGCGGCCCTACCTGGCGGGCGAGAACGCGCTGGAGCCGGAGTGCGTGTCCGAGAAGCTGCTGCAGAGCACTTTCTGGCAGGGGCGCGGCGGCGCAGTGGCCCACGCCGTCAGCGGGATCGACATCGCGCTCTGGGACATCCTTGGCCAGGCGACCGGCCAGCCGATCGGGCGGCTGCTGGGCGGGTGTTACCGCGATCGGATCAAGCCGTACGGCTCGCTGCTGTTCGCGGAGCCGGAGATGCTTCGCCGGTCCCTCGAGGCCGCGATGGAGCGAGGGTTCCGCGCGCTCAAGATCGGCTGGGGCGACTTCGGCCGCGTCGATCGGAAGCTGGACGAGCGGCTGGTCAAGACCGCGCGCGACGCGGTCGGGCCGGACGTCGAGATCATGGTAGATGCCGGCGGCTCGGAGCAGTTCTGGCCACACGGCTACAAGTGGGGGATCGAAACGGCCCGCATGCTGGCCGACTATGCGATCACCTGGTTCGAGGAGGCGCTCCCGCCGGACGACATCGAGGGCTACAAGCGGCTGCGGGAGCACGCGCCGCTGCCGATCTCGACCGGGGAGGTGCTTACTCGCAGGCAGTCGTTCATGCCCTGGATCGAGCAGGGCGCGGTGGACATCATTCAGCCGGACTCGACCAAGTGCGGCGGCCTGTCCGAGGCGCGCCGCATCGCCTGGATGGCTTACGACCACAACATACAGCTCGTCTCGCACGGCTGGAATACGGCGGTCGGCCTGGCGGCGGATCTGCACCTGGCCGCGGCGATGCCCGTCGCGCGGTACGTCGAGTACATCACGCCTGCGCCGTACATCGACGAGATCGTCGCCGAGCCGTTCGTGCTGGACGCCGACGGTATGCTCGCGATCCCAACCGGCCCCGGGCTCGGCATTACCCTGGACACGGACGCCATCGAGGCGATGTCGAAGAGGCATTGAGTTACCACATGGAATCGCTGGACAAGATCCTTTACGACGAGCTGACGTGGCCGGAGATCAACGTCGCGGTGACGGCCCGGAAGGTGCTGCTGCTGCCTATCGGGAGCACGGAGCAGCATGGCCACCACCTGCCGCTGGACGTGGACAACTTCCTGGCGCGGGGCATCTGCCTGGCGGCTGCGCGGCTGGCGCCGCTGGAGATGCTGGTGATGCCGACAATACCGTACGGGTACAACGAGCACGCCCTGGACTTTCCCGGCACCATCCACGTTACCTACGAGCACTTCATCGAATTCTGCCTGGACGTTTGCAAGAGCGCAGCCTACGCGGGCTTCGAGCGGATCGTCCTCGTCGATGGGCACGGCTCGAACGAGCACCTCTGCGAGTTCATCGCGCGCCGGGCCACGCTGGAGACGGACGCCATCATCGCCTCGGTGATGTGGACTAGCCTGGCGGTAGAGTCGTTCGAGCAGGTCCGTGAATCGGGGCACGGCGGCGCGGCGCACGCCTGTGAGCTGGAGACCTCGGCGTATCTCTACCTCGACCCGTCGCGCGTGAAGATGGAGCTGGCGCAGGACCATTATGGCGGCGCCGCGGGCGTGGACGGCTCGAAGTTCCTGCACGTCGACCTGACGCGGGGCTGGGGGCCTGTCAAGGTGGTGCGCTGGACGAGCAGCGCGACGCCGACGGGCGTGTCCGGCGCGCCCTCGCTGGCGACGGCGGAGAAGGGCGCGGCCATCGTGCAGGGCGCGGCGGAGAACCTTGTCGCCTTCGTGCGCGAGTTCAAGGCGATGGAGAAGGGCGAGCGGGTGGATCATCGCGCCGTAAAGCCGGCGATGCCAAAGCTTCCCAATCTCGATTGACGCCAATGCCTCTTAAATAAAGCGCGGGGTTGAAACGCGCCTTGCGGACCGCGTGCTCGAGGATGTGGGTGGACGCCAGCGCCTCTTGAAGGGCGCGGGGTTGAAACAGGCGTCGTCGATCGCCCGCGGCGCCTCCAGGTGGATACGCCAGTGCGTCTTGAATAAGGCGCGGGGTTGAAACCCCGGTCTAAGGTTACAAAGTCCACCTTCGTGGACTCGATGCTGAATCCACGGAGGCGGGTTTCGTAGACTTAGGCTGGCCCTGCAGCGGCGCGCCAGCGTGAAGCGATAGATTGCCGGCGGCGCGGAGATGGCTGCGCTGCCGTTGCATTCACTGAGAGTTCGAATGAACTTGGTTCAGGAGCAGTACTATGGCGGTCTTGAGCGATGCGGATCGCGCGCATTTCGCGGAGTACGGATATGTCGTCCTGCACGACGCGGCGCCGAAGGACGACCTTCAGGCGGTGATCGACGCGATCTGGGCGTTCCTCGAGATGGACCCGAACAACCCGGAGGAGTGGTACCGCGAGCCGCTAAGGCCGAACGGGATGGTGGAGATGTACCAGCATCAGGCGATGTGGAACACCCGACAGAGCCCGCGGATTCACCAGGCGTTTTCGGAGCTGCTCGGGACGGAGCGGCTCTGGGTCTCGATCGACCGGGTCTGCATGAAGCCGCCGCGGCATCCGGCGCACCCGGAGTACGACAACAAGGGCTTCATCCACTGGGACGGCGACTCGTCCAGGCCCCCGTCGCGGCTCAACCTCCAGGGCGTGCTCTGCCTCGCCGACACGGCGGCGGACCAGGGCGGGTTCCAGTGCGTCCCTTCGATCTTCCGAAACTTCGACTCCTGGGTGAAGACGCAGCCGCCGGACCGGAACCCGTTCGTGCCGGACCTGACCGGCCTGACGGTCGAGCCGATCGCCGGCAAGGCGGGCGACCTGATCATCTGGAACCGGATGCTGGCGCACGGGAACGGCCACAACCGCGCGGACAAGCCGCGACTGGCGCAGTACATCTCGATGTTCGACCCGACGCCGCGCGACGCGGACTATGAGGGCTGGGGCGGGGGGCGCGAGGAGCGCATCCAGGAGTGGCAGGAGCGGCGCGGCCCGAACGCCAAGTGGGCGCCCGGCGACCCGCGCGGCTGGGAGGCGGCGCACTACGGCCCGGCCGAGCTAACGCCGCTTGGCCGGAAGCTGCTCGGCGTGGATCCGTGGGATTAGGCCGCCGCAGTGTTTTCTTTCATTTCGTGCTGCGAAGCAGGTTTTCGGCGGTTTGCAGTATTAAAGAATCCGGGCCGCGGCAGCGACTCATGGCGGCCGGCCGGCTGATTCTCAAGAAATCGGTGTGTCAAGAGCGGGCAATAACGGCCGATTTCGCCGCGATTTCGTGCGCAAACATGCGTTTATTGACGCGGTTCCGGTTCGGTCCCTCTGCGTTCGAACACTGAGACCGTCTCGCGTATCTCCTCGCCTTCCGGCGCCGCGATCCTCTGCTCGGGCGCAGACTCTTCCGGCAAGGCGGTTGAACGCCGCCGGGCGTAGGCGACTGTCCGGCCGTCTCGCGCTCCGCTTCAGTTGGCCTCCTCCTCGCCCCCACGCCCCATGCGATACTTGATGTCGTAATTGATGATGAATCCCAGCTCCTCGTCCACTCGGGCGGCTGGTGCAGCGGCGAGACAGGCGTCGGGAAGGTCCGCTGCGTCGGGGCTAGAAAAGGCTCGGTTCGACCTTGCCGGCCGGTGCTGACGACGCGGGCTTCGACCTAATCTTTCTGCCGATTAGATACTGCCGTTCATAATCCGCTTCCCGACTCTCGCGCAGCTCTGCAAGACGGCGCCATCGGCCGTCCATCTCGAAGCGCGCACGGTCGAAGACGTTCCCGGTATGCGACGCGCGGTCCGGCTCGAATTGCTGCGAGACCAGCGTATACGCGTGGTTGACGCTGATGGCGCTATCGTCCAACGCCGGGATGCGGCATCGCGCCGGACGAAGCTCGGCGGGCTTGGCGCCGCGAAGCAGCAGAGACAATGGCCCCTCAAGCAGGATCGGCACGAATCCGAAATTGATCCAGTGCTTTGCATCCGCCATATACTCGCGCCGCAATCCTCCTTCATTTTCGCCTTGCCAGTCGAACGGAAATCGATGCCGGAGGGTCGCAGAGTCGTATTCGTAAAGGTGCTTGTACAGGTCTCGCGGTATCTTGTCGAAGCGCATCGCGAGCAGGAGCGGCGCGTCCGCGGGAAGTATTTCCACTTCGATCTGCTGCCGAAGCGTATGGCTCCATTCGTCGTCCTCGATAGCGTGTGCGGAGAGCACCAGGTCGCCGACGGCGCCTTCTGTTAGGCGAGGCATCGGGCCTCCGTAGAAGTAGGTGACGCGGCCCTTGCTGATGCGCACCGGAATGGTCATCCTCTCGGCGGACTTGTCCGGAATATAGCTCATCTGCTGCTCTCCCCGCGCGCACGCGCGGCCCGTGTTTCGCGGCTGTCTGAACTCGGATTCCGCGGATGGACCGGATTGATCGGATGGTAAGGCGCGCGGGGGCGAATCCTGCCCATCCGGCAAACCCGTTCCATCCGAGTTCAGACGCTTCCCCGCCGGCGTATCCAATGCGTGAGCGCGGGGCCGGCCAGTTCCAGCGTCTGGTTGCCGTGGCGGACGTAGACCTTGCCGTCGAGGTGGTAGATGTTCTGCGGATCGGCGGCCAGGTCCACGCGGCAGAGGGTCCTGCCCTCCACGACCGGGAAGCGGACGGCGACGCCTTCGAGCGGGAGCGGCTCGAACCGGTCCTTCAGCAGGGCGCGCAGCTTCAGCTCGAAGCCGTCCGCGGTGCGCTTATCCCTTCCAAGGAGTGACAGGTCGTTCTCGATGCCGACGGCGTGGCCCTCGTCGTGCACGCCGATAAGCAGCGTTCCGCCGGCGCTGTTGAGGAAGGCGCAGATCGTCTTGAGCGCGGAGTGGACGACGTCCTTCTGGATGCGCGGCTTCTGGTCGGGCGGTATCCGCTTTGCGGCCAGGTCCTCGTCCGCCACGTACTCCAGCGTGCGCTTGAACTCGACGCTCTCGTTCTCGCCCTCGCGGATCAGCCGCGCCGTCTCCTCGCTGAACGTGTCGGAGGGCGGCAGCGGCTCCGCGGGCTGGAGCTTGCGGAACTCGGCCAGCGCGTCCGCCTTGACGCTCTCCGCCACGAGCGGGAAGGAGGCGAGGACGTGCGCAAACTCCGCCTCGGTAAGGCCATAGAGCCGGGCCACGAGCGCATCCAGCTCCGCCCGAAGGCGTGCGCGCCCGGCCGGGTCCGTCACGCCATAAACGGGACGTGGCGTTGAACCGCTCGGCGCATCCGTGAGCGCCGGGCCGGATTCCAGAGGATCGGCGACCGACGGATTCGGGGCCGACGGATTCGGGGCCGACGGGTTGAAACCCGCGGCTAACATGCGAAACCCGCCTTCGCGGGTTGAGGCCTCAGTCCGCGCAGGCGGACTTGCCATTCCAGCAACGGATTTCAATCCGGGCAGTGATCCGGGTTGCGATCCGACCTCAACCAGCTGCGGCGCGCTCGCCAGCAGTCCATCGGTCGCCTCGGCCGCGCCCGCCGGCGCCCGGGCCGCGGCCAGCGGCGTCAGCCCCACCTCCCGCGCCAGGTCGTCGAATTTCGGCGTGGTGCAGATCAGCCGCGCCGCCCGCTCCACGATCGGCCGGAACGCCGGGTCCCGCTCCGTCAGGCGGGGCAGCCTGAGCGCATACATGAAGTGCATATCACAGTGTGTGGTTACGCGCTTGCGCAATTCCGCGTCGAGTACAAACGAGTTGAACAGCGCGGAAATGAAAATTGTTACATCATGCGGCAACAGCGTCCTTGCCGCTTGCGCCGTGTCCGCGCAGAATCGGTTGGGCGGAAGTACGGTCGCTATGAGTGTTCGGTTGTCCGTATTTCTGGCGATGCGTCGATGAACCAGTCGGTAGTCCTGGTACGCAAGCGTTTGTCCCGTGTCTTCCAGTTTGCCCAATACTTCGCGACGGCTTTCGGCAGGATCGAGCCAATACTTTGGGCGCGCAAAGTCGTGATTGAATTGGTGAAACATTCCCCCTTGAACCAATGGTACCGATCCATCTGCTGCAATCGTCTCGAACAGATGGCTGTCATTCGTCATGTGGATCTCCTGGCTCAACCTAAGTTGCCAGGAACCCTCAACGGTTTCTCCAAGCGATGGAAAGCGTGCCGCCTTCTCCGCGACACGCACGTCGGACTTGCTCTTGAACTCCATCACGGAAAGAGAATCGGGCGAGAGGCGGCGGATCAGGTCGACGGAGATGTCCAGGGCGCCGCGCTTGGGAAACGTCGCCAGCTCCGCAACGTCGTGCCGCATGAAGGCGGCGGGGAAGGAATCGGTGCGGCCCTCCTTGGCCAGCGTGAGGACGATGAACTTAAAGCGGCTGTCCACGCCCTCGAAGATCATCTTGCGGTTCTCGAAACAGATGAGGCCGGTTATGCGCGCGCTGCCGAAGAGCAACTCGCGAAGCTGCTTCGTACCGAGGTCGGTGTAGAGGCCGCTCGGCACGACGATGCCGCACTGCCCGCCCGGCCGCAGCAGGTTATAGCACTGCTCTACGAACAGCTTGTACAGGTTGATGTCGGTGCCGGCCTTCTTGCCATTGACGATGGAAATCTGGTTCTCGTACTGCTGCGCGGAGCGGTAGTAGGCGCTCACGTGCGGGTATTGGGACAGGCAGGCGAGCCAGGCGGCGCGGATGGCCGGGTCCTGGAGAAGCTCGCCCCGCTTCTCCTCGAACTCCTTGATGGTCATCTTGTTCTTCGTGACCAGCTCGGAGTGCTCCATGAAGAACTCTTTGGAGTTCGGCTTGAAGATCTCCCAGGGCGGATTCGTTATGATCGCGTCGAAGCCGCCTCGCGCGTTGAGGGCCTCGTCGAACTCGTAGCCCCAGTGAAAGGGGTGCAGCGCCCGCACGTCGGCGAGGGCGAGCGCGCGGCGGACGGGCTTGCCCTCCTCGCCCTTCGCGGCGTCCCAGGTCGCCTGCTCAAATTTGACGCCGAGGCTCTTGAACTCCTCCAGCAGAAGCTCGTCCAGCGTCTCCTTCGCCTCGGCCTTCTTCGCGGCGATCTGGTCGCGCATCGCCTGCAGGTCGCGATGCCAGGCCGCCGTGTCGCGGTAGGCTCGCACCAGCCGGTTCTTCTCCTCGAGCACCTCGCGGTAGGAGCGGCTGAACAGGCTGCCCGTCTTGTCGCGCCGGTTGAACTCCACGTCGTCCACGTGGAGCAGGCCGACGAGCGAGTTGCCGGCGAGGATGTTAAAGTCGATGTTGGGCAGCGGCTCCAACTGGTCGGCCGACTGCGCGGAGGAGACGAGGGCGAGGAAGAGGCGGAGCTTGGCGATCTCGCACGCCTCCTCCATGATGTCCACGCCGAACAGGTTGTTGGTGATGATCGTCCGCTTGATGTAGTAGTTGAGGCTCTCGTGGTCGGCGCGCGTCTTGTGCAGCCAGCCGGAGAGGTAGGCGTCGTTCAGGTAGTCGATGCGGCCGGTGACGGCGCTGTAGATGTTGATGAGCGTCTTCATCGCCGCCACGAGGAACGCGCCGGAGCCACAGGCGGGGTCGAGCAGATTGAGGCCGGGCAGGACCTCGAAGAGCAGGCGGCGGCAGAGCGTCGCGTCCAGGTTGAGCAGCAGGTCGGCGAGCGAGTCGAAGCGGCGGGCAGGCGGCAGGCCCGGCACGTCCACACCCGGATTGATCTTATCGAGCACAAGCTGGTGGATGGTGTGCTCGCACAGGTACTCGGTGATCTCCGGTCGCGTGTAGTAGGCCCCAAACGCCTTCTGGTTGATGTACTTCTCGAATATGTAGCCCAGAACGTCCGGGTTGATCTCGTCGTCCCTTCCGCCCGGCGTGTCGTTCAGGTTCCAGGAGTAGTCGCCGAAGAGCTTGAAGAGGTTGGCGAAGGCCCGGTCGGGAATGCGAATGTCCGGGTTGCGCTCCTCGATCGGGTGCTGGAGAAACAGGCCGCCGTTCAAGTAGCGGATATCTCCGAGGAGCCGTCGGTCCTCCTCGGAGCGCTCGGCCTCCGGCTTCGCGAAGCCCTCGAAAAAAAGCGGCTTAAGGAACCCTTCGTAGTAGCCGTACGCCTCGAACTCACCGGACCTCACCCCACCCGCAAGCGGGTACCCGCCCCCCTCTCCTGGACGCTCGTTCCTCGCTAGGAGAGGGGGGCGGGAATCCGCTTGGGGGGCGGGTGAGGTCGCGCCCAGGTGCTCCTGCAGGTAGCGCAGGCGCCCGCCGTCGACGAAGCCCTTGCTCTGCAGGAAGTAGACGAACATCAGCCGGTTGAGCATGACGGAGGCGTACCAGCGGCGCTCGCGCTCGTCGGCGATGCCTCCGATCAGCTCGGTGAACTCCAGGCGCTCCTCTTTGAACTTCTCGAAGAACCGCTTCGTGACGCGCTCGATGTCGAGGGCGCGCTTCAGGCTGTCGGCCACCTCCACGATGCCGACGTCGCCCATCTCGTCGAACCGGCTGATGTCGAAGACGATCCCGCTGAGCTTGCTGATGAACAGGTCGCCCGGCTGCCCCTTGACGTATAGATGCTCGCGCGGAAACTTCCTGCCATCCTCGCGCCTCACCCAGTACCAGAGGCTCTGCGTGCGCGCCGCGTCCACGAAGACGAGCAGGTTCTCGTGGTAGCGCGCGGCGATGGCCTGCTGGACGGCGGCCCGCGCCTTCGCGTCCGGGATCGCGCCGTCGGCGGCCGTCACCTCCAGCACGACCACGCCCGATAACTCCGCGAGGTGCCGGCAGGCGTAGGACGCGCCGCCGTGCGCCACGGCCTCGTCGGCGCTGGCGGCGGGGCGCGACCAGCCCAGCTCCTCAACGAAGAGGCGTGAGAAGTCGAAGGATTGGAGGAGGGTGCGGACCGATTCTACTTTCACCTAGGGCCTACCAGACCCAGCGAACAGATAATCTGCGGCTCCTGCTCCCGGGGCTTGTCCGCGGCGATTGTCAGGCGGTCCTCATCACGGAGAAGCGTGACCAGGTTCGCGAGCGACTCGTCGCCGACGCCTGCGCGGAGATGGCTATTGATCCGATCGGTCGCGGACTGCGTGAGCGGGCTCCGGTAGATCTCCTCGATCGCCCTGTGAAGGTCCGGCCAGTCGAGGAGCGTGCCGGACACCTCGACGGCGTATCGCTTCAGGCGCTCGTAGACTTTGAACCGCGCGCCGGAGGGCCTGCCGAGCTGCCCGCCCACGTTACGCTCCTCCTGGACCAGGTGCTCGACGCCCTTTGCGACGAGATCGTGGTGGCTGGCCGCCCGGGGAGCTGTGGGGGTGTCTGGCGCGCACTCCGCCGCTCGCAGAATGGCGAACTGCGATTCGGTCACGCTGGCGCCATTCGCGTCGACCCAGCCAAGCGCGTCGTTGCCTTCGTCGGTGCGAAGGTAGACGAGAACGCCGTCCGGGCATCCAGGCGTGGGCGCGTGACTCTTCGCGGAGTAGACCACGTTCGGCAGCTCCTCCACAGTCTTCTTGAGGCTGGGGTCGGCCTCGATCGCGTTCTTCCAAATCTGGTAGGCCTTAGAGGCGAGATCCACCTCGCTGTCATCGTCCCCGTCCAGCACTCCCGCCTTCTCGTGATAGAGGTCGAGTATCTTGCTGCCCTTCCGATCGTCCTCGAAGAAGGCTTCGTCCGTGCCGACCACCTCGGCGTTCTGGGCCAGGCGCTGGCGGACCCGCGACCGGAGATTGATGATCCGCTCCACGCCCTGGACCGGCAGGAAGGAGTAGCAGAGGATCTCCTCCGCCTTCTGCCCGATGCGGTCCACGCGCCCCGCCCGCTGGATGAGCCGGATGATGGCCCACGGCAGGTCGTAGTTGACGACCACGAAGGCGTCCTGCAGGTTCTGGCCCTCGGAGAGGACGTCGGTGGCGATCAGCACGCGCAGCTCCCGCTCCGGCCGTATCTGCTCGCGCTTTCCGTTGCTCTCCGGGCTGAAGCGCCAGGCCAGTTCGGTGGGGTCCGCGGATTGGCCGGTCGCCACCGCCAGCCGGTCGATGCCGCGCGCCGCGAGCTCGTCGGCGAGGTAGTGGGCGGTGTCCGCGAACTGAGTGAAGACGATCACCTTGTCGTTGGGCCGGTCCCGCGCCAGGAGCTTTCGGAGCGCCTGCAGCTTTGCGTCCTCGTTCGCATCCCAGTTGCTGCATCGGTCGAGCACCGTGCGCAGCGCAGCCGAGTCGGCGCGCAGGTCGTCGGCGAGCTGCTCCTTGAAAAGGCGGCACGGCACCCACCGAAAGCGCCTGCGGAACTGGCCGGCGTAGCGCGCGTACACCGCGGCCGCGCGGGCGCGGAACTCCGCGTCCGTTCGAATCTGAAGCGTTTTCATCTCGGCAACCGCCTCGGCAGCGTCCGGGGCGGCATCGGCCTCGCTGAATATTCCTTCGCCCGTGTCGTCGTCGTCCTCGTCGCGATTGTCGGTGTCGAGCAGGCCCGAGTCTTGAGTACCGATCGGAAGCGGGAGGCCGTTTTCGATCGCGTGTAGGAAGAGATAGTTTCGCAGAACGTGGCGCTCCACGGAGAGCAGGAAGGCGTATCCGCTGGATTCCAGGCGCTTAAACAGATTGGTGCGACAAAAGCCCATCAGCCGCTTTCCGGCCCGCGAAAGGTCCTTCAGCGCATTGGCTTCGGCGGAAGTCGGCGGGTGATTCGGGCGTGTATCCTCGTAGTTCCCCAGGCCGTAGCGCGGCAGTGTCAGCCCGTTGATCGTTGCGACCACGTCCTGTGTGTAGAGAGCCTCGTACTGCGGGTCGATGTCGAACTTGGCCGTCCGGGGCGCCCGCGTGGGGAAGTAGGAGCGCTCGCCGGTCGCGAAGGGCAGGTACTTGCGCTGCGTCGCCGGGTCGGTTTTGGCGTAGTTCTCCATGATGAAGGAGCGCGTGCGGCGCACCATGAAGAGTCGCATCAGCTCCCGCCAGTCGTCCGGGTAGTCGCTCTTCTCAAAGGCCGCGAGCGTGCGGACGCCGGCCTGGTGGCGACGAGTGAACTCCACCTCGCCGATCTGCCTGAGCAGGTTTTCCGGCCGGATACCCAGGTCACGCTCCTCGGCGACGAAGAGGCGGAGCTGGTTCGAGAGATCGAGGTACGTTTTGTTGTACGGCGTGGCGGTAAGCAGGACGCACTTGCTCTCGTTTCGCGCAATGTACTCCGCGATCGCCTTGTAGGTCTTGCCTTCGCGGTTGCGGAGGTTGTGGCTCTCGTCGATCACGACCAGGCGGTGGCGGGGCATCTTGTCGGCGCTGTCCGCCGGCAGCCGCCGGGTCGCCTGCGTCACAGAGAGCACGGTCGCGCGCAGCCCATAGCGAATCCGATAGTCCTCCCACATCTTCACGAGGTTTTTCGGGCAAAGGATCAGCGTCTCCCAGCCCTGTTCGTCGAACATGCGGGCCAGCGCGGCGGCCATCAGCGTCTTGCCGAGGCCGACCACGTCGCCGATCAGGACGCCGCCTCGCTTATTGACGTGTCGCGCCGCGATCTTGACGGCAGCAGACTGGTAGTCGAACAGCTCGTTGCCGAAGACCGCGGGGATGCTAAATTGCGTTAATCCGGCACGCGCCTCCTGTGACAGGTGGAAGGCCATCTTCACGTAGATGTGGTAGGGCGGAATCAACTGTTCTCGGGCCCACGACTGCTCGATCACCTCTGTGAGCGCTGCCGAGATGTCCAGACACCATTTATCGTTCCAGCGCTCCTCGAACCATGTAGCGAGCTTCTTTGTTGCGTCATGGTCGAGCACATCGACGTTCAGCTCGCCCTGGCTTTGAAGTCCCGCGAGCGTTAAGTTGCTGCTGCCGAGATAGCCGACAATCGGATTGATCGGGTCCGGGCGATACATGAGGTAGAGCTTGGCGTGCAGGTTGTGGCGCAAAAACAGCTTGACAACCAGTTTGCCGGACCGGATTTGCGCTGCCAGCCGGCGGAGCCCAGCCTCGTCCTCGTTTGTGGGGGCGCCAATGGTGAGCTGTTTCCGGAATTCGGCCGCTAGCTCGCGTTTGAGGCGAGAAGCGGTCTGGCTGTCCATTCCATCGGCCACATCGACGAGCGACATCAACGCGCGAAGGTCATCGGCGGGCGCACGCTGCATTCCGACCAACAGGCGGCAGCAGTTGCCGTCTCCGCCCGCCCATTGCTGCATGTGGCAATCCACGCGTCTCCAGCCGCGCAGGTTGAAGTAGCCGACGCAGAAATCCGCGCGGTCGGAGACGGCAAGTGTCTCCTCGATCGCCGGCTGCAGGCAGAGGTCGATATTGTCGAAAACTCGCGGCATACGTCCACCTCATTTGTGGTTTGGTCGGCCCTACCCGCCCGGAGGAGCACTGGTACGGCGGGCAATTGCGCGTCTCGTGGACATACTGGCGATTAGGCGGCGTTAAGCGGAAATCCTGCGACGATAATTGGTCCACTCATGCAGCTGCCCGCTGCTCGCGCTCGCGCGCCTCGGCCTGGCGCTTCCGCACCGCCGTCTTCCACGCGAGGTCGTCCGGGCCGTAAAAGCCGTCATGGAGCGTGGCGCGCTTTGTGTACGGCACGTAGTTGCCGAGATGCCACTGGCAGGCGCGGTAGAAAGCCACGTCGCCGGCGAAGAGCGCGACCGGCACGGCGCCCGGCATGCGGCGGGCGTATGCCAGGCAGGCATGCTCCCGCTCGGCCGCCGTCATGTCCGCGGTGAGGGCCGGGCCGGGCGGCGGGACAACCGGGAACTCCGCGCGCTCCTCCGGCGAATCGGGGCGGTCGTGGCTGCGCGGAACCACCCAGAGCGAGTGGTCGTCGTACAGCGCGCCGTTCAACTGGTTGTACATCCCCATGTTCGGCAGCGACTGGAAGAAGGCGTCGAGGTCCACATGCGCCGCGTTGTAGCCCCAATCGCGGTGCCAGGGGGTGCACCAGGCGTCTTCGGCCGGCTCCAGCAGCACGCCCATGATGTTCGATTGACGATGCTCCGGACCCAGGACTCCCTCAACCGTTGCGCGCAGGCCGGGCAGCGCCAGGAAGTCGCGGAACGGCTGGGCATCGATCTCGTCGTAGGCGTAGACCGGCTGCAGCCGCTGGGCGCGCGGTCCGCTCTTGCTCCGTGCGATCTCGCGGGCCTTGTCCGTCTCGACGCGCAGGTCCTCGAGGAGCGTCGGCGGTATCAGACCGTGAAGGATCGTGAATCCATCGCGCAGGTACTCTTCTCGGTGTTGGTCCGAATAGTGAAAGCTCATTCGTTCCTCCCAATCCGCGCAGGACGCCGGGCAGGCTCTAGACGACGCGGTATTTCGCGACCTGCTCCTCGTCCAGCTCTATGCCCAGGCCGGGAGCCTCCGGCACGGTGAGCCAGCCATCGACGGCGCGCAACGGCTCGCGCAGCAGGCCGGTCCCGTGCAGTCCCGTGGCGAGCGGCGACTCCTCGACGGTGTACTCCACCAGCCAGCCGTTCGGTATCGACGCGGCCCAGTGCAGACTTGCCGCCAGCAGGACGCCCGTGCTGTAGGCGTGCGGCACGCAGGGCTTGTTGCGCTGCCGGGCCATCTGCGCGATCCGGCGCGCCTCGGTAAATCCCCCGGCGCGGCTCACGTCCACCTGCACCACGTCGACCCGGCCGCGATCCATCAGATCCGCGAAGTCCCAACAGGTCGACGACTGCTCTCCCGCCGCGATCCGCGTCGTCACGGCATCCGTAAGGCGGCCGTAGCCGTCGAGATCGTCGGGCGGCAGCGGCTCCTCGATCCAGAGCAGGCGGTACTCTTCCAGCCGGCGGGCGCGGGCCTCGGCGGTCGCGGCGTCCCAGCAGTGTCCGATGTCCAGGATCAGCTCCGGCCTGTCGCCCAGCGCACTGCGAATTGCCGCCGTAAGCTCCGCGTCCAGCCGCTCGCTCTGGCCCAGGCCGCCCCAGCCGAACTTCAGGTGGGTGAATCCGGCATCCCTGAGCTGCGCGGCGCGCCCGGCCGCCCTTGCCGGCTCGAAGGGCATCAGGTCGCTGGAGTAGGCCGGCATGCGACGATGATACGCCCCGCCGAGCAGCTTGCAGACCGGCATGCCCGTCGCCTTGCCGAGGAGATCCCACAGCGCGATGTCGGCGCCGCTCAGCGCATGGATGACGGCGCCGCGGCGGCCGTAGTAGAGCGTGGAGCGGTACATCTTCTCCCAGAGGCGCTCGACGTCGAGGGGGTCCTCGCCGAGAAGGACGTGCCGGAGGCCGCAGGCGAGCGTATGGGAGTAGGGCGCATCGAAGATCGCCTGGATCACGTGCGGCGACGAGTCGACCTCGCCGATGCCGACCAGCCCGGCGTCCGTGCCGATTTTTACGAGCAGCGCATCCTGGGTCCCGTTGCACTCGCGCTCGATCTCCGGAAGGCGCAGGTGAATGGTTTCGACTTCGGTTATCTTCATGGGTGGTATCCCGTTCCGTTTCGACTGCGGATCACAGCGCATCGTCCTCGAGGGCGGTCATGTACGCGGGACCCGCGCCAAGCAGTTGTCTTCGAACGGGGCTCTTCGTGCGCGCCAGCAGCGCCTCGGACGGCTCGTAGCCCGGCCATATCTTCATCCAGTGGTGGCCATAGTTGTAGATGAGCGCCCGGCGCGGCTTCTCGCTCCGGTTGGGAGTGGCCGCATGGTAGCACCGGCCGTTAAACAGGTAGGCGGTTCCCGCCGGAAAGGCCATCTTGACGTGGCCCGGCATCTGTTCCGGCTCGTCTACGCGCGGCAGTGCGAAGTCCGGCGGAAACCGGTGCGAGCCGGGAAGGAACAGGGTGCATCCGCCGTCCTCCGCCACGTCGTCCAGCAGAAAGAAGACCTTGACCATCATGACCGATCGCGGGTGGTAGACGCCGGGCATGCCGACATCGTGATGCCAGCGCGCGTGCGTTTCGGAGTGCAGCGGTGAGATGAAGTAGTCGTTGTCGATCATCGAGACATCCCGGCCGAGGATCTCTCGAACGACCGGAAACGTCGCCGGGCACTCCAACAGGTTGAACAGCCGCTCGTCGTATTCGATCGGCGCCTGGACCTGCTGCAGGTTCGCGCACCGGACCCCGGGCCGCGACGGATCTTGTCGCCAGATGGCCTCGGCCCGGTCCGCGGCGGCGCGCACTTCGGCCAGCTCCGGGCCCGGCAGGGCATTGGGCAGTACGAGGTAACCGTTCGCCTCAAAGAATAGCCGCTGGGCGTCCGTCATTCCTGCCATATGCAGCAATCACCCCTCAATGCCGGCGCCGCGGATCATCCCGCGACGCCCATGGCCGGCAGGATATCCGGGGCGCTACTGCGAATCGTAACCGCGCCTGGAGCCGACGTCAGATTCGCCGCGCGCCGCGGAGGATTCCTTTCGGGACTGCTGCCGATTCCAAAAGAGATGAGGTGCCTGCCTTGATGCCCCCATTCTGGCAATTCCGGTCCGCCGCGGCCATCGCGGCGATTGTGCTTGCTTGCTGGTCGCTCCTGTCCGCGTGCGTGGCCGCTGGCGCTCAAGCCGCCAGGGGCGATGCCGGCTCCGGACCGGCGCTCGTCGTGGCTGCGCAAAAGGGCGATGCGGCCGCCGTCGAGGCGCTCCTGACGGCTAAAACAGCGGTGAACGAAAGGGAGCCGCGCCTCGGCCGCACGGCGCTGTCCGCGGCCACGGTGGCCGGCCACGGTGACGTGGTCAAGACACTCCTGGACCACCACGCCGACGTCGACTGCAGGGACAAGGACGGAACGACCCCGCTCATGAATGCTGCCAATGTCGGATACGCGGGAATCGTGGCGCTGCTCCTCGATCACGGCGCGCGGCCGAATCTGCAGGACCGGAGCGGCTCTACGGCTCTGATTCACGCGGCGAGCAAGAATCACC
>Ga0070735_10002125_pt1 | contig 18217 bp, 6 predicted proteins | sample Coa_R1_FD_66443 | JGI IMG/M metagenome (GOLD analysis project Ga0070735, IMG submission 66443) | Surface soil microbial communities from Centralia Pennsylvania, which are recovering from an underground coalmine fire - Coalmine... | ecosystem: Environmental > Terrestrial > Soil > Unclassified ... | reverse complement strand
GCATGCTCGAAGCCACGAACGGCAGCACAATGGTTCTCAACGCTGGCACTTTTACCAACGTTAGTGGCGGGACGAATGGCACGATCCAGGCCGTAGGAGCAAATTCTGTGGTCGCCTTGGAGAATGGAGTGACAATCGCCGGCGGTACGCTTACCGATTCGGGGGGAGGCATCATCGAGACCCCTGGCGGACATACCGCTACCTTGGACGGTACGACTCAGACGTTGACCAATTCGGGGACATACAGCGTCAATGACAACAGCACAACCACACTGTTGGGAACGATCAGCAATACCGGTTCCATTCAGCTCAATTCGAGCAACAGCGCCACCATTCTCAAGATTGGCAATTCGACAAACAACGTAAACCTTACCGGCGGCGGTACGGTGAACCTGTCGAACAATGCGAATAACTTCATATTTGGCGCCGCGGGCACAAATAGCCTGACCAACGTCAACAACACAATCCAAGGAGCGGGAAACATCGGTGATGGTCAAATGACCCTGATTAACCAGAGTGTGATCGATGCCAATGCCGGGTCTGGCCAGAATGCATTGACCATTCAGACCAGCGGAGGAACCACCAACACCGGGACGATCGAGGCCACCAACGGCAGCACTCTCGTTCTGACTGGGTTCAGCGGGGGCAATTTCACGAATACTGGCGGCACGATCGAGGCGCTGAATTCCACGACTGGCACCGCCGTCGTCGCCCTGGAGAGCGGGGTGACGATTACCGGGGGAACACTGACCACAACCGGGAACGGCATTATTGAGACTCCAGGAGGGAACACCGCCACGTTGAACGGACTGACCAATTCCGGAACGTACAGCGGGAATGACAACAGCACGACCATCCTCCAGGGAACGATCACCAACACGGGCTCACTGCAGCTGAATTCGAGCAACAGCGCGACTGTACTGAAGACCAACGGCAACGTGACCCTGACCGGTTCGGGTACCGTGACCATGAGCAACAACGCCAACAATTTCATTCTGGGCACGGCTGGCAGCAATGTGCTGACGAACCAGCAAACGATTCAGGGGGCGGGAAACATCGGCGACGGCCAGATGACGCTGGCCAACTCGGGGACGATCGATGCCAATGCCGGGGCAGGCCAGAATGTCTTGACCATTCAGACCAGCGGCGGGACAACCAACACCGGCACGCTCGAGGCGACCAACGGGAGCACGCTGATTCTGACGGGAGCCAGCGGGGGGAACTTTACCAACACGGGGGGCACGATCGAAGCCACTGGCACCAGTTCGCTAGTGGCCCTGGAGAGCGGAGTTACCGTGACGGGCGGCACGCTGACCACGAGCTCAGGTGGCCTTCTGGAGACCCCCGGTGGACACAGTGTCACGTTGAACGGCCTGACCAATTCGGGCACTTACAGCGGGAACGACAACAGCCAGACCATCCTGCAGGGCACGATCAACAACACAGGCTCACTGCAGCTGAATTCAACTAACAGCGCAACCGAACTGAGAATCAGCGGCAAGGTGACCCTGAGTGGCTCAGGGTCCGTGACGATGAGCAACAATGCCAACAATTTCATCCTCGGTAACACCGGCACAAGCGACACTCTGACCAATAAACAGACCATTCAAGGGGCGGGAAACATCGGCGACGGGCAGATGACGCTGGTCAATTCGGGGACGATCAATGCCAATGCAGGCGTGGGACAAAATGTGCTGACCATTCAGACAAGTGGCGGAACAACAAACACCGGGACGCTCGAAGCCACCAATGGCACTTTGATTCTCTCCGGATTCAATGGGGGGACCTTCACCAACACAGGCGGCACCATCAAAGCGACGGGGACGGGTTCGATAGTCGCCTTGGAGAGCGGCGCGACGATTACGGGCGGGACGCTGACCACAAGCTCGGGCGGGCTTCTGGAAACCCCCGGGGGGAACACGGCCACCTTAAGCGGAGTAACGAATTCTGGGACCTATAGCTTGAATGATAACGCCACCACGATCTTGTCGGGAACTGTTACCAACAGTGGCTCATTGCAGCTCAACTCAAGCAACAGCCCCACGGAACTGAGGATCAGCGGCAACGTGACCCTATCAGGCTCGGGCACCGTGACCATGAGCAACAACGCCAACAATTTCATTTTCGGTAACTCCACCGGCAGTGAGATCCTGACCAGCGCAAATACCATTCAGGGGGCCGGCAATATCGGCGACGGTTTCATGGGATTTGTGAACACGGGGAAAGTGATTGCGAACCAGAGCAATGTTCTGTACATCGACACCGACAGCAGCGCCTTTAACAACAAGGGGACGGTACAGGCGAATACCGGAAGCACGCTTGAGATCTTGGGGCCGTCCGGCTCATTCACTAACTTCAACAGTTCGAGCGACACTTTGACGGGCGGCACCTACATCGCAGATGGGACGATTCAATTTGGAACCTCCAACTCCACCGCGAACGACATCACCACCAACGCAGCTAAGATCACATTGAGCGGCACTTCCTCGCAGATCCTCGACCAGTTTGGAAATAACGCGCTGGCGAATCTGGCCACGAATGCGGCGGGCGGCAGCTTTACCATCAACAGCGGCCGGAATTTCACGACCGCGGGGAACTTTACCAACAACGGCACACTAAACGTGGGTAGCAGCAACAGCAACTTCGTCGTGAACGGGAATCTGAACAATTTCTCAGGCACCACCCTGCACAGCGGCACCTACAATCTGACCGGCACGCTGCAATTTAACGGCGCCAATATCGTGACCAACGCGGCCAACATTACCTTGACCGGTTCCTCGGCGAAGATCATCAATCAAACTGGCGGCAATGCCCTGGCAAACTTTGCCACCAACGCAAGCACGGGCACGTTCACGATCGCAGGCACGCGGACTTTTACCACCAAGGGAACCTTCACGAACAACGGCACGCTCACAACCAGCGCCAGCGGCAGTAAGTTTGATGTGAACGGCAACCTGACCAACTTCTCGGGCACCACGCTTACTGGTGGGACGTACAACATGACTGGCACCTTGCAATTCAACGGCGCCAACATTGTGACCAATGCAGCCAACATCACGCTGACCGGAACCTCATCGCAGATCATCGACCAGAGCAGCAACAACGGCCTGGCCAACTTTGCCACAAATGCCAGTGGCGCCAACTTTACTATTAATAATGGCCGTAATTTCACGACCGCGAGCGACTTTACCAACAACGGAACGCTTTCCGTGGGCAGCACGAACAGCACGTTCGCGGTAAATGGCAATTTGACGAATTTTTCAGGTACGACCTTGACGGGCGGCGCGTACAATCTCACGGGCACATTGCAATTCAACGGCGCCAATATCGTGACCAATGCAGCTAACCTCACGCTCACTGGAGCTTCATCGCAGATCATCGACCAAAGCGGAAACAACGGGTTAGCGAATTTTGCGACGAATGCCTCCACCGGCAGCTTCACGATCAACGGCAATCGCACCTTCACTACCGCAGGTAGCTTCACCAATGCCGGTCTGTTCACGGTCGCCAGTGGAAGCACCTTTACGGTGGGCGGATCCGGCAGCCTCACACAGTCCAGTGGCACGACGACGGATGACGGAACATTGTCGGTAGGAAGTTTGTTCAATGTCCAAGCCGGGTCTCTGTTCGGGAAGGGAACGGTTTCCGGCAGCGTGCAATCGAGCGGCGTCATCACGCCGGGGGATTCTCCCACCGCGACCGGCATTCTCACCGACTCGGGTACCTATACACAAACGTCGACCGGAAGTCTCGATATTTCGATTGGAGGTGCGACCGCCGGTACGAAGTACGATGAACTGAATCCCACCAGTGCAAACCTGAATGGGATCCTGAACATCAGTTTGATCAACGGTTTCGTGCCCACTATCGGATCAACTTTCAAGATCATGAATTTCAATTCGGAGAGTGGAACGTTTACCACGGTGAACGGGCTCGCGATCAATTCGAGCGAGCATTTCACAATTACGTATCAGGGCAAAGATGTGCTTTTGACCGTTGTTTCCGGCCCGATGTCCCCGTTGCAGCCGAACCGATCTCATTCGTGGAACAAAGGCTTTGCGTGGCCCGGAGTGTCCAGCGACCCATGGCGAAACCGTCAGCGTGGCCTTTTGTCTTTTACCAGCTGGCGAACTGAGCATGGCGCTGTTCTTGAGCCGACAAGAACAAGCAACTCGTTCCTGCTTGCCAGCAAGCCAGGCTATGGGAGTGTCCAATCTCCACTTTCACCCTCCATGTTGCATTGGAATTCTGGAGCCAGTTTCCAGAACGGTGCACAATTCAAGGTCACTGGATTGCGGCCAGCCACAATTAGTGGCACGGCCTCAATCAATGTCCAGAAAGTGTCGAACCTTGTGCCAATGGCTCCGCGTGCAGGATTCGTGCTCGCCCAGTCGGGATTCTTAAACAAATCAATCCTCCCAGCAATTGCGGTTCTGCCGCAAACATCGATTGCTGCCGCCCCTCTCGCTCAATCAGCTTCGCAGACAGCACCACGTTTCAATCACGTCAACCCACAATCGTTTAAGGTCTTCTCTCCATCGATTACGGCGAATTCATTTGCTATTCGCCCGGTTGTCGGTCTCGCGCGCTCTGTTGCCGCTCCTTCCGTCTTTTCAACTGCCCTTCTTCCAACGCCAAAGCCAATAAGCTCGCGCACTGGCTTCGTAGTCACAAGCACGCAGGGTGGGTATGTTCCCTGCCCATGCCGGACAATGCCGCTGATCAGCCCCAGTGTAGGATCTGCGCCAACGTCCGGTGCATTGCGGTATCTGACGCCTGCTAGTTACGCGAACGGAGTGGGCTCAAATGCGTTTTTCCTCGGATCGAATGGAAACCTGAGACCGAAGTCGCAGCCTGCCTTCTACGTGGGACCAGGTTATCGGGGCACATCAATCAGGCGCAGCTTTTCGGTGAGCTTGTTCAACCTCACGTCGAAGCCGCGGTTCGGATTCGACGTGCGATAGCGGGTCTGGTGGCGCCAAGAATTTGGCAAACCGCCAGAGAGAAACAGGTTTCGGTTCGCCAGGAAGTATCAGGCCACCACGCTGCGGTCGTAGTGAGAAGATAGCTGCGCGGTGATGGGCTGCTCAACACGCCGCCATCTGTTCAACCGTTCACGAAGCTGGCGCTCGGCATCAGCCAGCTGAGTTGGGGGCATGGCCTTCTTTACCTTGTCCTTAGAGCGGGTGAGCTGATCAATAGCCATTGAGAACCAGACGTAGGCGCGCGCCGGATTGTGATCGCTTATTCCTCCCGCCAGAGAGGTCCGAGCCAACATCAGTTGTGCCGCCAGAACGCCGTGCTCCGCGGCTTTCTCGCATACCTCCAAGCTCGCCTGATCGCAATCGCCACAAGGATCTGCAAGCAGTTCCGGTAGTGGCGCCTCCGTAGGATCAGCGCTGGTCTGGCTCAAGGTAACGAACAACAGTTCGATTCGGTTGGAAACTCCAAGCTTGTCGAAGATTCGAAACAGATGGTTCTTGATGGTGTGCTGACTCAGGCCCAGGCGGTCCGCGATTTCGCGATTGGTGAGGCCCTCGGTGACGCAGCGAACAACCTCCACCTCCCGTTTGGACAGCAGATTCATCCCGCGTGCATCCACGGTCCTCAGCTTGGGAGCAGAGGCCAAAGAGTCCAGCACTAAAGCCATTTGTTCATTGCTCATCCAGACTTGGCCTCCATGTACCTGGCGAATGCATTGGCAGAGCGTATTGGGAGATTCTCGATGGTCGAAAACCCCGCGAGCCCCTGCCCGGAACGATTCCAGAACCGATTCAAATTTGGACGAGTCCAGGAGTATGACGGCGCGCGTATTGTGATCTGCTTCCCGCAGTTCCTGCAGAATCCTGAATCCCCGCTCGGCGTCTTCGTCCATAAATGCGCTCAGAACGAAGACATCAATTTTGTGAGCGATCGACGCCGCCATGACGCTTGCCGCGTTCAGGTCCGAACTAAAAACCTTCAGATCAGGCTCCCGGCTGAGAGCTCCTACGAGCAGCTGCGTGTGGAAGGGAGAGTTGTCGGCAACGAGTACCTGGATTGTACTAGCGTGCCTGTTCCGATCGTGCTCCACTGGTGCCTCCATTAAATTCGTAATAATTCAGTTATGGTTGTTTGATTCTAAGTTCTAATGAGACCAGCAGACGGCTCCTGGAATCGAGGCCCGCTGGAGAAAGCCGTGACTGAAGTCACTGTTCTTTCCAGTTATTCATCTACTCCCTGAGAGTAGTGCTGGAGTCGCATTCGGTAAATGGCTCATCGGTGCCAACGACTAGCTCGATTGGGCCGGGTGGCCTAGAGCAATTGAGATAGTCAACTCCTCAGGGCCAATTCTCCGGGCAGTGAACGGGCCCCAGTTCCCCACAGTCCTTCTCAGATCCCACGCTATCCCACACTATGGTTCCTACGGTGAGCATACCCCTCCGCACGAAGCTCCGTATTCGACAGTGATCGAGAACATATCACGAGGTCTGACTGCGCGTCGGTAGAATATGCTACCGAGCGTTTGCGGAGGGGAGTCGGCGAGGCCGTTCAGGGAGGCGGGATCATGATTGAACTGCCGACTTGCGGCGTAGCATTCGCACACCAAATTCTCCAGCTTCCGGCGATGCAGAATCCGCGGAGTGCCGCGGTTGTGCTGGATAATTCCTTGTTGCTACAAGTTTCTCGCGGCCGCGGTGACGGAAAGCTCCACCTGAAGGGCATGCTGCCGCATGAGTTGGTCGCTTGAACGATTCGAGCGATTCTGGTAAATCAGTTACCCATTGTGAGTGCGCCTCACATTCCTTCCGCACCAGGCGATCTGGAACTCATCGCACAACTGAGGAGCAAGCTAACTGAACCAGGCAAAAGCCGAATCCGCGAAGCTTGACTGACGCAAGGAATAGCTGGCGTTCGCATGGAGGACGCTGACCAAGAGGCGGGCCTATCCGGGCCTCCGCGATTGAGCCCCGCATACCATCATTGAACTCCCACCCGCGCAGATCCGTGGCCGTAAGCTATGTCTGCCGGCTCAGCCAGCCCTGCTCACAAGACAGCTCAAGTGTCCTGGTTGTACTCTGTTATTTGTTTAATCCTGCAGCTCGCTGTTTCTGGGGTTGAGAACTCGGAGCCGTATCAATCTTCCATATCACGGAAGGAGGATGTGAAAAAACAGATTGGCGAATCGGCCGCACAGGGCAAATTATTGAAAATAAATATCACGCCGAATGGGCCAGCAGTTGCATTAGTCGGGCCCAAGCCAGTTTTCGGGGCCTCGCTTGACGTCTGTTCCGGGGTTAGAGAAGTGAAAATCTCAAGCCGGGTACGAGCTCTCGTACCGAGGAGCTGCCATGCGTCCAGTCCAAGCATTTGCATTCACAGTTGGACTTTTGCTGTTTGCCGGTGCCTTATGGAGTCAGACGGGTACTACCTCCTTGCGCGGCACGATCACGGATAAGACCGGCGCCACGGTGGCCAACGCCACCGTCACTCTCCGCAATCCGGGGCGTGGTTTGGAGCGCTCGACTGCGAGCGGGCCAACAGGAGGCTATGAGTTCCTTCAACTCCAGCCCGGGACCTACGAACTGACGGTCGAGATGAGGGGGTTCCGCAGGTACGAATTGAAGGACTTGCAGCTGCTCGTGGATCTTCCGGGCACAGCGAACGTCATCATGGACGTGGGTACCGCGACCGAGACTGTCGAGGTGACAGCGGAGGGCGCGGTTATCAATACCACTGATGCTTCGATTGGCAACGCCTTCAACCAAGTGCAGGTCAAGTCGCTCCCCATTGAGGAGAGAAATATTCCTGACTTGTTGAGCTTGCAGGCTGGTGTTGCGTATACCGGACACCGGGAAGACATTAATCCCAACGCCGACACGCGCAGCGGCGCGGTCAATGGCGCACGGAGCGACCAGAGCAACATCACGCTCGACGGCACGGATGTCAATGACCAGGTGAGCGGCCTCGCTTTCACTTCAGTCTTGCCGGTCACCTTGGATTCGGTGCAAGAGTTTCGCGTCACGACTACAAATTATGGCGCCGATGAAGGGCGCTCATCCGGAGCCCAGATTGCGCTGGTGACCAAGAGCGGCACGAACACGTTTCATGCCTCGGCTTACGAGTACCTGCGCAACACCTATACCAGCTCCAATGACTACTTCATTAAGCAGTCACAGCTGGCTGCGAATCAGCCCAATGTGCCACCCAAACTTAATTACAACATCTTTGGTGCGTCCTTCGGTGGGCCCATCCTCAAGAACCGCCTCTTCTTTTTCCTCAACTATGAGGGCGAGCGTCGGGTCGAAGAGGTAAGTGCGGTACGAATCGTGCCCAGCGATGCTCTTCGCGCCGGTTTTCTGACATATCTGTGCGCGGATCCCTCAAAATGCCCGGGCGGCTCGCAGCCGGCGGGCGATCCAACCGCTCTTCAACCGGGTTATTACGCCCTCACACCCGATCAAATCAAGTCCATGGATCCCCTTCACATCGGGCTCAACTCCGTGGTGATGAATTACTTCAACGGCTTCCCCCACGCCAATGATTTCTCCCAGGGAGACGGCTTCAATTTTGTCGGCTACCGCTTCCGCGATCCGGCACCCCGTCACCACAACTACTACATCGGAAGGATGGATTACAAACTTAACAGCAGCGGCAGCCATAGCGTCTTCTGGCGTGGCGCTCTCAAGAATGAGGTGGCGACGGTCAACCCGCCTTATCTGCCGGGCACCACCCCAGTCGAAGTGGCAACTGACAATAGCAGCGGATTTACGGTCGGGTATACGGCGATCCTCCGCCCGACACTGGTCAACAATTTCCGCTGGGGCCTGACGCGACAAAGTCTCGGATTCTCCGGGAATACCGCCACGCCCGTGGTTTTGTTTCGCGGATTGAACGATAACAGCCTGCCCAACAATTCCACCCTTGCTTACGCCTACGGCCACGGTTTTAATACGCCGGTGCACAACCTTGTGGATGACGTGGTGTGGACCAAAGGTCGGCATACCATTCAATTCGGCGGCAATGTGCGGTTTATCCGCAATCCGCGAACCAGCTTTCAAGACTCATTCCCATCTGCGGTTACCAACTCGTCCGGCCTGAACACGGCGGGCATCGCCAACACGGGGAGCCCCCTCGATCCGGGGAACAATGGACTTCCGGCGGTCGACGGTGGATTCAACCTCAACTACAACTACCCGATCATGGCTGCGATGGGGATCCTCAGTCAGTTAAACGCAACGTATAACTTCGACAAGTTCGGCAATGCGTTGCCACTGGGCGCACCTCTCAAGCGGCGCTACGCAGCCAACGAGTATGAGATGTATATCCAGGACTCGTTCCGCGCGAAGCCCAACCTGACCTTGAATTACGGCTTACGGTATTCCATCTTTTCCCCGCCTTGGGAGACCTCCGGAACCCAGGTCGCACCGAATCCAAGCCTGCACGATTGGTTTAATGGGCGCCTGCATTCAATGTTAGCGGGGCAGGGTTCGAATTCAGATCCCACCATTACGTACACCTTGGCGGGGCCGGTGAATGGCAAGCCAAGCTATTACGAATATGACTACCACAACTTTGGCCCGCGCCTATCATTTGCCTACTCGCCACATCCCAATGGCGGTTGGCTGAAGTCTATGTTGGGCGGCGACAAGACTGTGATCCGCGGCGGCGCCGGCATTGTCTTCGATCACATTGGCCAGGGGCTTCTGACTACGTTTGACCAGAATGGTGCGTTCGGTTTGTCCACAACCCTCACCAACTCGATCACCCCTTGCATTTGTGCCAACAATCCCGACAACGCGCCTCGCCTGACCAGTTTGACTGATGTTGGTCAAAGCAGCCCGTTGTTTCCGGGAAAGCCACAGGGTGGTTTTCCTTTTGTCTTCCCGGATGCAGGGACTGGGTTGGCAATTTACTTCGGCCTGGATAACAAGATCAAAACCCCTTATTCCTACACTTTGAACTTGACCGTCGGCCGTCAGTTGGCTCGAGACACGACGATGGAAGTGTCATACGTTGGCCGACTGTCCCGGCGATTGCTTTCGCAAGAGGATATGGCGATGCCACTTGACATCGTCGACAAGAAGGCAAACATGGACTATTTCACCGCCGCCAAAGCCATAAGCAAGATGGGTTTTGCGGGCACAACGGCGACTTCCGCCAACCTCGGCCCTGCCGCGCAGTTCTGGCAGGACTTGCTGCCTAAGTTGGCGCCAGGAGAGCAATATCTGGACTGTGCAGGAGACGCAACCAGTGATCCTGTGACCGAGATGTACAACGTCTTCGCTTGCGCTCCTTTCGGAGACGAAACCACGGGTCAGGGAATGATCGATTTCTACGGCACTGACTTCTCCGGCAATCCCGGGTTTGCCACCACGCTGGGCAACTATTATCCAACTACCCTGGGACCGAATACCTTCTTCAACCACCAGTTCCATTCCTTGTTTGCGTGGCGATCCATCGGCAATGCTGACTACAATGCCTTGCAGGTCACGCTGCGCAAGTCGCTCTCGCGTGGAGTGCAGTTCGACTTCAACTATACCTACTCGAAATCAATGGACATTTCGTCCGACGCCGAGCGCATCGGTTTCAATGGCGGCCTCTCCAGCGGCTTGGGCGGGGTCATCAACACTTGGAACCCCGGTCTGCAGCGGGGCATTTCTGACTTCGACACGACTCACCAGGTGAATGCGAATTGGATTGTGCAATTACCTTTCGGGAAGGGCAAGCGCTTTGGCGCCAACGACGGAAAACTTTTGGATGCCTTGATTGGCGGCTGGGAGTTAGCTGGGTTAACCCGCTGGACCAGTGGGTTCCCGGTTAATATCAGCAACGGCGCAACCTGGCCCACCGATTGGCAGTTGCCCGGTAACGCGACGGTGGTCGGCCCGACCAACGCCCGAACTACTCAGGGCGTAGTGAAAGCGGGTCAGCCGGTCGTCAGCCTCTTCCGATCCGACCTGCCCGATACGTTCCTCTGCTCCGGTTGCCCGCAATACGGAAAAGGCCCGTTCCGCCATGATTTCCCCGGCGAAGTGGGAGGCCGCAACCAGGTCCGAGGCGATGGCTACTCCGGCTTCGATATGGCCTTGGGCAAGCAGTGGAAGATGCCTTACAAGGAAAGCCACAGTTTGGATTTCCGCTGGGAGGTGTTCAACGTCTTCAACGTCAACCGCTTCGACGTGGCCTCGATTACCAACGGAATCGATCAGGGCGAGGCGTTCGGCAACTACAGCGGGCTGCTCACCAGCCCCCGCGTCATGCAGTTTTCTTTGCGGTACGAGTTCTAAAGGGTAATTGGGGCGCGCTCGCGAGGGCGGTGCAACTTCCGGGGGGCGGGTTCTCCGCCCCTTTCTTTTTGCCTGAGATCCTCGGCAGACTCCGATCACAAGTCGATGCCCGGCAAACCAGCCCTTTGTTCCACCACCGCCGATCCTGCGAAACCATCCCGTGGTCAGTTTTGGGTCGGGACCGATAGGTTGTAGACCCGCCTCCCAGAAACCCGGCGTGGATCTACACCTCCAGCCTTCCGACGTTAGACATGCGGATTCGGAGGCCGCCCTAGGATTCTCAATGTGATAGGAAGGACCCATTTCGCGCCTAACGTAGAAGTGGCGCAGCAGAGGAAAAACGAGCTGCGCCACGTTATAAACGAAGGAAAGGACGCGGGTGGGTATTGAGATAACCGCGACAGTTCCTTCAAGATCGATTTACTTGGAAAGCAGCCTATCAATACCGTCAACCAGCGTGTGTTCAAAATTGCACAATGTCGACATATTTGCCTTTGCGTGGGAACCGCACGATTATTGTTGGAATATCGCGATTTTGACTCATGGGCTCAATGGTCCCTCCGCTGGGCACCCTAGTGGTGATTTGCGAATCCGAATTCACCCTGAATGTAGCAGTAAGTCCGACCCGCACGCCGCGCTATCCCGAACGGTGGGTACGCGAACATCGCAAACAGGAAAAAGAGGGAAAACACTGTAGATCGACCGTCGTGGGTTTCCCTGCATAATGATTTCGTTCCCCGAAGCGTTTTAGTGTGATGCCAGGTCAATTTCCGCCACCGTTCTTTTGGAGGTCTACCTTATGCCATCGCCCGCGCCAGACATAGTTTCCTCGTACTTACGCAGTCTCCCAGCGGCAGTGTTGGTCGCGCTTCTGTGCTCTCCGGTCGCTCGAAGTCAGGACGTCCTTACTTACCACAACAATAATTATCGCAATGGCCTCGACAACAAGGAGACGACGCTCACGCTGACGAACGTGAACTCGGCATCGTTTGGGAAACTGTTCACTGTTTCTGCAGATGGTCTGGTGGACGCCGAACCCCTTTATCTGTCGGCTGTCAGCATTGGAAGCGTCACCCACAATCTTCTTATCGTGGCGACCGAGCACGGCACCGTGTATGCCCACGACGCGGATACCGGCGCCAGGATCTGGCAGATTACGACCCTGAAGTCCGGGGAGAGCCCGTCGGACAATCGCGGATGCTCGCAGGTCGAGCCTGAGATAGGAATCACGTCGACGCCCGTGATCTCCAGGCCCAAGACGGGGAACCCGATCATCTACCTGGTCGCGATGTCGAAGGACAGTTCGGGCAATTACCATCAACGGCTGCACGCGCTCGACGCCACCAACGGAAACGAACTGTTCAAGGGTCCAGTGGAAATCGCGGCGCAGTATCCGGGCACGGGCGACAACAGTTCCAACGGCTACGTGATCTTTGATCCTGCTCAGTACAAGGAGCGTGCGGGCTTACTCCTGGTGGGCGGAGAGGTGTATCTGGCTTGGGCGTCGCATTGTGATTACCGACCGTATACGGGATGGATCATGGGCTACAACATCAATACTCTGGCGCAGACGACCGTGCTGAATGTGACTCCGAACGGTAACGAAGGAGCGATCTGGGGATCCGGTGCCGGAATGGCAGCAGATGGCAGTGGGAACATTATTCTGCTCGATGCAAACGGGGTGTTCGACAGCACTCTCAATTCGTCCGGTTTTCCTGCGGAAGGCGATTACGGCAATGCTTTCATGCGGCTCACGACCAAAGGCGGATTGGCCGTCGCGGATTACTTCGAGATGGATAATGAGTCGCAGGAGAACGGCAGCGATACGGATCTTGGATCGGGCGGGACACTATTGTTGAATCAGACGGACTCCACGGGAAAAACCTGGAACCTCGCAGTGGGAGCGGGCAAGGATTCGAATCTTTATGTGGTGGACCGCACGAACATGGGGAAGTTCAGTTCCACCAGCAACAACATCTATCAGGAATTGAGCGGCGCACTGCCGGGTGGTATCTGGTCGATGCCGGCGGCTTTCAACGGGAACATCTATTATGGACCGGTTGGGTCGCCCTTGCTGCGGTTTCAATTCAAGAATGCGAGGCTCCTGACCACGGCCGTGGCGAAGACTACGAACTCGTTTGGGTATCCGGGGGCGACGCCCAGCGTGTCTGCCAGCGCGGGAAAGAACGCGATTGTGTGGGCAGCGGAGAATACCAGCCCAGCGGTGCTGCACGCATATAACGCGCTGACGCTGGTGGAGATTTACAACACGAATCAGGCCGCCAACGGTCGCGATCATTTCGGCAATGGGAACAAGTACATCACGCCGATGATCGCCAATGGCAAAGTCTACGTCGGTACAACCAACGGCGTGGGCGTGTTCGGGTTACTGTCAGCCAAATAGTGAGAACTGCGTTGCCAGCAATTTCTACCTGGGCAAGTGTTTATTTCTGGAAAATGTTGCGCTAAGAAGAAGGTTCTGGGCGTTTGCCGAACTGGCTGGTTAGTTTCTATGGCGCTTGTGTAGGGATTGGTGGGTGTTTTGTGTTGCAGGGCCTCATCATGATCGACAAGATGATCAATTCGGTTTCGTGGCGGGGCATAGGATGACTCGCGTACTCAGGGCGCATCCGCCCTCGCAACAACTCCTGGAAACCACCGTACCGCGTTATCGTGGTAGAGCTTCCGTAGGACAGGCTCAGGCAACTCGAGACCCTGAACCTTGCGGCCCTTAACCTCGACCGTCTTGTTTGTGGCAAAGAACTTCCAATCGCGGGCGTAGGTGTCGTTCCATTCCGTGAGCGCCTTTTTCGTGTCGTCTTTTGGCATGACCACCAGATCGGTCCCGTAGAGGACGCGGTCCTGGTATTTGATCAGGAACGCCCGCACTTTATCGCGCGGCTGCATCATCAGGTACTCAATGCGGGCCGCCGTATCGACGGCAAAGTTTGGATAGCGATCGAAACGCTTCGCGATCTCATCCACATCTGTTTCCATGCTGCCCAGATGCGCGCCAACTACCCGTAGCTTGGGATTTTCCGCGAGAAAGTGATCCCGCGCCGCCAGGATAGCTGCTTTCGAGGGCCACTCGGGATGAAGGTAAGCGTATTCCTCCGGATGCTGCTTGTAGTACGAATAGTCGGGGCTGGCGGGGTTTGGAGGCTGCCAGCAAGAATCCGGCTCCGCGATGTGGGCGACTACGGTGCGATTGTGGGCGGCAATCGACTGGTAGATCGGCTCGAAGGCGGGATCATCGGGCATCACGTATTTTCCCGCTTTCGACTTCATTTCCATGCCCATGACTTTATAGATCTTCACCGCGATTGCTCCATACGCGAAGTCGTCATCAAGCTGGCCGATCGTGCGCTGGGCAAATCCCGGATTTTCGAAATCGTAAGGGCTAAACGTTGTACAGAAAACGGCCCTGCCCGCCGTGACATGGACAACCTTGAGCGTGTCACTCCGCTGCGGCTCCAAACCCTTGCCGTAGGGATCACGGTCATCGATCACAATGATGTCGAGAACGCGCAGGTTCAGACGCTTGAGGAGAGTCCCAAAAGCCGGGTCATCCTTGTAAAGATGAACGTGCACGTCAATCGGTGCCAGAGCAGAAAAGCTCACGAGATCGGCCGCCGGCGAGGCAGGTTTGGTTCCGTATGAGGAACCCGAGAGCAGCACCGAGGCGAGTATTAAGACGCTCAGCATAGTCGTAGCCAGGGACAGCAACGTCCGCTTCGAGGTTAGCGATGTCAACTCAGTCCTCCAGTTAACTTGTTCAAAACCTATAGGCGCCAACTACTTTCGGATCGTCCTCCATAGTTGTAGTGAGCTTATTTGAGGCCCTTGCCTTCTACTACCGTGACATAGCGATCGACGGGTAAATCCGTGAATGTCTCGAGCCGGCCACTGGGCAACGGCCAGCGGATCTCAAGTTTGTCGATCTTAGACCGCCCCCCCAGCCCCAACACGACGCGGGGATCGTGAGAAGAGAGATAGCTCCCCCCGCCTGTCTTCAGATAGGTGCGTCTGAGGTCGCCCGCTTGCCGGGTGATGCGCGCTCCGATGGCATCGGGATTACAGTTCCTTCCGATAAGGTGTAAGCCCAGCCAATGGTTGCGTTCAGCCGCCTTGTTCTTCAGCAGTATCGGTGTCCCATTGTTGACTGTGACAAGAACATCCACCGCGCCATTATTGTCGAAATCGCCCACCGCCAAGCCGCGCGCGGCAAACGCCTGGTTGAAAACGGGACCGGCATTGGAACTGACGTTCTCTAGACCTTTGCCGTTGTTATGAAAGAGCAGAAACGGCTCCTGGTAGGTTACTTGGGTGGAGTGCTGCTCGATTCTGTCGTCCGGGTGCCCATTGGCAACGAACAGATCCATCATTCCGTCGTTGTCGTAATCGAAAAACTTTAAACCCCAGCCGCTCATGAGCCGTGTGGCGGAGCCGATGCCTAAAGGAAATGCCAGGTCGTCAAAGGTGAGATCGTGGTTGTTATGGTAGATGGAGTACATCTCGTGATCCACATTGGAGACAAACAGATCCTGCCAGCCGTCCTGGTCGTAGTCGGCGGAATCGACACCCATGCCGGAGCGGGCGCGACCATCTTGACTATAAGCAACCCCGGCCGCGAGAGCGATGTCTTCGAACTTGCCTTTACGATTGACAAAAAGAAAATTGGGAACGGTGTCATTGGCGACGAAGAGATCCATCCAGTTGTCGTTATTGATGTCGGTCGCAACCGCACCCCAGGCTTTCCCGAGAGCCTTAGCAATGCCGGTTTCCTCAGAGACATCACGGAACGTGCCGTCGCCGTTGTTATGAAACAAGTAGCTCGGCATCGGCTCATACACTCGGGGAAGGCAATAGTACCGTTCGCCGGTACGTGCGTCGCCGCAAAACTTGTTCTTTGATTTGTCAAAATCGACGAAGCGGCATACGAAAAGATCGACTTTGCCATCATTGTCATAGTCGAACCAGACAGCACTGGAGGCCCAACCCGGGGCAGCAACCCCTGCCTTATCGGTCACATCAGTGAATGTGCCATCGCCATTGTTCCGGTACAGAATGCTGCGGCCGTACTGTGTTACGTAGAGATCGGGAAACCCATCCTGGTTATAATCGGCTACAGCAACGCCCATCCCGTAGCCGCCACCAGGTACGCCAGCCTTCTCTGTTACGTCGGTAAATGTGCCATCGCGATTGTTACGATACAGCGCGTTGCGAAGAGGGATTTTTGGGTCGAAGAAATCGCAGCGGCCGCTGTTGACCAGATAGATGTCCATCCAGCCATCACCGTCGTAGTCGAAGAAGGCGCAACCGGCTCCGGTAGTCTCAGCCAGGTAGTACTCGGGTGAACGGCCGTTTACATGTTGCCATGTGATTCCTGTCGTGCTGGCAGGCAACTGCTCGAACAATGCGCGAGCCGGTGGCTGGGCCGCCCCGTCGAGCAGGTGATGGAACGGAGAGCGGCAGGATACGAATCGCTTGGGGAGAAGCAGCGGAAACGCGCTTAGTGCACCAAAGAATTCCCTGCGTGTAAAGTTTCCCATCGTTCCTGTGCAACGCCTCAATTGGAAATCTTCGTCATATAAATTCGCCAGATGCGTGCCGTCACAGTTCTGGCATATTCATTTTTCTTGCACTCGGCCGTGTCCTTCTGCCACGGTGTAAAACCTGTCGACCGCGGGAATCCTAACCTCTTCTTTCTTCCCGCTCGGCCACTGGATCTCCAACCTCTCCACGCTTGTACTGGCGCCCAAACCAAAATGCAACCTTAAGTCAGAACTGGAATCATAACTGCCGCCGCTGATCACGTCCTGGCGAATTCTCATTCCCCCCGCGGTAACGACGGCCTTCGCGCCAATGGCATCACGCGGACTTCCGGGTCCACCGATCAGTTTCAACCCCAGCCAGTGATTCTGGTTCTTCACTACGTTGCGCAATAAGGTAGGCGGCGAATCAATGTTATTTATTACAACGTCCATGTGTCCGCCGTTGAAGAGGTCAGCGCATGCGACGCCACGCCCGGAAAGGACATCCGCCAGCCCGCTGCCGGTAGCGGCCGGCATCAGTTCGAAGCGCGAGCCGCGAAGATTCCTAAAGAGCAGCGGCCGCTGTTTATACGTCGTTCCCCAATCGTAATGGTCCGCTTCCGGATATGTATGGCCGTTGGCCATGAACAGGTCAAGCCAGCCATCATTGTCATAATCGAGAAAGACGGTACCCCACCCTAGAAAGGGGATGGTGGATTCACCGATGCCTGCCTGGAACGACACGTCGGTAAAGCTATCGTTGCCGTCATTCCTATACAACGTGAAGTTGTCGTCGGAGAAATCGGTGACGAACAAATCCAACAAGCCGTCGTTGTTGTAATCGCCAATCGCTACTCCCATGGATGCTTGCGCACGACCTTCCTCGTTCAGGGCAAATCCGGAGACGTAGCTGACGTCTTCGAATGTCCCATTGCCGCGATTGCGATAGAGATACCGCGGCGTGGAGTCGTTGGCGACAATCAAATCAAGCCGACCGTCATTATCGATATCGGCGAACGCCGTCCCGAGTCCATAGGAGAGGCTGGGATCAGAAACACCCGCTTTTACGCTCACGTCGGTGAAGGTCCCGTCGCCGTTGTTATGGAAAAGATGGTCTTGCTCTCCGGCGAGGCCGCGCGGACCGCACATCACGTTCTCTCCCCGGTACCCGCAGAAGTTGCCCTTCATTTGGGGACCACCGGGTGTGGGAGGATTATCAAGGTCAAACTTTACATAACCAGCGACGAAAAGGTCGAGGAGGCCGTCGCCGTCGTAGTCGCCGAACGTCGCGCCCGTGGACCAGCCTCCCAGCGCGACGCCAGTTCTTTCGGCGATGTCGGTAAAAGTGCCGTCGTGGTTGTTATGGTACAAGCGGTTCTTGCCAAAATTGGTGACGTATAGATCCGGCCAGCC
>Ga0070735_10002124_pt1 | contig 18219 bp, 16 predicted proteins | sample Coa_R1_FD_66443 | JGI IMG/M metagenome (GOLD analysis project Ga0070735, IMG submission 66443) | Surface soil microbial communities from Centralia Pennsylvania, which are recovering from an underground coalmine fire - Coalmine... | ecosystem: Environmental > Terrestrial > Soil > Unclassified ... | reverse complement strand
CGCTGAAGGTGCCGATCGTTACTGGGCAGCGCCGACTCCAGCAGAGGAAGATGCAGGTCCAGACGGGAGGCCCGATAAGTCAGGGCTCGCAGATCTTTTGGCAGACATGAACCGCCAAAAGCAAATCCAGGTTTTAAATAAGCAGACGAGACATTCAGCTTTACGTCACGGCACAGCGTTTCCATCACTTCCTGAGCCGCCACATCCAATCGGGAACATAACGCCCCGATTTCGTTAGCGAAGGAGATCTTAACGGCGTGGAATGCATTACAGGCATACTTAATCATTTCCGCCGTCCGCAATGAAACCAGACACGGCTGAATATGCAGTGGAGCATAGAGATCTGCCACCCTACGAACCGCCTCAGAATCAGCTCCTCCGACCACTACCAGCGACGGCTCCACAAAGTCGCGTACGGCCGTTCCTTCACGCAAAAATTCCGGGTTCGAGACAATTGCGACGCCGGTCAAGCCAGCCAGCTCTGGCGCAACCACTTCCTCACACGTGCCCGGAAATATAGTGCTTCGTACAGCGACCACCATGGGATGAGGATGATGTTTGCGCAGGCAACTTGAGATCTCTTCGATTACGCGTCGCAACTGCTCGAGGCCAAGGTTTCCATTCCTTGCCGAGGGGGTGCCGACGCAAATGAGGGCAATATCGGCATTCTGCAAAACCTCTTCGGTGCACGTCGAGGCTGCCAACCGGCCCGCATGAACGTTTCTGGCGACGATTTCCTCCAGGCCTGGCTCATAAAAAGGCGCTTTGGCCTCCACGATACTCCGCACCTTATGCTCATCGCGATCAACGCCGGTGACATGGTGTCCCAGATCGGCCAGGCACGCCGCTGTAACGCAGCCCACATAACCCAATCCCAGCACAGCAACTTGAACAGGCTCACTATTTTGAATAGACACTTTCCTCAGTATGACATTGGCCAATAATCGGCAGCGCAAATGGCATAGTAGAAATTCACTGCTGGCACACATCCTCCGTGTTGCTGTTGGCCCGATAATGCGGGATCTGCGTGCGGCGCATAGTTGTCATAGCTATACGGGGTTTGCGCATTCCCGCTCCTACTGACCGGGCGTGGATCGACAAAAGTCAATCTTCGGGCTGCGACATTTCCGCAGGCAGGGCAGCAAACATCGGCCACTTCGGATCGGCCAGTGTGCTTTTCCCGACTAGCGGCAAAAGGGCTAGCAGCCGCTCCTGCGATTGCAGCGAACCGGATGCACATTGTCACCTGTTCGCAGAATCGTATCAGGCCGAAAAATATTTCACGCTGCATTTGTCTTCACCAGTACAGTAGACTCGTTTCTGTAGTGGCTCTCTGCATTCCAACCATTTCCGGGCGCGCATGAGAGCGAAAATATTACTGCTGATTCGCGAACTTCATCTAGGAGGGAGTGAACGGCAAATGACCGAAATCGCCTGCGGGCTGGACCGCTGCCGGTTTGAACCTCATGTAGGATGTTTCAAGGCGCAAGGTATCCGGGGTGACGAACTGCGCGCCGCTGGCGTGCCGGTAGTGGAGTTTCCGGTACACTCGTTTCGATCCGCTTCGGTCCTGCACGGCGCCTGGCAACTGGCACGCTACATCCGGCAGCAGAATATCCAGCTCGTCCATACATTCGATTACCCCATGACGACATTTGCCGTTTCAGTGGCGCGGACGGCGACGCGCGCGGTGGTGGTTTCCAGCCAGCGGGCGCATCGCGAGCTGATCCCCGGGATTTACGCTTCTCTGGTGCCGATGACAGACCGGTGGGCGCACGCGATCGTGGTGAACTGCGAATTTTTAAAGCGGCACCTGATAGACGATTATGGTGTCTCTGTTGGAAAAATCCGGCTCTGCTACAACGGGATTGACCTTAACCGGTTCCATCCCGGCCCGTCGCTGCGGCCGGCGGCATTGCCCGACGGCGCCTTGGCGATCGGCGTGGTTTGTGCATTGCGCCCAGAAAAAGGATTACTGACGCTGGTCGAGGCCTTCGCCCGAGTGCGCGGATTGACGCCCATGAAACTCGCGATTGTGGGAAGCGGCCCGGTATTGGGGCAGCTTGAGGCGCGGGCCGCCGAGCTCGGGATTATGGAGGACTGCGTCTTTCAACCCGCCACGCAGTCCGTAGCGGATTGGCTGCGGGCGATGGATATTTTTGTGCTGCCGTCGCTTTCGGAGGCCTTGTCTAACTCGCTGATGGAAGCCATGGCCTGCGGCTGCTGTGCCGTGGCCTCGAATATCGGCGGCAATCCGGAATTGATAGTGGATGGGGAGCGCGGAGTACTATTCGAGCGTGGGAATGCAGACGCTCTGGCCGCCGCCTTGCGCACACTGATTGAGAATGAATCACACCGGAAAGAGTTGGCCGCCAATGGCACGCGCTTCATCCGGGAAAGATTCTCGCTGACCTGTGCTGCCGAACGGATGGGCGCTATTTACGAGGAGTTGCTTAATTCGAACGACCACTCACCGTGGCTGTCGTGAAGCCGGGGGCTGATCTCGGTTCACTTTAGTGGGGATACTTCCGCGACGGTCCCGTTTGCAGGCACCTGCCGTCCATGTCCGCACAGAAGAACCGGGTGTGCCTCTTAAACTCCTCGAAAGTTGGTGGTTCAAGATAGGGCAGGAAGCGATTGTATATGGGGTAATTGGTCTCGCCTGCAAACCACCAATCGTCCTCGATGTTGATTTGGATCCATTGAAGGCCTGTTTGCTTGCGTATCATGCGACTGAATGCCTCCGCGGTTCTCAGGCTCCATGGGCTGGAGATCTCGACAATAAGTGAGCGGTCTCTGGGGGCACTCCGCGAGGAGTGTTCGCGCGATCCGCTGTTGCACCGAGAATACGCACCGTCTCCCCCTGAAAGCGGATTCGGAGCGGACTGCTTCCCTCGATCACGCGCTCGACAATCGTTCCATCCAGGAATCGTAGCCGTACGGAGGCCCGGTCCACGATCCGGATGAGCTCCGCTGTCGGAGGCGGATGGCGAGATTGGGCCAGGTAGAATCTCCGCCAGCCAGGGAACTCGATGTCCGTTATACCCGGCCCTCTCAGATTGGTCAGCGCCTCCTGTGCATCGGTCACAATCAGGTAACGGATCACCACGGCTTGACGATGGGCTGCGAGAAATGACCTGCATAAGCGCAGAACGTGCCCTTCGGAGAACTCGGAGGGACGAATTGTTGCGGCTTGCTCAATCACACCACACGCATTGGTCTGCCAGAAGATCCCGGCTTTTGCGGTCTGCCAATTGAGAAAAGTGAGCAGTAAGAAAGGCACGCTCACGAGCAGTTGCTCAATTCGCGGTAGTGCCGGGCGTGCGCGCTTCGCGCTATTCTGTGCTTCTTGGAACCACGCCCTATCGAAGTGCTGCATCTGGCTTACCTGGTCAGTCAATACCCGACGGTCAATCACACTTTTATTCTCCGGGAGATCCGCCAATTGCGCTCCCTGGGATGCGATGTGGCTGTGGCGTCCATCCGGGGGCCCGACCGCCCACTCGAGCGCATGACCCCGGACGAGCGGGAGGAAGCGGACCGGACGTACTTCATCAAACCGGCCGGTGTGCTCCGGATCGGAATGGCCAATGCCAAGATGCTGGTCAGCCACCCGGCCCAATATCTGGCTGGTCTCCTGTTCGCGCTCCGTTTGGGCGGCTGGGACCTGCGGCGAATGATGTTCCACCTCCTTTATTTCGCTGAAGCAGTCGTGCTCGGGCGTTGGATGATGGAAGAGCGGCTTTCTCACGTCCACTCGCACTTTTCCTCTACGGTCGCCTTGCTGGCACGGCGGATGTTTCCCATCACCATTTCCATTACGATTCATGGTCCGGACGAGTTCAACGATGTGGCTGGTTTTGCCTTAGCCAGAAAGGTGAACCAGTCACTGTTTCTCTGTGCGATCAGCGATTTCGCCCGCAGCCAGATTCTGCGGACCTGTCCTTCTACAGAGTGGCGCAAAATCCATGTGGTGCGGCTGGGAGTGAATCCGGACATCTATCGGCCCCGGCCGTTTCGCGAGAATGCGGAGCCTGGGGAGCTGATTTCAGTGGGACGCCTGGCGCCAGTGAAAGGCCACGCGATTCTGTTGGAGGCAGTGGATCTGCTACGTCAGCAAGGCAGGAATATCCGGTTGCGGCTGGTGGGCGACGGTCCGGAGCGCGCCAGCCTGGAACGGGAAGCCGCGGCACGGCAGCTTTCGCCCTACATCACTTTCGAGGGGTCGCTGACGCAAGACCGTGTGTTGGAGCTATACGGCCGGGCAGATCTGTTCACGCTGGCCAGTTTCGCCGAAGGGATCCCGGTGGTTCTGATGGAAGCAATGGCGATGGAGATCCCGTGCGTAGCTACCCGCGTCAATGGCGTTCCGGAGCTGATTGAGGACGGGATTAATGGAATTCTGGCACCTCCGGCCAATGCGGAGGCCTTGGCAGAAGCGATCGCCCGTTTGATCGACGATGCCGCACTGCGGCGCCGTTTGGGAGCCGCCGCCCGCAAACAGGTTCTCGAGAAATACAATCTGGACCGCAATGTAGCAACTCTGCGAGACCTCTTCGAGCGCTATCTCGTATCCACGGGATACTGACGCGGTGTCTGTACAACCTCACAATCTTCGAATAGAGCAAAGTCGCACATTTTCGAAGCTTTCCCACGGCCCCCAAAATAGCCGGTAGTACCGAGTACGTTGTTCTATAGGAGTTGAATAGTACTTAAGGTACTTGCGTACAAATACCTGGATAATTATACTTAACTAAGCTTGTATTCGCGCGAATTTGCAAGGGAAGTGCCGCGTGCGTAGGGAAGGAGGATCCGGGTTCTTTGAATTGGAAACTGAAATCCGCGATCCAGCGGACATGTGCAGCACTGCCCACCGGTCAGGAGCAGGTCTATTACTTGCTGCAGCGCACATTCGGCACTCTGCGTCGCCAAGCCGATCCCACCTCTATGTGGGAGGAGACCGTCAGCATCGTCTCGGATTTGCAGGACGCTGGCTTTGACCTGCGCGGCGCAAGAGTCATGGAAGTGGGTACCGGCCGCCGTTTGGATATGCCCATTGGGCTATATTTGTGCGGCGCGGCATCGGTTCTGACCGTCGACCTGCACCGTTACTTGAAACCCAATCTTGCCTTGCACTCCCTCCAAATACTTTCTCAGAAACGGGAAGAGCTGCGCGCTCTTTTTCTCCAGGTAACGGATGCCGCCGAACTAGACCGGCGGCTGGAGACCCTCACCGATCTAACCAGTCTGGGCGAACTTCTCGCAGCGGCGCAAATCGCATACCGGTCACCCGCCGATGCCGCCTGCATGGACTTACCTGGCGACAGTATCGATCTCCACACTTCCTACACGGTCTTCGAGCATATCCCCGAAGCGGTGTTAACCGGCATTCTCCGCGAAAGCAATCGTCTCCTCTCCCCGGGTGGCGTGGCCTGCCACCACATCGATCCTTCGGATCATTTCTCCCACGACGATCCCACCATTCCCGCGGTCCACTTCCTTCGATTCTCCGAAGCGGAGTGGGACAAATACGCCGGCAATCAGTTCGCGTATCACAATCGCCTGCGTAGCGATCAATACCGGCAGTTATATAACAACTGCGGGCACGCGGTGCTGCAGTGGAAAGAAATCGTCGATTCGCGCAGTCTGGCTGAAATCCGGTCCGGATTTCCGCTTCATTCACGGTTTCAGTCCCTGCCGCCGGATATTCTCAGCACGAGCGTGGTCCGCGTGATTTCCCGTCCAAACTGATTACTTAATACAGACGAACAGGGTAGCGCCGCTGAATAGCAGAAACGTGCCTTTAATAGGCGGGATAGTTTTGAGAATCTGGCCCGCCGTGCGCTTCAATCCGGAAAACCGGCTGAGATCCATCACTTGAACGCGATCGTAACTTTTTGAGAAACCGGCTTGGCGGAAGGCCCGCCGCAACCCCGGGTAGGTGAACTGATTAAAGTCGATGCCCAGTTTCATAATGTCGGGCCCCTGGCGGGCGATTCGCAACCGGTAGCGCCACTGGTCCGGTAACCATCCATAGAGCGGAAAATCGTACTCATAGGACTTTAAACTGAACTTATTCGTGGAAATGAAGAAGAATATTCCGCCAGGTTTCAGGGTGCGATAGACGTGCTGGAGTGCATTCGGCCAGTGTTCGATGTGCTCAAACACGGAATTGGCAATCACCGCATCGAAATAATCCGCCTCGAGGTGGTACTCCTCGATATTGCCCAGCTCAATGTCGGGTTCCACTCCGTATTTCCGCCCCAGTTCCCGCGCGTGCTCGATCAGTTGCGGGCTGATTTCCAGACCTTTGCATGTCAACCCCTCCAGCTTGCATAACAATGGGAACCATCCGGTGCCCGTTCCGATCTCCAGCATGCGCGTCTGCGGCGTGAGTTCCATAAACTGCCGGACGACGCGCAGGTAGCTTTCGTAATCTGGCCGCATATCTTCCAAGGTCAGATCTTTTTTTTGGTCGAGATAACGGATTACGTCGGAGAGCGGTTCATTGTGAACTTTCATAAAATAGCGCCCATTTATCTCCCTTCGCGATCCCGCCTTGCAATCCGGGGCTGGGGGCGGGGAACTACCCCGCTCACCGGCTTGTCCTTTTTGACGGTAGGCGGTGGCTGCTCCTGGAATCGCTGAGAAGTTTTAGCGCGGGGGTTGACCGTCCTCGCCGGAGTGGGAAAGCGCGCCGGCAATCCGGCTAAGGGAGCCGGGCGGGGACGAATCGAGACCAATCGCAACTCCCGCTGTGCAATATTGGACAACGCAATCACAAAGCCCACCAGAGTATAGAAGTAAAAGTCTAGTGCGATGCTGGTGAAACATCCACTGATGCAGAAGCTCACGGTCGCCAGAAATATGCATCCGGCCATCAACGATAATTCTTTCAACTGCGGATAGGTCTGGCCCAGTTTGCGAATCTTGTAGGTCTCCTTCAGACACAGGAACAGGATAGACACGTAGAGGAACAAGGCCGGTATGCCCGATTCGGCTGACATCTGGGTATAAGCGTTGTGAGTGACCTGCCACATCGCCCGCTCGCCCCGGTCGTGCGATTCACCCGCGGCGGCTGCGGCGTATACGCCCAGACCAACGCCCACGAGTGGATGCTCCAAAGTTACATCGATGCTTTGTCTCAAGAGTGCTTCGCGGGCAGTGGTTGAACTCACCGCACCGGTTGTATCTCGCGCCTGTTGATTATCGATGGTGGCAAACCGGTTCCGGAGAGTAGCCGACATCGACATATATAAAAGGGTCCCCAGAATAGCCGCTATTACGAGCAGGGAGATTTTATTTATGATCGAGGTGCTGAGCCATATCAACAGAAACAGCACTCCCATCGTAATCAGGCCACCCCTGGAACCAGTCCGCACAGCCATGAACAGCGAGGCGGTTACCGCCCCTACCGCTAACAACCGCATGATGGCTTTGTAACGCGGGTTCAACATCACAAACAGGAGGAAAGGCAACCCGATTAGCAGATAGATCGCGATTTCGTTCGAGTTACTGAACCGACTGTCTGCCAATTCCAGACGCGAGGATACTCCCCCTGTAGAGCTTACGAAGATCCAAAGCATATCCATCAGGACACTGGCCGCAATCGCGATCATGATCTTGCGATACTGGCTGCAGGTGAGAATCAGTCCTCCCATGAAAAGGAAGATCGGAAAATACCGGAACACAAACGAAAACGCCTGCAAGGTACCGCTACGCCAATGGCTGAACGGAGCGGCCACTAGCAACCAGCCATGCAGAGCGATCATTAGGATGCCGAGGCGTGCCTTCAGCGCCCTTTGCAGGCCGTGGCTGGAGAGTGTTGCGGCAAACGTCAACACACCCAGAATTGCAGTCTGATAAAACGAGGTTCCCAATAGGTTGGTAGTAATCTCGGGGAGGCGGCCGAACAGCGAGAACAGATACAGCACCAGGAATACCATTCCAACTTTGGTAGAATTTTCCTGCATCGCTGTCTCCGCAGGCAAAGCCGCAAATGCGCCATTTGAAGCGAATGTGCGAGGACTTGGAAGCATAAAGCTACTACGATTCGGGGCGGCACGCATCCCTGAACTGCGGGCCGGGCCCTATCGAGTGAACTGTTACTACTGTAACATCCCTTCCTTTTATTTTTCCCTTGATCGCGGCAGAACGGGCGGACAGCCGCTCTCTTTGGGCACGGCTCTATAAATATCGATCACAACAAGAAACGCATGTAAAATCAATGACTTCGACGTTTCGGCTTGGATGGCCGATGTTATTATGGAGGCGCAAAGTACTGCTGTGAAGTTTATAACATCGGTAAGATGGCCGCCGGAAATAAAGGGAGTTGGTAATGCAATATCGAATGTTTGGTTGGATTCTTTTTGTCCTTAGCTTCTGTCCACTACAAGCCCAGATTCAAAACGTTCAGGTTATGGGGACCACGGCTACGCAAGCCGTGCTGAGCTATACGGCCTCGAGTGCCGCTCCCTGCCAAGTGGAGGTCAGTACCGACAGCTCATATGTGCCCCTGGTCAACGACGTCCGGCCTGCTCTGTTTTCCGGGTCCAATATGGACAACCGGGATGGCGCCGTTACCAATGGTCTCACCCGCATCTTTATCGTGGGGAAACGGGCAGCGGAAATGGCCGCGGATGGAAACCGTTACTCGCGGGCTTTGCAGGCCAATACGCCGCACTTCTTCCGTATCACCTGCGGAACCGATGTCGCCACTGGCACCTTTCAGACCACCAATATTTCCCTCGGCCAAGCCTTCAATGATCCCTTGCCAGTGGACCCGGCCAACCCCGGGCAATATGCCTGGCCCACGCTCTCCCAGACCGACCGGACCCAGTCCATCATCGATCCACAGACCGGGGTGCTGATAAAACGCATCAGTCTGGCTGGAGACCGCTATTGCCATCAAGGCAACATAAGCTGCTGGCCGACACCGCAGACGAGCAATTTCGCTGCAGCGGCCGATCCGACCTCCACGTGGAGGAACCCCAATAGTGCTCTCTCCAATACCGATGGCGGGGCAGCCGCGACCATTGCGGGTTCGCAAGCACCCCTATTTTTGGACCCCAACCTCATCATCTATCAAGGCGGCTCACATTCGTCGGTGATGTCCAGTCTCAATTCCGTTCAAATTACCTTCAATGCTTGGTATGGCAGCGGATCGGGGATCGATCGGCAAGTCGATCTGGCACTCACGGTGGATCGCGTACACGCGGCTACAAACTGGGTGAGCCAGCCGCTTGCCGTCTGCACCGGAAGCGGTTGCACAAATGGCAATACCTACACGATCGGAAGCACAGTTCCTATTCTCGCCTCCTGGATCTCTACACCGGAGCCAACGTTTGATATCACCGATGCGGTGGGCGGCCGCAGCGGAAGTGCCAACACAAACGCGACCATGGTCACCTGGACCGGCGGAAACTACTTTAATATTCACTGGGTCAACGGTTCTCAGATCGTGATTGGCGGCACGACTTATACGATCTCCACTGTTAACGACGAGCAACACCTTACTTTGACCGCCAGTGCGGGGATACATTCAGGGATAGCTTGGCAGGCGAATAATTTCGGCCTTCTAATTCGCAAGCACACCACGAGCGCGGACACTCTGAATGTGCAGTGGGCCGGGATTACCTACGACACCTCAGACTTCCCGAGCTGGGACTCGGCCGGCGACGAAGAGGCCAACGTAAACTGCTCGAATGCTCTGGTTGCGGGACCCAACGGTGAGATGGGATTCCACTGCCATGTCGGCGGAACGCTCTATTGGATCGGAGATACAACCGGTACTGTCACCCGTATTGGCCCAACCGGCTTCGCAACCCACGGTGGAACGGATGGTTATAACCAATTTATCGCTTATCCCGGCGTCTTCTGGGATAAAAACGATGGCAACTCGCTGTATGCCGCGACGACTGATAACGAGGGAAACACCATCATTCTCAAGGCGACTTATAACGGCGATAACTCCGATGTGGGCAATCTGGACCATTTCGCCCGGCTGCCGGAATGTGGCTCACCCCCGTGCTGGACGATCACCAATATTACGCCAGCCAGCCAGGGTAAGACGTTGAGCCAACTCCTGTCCGCTTTCTCCACCGACTACGCTGCTTTTACTCCGGGTTTAATTCAGATCACCGATGAAGCGGCCAATAATTTCACTATCCAGATTCAACAGAGCGGCGGCCCGCAAAATAACGGCAACGGCTTCACCGCCGTGTACTCTTTATCGTTACAGAATGTCATTGCCGCAACACCCAGTTGGAAGTACTGGCCGAACCGCTGGACCGGCCTTCACGGTCCGGTCAATATCGATGATCCGAATTACATGATTCTGCCGCTGGAGGGCCATTTTGGCCCCTGGAGCGGAGCTGATAGCAACGGGAATGGCCCCTACTATTCCCGTGTCACCAGCGGAGCCATCACCACGGCCGGCCAAGCGTGTCCGGCTTGGGATGCGACCAGCGGAATTCCGCAGAATCAATGGCCTACAGGAAACAATTGCCTGACCATCACGGTTGACGGCGAGCCCTGCGACCCGAGTCCGGGTCCTGGTGAGCCTGCCGATGGAGGCGCACATTGCGGCAATCCGAACTTTTACTACCTGCAAAGCGCGGCGCCCCGCGATTTCTTCTGTATCGTAAACGATCCGGCTTCGAGACCTGTCAGCACCAATACGCACGGATGCGGAGAGTACTTCAATCAGACCCCCAACGATTCTAATGGAGTAGAATTTTTCCGGCTGCTGCAGAAACGGGGTAACACCTGGACAGTGCAGCGGGGCTGGTATGGAAATAATGCGACTATTCCATTTCTCGCCAAAAACGCCAATGCTTACGTCATTATGGTGCCCACCAGTTGCAACATCAATGCGCAGAACTCAGCGTTCTGCACACTCGCAATCGATTACTGGAACTTCACCGCCGATCCGCTGGGCCAGAACGGCACGTCTTTTATAGACATGGCCGATCGGGGCGCGGGCCACCCGGTCCGTCGTCCCGGTCTCGAAGTCGCTTCGATCAGTGGCAACTGCCCGGGCATCGACGGCCAGGGCAATGGCTGTTATAACGTACGACGGGCACCGTTGCCGAACCTCTTCACCGCCCCGAATTACACGGTATCAGAGAATCCTTCCTTCAACGGAATAAGCGGCGAAGGGCAGCCGAATAACGTTGATGGGCATCCTAGCTATACTCAATATCCACTCGCGACCGGTCTTGAATTGTCCTGGTTCAGCGATGCCCGGCCTTTTTTGGGCGATGACAATCTGACCGGAAATTCATCGAATCCTGCACAACGGGTTTCCGGCACGCTTTACAAATTATCCGCCTCGCAGATGAACCGGTTCCGGCCGCGTCAACTGCCTACGCTGGCAGCCTGCGGCGTCAATCCGCTACTTGATGTCAGCGGCCCGGCTAGCTCAATCACCGGAAATCCGTCCGACAACTACAAGTATTGTGTCGCCAATGCCGCCGGCGAATGTATGCCCGCCTCCTCGCAGGGAGATGTGTTTGTCAATTGTCCTCTTATTTCAACGCCCTACTGCTCCTATATGGGAGTCGGGGGGCTAAATGATGATCTCCGGTCCATCTGTATCGGGGATAATGGAGGACAGACGCAAGGATTAACGCAGATCGGATTTGCAACGGGAGACCCTTTGGGGAACTATTCCCGAGTCCTCACCCATGCCTTGAGCCGTTATTACTGGACTGACGAGTTTTGGAACGTAAAGACGACACCGGACGGAAAGTGGCTCCTGTTCCGGACCCCCTGGGCGGACGGGGTGCGGCATGACACTTTCCTTGCCAGTATCCCGCCTTTCTCGCCGGCGGATAGCATTAACCGGACAGATTTTCAATTGATCCCGATCGGTGTCGCGCCGCCTTCGGATCTGGGTGTGGATAATGCCGTGGTTGAATTCGGCTATAACAGCAATTTCTTCTGCACCACACGGCAGGATGCCTGTATGATGGGCAACCAAAGCGGGACTAGTTACGCCTTTGCCAGTGAGACTCCGGCCGGCATGCCGTGCTCGGGCGGTTGCACAATCTCAATCCCGGCGATTTCCCAGCGCGTATTGTACTATTCCGTTATCTATCGCGACGCTAACAACAATGTCCTGTTGCAAACCAGCCCCGGGGTGATTACGACGCCGTAAAGCGGCGAACAAGTGCGCTGTTTCAGAATCGCCTGGACAAACGCCAGTTGTTTTTCATCGCCTGAATTTCATGCCGGGTGTGTGTGCGCCATTGATCGGCTCGCCGTGCTCGGCGCGGCGCAGCACATCCTCAATACTCTCATAACGGCCACTGGAAAAGCGCTTGTTAATGAGCGTCTCAAGGTCGGGCGGGACATTCAATTGCATGGCCGATTTTCCATTTTTACTCATCACAACTGTTTACTACGGTTCGACAGAATGGCGGCGCAAGGCACATTTCAAAATGGACCGTTTATGAAACGGGTGATCGTACAATAGCGGTCTGGTCTTTTGAGCGAAGACATGGAATCATGGGGGCCGGAGTCGCTGGCCGGGAGGTCGCTACGGCTAACAAAGAAAAAATCGACTGGTCCGAATGCCCGTTAGTCGAAGTCAAGCCGCGAGTCCAAAGCGGCGCTCCCGTGTTGCGTGGTACGCGGATGCCGGTCAACACGATTGTCGATAACTTCGACTATGGCGTGAGCGTCGACGAAATCGCGGAACAGTTTGAAATTCCGCCGGAGCGTGTCGAGGCAATAATTATGGCTTACGCCAAGAGTCACAGCGTTGCGCATCCTGTTCGATAAAAACGTCCCCGTTGGTGTGCGCGGCTTCCTGCTCAAGCAGTCGTCGAAATGCAATGGCCGGACCAACTGCAAAACGGCGAGCTTTTGAAAGTGGCGGAACAGTTTGGATTCGAGGTGATGGTGACTTCGGATCAGAACATTCGGTATCAGCAAAACTTGACGGGCCGGAAGCTGGCCTTAATCGTGCTCGGCGCAGCACATCCTCAATGCTCTCATAACGGCCACTGGAAAAGCGCTTGTTAATGAGCGTCTCAAGGTCGGGCGGGATAACGGCCAAAGTGGATGCGGCGATACCGGGAAGCTATGACTTCATCGAAATGCGGCTGTCGCCGAAGCCGCGAAGGAACGGCGGTTGACCCGCAACCGTCTCACGTTCTCTACCCATTTAGAAACGCCACGCGGGGTGAGTTACCTGAGAGAGACACCGTCCACAGCTTCCTTTGCCGCTGGTAGCATAACCGGCGTCCACTCGCGGAACCACAGCTCTAACATCAGCAATGACCACAGCAGATGATAGTGGTTTCTGCGTCCTGAGTCGTGTTCGGCGAGCAGAGCACGGACGAACGGCGGCGAGACAATACCGCGGTTGAGAAACACCGGATCGGTGAGATGGTCCCAAAGAAAGGCCTTGAGAGACGTCCGGAACCACTGCGCCAAAGGCACGCCAAAACCCATTTTCCCGCGCGAAAGCAATGCCTTGGGGAGCCGGTCCTTCATCGCTTCTACAAGAATAAATTTACCTTTGCCTCCGCGTATTTTCATGTCTGGCGGTATGTCGGCTGCCAGTTCCGCCAGTTTGTGATCGAGCAACGGGCACCGGACCTCGAGCGAATTTGCCATCGACATGCGGTCCACCTTCGTCAGCATATCGCCGGCGAGCTTGGCCGTCGCTTCGAAATAGAGGGCCTGGGATAAAATGTCCGCTCCGTTGGGCAACAGGCAGCCGGGGAGTGTTTGCGCCAGAAAAGCATTGCCATCCGGCAGCATCCACTCGGGCTGGAGCATCTGCTGGCGGACGAAATAAGACAACCCGACGCCGCTGAAATACCGATCGAGGGCCGAAGGGCGGCTGATCATTCGCAGATAGTTCTTGCCATATGCGGAATAGGGAAGCTTGTCGGCGATGGCTGAGATACCACGACGGACGAATTGGGGGACGAGATCCAGCTTGCGTAACCGGTCTGCCTCCAGAAAGCTGTCGTAGCCGGCAAATAATTCATCGCCGCCGTCGCCTGACAAGGCTACCTTGACGTGCTGCACAGCGAATTCAGAAACGATGAACGTAGGGATGGCCGAAGAGTCGCCGAACGGCTCGTCAAAGTGGCGGATCAGCCGCTGGATGAGGGAAATCGAGTCAGGCTTCACGATGATCTCGTGATGCTCGGTGCGATATTGTTGAGCCACCAGACGGGCGTATGGCAACTCGTTGAAGTCGCTCTCCTCGAATCCGATGGAAAAGGTTTTGATGGGCTCAGGAGATTGCAGAGCCATGGATGCAACCACGGAACTGGAATCGATGCCACCACTCAAAAACGCGCCGAGCGGAACATCGGCAATCATACGAATACGAACGGATTCGTCGAAGGCCTCGCGCACGCGCTGGCTTACTTCCTCCTCAGTGATCTTAAGCGCCGATTCAGCAGGCCCCGGAAGTTTCCAATATTGTCCCTGTTGAACTGCGCCGTCTGCGTTGTATATTAGCCAGGAAGCGGCTGGGAGTTTACGCACGCAGCGGAATGGAGTGTAAGGGTCGGGAATGTATAGGAACTTGAAATACAGCCGCAGCGCCTCTTCATCCAATTCAAACGGTATCCCTCCGGCAGCGCGCAGGCATTTCAACTCACTGCCGAAATAGATCCCTTCGGGCAGCACGGCATAATACAACGGTTTTTTGCCGAAGCGGTCCCGCACCAGCAGTAAGCGCTGTCGCCGCGAGTCCCAGATGGCGAAGGCGAACATGCCCCGCAGCCCCGCTAAGCCCTCAGTCCCACGTTCTTCATAGAGGTGAATCAATGTTTCCGTGTCGCTGTGCGTGGCGAAGCGGTGTCCCTTGTCGATTAGATTCTGCCGCAGTTGCCGATAGTTATAAATTTCGCCATTGAAGACCACCCAGATGGTGCCGTCTTCATTAGAGATCGGCTGATGACCGGTGCTCAGATCGATGATGCTGAGACGCCGCATCCCAATCGCGCAGCCACCATCAAGATGAAATCCCTCATCGTCGGGCCCGCGATGGCGGATCTGATCGCACATGGATCGGATCACGGCTGGATTCGCGTTTTCGTGTCGGAGGGAAAAACCGGCAATACCACACATGGAAGAGTGAACGGACCCAAACGTAAGAGACTTACGTTCATGATAGCAACTCCATTCGCCTCGCTGGCTTAGGTAATTTGGGGTTACTTCTCATCCTTTGATGGTGCAGGCCTTGGCGGGGTAATCGCTTTTCAAGTATTCATGGATGGGCAGCAGGAACAACTCTTTTCGCCGGGTATCCCAGCCAGCGCGGTCGCCGACGGGAGCCAGCACCAGCTACAGTTTTCGCATCTGGTCTGAGTGCCCCAGTGTTGAGGCTTACTGGGAGGAGCCGTTGTTGTATCTCTGGCGTCTGATGCTGAACCAGCAGCCATAGCGCGCAACTGCTCGCGCGAGCACGAACTTCTCTGAATAGTGCGGCTCGGACAGGCTGCTTGCGAGAACTACTGTGCAATTTTGATTCCTGAACAGGAAACGTGACCTGATCCGGACCGTTTCCCATTTCGCCACACGATCGGTGCCGCCATGGCCCTATATAGATTCTGCAAGGTTCGGGCCCCACACGGCTGCGGGGTTGGGAGATGCCTGACTTACCGGGCACCTTCACAGCCGCCGACGGATCCAACAGCCACTGCACAAGTAGATGATCCTCAAAGTTAGACTGGTGTTCGCATCGAACGCCTCTCGTGGCGTGCCTTGTGCTCTGCCGCTAAGCTCGCCGATGTGGGCGGATAAAAGCTGGTGTACTGAAAGGCGCTCGCTTCATGGAGTGTAGTAGACAGTTTCTATCGCAAGGCGCTTCAGTAAAGTGCTGTAAATTTGCTATTGCTCAAGCTGAGCCGCGCTCAAAGAAAGCGGGTTCTATCAATATGGGACGCAGGCGTATCGTATGCTACGATGAGGGTTCTGTGCCGTTGCCAGCGGAGGCCCGGCTGTTCATGATCAGCTCCCTTCTGGCAACGCGTCCCTCCCTTGCTTCTGCGGCGGTCCTGTTTCCGGGAGCACTATGCTGCCTGCGGGCAGATTCGCGCGTCTATTCTCTTTCTATCCCAACCATTCCAGCTAGACAGCAGTTTTGGGCGCCGTAACGTATGACTCAGCCGGCCTCCACAGGGTTATCTCACCGGCAGTTTGTAGTGAATGTCGCCGCGAACGGGTGTTTCTTTGCGCTCAGCATTGTCATTGGGCTTTGGTATACGCCTTATGTGATCCGGCACCTCGGAGTGGCGGTGTACGGATTAATTCCGCTGGCGAGCTCCATCACAAATTATTTGAGCGTGATCACGGTCGCGGTAAGCGGCTCAGTGGGCCGGTTCATCACCATGGATGTGGCACGCGGAGATTACGCGGATGCCAATCGCACCTTCAACACGTTTCTCTTATCCAGCCTAATCCTGGCAGGTGGCCTGTTTATTCTGGCGCTCGGCTTTGCCTACGCCACGCCGTACCTGTTCAACGTGCCAGCCGGCGAACAGACGCAAGTACGCTGGCTTTTCTTGAGTGTCATGGGCGTGTTTTTGCTGTCCATGGTGACCTACAACTTCGATGCCGCCATTTGGGCGACCAGCCGCTTTGAGATTCGCAGCCTGCTTGACGGTATAGGGCTGCTGCTCCGGGTGGGGGTGGTGGTGGCGTTTTTCAGTCTTGTTAAACCCCAATTGTGGCACGTCTCTTTAGGGATTGTTATCGCTGGAATCGTCTGGTCGGGGGGGCATGTGTGGGCGTGGCGAAGGCTGACGCCTTATCTTTCCATCCGGGCTTCCGACGTCGACCGGAGCAAGTTGCCAGAGCTCTTCTATACCAGCCGCTGGCTGTTGGTTGGCCAGTTCGGAGTGATTCTATGCATGAATATGGACTTGGCGTTGGCCAACATTATGTTGGGCGCGACACTGGCGGGCTCCTACGCGCCAGTGCTGCAATGGCTGACGCTGTTGCGGAATATGTGCGCGCTGGTCGGGGGTGTACTGGCGCCTTCCATTGTGAGCTTTTATGCCCGTGACGAATATGACGGCATGATCCGCCTCTCGCGGCAGACCATGAAATTTCTGGGTCTGTTGGCGGCTCTTCCGATCGGATTGTTGTGCGGGTTGGGAAAGCCGGCATTGGTAACATGGCTGGGCCCTTCTTTCGCGTCGATCGCCCCGATTGTGTGGGTGATTCTGCTGCCTATGGCCATTGAGGCCTGCGCTTTGCCGCTCAGCTCCATCGTACTCGCGGTGAATCGGGTACGCGGCATGGCCTTTGCGACTCTGGGAACGGGCCTCTTGAATGTTGGCTTGGCGGTGTTGCTGACCGAGCAATTTCATTGGGGGTTGTATGGGGTAGCCGCGGCCGGCGCATTTGCCTCGCTGTGCAAGCATGCCGGCTTCTTTCCCCTCTATAGTGCGAGTATTATCAATCGCCCGCGGCTCACGTTCTTGAAGGAAGATGGGAAGATCCTGGTCATCACGCTGGCCACCGCTTTGATCTCCTGGTGGGCTTCCCCACTGATCCACGGCCGCAGTTGGCGGGAGTTGATCCTGGTGGCTGTCTCCATCGCGGTGCCCTGGACAGTTGTGATGTATTTCATCGCGCTGAATGCCGCGGACCGCCAAACATTGCGCAAGTTACTCTTTCAGACGATTCTCAAACGGCCCGCGGAGTAAGATACCAGTTGTGCATACGCAAGTGGTTGTCCGCAAAAGTGCGATGCAAAATTACTGGGTGCGAGAGGCTCGCGGCGACCATGACAGATGTGGAGAACATAAACCGTCTCACCCTTGACCGTGAACACTACCCGGTCATATGCGGTTTGTGCAAGGAAACTCCGCATTCCCAGGGGCTAGCGAACAGCGCTCGGGAAAATCGGCAAGTATCGAAGGCCGGTTTTACCTGCCTGTTCCGAAATCAGCCATTCAAGAATGCTATTGGCGTCGCGTTCCGCTTCTTCGGTTAGGTCAACGCGGAAAGCCATGCTTCTCGCGGAGATCTTCGAGGGATTCAGCAGCAGGCCGGGCCTTCACATCTTCATAGCCCCGGCGGACTGCGGCCAGCGACTCCTCATAGTCCTGCCCGCTCTCATTCCAGATAGTTGGCCAGTACTTCATCCAGCGCCGTAGAAGCGGCGGGGTGTTGTTGGGGTCGACCCGCCCGCCCAGAGCAGGCGGAGCAATGCTTGAAGGTTGACTACAACAACCC
>Ga0070735_10002123_pt1 | contig 18226 bp, 15 predicted proteins | sample Coa_R1_FD_66443 | JGI IMG/M metagenome (GOLD analysis project Ga0070735, IMG submission 66443) | Surface soil microbial communities from Centralia Pennsylvania, which are recovering from an underground coalmine fire - Coalmine... | ecosystem: Environmental > Terrestrial > Soil > Unclassified ... | reverse complement strand
GCGTTGCCGCGACCACTGGCCCGCGCGGCGGGGATTTCCATTGCCTGGATGATTTACGCGCTACACCGCAAACTGCGGCGCGTGGGAATGCGCAACCTGGAACTCGCCTTTCCTGAGAAGACCCGACGCGAGCGCAAACGCATCCTTCACGGAGTTTTCACTTCGCTTGGCCGCCAAGTGGCCGAAGTTTGCCTGTTTCCGAAATACACGCGGGAGAACGTCAGCAAAACAGTTGTGTACGAAGGGTTCGAGAATTTCGAACGGGCACTGGCGCGCGGTAAAGGCGTTCTATTTTTAACCGGGCACCTGGGCGCGTGGGAGCTTTCGGCGTTCGCGCATTCGCTTTATGGATACCCGCTGAACATCGTGATGCGGCCCCTGGATAATCCTTATATTGATCGCATCGCCCGCGAGTATCGCACTATGCACGGGAATAAAGCCGTGGACAAAGATTTTGCTCGTGGCTTGATTTCCGCGCTGCGCAAGGGCGAGACCGTAGGCGTGCTCATGGACACCAACATGATCGCCAGCCAGGGCGTATTCGTAGATTTTTTTGGAGTTCCGGCCTGCACCGCGAGCGGTGCCGCCCGGGTTGCGCTCAAGACCGATGCGGCGGTCGTCCCGGGCTTCACCATCTGGGACCCGGTGCTGCAAAAATATCGCCTGCGCTTCGATCCCGCAGTGGAATTAATTCGCACCGGAAACCATGAATCCGATGTTGCAGCGAACACCGCCAAGTTCACAAAGGTGATCGAAGACTACGTGCGGCGTTATCCGGATCAGTGGTTGTGGGTGCATCGTCGGTGGAAGACGCGACCTAAGGGGGAGAAGGGTTTGTACTGATCAGAACCAGTCACTGCGATAGGCGACCCACCAGCTGGCATAAACGATCGGAATTGTGGCAATTAGTGCCCACCACAGGGGGAGCATAATACCGGCGATGAGGTCGAGCACTGAAAAGAGAATCCAGAAAACTTTGCGTTCCACACGATTATTTTATTCGGCGGGGCGGCTGAAGCCGCGTTTCTAAAGTAATGACCCGTTTCGGCACGGCTGAAGCCGTGCCCTCCCGATTTGCCATCGCGAAACACAAGCGCGCGCACTTCCCGGTTTTTCTGGCTTCCCTTACAATCGTGAATGTGGCGGTGTAGCTCAGGTGGCTAGAGCGACGGTCTCATAATCCGTAGGTCGTTGGTTCGAGTCCAACCGCCGCCACCAAACTTCGCCTGTCGCTTTATCCAGCAACTCAGTTTGAGGTCACGCGGACCCGTTCCCCGGGTGCAAGACTCAGCAATGCGGATTTTGCTGAAAGGCGAGTAAACGCCTGCGGCATCGAATACAATCCCCAGCAGTACTTTTTCATTACAGCGCAGGTCAACAGGAGAAACAAATGGCCAAAGCAGCAGGTAAAGCAGCAGGCAAAGGGAAGAGCAACAGCGCGTTTATGAAGCCGATGCAGCCGTCAGAGCATCTGGCCAAAGTCGTCGGATCAGATCCGTTACCGCGCAGCGAAGTGACCAAGAAGATTTGGGCCCACATCAAGAAGAACAAATTACAGAATCCAGCTAACAAGCGCGAGATCATCGCTGATGATAAGTTGCAGCCGATTTTCGGCAGCAAAAAATTGGACATGTTTCAAATGACCAAGGCGGTCAACAAGCACCTGAAATAAATTTTTGCGCGAGCCGCGGCTGGTCGAGGCTGGTCGCTGGTCAGCTACGAAACCGCGAAATGCAATTACCTGGATAATCAACGGGTATCGTGTCTGTCGACGGCGGCAGCTGCTTTTTAAATGCGATTTCACCAGCCTGAGCTGAACGCTGATTAGCTCCATACCAGCGAAGTTACAGAATGCTGGCTCAGCGAAATATTCGCTGTATTGCCTCCAACTTTCAGAACGCAAGTGCCGGCCTGGCCGGGATTGGTAAGCACAACTACTTTTTGCCCATCGGGATTTTCAAAAGCGGCGTGCAATATTTCGCCGCCGGTGCTTTGAGAATCGATGCGGTGCGCTCCGCGCTTGATGAACTTCGAATAGTGCGCGAATGCCCAATACTGCCCGCTGTGAACGATCTCTTTCGTTTGCGAGTGGATGCTTACCAGGCCGCCACAGGTGAAGGGGCCGATGTTGGGTTTGCCGACTTCGTCTAAAGCCAGGTTCCAGGCAGTAATCGAACGACAACAATTTCGCAGGACTCCGGTGAAGGTGCTGCTCCACTTAGCCCAATCCGTCTTGTAATCAGGCCAGGTGTAGTCGGGGCCGCCTTCGGTCCAATACATTTCGACCTCCGGATACGCGCTCTGCACCCGGTTGATCCATTCGACGTTACCTACATAACCATGCCAGGCAATGGCATTTGTATATTTGCGCACACCTTCGGTTTCCAGTTCGCCCATCGCTCTGCCCCATAGGTTGTAGTTGTGGTCGATGATCCAGATCTTGGTTTTAATTGCCGCGCGTTCGAAGGCGGGCCCGAGTTGCTGGCGGACGAAATCGGCCTCGTACTCCTGCGGCCAACTGCAAGCCGGCATGCGGCCGTCCTGATCAGTGTCGACCTCGTTCTGCACGCTGATGGCTTGGATGGGCACGCCTTCAGCCTCGTATGCTCGCAAAAATTTCACAAAATAATTCGCGTAGGAAGGCATGTACTTGCGCTCCATGTTCCCGCCCAGCATCGATTTATTCGGCTTCATCCATCCTGGAGGACTCCACGGCGTAGAGAACAGGAACAAATCGGGATTTGCTTTTCGCGCCTCGCGCAGCATGGGCAAAATATATTCGCGATCGTGATCGATGGAGAAACGCTGCAGATCAGGATCAGGCTCGCCTTCATCGAAGCTGTACACATTGCGCGAATAATCGCTAGCGCCGATGCAGGTGCGGCAGACATTGAATCCCATTTCAGAGGGGCTGAACATCTGATGAAAAAGTTTTTCGCGGGCGGCAGGATCGAGACGATTAAAGGTGTAGCAGGCTGAATCGGTGAAGGCCGCGCCAAATCCGAAAATCGGCTGAAATTTCCTGTCAGGTTCTAGCGTGATGGCGGAAGCGCCGGAGCCGGAAGCTTTTTGCCACGAGAGCGCTGGCCCGCGGGCGCAGCGCTGATTATCGTCGGTTGTCCAGACCGATATTTCTCCGGCGGCGCCCTTCTCGCTAGATCGGGCCGGCGAATCGGCAAGCGCTACTCCGGCGATAGCGGCGGCACCCATGCTGGACACTTTCAGGAAATCGCGACGAGTGGATTCTTTGGACATGGCTTCTCCGGAGGAAAAATTGGCATCGCCGCGACTTCATGTGCTTGATACCTACGACATTATGCTTGCAGGCGGAGCTACTCGCAAACCCGTGCTTACTTCACGGCATCTCAGTTGTCCAATATGCACGTGAGCTTCGGAGCTTTTTGGAATTCGCTTCACCACATAACCGAAAGCTTCATCGGGCGGCTGCCATCGCTGGCAATTGGGATAGTCGTCTTCATCTGCTTTTACGTCCTGAGTAAGCTGGTGAGCAGGTTGATACGGCGCGCGACGCACGGACATCGCGCAAATTTGGGAGTGGTATTCGCGCGATTGACAGGGGCGGCAGTCGTTATGCTGGGACTGCTGGTCGGCTTGGCCGTAGTGGCACCTTCTTTTCAAGCCAGCGACCTGATAAAAATCCTTGGCATTGGAAGCGTGGCCATTGGGTTTGCGTTCCAAAACATCCTGCAGAATTTTTTGGCAGGTCTGCTCTTGCTTTGGAGCGAGCCGTTCCGCGTAGGCGACGAAATCAAAGTTGACGTTTTCGAAGGCACGGTGGAAGAAATCCAGCCTCGGGCGACAATCATTAAGACTTACGATGAGCGGCGGGTCGTGGTTCCCAATGCCGATCTGTTTACGCATTCGGTCACGGTAAATACCGCGCACGATAATCGCAGGTGGGAATATGAGTTCCCGGTAAAAGAGGGCGCCGATCTCAACCGACTTAAAAACTTGCTTGTCGAGACGGTGAAAAAAGTGCCGGGGCTGTTGCAGGATCCAGCACCAGAGGCGCTGGTCGCGGGCCTGGATGATCCGCAGACGGCATCGTTCAAATTGCGTGTGTTGTGGTGGACAAAGGCAAACCGCGAGCATGAAATGCTTGCCACGTACGATCAGGTGCTGACCGCAATTGGAGAGGCGCTGAGACCACGCCCAGCGAATCTTGAGAGAGATAAAAACCGCGCGGCTTAGGAGTGTTGCCGGAATTTGCTGCCACGACGCAGTGTGTTTTTGGGTTTTGCCTGGGATCGCCCGGCCAGAGCAGGTTTTAAGCCGGCGGCTTTGCTGTTGGCCGAATGCTGCATGATTTTTGGCCTTCCGTAATCTCTCATTTTTCTTGATGAACACTGATACTCAATTCATGCCCTACGCCCCCCAAACTGAGTTTCGCGAACGGGCGCAGCGTGTCGGATTTGAAGAAAAGACCCCGGTAGTAGTTAGGTTTCCGGGCGGCGTCCGATGCTCCGCGCAATTGCAAGTCATTTCGGTAACTGGCGGCCTGCTCTGTCTTCAGCGGCCAGTGCAACCTGGCGCGGTTGGGAAGTTGATGTTCCTCACCAGCAAAGGCTGCATTGCTGGTGACGCTCAAATGCTAACGCCAGTGGCATGGGACCGCCAGCCATTCAAATTCACCACGCTGCCCGAACAGGACCATTACCGGTTGCAGACGATTATTAAACGGCAGATCTCTAACAATCACCGCAAACTCGAGCAGGAAAAACGGCACAGCGACAACTCGGATATCGAGCGACTGCGGCCCTGGTAAGAGAAGTTACTCCTGCTTGAGTTCGTCGTCGCGGCGCTGTTTTCTCACATCTATTCCTAATTGCTCCGCTTTTTTGTAAAGATGACTGCGTTCCAGGCCAAGATTTTTGGCTGCGTTCGTCACGTGAAAACCAGAGCGCTTTAATTCCGCAACAATCGTCTCCCGCTCGAAATTCTCAACCCGGGCAGCGAGTGTGCCTGACCCAGAGGCGCCGTTCGCGATGCGCGTTTCGCCGGACGGCATCAGCACTGACTCGACCGTTTCCAATCCGATTTCGTTGCTGTCGGGCGGAGCCAGCAGCAAAAGCCGTTCGATCATGTTGCGAAGTTCGCGAACATTCCCTGGCCAGGAATAATTCTGCAGCGCGGTCACTGCGTCTGAGGTGCACGTTGCCGGTCTCCAACTATTTTGCCTGCAGATCTGATCAACAAAATGTTTGATGAGCGCAGGGATGTCGCCGCGCCGCTCGCGCAGCGGCGGCAACACCAAAGGGAAAACGTAGATTCGATGAAACAGGTCCTGGCGAAATTTGCCATCGTGAACCAGGCCTAGCAGATTGCGATGAGTTGCGACTATTACACGGACATCCACGTGTACCGATTTGCTGGCGCCGATGCGCTCCACCTCGCCTTCCTCGAGCACGCGGAGCAGTTTGGCCTGCATGGGCAAAGGCATATCGCCGATTTCGTCAAGGAAAAGCGTGCCGCCTTCGGCTTGCTCAAACTTCCCAATATGACGATTGGCTGCGCCAGTGAATGAACCTTTTTCGTGGCCGAATAATTCAGATTCGATAAGCTCGGCGGGGATAGCTGCGCAGTTCAAGGCAATGAACGGCCCCGACGCGCGCGCACTCTTCTCGTGAATGGTGCGCGCGATCAATTCCTTGCCGGTGCCGGTTTCGCCAAGAATGCAAACCCGAGTATCAGTGATGGCGACGCGATCGAGTTGCGCCATGACGTTCTTCATGGCTTCGCCAGCCCAGACAATTTCGTGTTTCCCAAGACGTTGCCGCAGATGAAAGTTTTCCGACTCGAGACGCCGGAGTTTCAGAGCGTTTTCAACGGTAAGCAGAAGTTTGTCGGTGGACACCGGCTTTTCGAGAAAATCCAGCGCACCGAGTTTTGTTGCGCGAACCGCCATTTCGATGTGCGCCTGGCCGGACATCATCACGACAGGGGTGGCCACGCCCGCCAAACGCAACTCCTGAAGAAATACGAGCCCGTTTTTCGCGGGCATGACGACGTCTGAGAAGATGAGATCGAAATTTTCAGCCTTGGCCAAATCGAGCCCGCGGATGGCGTTGTCGCAGACCGTCGCGTCGTGACCGGCTAGTCGGAAAGCGCGAGAGAGCGTGGCCAGGGTGCTGGCCTCGTCGTCAACAATCAGCAGGTGCGCCTTCGACGGCAAGGTGTCTCCGTTCTCCTAAACGTGCGTTGCCGGCACAACCGGCAATTTGTCGCGGTTTGCGGGAATTTCGATGATAAACGTTGCGCCGCAGCCGCGTTCGCTGGTGACACTGATTCGGCCGCCGTGGTCGCTCACGATGGACTGTACGATCGCGAGCCCAAGACCAGTGCCGTGAGGTTTGCTGGTGTAGTAAGGCGTGAACAACTGCGCGGATTCTTCCGGCGCCAGGCCGCTTCCGGTGTCGGCGATCTCGATGCGGATTGAATCCTGCCTGTGATTGACGCGCAATGTCAATTTGCCACCATTCGGCATGGCTTCGATTGAATTCAAAATTAAATTAGAGAGCGCACGGTGCAAAAGTTCAGGATCGGCCGCGATTGGAGTACCGTCACCAATTTCCAGATTGCACGAGATGCCTGCCTTCGTGAGTTGCGCCTCATGCAGCTTGATCGCGCTCTCGCAAAGTTTGCGCAGATCCACCGATTCAAAGTGCGGCTGCGGCATCGTAGAGAAGTCGCTAAATCGTCCGATAATGCCTTTCAGATTTGCGATTTCAGATAACAGGGTCGCCGAGCTTTCGCGAAAAGTTTCGTCGAACTGCTGTTGGTTTTGGTCGCGGGCGCGCAAAAGATTTTCTACGGTCAACTGCAGCGGAAACAGCGGATTCTTGAGCTCGTGTGCCAGGCGGCGGGCGAGCTCGCGCCATGCCGCTACGCGTTCAGCTTGCACCAGGCGCTCGCGATAATCGAGCAGGTCTCGCGTCATGCGGTTGAATGATTGCGCGAGCTCTCCAATTTCATCTTGCGTCTTTACCTTGACGTTTGCGTTCCAGTTTCCGGCGGCGACTTCCCGCGCGGCATGGACAAGCTCTTCAACTGGGCGCGTAACGCGAGTTGCGGCCCAACTGCTCAATAGGATCGCAAGAATTAATCCTGCAGATGCCGCCAGCAGCGCGGCGGACCGGATTTGTTTGCGAAGTTGAGTATAAATTTGACGCGAGCTCGTCACTAACAAAACGCCGAGGACCTCATCCTTTAGTCCGGTAAGCGGAAAAGCAGTTACGCTTTCATCCCCGGACTTCCTTCGGAGGACGGTGCTGGCTTCGCGACGATCCCTTTGCACCCGCTGGATTATGTATGCGAGTTGTTCCGATTCTGGGAACACGTCCTCGGTTGAGATCAGATGATCGGGCGAAAAGGTGGTCCTGCCAAGGGTTTCGTAAAGCATCACACCGGTTCCCGAAGACGGAGTAAGTGTCACAAGAAAATCTTTATCGATACGGATTCCGCCGATGATATAGAGCTGTCGTCCGACTGCCGTTGCTGATCGCACCGCGAACAGCCCAAGGGCGGTGCCGGACGGGAGTTCCTCTTCTTTCAGAAACGGCGTGGCTGGCGGAGATTGGCTCACTAACGGATCGTTGTACCCGAACTTCGCCGGCCATTGCGCCGACGAAATGATGGTGCCGCGATCATCTGCGAACTCGAGAAAATCCAGCCGCTGAGTGCCGGCGATCACCTGTGCGGTATCGAGAAAAGCGCTGTAGTCGGGAACGCGTTGCGCAGCTGCGACCAGCATGCGATTGGCTTCGGCGCTGGCAGCGATGGACTGAACTCTGTGGCTGACATCCTCGCCCTGATTTTGAAACTCTTTGTGGAATTGGGCCACAAACGCCGCGGTACGCTCGTCATTGGCGTGATCGAAGGCGCGGCGGGTCCAGGTTGAAATGATTACGGTGACCGCTGCAACCGACAACAATACTGTGAGCGCAAATAGAAGAAGCAGCCTGCGCCGGAAGCTCACGGAGCCTCCGCCGAGAGCCAGACATTATTTAATTGCCAGCTTCCGTCCGGGAGCAATTTCAGTCCATGGACATTGAACCGAAGCGCAACCGCAGTGCGCAAATAAGCAATCGGGACCACGCGGCGAGTCTGGAGTAGAGCAGTTTCTGCGCTATAGAGAGTACCCACTGATGAGTTCGCAAAAGCTGGGGCAGGAAGTTGAAAGTTGCGAGCGAGCTCATCGAGAGCCGTCTCGGAATCAGTTGAAGGCAGAGCGACTTTTACTAACTTGATGTCCGCGTTGTCCGAATTAATGATTTGAAGTGTGATGCCTGCATCCCTCGCATTGAGCGCAATACGATCAGCGGCGATGCGCGCAGTGGGATCGGACGAGTCACAACTCAGGGTCCATGCGACGGAATGGGGTGCCCGTGACCGGGTTGCGAGGCCGCTAGTGGGAAAGATAAAACCGTAGCCCGAAAGCCAGTTGGGTAGCAATGAACCCGTGGGCTCACCTGCAGATTGAAACATTACTGTGTTCAGCGCAGCCGAGTCGATGCTAAGGGCCAGAGCATTTCGCAAATGAATTTCGTCATCCGAACGCGCATCGCGGGTAAAGAATAACGCCAGCAGTTCCGCAGGCGCAGACGTCTTTAGAACGCGGTTGCCGGTCTGGGCGCGGCGGATGTCCTCGGGTGCAACTTCGACCAGATCGTCTTTCCCGAGGTCCATCAGCATGAGTTGATCGCGATCATTTTTCCCCAGGTCGGCCTCAATGGAATCAATATATGGCCGACCGCCCCAGTATTCGTCGTTCGCCTGCAGGGTCAGGTGTTGCTTTGCGGCGTCCCATTGCGCCACCGTGAACGGGCCAGTGCCGATGAGTGTGCCCCGACTGCGCCGCGAAATACTGTTGCGCGGCAATGCTAATTCGGCAGCAAGGTTTGGCACGGGAGAGCTGGTTTCAATCATCACCAGTTCGCCAAGCGCGAAAACTTTCCAGTCAGGATTGGCGGCACGCACTGATGCCGCGGCTGTGTTAGCGTCGACAGGAATGCCATCGCTGAAAACGACGCCATTGCGAATCTGAAAGCGCCAGCGTTGATACCCGGGCTCGACCTGCCACGAAGCTGCGAGCAGCGGCTGAGGCCGGCCGCGATCATCGAGCTTGACCAGTGTTTCAAAGACCAGATGCGTCAAGCTGCGAAATGCAGTTGAAGCAGAAGCGGCGGGCTCGAAGACCTGGGCCGAAGTCTGCACGCCAACGCGCAATGTCCCGCCATAGTGCGGACGGGTCGCGGCGATCATGCTGTTCGCGCAAGCCAGGCTAGCGGCCGCAATCAAGATTGAGCTGAAGCGCGTCATAATTTCCTGTGCCGTAATTCTTATAAACCGCAATCGCACTGTCTGTGGTGGGCGTGCTCCACAGCGCAGTGATGGTGCCATTGATCGCCAGCTTCGGGCTGACCGCCGCCGGTTCGCGATCAGCAAATTCGAAAGCCTGGATTAAATCGGCAGGGTCGCTATCAGCGGCATCAGCCAGGACCAGAGAATCAGGCCGGCAAGCGGGATGCACAGCGGCGACGTCGCTTCCCCAATGAACTTTGCCGAGGATTTGCTGATTAATCCCGTCTAGCAAATGCACCTGTCCATCAAGGCCGGCGAAGATCCAAAGCGAATAATTTGCTCGCGGAATTGCTGCCGCAGAATAAAACGGAGGCGCGGAGTTTTGCTTGCCAATGCCCGGAACCAGCGCTCCGGTAAAGAAATTTCTGGCCGGCGAAAAGAACGCGGAGATTCCTTGACTCTGAAGCGGCCATGGGTCTTCACTGGGTGCGCAACTCATGGCGAGCGGGGTTGAGTTGGTGCTGTGGCAGGCCAGGCCGGGAAGGTAGGCGTCAAACAGCCGATCTTTTCCAAGAAAAATTCTGCCGCGAGCGTCGCGGGGAAGCGGCGTCGGCGAGGTGATGGGAAGCGACTGCACTATCGACCAGCTCTGGTTCGCGAACTGCTGGATTGTGACGGCGGTCCGCCCGAGCACGACGATTCGTGGCGGATTGCTTTCGACGATAGCGATATCGAGGATCGGGTCGGCCTGAGAGACAAGCGGGGTGGCACGGATGGTGATCGGCGGAGTATTTGGCGCGGCAACTGCAATGCTCGTCCGCGGCGTGGACACGAGGAGGACCTTCGCATCGCTTGCTCCCGCCTGAATTTCAGCAACCCAAACGTACTCCCGCAAATTTTCTGACAACGTGAGTTTGATGTTGGCGGCTGCCTGATCGGGCTGCCAAATACGCACTCCAGAGGCGGCGAGCGAGGTGGTGAGTTCGCGGCGGATTTCTTCTGTGTCCGCGGGAGTGATGGATGAGTGATTGTTGATTTCTAGTGCGACAACGCCGGGGCCAGTAGCGGCAGTGATTTTTGCAGCAAGCTGGGAAACAGGATCGTGCCAATCGCTCGCTAAACACAATTGGGAAAGAAGAACGCAGAGACACAATGCCCAGCGCAAGCGTGAGGAGCGACGCATCATTTGCAGATTGGGCGAATTATAAACCGCGCCTTGCATTGGATCAGCCTTCAGAATCTAAGTAGTCCATGTCCCTCGCCGAAGTTAGAGCGTGTGGGGACAGCCGAGGGCGGCTGTCTCCACATTCCGGACTGGATGGCTGGCACTAATCACTGACCACTCGCCCCTGGCCCCTGACCACCTATTTCTCCTCTCCTTGGTCCGCTTCACTGTTCTTGTTCGCCATGTTCATGCTCTTGAGAACGTCATTTGCGAAGAAGTATTTGCCATCGGATGGAACCATCATAATTTGCAATTTGTCGGAGAGTTTTTCAGCGATGATCTTATTGATCAGCAGCGGATTCTGTTTCAAGATCACACCTTCGTTGCGCATGCGTTCCGCGTCTGCGACGGCGGTCACGCGAATGCGCTCGGCTTCAGCATCAGCTAGCAATTTGCGACGCTCCATTTCAGCTTTGCTGTCGAGGACTTTGGCCTGCGCCATTGCCTCTGCATTCCTAATCGTGGCTTGCGCATTCGCTTCAGCGTTTTGGACGGTCGCTTCTTTGCGGGCTTCGGATTCAAGCCTGGCCTGCTCAATTTGTTTTTGTTTCAAAGGAAGCGTGTATTGCATGGCATCGGCTTCTGCCTTGGCCTGAAGCACGCGTACCTGGGCTTCACCTTCGGCCTGTTTCACCTGCTGAGCTTTTGCGGCTTCGGCCTGAAGTTCAGAGATGCGGACTTGCTTCTGCTGAATATCAGTCTGCACGCCCATCTGGTCATCTTCCTGTTCCTTGAGCAACAGGTCTTCGAGACCTTTGGCGTATTCGGGCGGAAGCTGGATATCGCGCAGCATGACTTCTTTCACGACAATTCCATCGGCGGCGAGTTTTTGCCTTATGACGGAAGCTGCGCGGGACCGAACTTCTTCTCGTTTGGTGGCGAAGACCTCGCGGACGGTGTAGTTGGGTACGAGTTCGCGCCATGCGCTGGCTACAACCGCAGGCACGATTTCAGTTTCGACCGGCTGCGGCAGATTGGCCTGAATGTAATCGAGGTGCGCGGGATCCAGACGATAGCGGATGGTGATCGCGAGCCCCACTGACAGACCTTCTTTTGCCTGAACATTTAGTGGAGCCGGTTTTTCGGCGTGGCGTTTCTCCGATTTGCCATCTTCAACCGAGCCGGTGGTGAAAAGCTGGTCGCGAGTATCGAATAGAACCACGTTCTCGGCTAGCGGCGTAACGAAGTGCGCGCCGGGGTAAAGGGTTCCCGGAAGCGTGCCGCTGGTTTGGCTCACGCGGACGCCGCCCATTCCGCTGGGCACGACGACGATGCTCAGGGCCAAGAGAATTGGTCCCCATGCGAGCAGTGCCAATGCGATGGATGCGCGCCAGTGAATTTCGGGATTGGCCGGGGCAGGAGTTGAGCCGGCGGCTATCGACTGACGGTATTTCAGTCCGAAGTAAAAGTCGCGGGCCAGGATGGCGACGGCGGCTACGATCATTCCCATTCCGCCGCAGAGCAGCAAATATTTGAGAAACAGCACAACGCCTCCTTTTATTGGTGGCTGTCAGCAGTGAGCCTGACCAGAACCGGGCGAGCCGATGGTTTCGGCGCGGTGAAGAACAAACGGAAGATTTGGCCGAAGATGAATTCTTCGACGGCGATAGCGACCGCCAGCGAGAGTAGCAATCCTGCGACGACGGTGATGAATGTGATTAAGGCCTGCATATGGGTTCTCCGTTCAACACGGGACGTATGTGCAGGTCGGCGGCCTTCGGTATGTTGTTGAAAACGTTATGGATGAAGGGTCAGGCGGTGTGTATCAGGAAACACAGTGTGCTGTGCTCGACACGTGGACACTCCAAATCGCGGAGCGTTGCCCCGCCGGGCAGCCAAGGCCGGCTGTCCCAACATGAGCTTTGCAGGATTTCCTCAGCTCGTTGTCTTAAAGTAATAGGCCATCAGCTAGGCGGCATCTCAGCCAGAATACAATCAGCATCATATGATTTTCAGCAGCCGTTGTGCCGACTTCTGGCACGGATAGAGTCATTTCATCTGCAGTTTCGGTTCGACAGCGCTTAGGTCCGCGCTCTACCAATACAGATTTGAGGAACGAGTTTGGCTGTACAAGACGGGCTTTGGTACAAAGACGCGGTGGTTTATCAGGTCCATGTCCGCGCGTTCTACGACAGCAGCGGCGACGGAAACGGGGATTTCCGGGGCTTGGCGCAGAAGCTCGACTATCTGCAGGAACTCGGCGTCAATGCGATCTGGCTCATGCCGTTTTTTCCCTCGCCACTGCGCGACGACGGGTACGACATTTCCGACTACCGCACGGTGAATCCCACATACGGCACGCTGGATGATTTCAAGGTGTTCCTCGAAGCCGCCCACCAGCGCGGGATTCGCGTCATCATCGAGATGGTGCTGAACCATACTTCCGACCAGCATCCCTGGTTCCAGGAATCGCGCAGCTCGCGCAATAATCCGCGGCGCGATTGGTATGTGTGGAGCGACACCGACACCAAGTACAAAGGCACGCGGCTGATTTTTCTGGATACGGAGCTCTCGAACTGGGCCTGGGATCCGGTCTCGAAACAGTACTATTGGCACCGCTTCTTCAGCCATCAACCTGACTTGAATTACGACAACCCACAGGTCCGCGAGGAAATGTGGGACATCATGAAATTCTGGCTGCAGATGGGAGTAGACGCCTTCCGTCTGGATGCGGTGCCGTATTTGGTCGAGCGCGAAGGAACGAATTGCGAGAACCTGCCCGAGACCCACGAGGTCATCAAAGATTTGCGGAGGCGCATGGATCGGGAGTTCCCAGGCCGGATGTTGCTGGCCGAGGCGAACCAATGGCCGGCTGACTTGCGCGCATATTTTGGAAATGGCGATGAGTTCAACATGGCATTTCATTTTCCTCTCATGCCACGCATGTTCATGGGATTGAAGCTGGAGGACCGTAAACCGATCACGGAAATTCTGAAGCAGACGCCTGAGATTCCGGAGAACTGCCAGTGGTGCCTGTTTCTGCGAAACCATGACGAACTCACGCTCGAGATGGTGACCGACATGGAACGCGATTACATGTACGACGAGTACGCCAAAGAGAAATCAATGCGCATCAATTTGGGTATTCGCCGGCGGCTGGCGCCGTTATTGGATAATGACCGGCGACGGATTGAGTTGATGAATGGATTGCTGATGTCCCTGCCGGGCACTCCTATCATTTATTACGGCGACGAGATCGGCATGGGCGACAATGTAAATCTGGGCGATCGCCATGGAGTGCGAACGCCTATGCAGTGGGACGGAGGCTGGAATGGGGGGTTTTCACCGGCCGATCCGGAGACGCTCTATTCGCCGCTCATGTTGAATCCGGTTTACGGGTTTCAGGCGATCAATGTGCAATCGCAGAAGCGCTTCGACCACTCGCTGCTTTCGTGGATGAAGCGGCTGATTCGGATACGAAAAGCGACCCCGGTGTTTGGGCGTGGATCGATACAATTTCTGTATCCCGCAAATCATCGCGTGCTGGCGTACACGCGCAAGCTGGGCACTGAGACGTTTCTGGCGGTAAATAATCTTTCCAGCAAAGCCCAGGCGGTCGAATTGGATTTGAAGGAATATCGCGGCAACATTCTCGTGGAAATGTTCGGTCGAAACATATTTCCCCGAATTGGCGACCTGCCGTATTTGCTAACGCTGGCGCCATATCAGTTTTTTTGGTTTAAGTTGAGGAGGATTTAGCGGCGAGCGTTGAGCGATGAGCTGTGAGCAAAGGCCTACAGCTCAAAGCTCGCTGCTGATAGCTAAAGCGTTTGCCTGAGGAGAGCATACTCTCGGATGCTTTTGTTCGCGAGCTGATGAATGTCGGCGACGTGGACATTGTTGTGGGCGTGCCCACCTACAACGACGCACGTTCAGTCGGCCAAGTGGTGCAGGCAGTACGGGCGGGACTGCTGAAGTATTTTCCACGCGAGCGAGCGGTCATCATCAATGCCGATGGTGGTTCACGGGACGGCACCCAGGACTTGGTGCGGGCGGCGGCGATCAGCGATCTTAGCATCGCCAGCGATGTGCACGCCCTGCGCACTCTTCACAGCATCAGTACGCAATATGAAGGCGGTCCAGCTAACGGGATCGCGATACACACGATTCTTGCCGCGACCGATCTGCTGCAAGCGCGCACTTGCGCGATAGTTTCCCCGGAATCGACAACCCTCGAGCCAGAATGGATGGAGCGCTTACTGAGGCCGGTTTTGCGCGATGGCAACGACCTGGTGTTGCCTATTTACCGCAGACCTAAATTTGACGGGCTGCTGATCCGCAATCTGGTTTTTCCCATGGCCGATGTCCTATATGGGTGCGCGGTGCGCGAGCCATACCCCTCTGATTTTGCTTTTTCAGGAGATCTGGGCAGCCAGTTTCTCGCGCAAGACATCTGGAATCAGGAACAAGGCCGTCGCGGCACCGAATTGTGGATGACCTTGTGGGCGGCGATCGGCAAGCGCAAACTCGTCCAGTCATTTTTAGGAAGCAAAACGAGAAGAGAGGATGCACCTTCTGACTTGGTAGCCGCGATGCGCGAAACTGCGGGCACGCTTTTTATGTCGCTCGATGCCTACAGTTCAGTTTGGCGTTCGACGCCCGACCCGGTTGAAGCTCCCTGCATAGGCTGCGAACCGACGGTTAGCGATGGACCGTCCCGACTGAATCGCAAACGGCTGTATGACATGTTTACGTTTGGAGTGAAAGAACTGGATCCGGTGTTCTTGTCAATTCTTACCACGCCGACGCATGACGAACTCAAGCGGCTGGCAGGCCTGCCGGAGGAGAAGTTTGCCTACTCGGGGGAACTCTGGGCGCGTACCGTGTACGAGTTTGCGATCGCATTTCACAAAGCGGTCATCGGACGCGACCATATAGTGCAGGCGCTGGTACCGCTGTTTCGGGGAAGAGCGCATACATTTTTAACTCAGAACCGGGACGCTTCCGCGGAAGACATGGAACGTAACGTGAAGTCTCTGTGTAAGGCATTTGAACAGGAAAAGCCGCACCTGATTGATTTGTGGGACGGCGGGAAGTGAGGTTTTTATGTGGCAGAACTTTATAGGAGAGCTGACGAGGACGATAAACGAAATTGTGCAGAGTTTCGCCCGCTTTCTGCCGCGGGTGCTGGAAATGCTGTTGTTGGTAGTGGTGGGATGGATTATCGCGTTTGTGCTACGCGCAGCTGTAAGAAGCGTGTTGCGCATCGCGCGTTTCGATAAATGGTCGGAGCACACAGGAGCAGCGCAAATGTTGCGCACCTCGGCCTTGCCCTCGCCGACTGAAATGTTGAGCCGCTTCGTTTTCTGGGTGGCATGGCTGGGATTCATTCTGGTTGGAATCAGCGTGCTGCCGGTGCCATGGTTGGGGCCGCATATTTCGGACTTCTTCGGGTTCATTCCCAGGCTGGTACTCGCGTTCTTTATTTTGTTTTTTGGATTGCTGGCGGCCAGCTTCTTTTCCCGCGCTGCTTTGCTTGGCGGAGTTAACGCCGATCTGCCCTCGCCACGGCTGGTCAGCCAGACTCTACGGACGATGATGATCCTGTTTGTGATTTCGATGGCCTTTGAAGTGGTCGGCATTGGGTCGCATACCGTTTTGATCGCATTTGCTCTGGCCTTCGGTGCGCTAATGCTCGGACTCGCCCTGGCTTTCGGATTGGGAGGGAAAGATCTGGCGCGCAAGTACCTGGAGAAGCGGTTCGCCAGAGAGGCCTTTCCTGAGCAGCCGAGCAAAGAGAGAGAAGATGAACTTTCCCCGCTTTAACGGCGGTCAGGAGATTAGCGCCTCTAGATTGCTATTCGGCTTAGTGCTGATCGTTGCCATCGCCGCAGAGAGCTTCGGCCAGGCATCCCATTCGCGACGGATATCGCGTGAACCATCCGCAAAGGAGATTTCCAGGTATTTGGTTTCCCGCGAAGTAGATCCTGCTGATGTTAAAGGGCAGGATCCCCCGACGCTTTCTGAGAGTACCATCGTCGAGAAAATCATGGTTGCAAATGCACGGCGCTCGGCGGAGTTGCGCGCCTTCGAAGGCAAGCGCTGGTATCACCTGGAGTATCACGGATTGTTCGGCGGCCGGACCGCCAGCATGGAAGTGCTTGCCACTTACAGCGCTCCGGACCGTCATGATTTCTCTGTAATCTCGGAGAGTGGCTCCAAATTGCTGTTGAACCGGGTGCTTTTGAAACTCCTCGATAGCGAGAAAGAGGCATTTAAGAACCACAAGCAGATAGAGCTTAGCCCGGAGAATTACAATTTCACCTTACTTGGCACGGAGAAGATACCGGCTGGGAACACCTGCTACGTTTTGACGGTTAAGCCTCGCAAAGAGAACAAGTTCCTTTATGCCGGAAAGATCTGGGTAGATGCGAAGGACTTTGGGGTTGTGCGCATGGAGGGCGAACCCGCCAAGGCCCCGTCATTCTGGGTGCGGGACACGCAAATCGATTCTAATTGGGAAAAAGTCGACGGCTTCTGGTTTATCGCTCACAATCATTCGGTGAGCCACATTCGAATGGGAGGAGTGGCAACTCTGAACATTGATTACGGCGATTACCAAGTCACTGCAGTTGATCCAGACGCCGCAAAAACTCAAGCACAAGGTCCGGTTTTGCCCGAGCCGTCTTCGGTTTCGCCGCAGCGCTAGCTCGATTAGAGCGTGAATTCTCAAATAAACTCACACTCTGCGTTCTCTGCGCTGTTCCCCCGATCTCTGCGGTTAAAAGCTCTTTGGTTTTGCACTAGAAAGAGAAAAGCTTTTAACCACAGAGATCGCAAAGGATTCGCAGAGTACGCAGAGAAATCAGTGCTCTCCCGAGTACGGAAAATTTGTCCTACTTCTTCAACATCCTTACTGCGACTTCTTTGAAGAACACAATGTCGTTATCGCTGTGATTCTGCAGGCCGATGTAGCCATCGTTGGGACGCGGCCCGCGCTGGGGTTCAAAATTGAATTTTTTCTCAGGAACCGGGCCTCCTTCCGTGTAGTCAGTCACTTTTACGCCATTCACAACGACAACCGTATGCGGACCATCGAGAGTGATATCCATGGTGTTCCACTCGGGACCAGGCTTGCCCGGTCGTGCGAGAGGTTTGGTCAGTGAGTACAAGGTTCCGGTAACGTGGTATTCATCTTCCTGCGAATCCTCTGGTTGGTTGTCGATCTGGACTTCGTAGCCGTAGTGTACGGGCATCCACTCTTCGCGCGGCTCGATCGGGATACGAATAAACACGCCAGAGTTGTCATTGTGGTCGCGCATTTTGTAAACCACGCGAATCTCGCAGTCACCCAGTTTGCCTCCCGTCCAGTAAAGCAGACCCATGCCACCATGGGTGCGAATCAGACCATCCTCGACTGTCATGTAACCTGGTCCGACATGTTTCCATCCGGTCAGATCTTTGCCATCGAAAAGCTGCTTCCAATCGTCAGTTTGGGCGTGGATAAAAGGCGAGAGAGCCAAGATGCAGAGACCAATCAGACAACGGAACATGAGTCACCTCGAAACCGGACATATTACACCAGATACAGTTACGTGCACTGCTCAGGAAGTCAAAGTCGCCACCCTCCCGCAAAAAAGGCGGGAAGGATGGGGCACCCTCACATCCAGAAAACCTTCGGGAGCCCTGCCCTTGTCTCGCGAACTTTGCGAGACAGGGCGGGGATTTTGACGTCTGATC
>Ga0070735_10002121_pt1 | contig 18233 bp, 19 predicted proteins | sample Coa_R1_FD_66443 | JGI IMG/M metagenome (GOLD analysis project Ga0070735, IMG submission 66443) | Surface soil microbial communities from Centralia Pennsylvania, which are recovering from an underground coalmine fire - Coalmine... | ecosystem: Environmental > Terrestrial > Soil > Unclassified ... | reverse complement strand
CCACCGATTAAAGCAATGTGCGATGCGGCGCCGGGGATCATCGATCTCCTTGACCGCATGGGTGTGCCGTTCAACCGTACTCCCGAAGGATTGCTCGATTTCCGGCGATTTGGCGGCACCTTGTACAACCGTACAGCGTTCGCTGGGGCGACGACCGGCCAGCAACTTCTTTACGCGCTCGATGAGCAGGTGCGGCGTTACGAATCCGAAGGAAAAGTAAAAAAATTCGAGCACTGGGAATTCCTGTCGGCCGTGCTCGACGGAAACAAAGTGTGTCGCGGCATCTGCGCCATGGATCTGCGCACGATGGAAGTGCGTACCTTCCCGGCCGACGCGATCATCATTGCGACCGGCGGCGTCGGAGCGATCTTCGGAAAGTCCACAAACTCGGTGGTCTGCACCGGATCGGCGCAGTCCGCTCTCTATCAGCAGGGCTGCTATTACGCCAATGGGGAGTTCATCCAGGTTCACCCCACGTCGATTCCGGGCGAAGACAAGCTGCGGCTGATGTCAGAGTCGGCGCGCGGCGAAGGTGGACGCGTCTGGGTTCCGAAGAAACAGGGCGACAACCGCGATCCGAAGTCGATTCCACAGAACGAGCGCTGGTACTTCCTGGAAGAGTGGTATCCGAAATACGGCAATCTCGTTCCGCGCGATGTGGCGACCCGCGCCATCTTTAAAGTCGTCTACGAGCACAACCTGGGAATCGATGGGAAGCCGATGGTCTATCTTGACCTGACGCACATCGATCGCAAGATTCTCGACAAGAAGCTCGAGGGCATTCTCGAAATCTACGAGAAATTTGTCGGCGACGATCCCCGCGACACGCCCATGAAGATTTTCCCAGGCATGCATTACACAATGGGCGGCCTCTGGGTGGACTACCAGCAGGCGACCAACATCCCCGGAGTGTTCGCGGCAGGAGAGTGCGAGTATCAGTATCACGGCGCGAATCGGCTGGGTGCAAATTCACTGGTCTCGTGCATCTTCGGCGGAAGCGTTGCCGGTCCGAACGCGGTGAACTATGCGCGCGGCCTGCAGGCGTCGCCGGACGGCAATGGGCACTTCGCCGCGGAGCAGAAGAAACAGGAAGAGAACAATGCCCTGCTGATGAAGAACGAGGGCAATGAGAATCCGGTGAAGTTGTGGCGCGAACTGGGCGAATTGATGACCAAGGATTGCACGGTCATCCGTTACAACAAAAACCTGCAGCTGACCGATGCGAAACTGGTGGAATTCTTGGAGCGCTATCGCAAGATTAACCTGAGCGACAAGACGCTATGGGCGAACACGACCGTGGTCTTCGCGCGGCAGCTTTACAACATGCTGCAGTTGGCCCGGGTAATCGCGCAGGGAGCGCGACTACGCGACGAATCGCGTGGAGCGCACTATAAGCCGGATTTCCCCGAGCGCGATGACAAAAACTGGATGAAGACGACGAAAGCGTATTTCGCGCCGGATGCGGATGAGCCGAAATTTGAGTTCGAGCCGGTCGATGCGGCGCTGATTCCGCCGCGGCCGAGGAAGTACTGATTGTGTAGGGGCGGACGCATTTGTCTGCCCCACGACCTAAGCGAGCGTGGTAAGGAGTGCAGTGGCAGTCGATCGTGAATTGCATGACTTGCTCTACAGGGCAATTCAGAAAAGGCGGTTGATTCGTTTCAGATACAAGAACAAGGAACGAATTGTTGAACCGCACGATTACGGTGTTCAAAAAGGGATTGTCCGATTGCTTTCTTGGCAGGTCGGCGGGCAAAGCAGTGGTCGATTGCCTGGATGGCGTTGGTTCGATGTTCCCGGCATGCAGAACATCGAGGTGCTGGAGAGGTCGTTTCCTGGTAATAGAGAAGTTTCGGGCAAGCATCATCAGTGGGATCGGGTCTTCATGCGTGTAACTCCGACCTAAACAGGCGAAGCACTAATCGGGAAGGGCACGAGTTCTACTCGTGCCGCTTAGGCGCTCTTTGAAAATTCGGCTTTAGCCGCTGAGGGCCACGAGTCGAGTTTGAATCCGGGGAATGCGGAACAGCAACGATACTCGCAAGGATCGTTCACGAGTTGGCGCTCCGCCGGATTCTGATGGATGTAGTTTCGATGGCTTAGAAAATCCTGATGATCGCGGATCCGATGATCGGTGAATCCACGTTGCCAGATCTCCCTTGCCCGACCAAGGGTCGCGCCGAGGGTGTGCGAATAGCCGCCCTTGATGAGTTGAACGGCGTGTTCGAGTGTGACGTTGTTCGCGGGAGTCAGCAAGAGGTGAACGTGTTCGGGCATAACAACAAAGGCGTGGAGCTGATAGCGTCCTTCGCGTCGGTATCGGTAGAGAGTTTGCAACAGGAGGGGCGCATAGTTCTCGACTACAAAGAGCCTTCGACGCTGCCATGTCGAGAACGTTGCGAAATAAGTTCCGGGCGGGGAGATGAGTCGTCCAGGCTTCAAGAGAGAACCTCAGCGGCTAAAGCCGCGATCTTTCGCCTAGCCTAAATCGGCACGAGTGGAACTCGTGCCCTTCCCGGTGGTTTTTGTTACGAAAAGTTTTCATTTTGGGAAACGCTTTGGAAAATGTTATTCCGTGGGACGAGCCATTGATTCGGCTGCGGACGAGGAAATACTTATGCCGAAGTCAAACAAAAAACTCGGTGACTTCGAACTGTGGATTGGTTCGGGACACTTAAACGCCAAGTGCAAACAGTGCGGTACTTCGCCGACGCTGGAGTATATGGGTCTGGATCCGGTTTTTCCAAGGTTCAAGCTCATTTGTAACAAGTGCAGAACCCACAATGTCATGAAGATATACCTTTACTGTACGAGGCTTTATCCAATTCCCTACAGGGGCAGAAAACGTTTTGCGAGCCAGTTCGGGGGACTACGCCCCGGCGTCAAGGCAAGCTAGTTGCTAAAGGCTAAGAGCTAATGGCTGATAAAACTGTCATCATAAAAATCAAGCGTCAAGCAACTCCCTCCGCGAAATCGCACTGGGAGGAGTTCTCCATCCCCTACCGTCCGAACATGAATGTGATTTCGGCGCTCATGGATATTGCCGCCGATCCGGTCACGCGCGACGGCAAGGCGACCACGCCCATCACCTACGATTCCAACTGTCTGGAAGAGGTCTGCGGATCATGCGCCATGTTGATCAATGGCAAGGCCCGGATGGCTTGCTCGGCTCTGATTGACCAGCTCGAACAGCCGATCCGGCTGGAACCCTTTTCCAAGTTCCCGATCGTCCGCGACCTGGCAACCGACCGCAGCGTAATCTTCGAGAATCTCAAAGCCGTCAAAGCGTGGGTGCCGATCGATGGCACATATGACCTTGGTTCCGGGCCGAAGATCTCGCCGGAAGAACAGGAGCAAGCCTATCCGCTTTCGCGCTGCATCTCGTGCTGCTGCTGCATGGAGGCGTGCCCGCAATTCAACGAAGATACCGGCTTCGTGGGCGCTGCGACGATTTCGCAAGTGCGGCTTTTCAATACGCATCCCACCGGCAAGGAGTTAAAGCGCGATCGCCTGGCCGCTCTGATGGGCGATGGCGGCATTCAGGAATGCGGTTACGCACAAAACTGCGTGGAAGTGTGTCCCAAAGATATTCCCCTGACGAAATCGATTTCCGAGGTTGGCGGTCAGGTTATGAAACAGGCGTTCGATGACCTTTTACGGCGCTAATTTTTGTCATTTGTAGTCCAACCGGCGAAACGAAAACATCATCTCATTGCCGCCAAGTGGCTGCTAGCTTGGCATATCGTGCAATTTCTTGCACCGATCGTAAATGGTCCTTCACTTGCCGATACTTCCTACGTAACTTCGCCGTGGCACGCGAGGTAACTGGGCTGTTGGGTACGATCGTAACGGACGGCTGGCACTCTACGGTTGGGCCACTTGACAGCATCTTTTAGAATAGCCGCTACTCGTGAGAGACATTAGCAAGTTCAAATTCGCAGCAGTGATGTCAGCAACCCTCATTTGCTGCGCCATATCGCAGCCGGCGTTCGCCGTGCATCACGCCGTTCTGCAGAAATCGCATCGCCATCATTTCCGCTGGTTGCGCTGGAATCCCTTGTTCAAGCCTTCGCACGAGTCGCTGCTGCTCCAGAATGCCGAGGTTAACCGCCTGAATCTTCCGAGGATTCAGGATGACACGGAACTTGAAGCGTTGAAGGCGGATGGTTCCTTGGTGGCCATCATCCCCAGTGAGTCGTTGCGCATTGAACCGTCTCTGGATCCTTCGCGACGCTTCTGCCGTCCATGGACCCTCGACTTTGTGAATGACTTGAGTCAGGCCTATTACAACCGTTTCCGCCAGCAGATTCAGTTGAACTCGGCAGTGCGCACCGTCAAGGTGCAGAGGAAACTGCGCCGGCACAACCGGAATGCCGCCCCGTACGAGGGAGAGACTGCATCATCCCACCTGGCGGGTCTAACAGTCGATCTACAGCGTCGCGGTATGAGCAAGGATCAGATTCGCTGGATGGAGCACTACCTGTTCTATATGAAGTCGCTCGGACTCGTGGAACCGGAAGAGGAACGCCGGCACTGGTGTTTTCATATCATGGTCAGCGGACTCTATTCCGATTGGCGTGAAACGCAGAAAATTATCCCCATCGAGCGCCCCGACGAGGAAAAACCGGCAATGCCCTCCACGGAAGTTGCTTTGGGCAGCGGCACAAAGTAGGACACCGTTCTTCTGTAGCCTCGTTCCTCGTACTTCCTTTACGATTCCCTCTTATGATCATTTTGATGGCTGGGCTGCCCGGTACAGGCAAGAGCACGCTTGCGCGGGAATTGGCCCAGCAGATGAACGGACGCGTCCTGAGCAAGGATGAGTTTCGACACTCGCTCTTCAAACCTGAAGAGGTCGAGTACTCTGCGCGACAAGATGACTTCTGCTTGCAGCTCATGCTGGAAACTGCCGGATATCTGCTGTCGCGGGATCCAGCGAAAATCGTTTTCTTGGACGGCCGTCCGTTTTCTCGCCGATATCAGATCGAGAATGTCCTCGCTGTGGCGACTTCCCTCCACCAACCGTGGCGAATTCTGGAATGCGTCTGCTCCGAAGAAACAGTGCGGCGCAGGTTGGAAGCGGATGCGGACGGCGGGAGCCATCCAGCGGGCGATCGTAACTTCCAGCTTTATCTCGAAGTGAAGGCGCGATTCGAAGCCATACTACATCCCAAGACAGTGATTGATACCGATCAACCGATTACAAGCTGCCTGCAGCAAGCACTTGCAGTTCTGCGTTGAAAAATCCATAAGGCCGTAGAAGCTCGCGCCCCCTTTGGTGAACGTCTCGTGTTTTGTTCCACAGAAGCAGAGCCTGTACAATCACAGCCTTGCCCCGGATCCTATCGGGCCCCCAACTATGAGAATTCGATCCCTTCTTATCGCCGCGCTGGCGTGCTCGCTGGCTGCGGCTCAAACGAGCCAGACCTCCTCTTCCGTAAGCGATCCGCAAATCAGCGCGAAGGCGCGTGCCATTCAAGACTCCGCGATCGTGGTCGATACGCACGCCGATACGCCGCAACGGTTTCTCGACGAGGGCTTCGACATCGGTTCCACGGATCCTAATGACATCGGCCACATCAGCCTCGACAAGGCCCGGCGTGGAAATCTTGGGGCGGAATTCTTTTCCATATGGGTCGATCCAGAGGTGAATCAGGGACATTTCGCCCGTCGCACCTTCGACTTAATCGATTCTGTCTACGAGCAGGCGGCGCATCATCCCGACCGTATGATGATGGCCTTTTCTCCAGCAGATATAGAACGGGCGCATCGCGAACACAAGCTCGCCGCGTGCATGGGCATCGAGGGCGGACACTCGATCGAGAACGATATGCACCTGCTCCGCGACTACTATCGCCTCGGCGTGCGTTATATGACGCTCTCGTGGTCGAACACGAATGAATGGGCTGATTCTTCGGGCGACATCGATGACCCGAAGGTGCAACATCACAACGGGCTCACCGATTTTGGAAAGCAGGTCGTGCTGGAGATGAATCGGTTGGGAATGATGGTCGATATCTCACACGTGGCGGACAAAACGTTCTGGGACACGATCGCCACAACCAAGGCACCGGTGATTGCGTCGCATTCCTCGGCCCGGGCTCTCGTCAACGCTCCCCGGAACATGACCGACGAAATGCTGCAGGCCGTTGCCCAGAATGGTGGCGTGGTCCAGGTTAATTTCTTCAACGGCTTCGACGACGAAAACTTTCGCAAGGCCGCCGAGGCGCAGGCGAAGGACGTGGCTGCGGCCAAGCAGAGCTATATGGATCAGATGAAGGCCGAGGGGAAACCCCCAAATTCGCTCGAAATCGACCGCATTGAACGCGAGTCGATGGCCAAGATTCCTCGCCCTCCACTCAAATCGTTGATCGACCACATCGATCACATCGCGAAAGTCGCCGGAATTGACCACGTCGGGCTGGGCTCTGACTTCGATGGAGTCAGTGGCCAGACTCCGCAGGGCATTGACTCTGCCGCAGACCTGCCCAAGATCACGCAAGCGCTTCTCGATTGCGGCTATAGCGCGAATGACATCAAGAAGATTCTGGGCGGAAATCTGATGCGCGTGTTTCGTCAGGTCGAACAGGTCAGTCGCGAGATGCAGGCGGGCTCGAAATAGTCTGGCTGGCGTACAATGCAACGTTGCGACTCATCCAAAAATCCCACGCATGCTTTAAGGAGCAACTATGCGTAAAGCACTTGTAACGTTCGGAATGATTCTGATTTCTGCATCGGTTTGGGCTCAAACAGCGGGCTCACAGGCCGGCACAGCGAAGTCGAGCACGGCTGCGTCGGCCACATCCGAGCCCACCGCGATCATCGATACGACTGCCGGCAAGATGACCTGCACACTCTTTCCCAGCAAGGCCCCGATCGGGGTGGCCAACTTTATCGGTCTCGCGACCGGCACCAAGGATTGGAAAACACCCAGCGGCGTAACGAAACATGGCGTGCCTCTGTATGACGGAACCATCTTTCATCGCGTGATTCCGGAATTCATGATCCAGGGCGGAGATCCCGCAGGCACTGGGTCAGGGCCTGATCCGGTGAAGGTCTTCAAGAATGAAACGTCGCCCGACCTCAAGTTCGATAAGGCCGGACGTTTGGCTTACGCGAACGCCGGACCCGGCACCAACGCCTCGCAGTTTTTCATCACCGAAGTACCGTTTACCGGACAACAGGCCTCGATGCTGAATGGCAACTACACCATCTTCGGACAATGCGACGAGGCGTCGGTGGCACTGGTGAAGCAAATCGCGGCGATGAACCGCGACTCGAATGACCGTCCTTATCGGCCGATCAAGATCAATCACATCACAATTCACAAAGCCGGAGGCACGGCGAAGCCTGCAACAACGACGGCGAAGAAACCGTCGGCAGCAACCCAGTCAGCGCCGGCAACACCAAAACAGTAATCATCGCACCTCGGCAACGTGAGAGTGAGACGCTCTTGCGGCAGCCGCCATACGTTTTTGCGAACCCATTTTCGAAAGGATCCTATGACTCGTCAGCCTGGAATGTACGCCACGTTTGAAACCACCGAAGGAAACATCGTCTGCCGTCTTTTTGACAAAGATGCACCTAAGACGGTCGCCAACTTTGTCGAACTCGCCGAGGGCAAGCGTGAGTGGACGCATCCTTCCACACGAAAAAAATCCAAGGACCGACTCTATGACGGAACGATCTTCCATCGCGTGATTCCCGATTTCATGGTCCAGGGCGGAGATCCACAAGGCACTGGCATGGGGGGCCCGGGATATCAGTTTGAAGACGAGACCAAGGGATCGCCGCACCGCTTCGACAGGCCGGGCAAACTTGCGATGGCCAATGCTGGTCCAAATACGAACGGTTCGCAGTTCTTCATCACGGTCGTGCCAACCAGTTGGCTCACCGGCAAGCACACCATCTTCGGCGAAGTAGTCGAGGGCCAGGATATCGTCGAGAAAATTACTAAATTGCCGCGCGGGCGAAACGATCGTCCCAGCAAGGACGTGGTTCTTCAAAAGGTGACGATCGAGACGGTGTAACGCAGCGGCGCTCCGGCAAGACCGGGTACAATCCGGCCTATGCTCGCCGCAATTCCGGCTCTTTCCCATGACGCTCTCAAGTTGCTGCTATTTGTGGCTGTCGGGAGCGGCTTGCTGGTGCTCGGACGATGGACTTCTCGACTAGGCGGACGCGCTGGAGATCTGCCGGCCGATTTGCCAACCCCGGATGCTGAAGAGTTGCTGCCGCGCTCGACGCCAAAAGTATGGCCTCCGTCGGCAGAACAAGTCGCGACATCGTTGCCCTATGACCCCGAACTCGGAAATCTGAGGATTCGTAAGTTCTACTTCAAGAAAGCCGACGCTATTCCCGGCCCGGATGATCCGGAGACTTTCGCCGACGAGCTAAACATAGAACTCTACGATCCGGAATCGGGGCATGCCTGGTGGCAGTCCTACTTCGTGGCTACTCCGCAAGGTTTGACGAAGCTGCTGCACGAGAAGTCCTGGAGATATCTGCACGCGCCCGAAATTCTGGTCTTCCCTCGTTACAATCTCGAGGAAATCCGGCGCGCCGTGGTCAGCCGCATCAAGGCAGACCACGACTACTTCAAAGGCAGAGTGCAGGAAGAGGAAGAATCGCTTTGAGGGCCGTCGGCGTGGAGTAGAAATCCCTTGGTCGCTCCAATCGTCGGCGATTCCATCGCATCGAGCGTCACGCGGCAACATTGTCGAAGGATTACGGCACGTGGGATGAGCTAGCCTTGATCTTTCATTCCATCGGATCGACCACTATTGCCTGCCGATCTCCCGCTCCGCGGCCCGGCAACTGCACAATCACAATCGCTGATAGCACCAGGGCAATCCCCAATGTCTGAATCGGCCGAACGACTTCACCGAGCAACGCGGCCGCAAGCAGGATCGAGAAGACCGGTTCAAGACAACTAGCGATGATGGCTCGCGTGGGTTCGAGATGCTGCAGGCCGAGGAAGTAGAGAGAGAACGATCCCAGCACCGAGATCATCGAGAAAACGAAGAGGAACGCCCACTGGGCGAGCGTGTAGTGGGCCGCAACGATCTTCCATGGCGGATTGACGAAGAGCCAGAAGAAGGAAGCGGAGGCTAGCGTCCAGGTCAGGACGCGCCAACGGTCATAACGGGCGAGGATGTTGTGACCACCAACGTTGTAGAAGGCGAAGGAAAACGAAGCCAGCATGGCTGCGATCAGGCCGTAGGAATCGAGATGGAGCGGAGATCCCGATTTCGCGCCCACGATCCCAATCGTGAGCGCAATTCCAGCAAGTGCGACCAGCACGGCAGCGACCTTCTGGAGCGAGAGCTTTTGCTGTCCGCGCGCAACCACGTAGAGCAACACCCAAACCGGCGCCGTGTACTGCAGGATAATCGCGATGGCCACACTCGTCTTCTGGATAGCGACGTAATAGAAATAGTTCGACGCGGCCACTCCCAACATGCCGAGCACGAGGCACTGAATGAGATCCTGAGTGGGCATCTGGATGCGCTGCCATCCGCGCCCGTCCTTACGAGCAAAGACGAGCGCCGGAAGCAGAACCAGCAGCGAGAACGACGTTCGAGTCTGCGAAAGGATCAGAGGTTCGATCGGATGCAGCGCCTCTCCCGCGAGCCGTAGCTTGCCGGTGAAGACGGCGCGGCCCATGGCCGCAGACACTCCCCAAAGGAAGGCGGCCGACGCGATGAAGAAATATCCGCGAAAGGGGTGCCCTTGATTGGACGTTGAAGAGTTCAGTTTTCCGGTACCGAACCTGATGATGGGGCCGAATCGAGCAACTGGTCAAGAAGTGCAGGATCGAATCCGATGATCGGTTCGCCGTCGATCACGAGCGTTGGGGTCTCGTTGCTGTCGTAGGTTTCGGTCATGGTGCGGCGGGCTTCGGGGTCAGTGCTGATGTCGCGCTCTTCGAAAGCGAGTTCGTGCGCCTCAAGGTAGATCCGCATCAGTTCGCAGGAGAAACATCCGGGTTGGGTGAAAAGCAGAACTTGCATGTGCGGCACCAGAGTAGCGTTCGATTCATTTCGTCTGTGGATAGCCCGGATTCTTACGCCCTTCCCGGACTTCCTTGGCTACGATTGTGACCCACGGCTTCGCCAGAAGCAACATTCGTTCGCCGCTACGCCGCTCAAGATATCATGGACCCGTAATAGCGCCCTGTCCAACACCGCGAAGATCGGCTAGTCCTTTCGATTACGAATCCAAATATTCGATTTCAAATTTAATTTTCGCCGTTTTCTCCAACATGGCCGAAACCGAGCAGTATTTCTCTTTCGAAAGCTTGACAGCGTCTTCCACGGATTTATGCGAGACCTTGCCGCCCACACGGTATCTCAAGTTGATTTGTGTGTAAACAGCAGGATATCCCTGCGCCCGCTCGCCCTCTGCGCTCACTTCCAGACTAGTGAAGGGCTCGCGCTTCTTACGCAGAATGCCCACCACGTCGGATGCCGTGCACCCGCACAGAGCAATCAACACCAATTCCATGGGTGAATTGGCAGTCTTCTCTGGCGCGGTGTCCATGACAATCGCGTGGCGTGACGTCGCTTCCCCGATGTAGCGTTCTTTGTCAGTCCAGAGTACGTTTGCTGAGATCATGACACTCTCTTTTGAGGAACTGTTGATTGCTGATTGTTGATTGCTGATTGAACACCTTTTTTGGCCGTCGCCCGAGAGGCGTTAAAAATAGCGACTAGCTGATTTGCCTCTGACTGGAGTTCTTTCAGCTTTGCCGCGGCCACAAGACCTGCATCAGCCAGAAGTTCCAGCCAAAATGCTGATTCGTCTGCCTCTTCGATGACAATGGACAGTTTGCAAGAAACTCCGCCTTCGAACGCGCCCTGCAGACTGCCCGGTAATTTGCCGCAACTGACATTCCGGATCGAAGCAACTGATGGCCTATGATTTTCGATTCTGGCCCAGATGGTAAAGAACGTATAACCCGAATGATTCGCAAAGCAAATTGCTTGGTGCGATCTTTGAGAGCTTCTGCCTGGTGTTCCACGTTATCTCCAATCAACAATCAAAGATCAACAATCAACAATATTGGCATACCCGTCTGTGACGAATGTCACAAGTTTCATTTATCTCCGGTTATCGGTGCTGGGTTCGGGATGAATCAGGACGCGGAAAAGTTCTGGCGCGTCCTGTTTGAAACGAATCTCTAACTCTGTCTGGATGTCGTGCACACGCGCGAGCGTGAGTGAGTCAGACAGGGTGCAATGGCACGAAAGATAGAGCCGTCCCCGAACACGCTTAAAAATAAATTCGTGCACATCGAGAATCTCGGGAAACTGCGCAGCGACGGTCCGCAGTCGATGTTCCAGTTCGGCATCACCGACAAGTTCCTCCGGCGTTTCAATTGTGGCGGGTTCGCTCTCGATGTGAGTCAGGATGTCGGCAATCTCCGGGACATCTCGTCGCATATCGGCTTCGAGCTCTGTGACCTGATCGTGGGCTTGCTTGAGGGTCATGCGCTCGTCGAGTTCGATGTGCTGCTCGACGTGAAGGTGGCCGGCAAGATCCTGCACGCTGATGTCGTGAACATTGAGATTTTTATGCGTGGCGACAGCACGAATGCGATCAAAAATGTTTTCGGAGCGTTGCGCACGCGGCAAAGGCTGAACGGTCACGTCGGCGTCAGGCAAGATACGACGCACGGACTCGGTGACTGCGGTGGCCAGTTGACCGGAGCGCTGAAACGTAACGGTGCGGGCGAGGCCGACAGCGAGATCGGCGAAGTAGCGATTTCCGGCGCGACGGATGCGGACGCGGTCCACTTCGATGACTCCTGGGACGCGCAAGACCGCATCGTAAATCTGCGATCGAACACCGGGGGGAGCCGCATCGAGCAAGGCGTCAACCGTACGGCGGGCGAGGCGCCAGCTGACCGAAACTACAACTCCAGCCACAAAAAGCGCGGCAATCGGGTCAGCGTCACGGAGCCAATCGAGACGATAATTGCGGCCAAGAAGAACCAGGAACAGTCCGACCACGACAACACCGGCCGACCAGATGTCCGTGGAAAAGTGGAGCGCATCAGCCTCGAGCGCTTGACTGTCGTACTTGGTCGCGATTCGTCCGAGAGCGCGAGAACGCCACCAGTCCACAGCCATGGAAAAAAGCATCACGCCAAATGCCGCGGGCGAGGGTTCAATCTCGATGTGGCGAAAGAAAAGGCGCAGGCCAGCTTCGTAGATGATCCATGCGCAGGTGATCAGCAGAAGGGCTGTCTCGACAAAGGCCGAGAAGTTTTCAACTTTACCGTGACCATACTGGTGATCGGCGTCGGCGGGCTTGTCTGAGACTCCAACGGAAAAGAATGTCAGGAGCGAAGCGATTAAATCCAGTCCGGAATGCGCTGCCTCCGAGAGAATGCCCAAGCTGCCCGTGGTGAACCCAACTGCAATCTTGAGACCGGTGATCACAATTGCGGCCACAACGGAATTTCCCGCGGCCGCACGCTTCTCAGCGCGGATTGAGTCCGAGGGGGAAATGGCCGGGCTGCCCGACATGCAGGAATTATCGCTGGTCGAGGCAGAAAGCTCAAAACGATCGAAATATACGGGCATACCGACGGACCGCGAATTTACCAGCGGACCGAGGGATCTCACTAAGACAGGGCAGTTCCGCATCCCGTTCGCCTGAAAAGAGGCTGCACTCAGAATTACGGCATATAGGAATAAGGCTGAGAGGTCAAGCTGATCCGGCACAAAAAAGATCAAGATAGGCCGGCACAAAATGACCGAGTGACTCAATGATTCAGTCTTGGATGTGCTAGGATTTCCTGCTTGGCAATTTCACCTTTCTGGTGGACCAATCCTGGAGGATAAGCGTTATGCGTAAGAGTTGGCTGCTGTGTGTTTTGTTGGGGACGCTGGCTTGGGGACAAGCGGCTCCGAGCGCGCCACCGCCGGCGCAGCCTGGGCAGGCTCCGACGGCACCTGCGGACACCTCGGCATCGGTGCCGGCAAGCGCGGCTGTGTTAACGATCGAGGGCGTGTGTCCGGCGCAATCCAAGGCGGCTGCGGCGAAAGGCACTGCTGCAAAACCCGCCACTGACGGAGCAAAGACTGGCGATGCGAAGGCCGCTTCCGGCGACTGCAAAACCGTCATTACTAAAGCTGAGTTCGAGAAACTGGTCAGCGCTCTGGCCCCGAATCCCACTGCTCAACAGAAAAAGCAACTGGCAGGCGTATTACCCCGTGTGATCGCCATGTCGACCGAAGCCAAGAAAGAAGGGCTCGACAAGACTCCGCAGTACGACGAGACCGTGAAGTTCGTGAAGATGCAAGTTCTCACGAATGAACTGCAGCGCAAGATCCAAAAACAAGCCGAGGACATCAAGCCGGAAGAGATTGAGCAGTACTACAAAGAGCATCCGGAGATGTTTGAGCAATACAACGTAGACCGGATTTTCGTCCCGCGCACTAAGCAAGTCGAGGCCGAGGCGAAAGAGGACGACGAAAAGGACGAGAAACTCACGGACGAGCAGAAGAAAGCCAAAGAGGCTGCCGATAAGGCAAAATCTGACGAAGCCGAACAGGCAATGACAAAACTTGCCAGTGACCTGCACACCCGGGCTGCTGCTGGGGAGGATATGGCCAAGTTGCAGAAAGAGGCATTCGACGCGGCCGGGATGAAGATCGAATCCCCCACAGTCAATCTGCCCAACGTACGGCGGACAGGGTTACCGCCGGCGCATGCGGCGATTTTCGATTTGAAACCCGGGCAGGTCTCTGAAGTCATCAGCGATTCGGGCGGTCACTATATCTACAAAATGAATAGCAAGACCGAGATGACGCTCGATCAGGCCAAGAACGAGATTCACGGCAAGATGCAGAACGATCGCATGCGCGAAAAGATGGAGAAGGTAAATAACTCGTTCAAAGTGGAGACAAACGAAGCATACTTTGGCCCTGGCGGAGTAGGTCCGATGCCCCCGCCGCGGATGCCGCGTCCGCGTCCGGGAATGCCTCCGGCCGGTCCAACAGGCCAGCAGCAGGGTCCGCCTCCGGCGCAAGCTCCGGCCCAAGCTGCTCCGCCGCAAAAAGACTGATGGCCAAGCCCGTAGTGGTCGTGACTGGTGTTTCGGGAAATCTCGGATCCAGATTGCTGCCGTTGCTGGGAAGTTTTTCGGTGATTGGGGTGGACATCAGTCCACCCCAGACCGATTCCGAGCTGCAATTTGAGAGTTTGGATCTAGGGCAGGAATCGTCTACCCGGAAGCTTTACGAGCTACTGCGGGACATCCATCCCTTTGCAGTCGTGCATCTGGCCTTCGTCATTGATCCGGTGCGCACTGGCGTTCTCGACGTTGATCGCATGTGGCAGATCAATGTGGCGGGCACCGCGCGCGTCATGGAGGCCGTCACTGAAGTCAACCGCACAGCCGAAGACGGCGGAATCAAACAGTTCATCTTCCCCAGCAGCGTCTCCGCCTACGGCCCCGACTTGCCTGCGCCAGCGACAGAAGATACTGCCTTGGCGGCACATACCCTGCCCTACGCAATCCACAAAAAGGAATCGGATGAAGTAGTGCAGCAGCGCTGTACGGCACTCCGCGGATGCAGCGTCTATATTTTGCGGCCTCATATTTTCGCTGGCGCGAGCGTGCAGAACTATCTGATGGGTGCCTTCCGCGGAACGCCGAATGGCAAAGGCCCACGCGCCGAAAAAATGCGCGCCGAAGGCAAGCGCCTGCCGTGCATGCTGCCGCGCGGACAAAAATACCTCGACAACAAAATTCAGTTCATTCACGTCGACGACATGGCTCGGCTGATTCGCCATATCCTGCAACGCGAACCGGAAACGCAGCGATTGACCATACTCAACGTTGCAGGACGCGGCGAGCCGCTGACCTTCGCCCGATGCATCGAGATGGCGCACGCAAAACTCGTGCGCGTTCCGGGCAAATGGGCGATGCGACAAGTGCTTTCGTTTTTATGGAAGCAGAAGATCTCGGCGATCCCACCTGAAGCTATGCCGTATATGACCGGGGAGTACATCATGAACACCGACCGCCTCCGGCGCTTTTTAGGTCCGGAGTACGAGCACGTGATGCGTTATACGATCACCGACGCGTTTGCCGACAGTTTCAAGCCCTCGACAAATTAGCGCGTGGAACCTTCCCCACACCACACTGCCGGTTCTCCGAGGCTTCCCTTCTGCAGCAGATGCCTGATGTAGAGCACCGACTGCTAGACTCCATCGCGAAAAACATCTGCTATGGGAAAAACGAGCGATGGCGGGGAATGCTCCCGCATGGCCTTGAAAAATATTTTTCGCGACAGCGGGAATAAAAGACTACCTGCTGCAGTTATTCTTTGAAGGTGCCCGAATACATGCCCGACGCGAGGTTCGAAGAGCTGTCTCTGCCTCTATTCGACCAGCTCTACAACTTTGCGCACTGGCTCACGCAGGATCGAAGCGAGGCGGAGGATCTGGTGCAGGAAACCTACGCGAAGGCGCTGCGTGGATTTGCTGGATTCCAGGCAGGCACGAACTTTCGGGCATGGATCTTCCGGATTTTGCGAAACACGTTTCTCACATCACGGACAGGACTCAAGTTTGCGGGTCAAGAGGATGTGGAAGTCGATTCCATCGCATCTGTCGATCCATCGCCGGAAGCCACCCTCATCGGTAAGGCCGACCGCAAGGTTGTCCGCGAGGCATTGCAGGAATTGCCTGTGTCCTTTCGAGAGATTCTTCTGCTCTGTGACGTCGAGGATATGGCTTATGACGAAATCGCCCAGGTTCTGGCGATACCGATCGGCACGGTGATGTCGCGCGTTCATCGCGCGCGTAAAGCGCTGCGTTCCAAATTGATCGAGGGCGTGAAAGGAGGTTCCCATGGCGTGTGAATCGTTCTCCGAAAAACTCGATGCCTACGTTGACGGGGAACTGCCAGCGGCACAGGAGAAGGAACTCGCTACCCACCTGCGCGGGTGCGCCCCGTGCGCAGCCGATGCATTGGAGCGCGTGCAGATGAAGCAATCGGTGGCCGATGCAGGCAAGTATTACGAACCGAGTGCGGAATTCCGGAAGAAAATCGAGGGTAGCGTACGTACACGATCCAAACATGGCAGCTTTTGGGGATGGCAAGTTGTGGCATTGCCTGCCGCGTTGGTCTTAATCATTTCCCTGTCGATGGGTTTCCTCGTGAGCCGCGAAAAGGCCAAGCGCGATCGCGTTTACAGCGAACTCGCGGACCTTCACGTAGCGACTCTGGCGAGCGCAACGCCTGTAGACGTAGTTTCTACCGACCGACACACCGTGAAGCCATGGTTTGAAGGAAAGCTTCCCTTCACCTTCAACCTTCCCGAACTGGCGGGTTCGGATTTCTCCCTGGTGGGTGGCAGGGTTACGTATCTGCAGCAGACGCCAGGGGCACAACTGATCTACCGCATCCGCAAGCATGAGATTTCTGTGTTCATCGTGCAGGATCGCGGAGCTGACGCGGCAAGCTGGGCGTCTGATCCGCTATCGCTGTTGTCGTTTACCTTCGAGACGTGGTCGAAGAACGGGTTGCGTTATTTCGTTGTAGGAGACACGAGCGCGGCGGACATCGATGCTCTCAGCAGGCTTTTACGCGATGCCGGATAGCATGAAAGCAGCGAGCGACTAAGCCGATTTCTTTCCGCGATAGAGTCCGGCAATTCCGAATGTGTAGGGCGTCCAGCTGGCTTCTGCGAATCCAGCAGCTTTCATTCTCTGCAACATCTCTTCAGGTTCGGGGAATCTTTGGACTGACGCCGGCAGATATGCGTAGGGTCCGCGAACCCCGGAAATCATCGTTCCCACGCGAGGCAGGACCTGCTTGAAATACACGCGGTAAAGCGCCCCCATTATTCCTTTCGGCTCGGAAAAATCGAGAATGCCGCATTCGCCTCCGGGACGCAGCACACGAACAACTTCCCGCAATCCTCGATCATAGTCAGCCAGATTTCGAAAGCCGAACGCAGAAGTGACGAGATCGAAGTGCTGGGATGGGAACGGCAGAGTAAGGGCATCGGCCTCAATCCACCTTGGCACTAGACGCTTTACTTTCGTTGATTTTGTAGATGCTCTTTGAAGCATTGCATGAGAAAAATCGACGCCGGCGATCCGCGCCGAACTCTTCCCTGCCCGGCGACGCAGCGCGAAAGTCATATCGCCGGTGCCACAGCATAGATCGAGCACACACGCCTGGGGACGAACGAGAACATGGCGGAACGTGCGTGCCGTGCGACGCCACCACAGGCGATCCACATTCAGAGACAGGACATGGTTTAGCAGGTCATAGCGGGGCGCGATGGAGGTAAACATCTCGCGTACCGCGCGTGCGGCAGAATCCTGATCGCGAGCACCTTCCGGCGCCGCGCCGACGACTGGACCCTTATTTTCGTGCCCGATACTGGGCTGCCGGCTAGCCACGCTTCTTCGTCTTGGTCTTCGACTTTGACCTGGACTTTGACTTCAGTTCTTTGACGATGCCTTCGACCTGCAAGACATGGTTCGTATCATGTCCGGCGAACATGCGCGCCAGGTGCGCGATACTTTCTTTCCCGCGCTCGAGGTGCATGCCGTAGTTGTCCCAGGTTTCCTTCGGAATCTCGTTCAGCATCGCAAGATTGTTCTCGCGCAATGTGCGAAAGACCTCCAAGGATCGCCGGGCATCGCGACCCTGATATTCAAATACCGAAGCCCATGCATCCTGATCAAAGGGTTGAATGGTGACGCCATTTTCGCCGATGACCGAACGCATGCGCCAGCTGGCCACGATCTCAGCATCAGTCAGATGCGCGAGAATTTCTGCGATTGACCACTTGGCCGGCTGTGGACGCCATTTCAGTTGGGCCGCTGTCAGCCCGGAGATCGCTTTCTTCAGCCTTCCGGCTGTAGTCTTTTGCACCTTGATCGCATCCTGGCCCTGCACGTAACCCAAAATACGTGCGATGTATTGTTCTGCAGTTTCTTGCATATGAACCTCTCTATTTTCCCCAAACCCAACCGCCGCGAGACAGACGCCGAATCTCTTCTACGGAATCCAGGACGGCGCTCTCGGGTACATCGCTAGCCACTTCGACTTTTCCAATCTCTCGCGGCAGGATGAAGTGCACCACGCCGTTCTGCGTTTTCTTGTCGGACTGCAGCCTAGCCAGAATCTTCCGCGCGCTGACGTTCACTTCGGGCAGCCGTCCCAGGCTCAATATCGAATCGGTAATGCGGCCTGC
>Ga0070735_10002120_pt1 | contig 18235 bp, 15 predicted proteins | sample Coa_R1_FD_66443 | JGI IMG/M metagenome (GOLD analysis project Ga0070735, IMG submission 66443) | Surface soil microbial communities from Centralia Pennsylvania, which are recovering from an underground coalmine fire - Coalmine... | ecosystem: Environmental > Terrestrial > Soil > Unclassified ... | reverse complement strand
AGCAGCCGCGTCATCAGCGCCACGTCCTGCGCGTCACCCTCGACGAGCTGGTAGTCCGGGTGGCTGTCGTAGGACTTGCGCACCTTCCCGTACTTGGAGAAGTTGTCCAGCCCGACGACCGCGTACCCGCGTCGGAGCAGTTCCTCAACGACATACCCGCCGATGAATCCGGCGGAGCCGCTGACCAGAACCTTCTGCATCACTGTCCCTTCCAGAGTTGGGCCCTAACCTATTTCTTCCGAGTCGCCTCGCCCCGGGACCGGATCTGCTCGGCGGTAAGCTTCGGGCCGAACGCGAACCGGTACCAGCGCAGGTACCTCGGAATCCAGCTCGCCACCTTGAAGTTGGACATCCCGGCCTGCCGGTCCAGCCAGATGGTGGGGATCTCGGCGACCGGCAGGCCCATTCGCTTGGCCTTGGCGGTCAGCTCGATGCCGATCTCGAACCCGTGCCGCGAGTCGATGCCGACCTGCCGCAGGAAGCTGGTGGAGTAGGCCTTGAACGAGTTGGTCGCGTCCCGGGTGCCGGTGTGCGCAAGCACGCGGAGCGACCGGCCCGCTGTCTTGGACAGGAAGGCCTTCATGACCGGGCCGCCGACCTGCTGGCCGCCGGGCATGTACCGGGACGCGGCCGCGACCGCCACCCCGCGGTCGACCAGCCGGGCCAGGTCGTCGATCTGCAGCGGGTCGTCACAGCCGTCGGCCATCGTCACCACCGTGACCGGTGCGGCGGCGGCGTCGATGCCGAACCTGATCGCGTTCGCCGGGCCCGGCCCGTAGGTGTTCACCAGGCACCGGATGCGCGGTTCCTTCAGCGCGTACTCGGTCACCACCGGGATCGTCGTGTCGGCCTCGTCATCGACGACGACCAGCACCTCGCACTGGAGACGGACCGACTCGAAGAGCCGGTCGAGCACCGGCACGATCTCGTCGCCTTCGTTGTACGCGGGCACGACGATCGAGACCCGGGGCGTTTCACCGCTCATACGCGCACACCCTGCCCGAGAATGTTCCAGATATCCGCGATCGGCTTGTCGGTGGCCAGCGCGCGGTACTCCGGGTGCGGCGCCCCGATGACCAGCAGGTCCGACCGGGCGATGACCTCGTCCAGCGGGAGCAGCCCGGAGTCGACGGTTACGTACGGGTCGGTGCACAGCACCCCGTCGGCCTTGAACGCCAGGACCCGCTTGAGCTTGTAGGACAGGCTCGACCTGATGTCGTCCGAGCCGCCCTTGAACGCCATGCCCAAGATGCCCACCGTCATCGAGGCCAGGTCGTACCGCTGCTCGAGCCGCTGCACCACGTACAGCGGCAGGCCCTCGTTGATCGCCATCGCGGTGTGCCCGAGCGCGAAGTTGTTGTGGTTGAACGCGGCGAGCTGCATCGTGTCCTTGAACAGGCAGGGGCCAGCCGCGAAACCGGCCGCTGGCATGTCCGCCGCCCGCGGGTAGTCCGTGGCCAGGCCCTGCCGGATCCGCTCGAAGTCCAGGCCCCGGTCGTTCGCCATCATGTAGAGCTGGTTGGCGGTGGCGAACTTGATGTACCGCCACACGTTGGTGAACAGCTTGGCCAGCTCGGCCTCTTCCGGCGACATGGGCACCAGCGTGCTGGTCAGCATGCCGAACAGCTTGGAGGCACGCTCCAGCGCGACCGGCGAGCGTGCCGAGACGATCTGCGGCAGCTCGAACAGCTCGGTCATGGCCTTGCCCTCGGCGATCCGCTCCGGGCAGAACGCGACCTCGATCTGGACGCCGAACCCGGCCACCATCTTCTCGACCAGGGCGGTCACGCCCGGGTAGACGGTGCTGCGCAGGATCAGGAGCTGACCGTCGCGCAGGAACTCGATACAGCCGCCGAGCGCGTTGGGGATCGCGGCCTGATTCGGATTCAGGTGCTCGTCGACCGGCGTGCCGATGACCACCACCACGTGCTCAGCGGTGCTCACGATGGCCGGGTCCGTCGACGCCTCGAGCCGCCCGGCGGCCCGGACCCGCTGCAGGACCTCGCCCGCGCCGGGTTCGGCGAACGGCAGCTGCCCCGCGTTCACTGTCTGGACGGCGGACTCGCTCACGTCATAGATGGCCACATGCGCGCCACGATCCGCGAAGGCAATGGCTAGCGGCAGGCCCACGTGGCCGCATCCGCCGATGACCACGACCTCGCGGTCGAACTGGCCATTTCCCGACATACCCGTCATCGCATGCCTTCCGATTTCCCCTTGCCGGGTGGCCGGCACCCGCTTGACGCCCAACCTTACCGCGACCCCGTGACGCCAGAGTTCGTTAGCCGGAACCGACCCGCTGCTACGCTCGGTCAACAGTAATGACGTCCGTCGCCCCGACGAGGAGTACATCATGGCTGGGTCCGAGGCGGAGACGGCCGTCGCCGAGGCCGAGACCACGCCCGCCTCGCACGCCGCGTCCGTCCCGGCCTGGGCTCGGCGCCTCGCCTGGCCGGTCCTTTTCGCCGCCGCGGGCCTGGCCCTGTTCGCCGCCTACCTGCGCCAGTCGCAGACCGTCCCGGTTAATTCGGACGGCGGGTCGTTCGCGCTGCAGGCCTGGGACATGCTGCACGGCAACGTGCTGCTGCACGGCTGGACGACCGCGGATCTGACGTTCTACACCACCGAGCTGCCGCAGTACGCGCTGGTGGAGCTGGCCCGCGGGCTGAACGCCGACGTGATTCACGTCGCCGGGGCGATGAGCTACACGCTGCTGGTGCTCGGCGCCGCGCTGCTGGCCAGGGGGGTCGACCCCCCCAGACCCCCCCGCGAGGGCATGGCCAGAGGCCACGCCGGCGGGCGCGAGGGCGTGGTCCGGATGCTGATCGCCGGCGGGATCATGCTCGCGCCCTCGCTCGGGACCGGCAGCCACACGCTGCTGTCCAGCGCCGACCACACCGGCACCCAGGTCCCGATGCTCGTGATCTGGCTGGTCATGGACCGGACCCGGCCCCGGGTTTGGGTCCCGGTCCTGGTGGCGGTGCTGCTGGCCTGGGCGCAGGTCGGCGACCCGCTGGTGCTGTACGAGGGGGTCATTCCGCTGGTGATCGTCTGTGCGATCCGGGTGTACCGGCGGCGCGGCTCGCTGCGGGAGAACTGGTACGAGCTGTCGCTGGCGGCCGGGGCGATCGTCTCGGCGGGCGTCGCGTCCCTGGCGCTCAAGCTGATTCACCAGCTCGGCGGGTTCGCGGTCCGGCCGCCGAGCGCGGCGTTGACGCACATCGCGCACCTGCCCGCCAACGTGTGGGTCGCAGTGCAGAGCGTGCTGGTGCTGTTCGGCGCGGATTTCTCGGGCCAGCCGAACGGCACGCGCATCGGCATCGCGCTGGTACACCTGGCCGGGGTCGCGCTGGCGGCCTGGGCGGCGGGACGGGCCGTGCGGCGGTTCGGCACCCAGGACCTGGTCGTACAGGTGCTGGCCGGGACGCTGGTCGTGCTGCTGGTGGCCTATGTATTGCGGGGGAACCCGAACGTGGTCGGCAGTGCGCACGAGATCGCCGGGGTGCTGCCGATCGGAGCGGTGCTGGCGGGCCGGCTGCTGGCCGGGACGCTGGCCCGCGGCCGGCTGCCCGTCCTGGCGCTGGCGCTGGTCCTGGTTTGCTACACCGGTATCGAAGTGCACAACACCGTTCAGCAGCGTCCGGCCGACCCCGACGCTCAGGTCGCGGCCTGGCTGCAGGTCCATCACCTCACGTACGGGCTGGGCGACTACTGGAACGCCAGCGCCATCACGCTGGACAGCGGTAACCAGGTCCAGGTCAGGTACGTCAGCCGGGTCGGCGACAAGCTCCTGATCCGGCCTTGGGAGACCAAGAACTCCTGGTTTGACCGGACGCAGCACGACGCCACCTTCCTGGTCACCCCCGGCCCGGCCAACGTGTGCTCGCCCGGAACTCCAGCCGGATGGGAGGCCGCCGCGAAGGCCACGTTCGGCCCGCCGTCCGGCGTGTACCGGGTAGACGGCTTCATCGTCCTGGTCTGGCACGAGAACCTGCTGGGCCATCTCACCAAGGCGGCGATGCACGGCCCGATCCAGTGTTGAACGGAGCCGGGCTGAGCTCGCTCCGTGGTGCTAGCTCCGTCAGTGCGGGACGTCGGCCAGGATGTTCCGGTCCCAGACCATGACCGTGTAGGGACCGAAGTTGTACACGTGAGCCGGACGGCCGAAGTACTTGCTGATCAGCGCGCGTGGCTCCCAGTTGTTCATGAAGCCGGGCGTGCTGGACAGCACCACGAAGTTGGCCTGCTGAGCGGCCGGGTCGTACCACTCCGATTTGGCCAGCCACAGGTCGGGCGCGAGCGTGGCTTTCAGCAGCGCCCTGACCTTAACCTGCTGTCCGGTCTGGACCGTGACGATGCTGCTCTCCCAGTAGCCGCCCAGGCCGTAGCGCAGGTGATGAGCCTGCAGCCAGGACGCGACTCGCGCGAAGGCCGGAGGCGAGGCGGGCCGGACCACCTCGTGGGCGAGGCCACCCAGGTAGCCGGCCAGGACCACGATCCCGGTCGCGTACGCGACGGCCCGCGTCCGACGAGCCAGCAGCCCGGGCGCCGACGCGCTCACCGCGCGCGGTGCAGCCAACCCCGGCCCGGCCAGCATCCGGGCGGCCAGCGCCGCCCCGAACGGCGCGACCACGGCGATCTCGTGCGGGCCCTCGGAGCCCGCGCTGGTCACCACGAACAACACGATGTTGCCCGCGATGGCCACGCCCAGGATCTGGTCCACCAGGGCGGCGCCATTGAAGAACCGCGAGGCCAGCACGACCAGGGCCAGCGCGATCAAGGCCAGGCTCACCCAGTGAAGCAGCGCGGTGTAATAGGGCCCTCCGGTCAGCCCGCGGTAGTCAGCACCGAAGATCTGCGGCACGGCCCACAGGGAGTGCAGGTTGGCCGGGAGGTCATGCAGTGAGAACCCGAACGGGACCGGGGTGAGGATGTAGCCGCCAAGGGCCCGGAGCACCCGCGCGGCCACCCAAGCGAGCCCGGTCGCCACGGCCGCCGCCGCGATCAGGGACAGCTCGTACTTGCGCGCGGCGAAACCCCGGGACAGGCTGCGCTCCCGGATCGCGGCCTCGATCACCCGCAGGGCGCAGACCAGGGCCAGCGGTACCACCGCGATAACGAGCACGAGCTCGTCGGCGATGAGGGCCCACGCCAGACCAAGTGCGGTCAGCACCGCCACGTACCGACGCGCCGGAGCCCTGTCCAGCAGCAGCAAGACCAGCAGGACCGGTACCGCGGTTCCGATGTGGCCGACGGTCAGGATCAACGCGAACACGCCGATGCCGAGCTGCGGCGCGAGCATGATTCCGGCCACGATCGCCATCCTGACCACGGCTGCCCGGCTGGTGAACCCGCCCCGCGCCAGCAGCACGGCCAGCAGCACGGCCAGTGTGTAGGTCATCGCCGCCGCGATGTGAGCGGTGTTCGCGATCATGCCGAAGATAAGCTCGAGCAGGACGTACTGCGGCAGCTCGGTGGTGTAGAACGATACGTCGGCCTTGTACCAGCCGTGGAGCAGCACGTTGCCGTGCAGGATGTCCGACGCCTGGAGCAGCACGTTGGCCTCGTCGGAGTTCTCCGGGACGGTCCGCGACAGCCTGAGGTAGACGGCGAACAGGGCCGCCGCGGCCAGGGCGAACGCGGCCACCTCGATCCAGCGGCGGCGGCTGGCCGGCCACGGCGATCGCGTGCGGCCCGGACCTACCGCCTCGTCCGACGGAGGTTCCGTCTCGGTTCCCGCGCGCAGCACGCCCATGGAACCCGGAGTTTAGCCGACCGGCCTCCCGTGAGCTGGCCCTCGCATTCACCTCGGCTTCCTAGTGACAGCGATGCCGCACGCGCGCTAGAGTCTCGCCAGCATAACGGCGGTGTGACTTGGCCTGGCCCGCCCTTCCCCGAAGGAACGGACGATGCCTGGTCAGGAGATCGTGGTACCCCGCGCCCAAGATGAGCCCGGAGAAAGCAACCCGCGGCGCTCAAACTGGACCTGGGCAGACCGGCCCGTCGTGCCCGGCGCGATCGCGTTGCTCGCCGCGCTGGCCTTCGTCCTGGCTCGCCTGCAGGTGTGGGCCAAGGGCGACATCAGCAGGTTCATCCTGGTCGGACGGCATTTCGCGACCGTGTCGCAGTTGCCGCCGGGCGTCGCCGTGTCACCGACCTACGGCTACGACGGCCAGTTCTACTACCGGCTGGCGCTCAACCCGGGCAACTTCAGCCATATCGCGTACGGCATCAGGCTCGACCAGCCCTACCGGTTCATGCGGATCGGCTACCCGTGGCTGACCTGGCTGATCTCGGTCGGCCAGCATGTCCTGGTTCCGGTCATGCTCGTGGTCGTCAACGTCGTCGCCATCGGCGCCATCGGCTACCTGGGCGGGGTGTTCGCGCGTCAGGGCGGCCGGCACGCGCTGGCCGGGCTGGTCCTCCCGGCGTACTTCGGCCTGCTCACCAGCGTGTCCCGGGACACAGCCGAGCCGCTCGCCGCCGTCTGCCTGCTCGGCGGTCTGCTCGCCGTCCGGGCGCGCCGGCCCGTGCTGGCCGGGCTGCTGCTGGCCTGCGGCGCGCTGTCCAGGGAAACGGTCATGGTCGCCGTGGCGGCGCTCTTCATCATCCGGGTCGCGGGGGCGGCCCGCGGCCGGGAGCCAGCCAGGCCGCTGCGCGCCGACCTGGCCTGGGTTCTGCCGACCGTGGTCTTCGTGGCCTGGGAGGCCATCGTCAAGGTCATCACGGGAAGCATTCCGGTCCTGACCGACAGCGACCACAACGCCGACCTGCCGTTCGTCGCCCCGCTCGAGGCGCTGCGGTCAAACCTGCATCACCTCAACCTGCACCCGCTCGACCAGTACACCGTGTGGTTCCTGGAAATCATCATCCTGGCCTTGTTCGCGCTCGCGGCCCTGCTTTCCTGGCGGTCCACGAACGCGCCCGTGCACGAGCGGCTCGCACTGGTCCTGTACATGATCGAGATCTGCGTCGTCACACCCAACACGTGGGGCAGCCTGGACGCCGACCTGCGGTCGTTCATCGAGGTCTACCTGATGGCCGCGATCATCCTCCTGGGCACGCCCCTGCGCCGCCTGCGCTCCTGGCTGCCTTATCTCGGACCGCTGCTGATCGCGGCGCTCATCGTGGTCACGCAGCGCCGGGTCACGCTGTCCTGACCAACGCTGTCCTGACCGCTGGCGCTACCAGTTGGTGGCGATGTACTTGGTCTCGGTGAACTCCAGGAGTCCCTCGTGCGCGCCCTCGCGCCCGATGCCGGACTGCTTGACGCCGCCGAACGGGGCCGCGGGGTCCGACACCAGACCGCGGTTGAGCCCGACCATGCCGGCCTCCAGTGCCTCCGACACCCGCAGGCCACGGCCCAGGTCGCGGGTGTAGACGTAGGAGACCAGGCCGAACTCGGTGTCGTTGGCCCAGTTGACGGCGTCGGCTTCGGCGGTGAACCTGACCACGGGCGCCACCGGGCCGAAGATCTCGGTGCCGAGGATGCTGGCGTCGGGCGGGACCTGGTCGATCACGGTCGGCTGGTAGTAGTAGCCGCGCCGGTCCGGCGCCCGGCCGCCGGTGACCACCTTGCCGCCGTCGGCGGTGGCCGACTCGACGAGTTCGGCCACCTTGCTCCGCGTCGGCTCGTTGACCAGGGGGCCCACATCGGTGCCCGCATCCAGGCCGGGCCCCACGATCATGCGGTCCAGGCGGGCGGCGAACGCCCGGCTGAACTCGTCCGCGACCGCCTCGTGCACGTAGAAGCGGTTGGCCGCGGTGCAGGCCTCGCCGCCGTTGCGCATCTTGGCGATCAGGGCCCCTTCGACGGCGGCGTCGACGTCCGCGTCCTCGAAGATGATGAACGGCGCGTTGCCGCCGAGTTCCATCGAGCAGTTCACCACGGTGTCGGCCGCTTCGCGCAGCAGGACCCGGCCCACCTCGGTCGACCCGGTGAAGGACAGCTTGCGCACCCGCGGGTCGTTCAGCATGGCCGACACCACCGCACCGGATTTGCGCGAGGTCAGGACGTTGACCACGCCGTCCGGCACGCCCGCCCGGGCCAGCAGGTCGGCGATGTACAGCGCGGTGAGCGGCGTCTCCGAGGCCGGCTTGAGCACGACCGTGCAGCCCGCGGCCAGCGCCGGGCCGATCTTGCGGGTGGCCATGGCGGCGGGGAAGTTCCAGGGAGTGACCAGCACGGAGACGCCGACCGGCTGGCGCATGACCAGGATCTTGTTGGCCCCGGACGGGGCCTGCATCAGCACGCCCTCCATCCGGACCGCCTCTTCGGCGTACCAGCGGAAGAACTCGGCCGAGTACGCCGCCTCGGTCTTGGCGTCGCGCAGGGCCTTGCCGTTCTCGGTGGTCATCAGCCGGGCCAGCGCGTCGGCGTTCTCTGTCATCAGCTCGAAGGTCCGGCGCAGGCACTCGGCACGCTGCCGCGGCGGGGTCGCCGCCCAGCCGGCCAGCGCGTCCTGGGCCGCCGTGACCGCGTCGAGAGCGTCCTCCACGGTGCCGTTCGCCACCTCGGCCACCGCGTCCTCGGTGGCCGGGTCGATGACCGGCAGCCTGTCGCCGCCCCGCCCGCTGGTCCACTGCCCGCCGATCAGCAGGTCCGTGGGTACTTCGATACCAACCAGTTCGGCCCGGTTGCTCACCATTCCTCCAAAGACTTGCGCACGGTCTCGGTGATTCTGTCCGCCGAGGGCAGTACGTAGTCTTCGAGCTTATCTGCGGCAGGTAGCGGGATATGAGGGGTGGTGATGCGAACTGGCGGTCCGGTGAGCGCGCCGTAGGCCTCCTCGGCCACGATCGAGACGATCTCCGCGCCCCAGCCGCACAGCCGCGGGTTCTCCTCGACCGTGAACAGCCGGCCGGTAGTGGCCACTTCGGCCAGGATCGTCCGCGTGTCCAGCGGGACCAGCGACCGCACGTCGACCACGGTGACCTCGATGCCGTGCTCGGACAGCCGCTCGGCGGCCTTCATCGCCCGCGGCACCATGGCGGCCAGGGACAGGATCGTCGCGTCCCCGCCCTGGCGCAGCACCGTGGCCCGGCCGAGCTCGTCGATCACCTCGCCGTCGGGCACCTCGGCCTTGCTCGCCATCAGGCCCTTGTGCTCGAAGAAAATGACCGGATCGGGGTCGCGGATGGCCGCGGCGAGCAGCCCGACGACGTCGCGCGGGGTCGACGGGGCCACGACCTTCAGGCCCGGCACGGCCATGGCCCAGTTCTCCACCGACTGGGAGTGCTGGGCACCGAATCGCACCCCGGCCCCGTTGGCGCACCGGACGACCAGCGGCAGCGTCAGCTGGCCGTCGGACATGTACCTGATCTTGGCCATCTCGTTGGCGATCAGGTCCCAGCAGACCGCGAAGAAGTCGCTGAACATGATCTCGGCGATCGGCCGCAGGCCGGTCATCGCCGCACCAACCGCGGCTCCGAGGATGGCCTGCTCACTGATCGGGGTGTCCCGGACCCGGTCCGGGCCGAACTCCTCGAGCAGGCCGACCGTCGTCTTGAACACCCCGCCTGCCGCCGCCACGTCCTCGCCGAGGAACACGACGTCGGGGTCGCGCCGCATCTCCTGTGCGATACCCCGGGCCACTGCCTCGCGGTAAGTGATTACTGCCACCACGGCTCCGTTCGGAAAATTATGAAATTACGGCGATGACCGTTGCGACCGGCACCGTCTCGCCCTGCTGTACCCGGATCTCGGACAGGACGCCGGTGACGGGCGCGGGGATCTCGGTGTCCACCTTGTCGGTGCCGATCTCGAGCAGCGGCTCGCCCTCGGCCACCGCGTCGCCGACCTGCTTGAACCACTCGTTGACGGTGCCCTCGTCGACGGTTTCGCCCATCCGGGGCATGACGACGTCGGTCATCAGTTCCTCCAGGAGTGGCCGCCGTCGGCCCACACGTTGGTGTCGGCCAGCTCGAGACGGGGCTCGGCCCCGGCCTTGGCCTCCTCGGTGGCGCGGTCCACCGCGTCCCGGGCGTTCTTGTCGATCGCGTCCAGGGTCGCCTCGTCCACGCCGCGGCCGATGAGGACCTGGCGGTAGGCGGGCAGCGGATCGCGGGCCAGCCACGCCTTGACCTCTTCGTCGGGCCGGTACTTGCCCGGGTCGGCGCGGGAGTGGCCGCCGTGCCGGTAGGTGATGGCCTCGATCAGCGAGGGGCCGCCGCCGTCGCGGGCCCGGGCGATGGCGGCCTGCGCGATGTGATAAACCGCCTCCACGTCGTTGCCGTCCACCACGACCGGCTCCAGCCCGTAGGAGGCGGCGCGGTCGGCGGCGGGCCGCGGCACGGCGGTCACCGTCCCGATCGCGGTGTACTCCATGTACTGGTTGTTCTCGCAGATGAAGACGACCGGCAGCTTCCAGACCGCGGCCAGGTTCAGCGCCTCGTGGAAGGCGCCGATGTTGGTCGCCCCGTCGCCGAGGAAGCACACCGTGACCTGCTTGGTCCCCCGGTAGAGAGCCGACCAGGCCGAGCCGTTGGCGATGACCAGCTGCGCGCCGATGATCGCGTAGGCGCCCAGGATGCCGTGGGAGACGTCAAGCAGGTGCATCGAGCCGCCCTTGCCGTGCATGAGGCCGTTCTCGCGGCCGAGCAGTTCGGCCATGACCGGGGTCATCGGGGTGCCGCGGGCCAGCACGTGGTTGTGGCCGCGGTAGGTGGTGAACGTGTAGTCGTCGGCGTTCATCGCCTGTGAGACCCCGGCCGCGACCGCCTCCTGGCCGGTGCCCAGGTGCGTCGTCCCCTTGACCAGGTTCTGCAGGAACAGGTCGTGCGCGCGCTTTTCGAACAGCCGGAGTTCGGTCATCTTCCGGTACATCTCGAGCGCGGTGGCCTCGTCTATCTCCGGGTCCATTTCCGGGTCTATTTCCGGCACGGTGATCGCCTTTGTCAGTAGGGGTTGGTGACGTAGAGGTCCTGGGCCGGGAACTTGGTCAAGATGTCCACGCCGTTCGGGCCAACCACGACCTCTTCCTCGATCCGGGCCGCCGAGCGCCCGTCGGTGGCCGGGCAGTAGGTCTCCAGCGCGAACACCATGCCCTCCTTGATCTCCAGCGGCGCGTCGAGCGAGGTGAGCCGGGAGATGATGGGGCGTTCGTGCAGGGCCAGCCCGAGACCGTGGCCGAACTCCAGGCCGAAGGCGGTCTTCTCGTCGGCCAGGCCGATCTCGCTGGCCTCCGGCCAGAGCCGGGCCACCTGGTCGGTGGACACGCCGGGCTTGATCATGTCGATCGCGACGTCGATCCACTCGCGGGCCCGCTTGTACGCGTCCTTTTGCGGCTCGGTGGCCCAGCCCACCGCGAAGCAGCGGTAGTAGCAGGTCCGGTAGCCGTTGTAGGAGTGCATGATGTCGAAGAAGGCCTGCTCGCCGGGCCGGATCATGCGGTCGGAGAAGTTGTGCGGGTGCGGGTTGCACCGCTCGCCGGAGACGGCGTTGATGCTTTCCACGTCGTCCGAGCCCATCTCGTAGAGCCGCTTGTTGGCCAGGGCGACGATCTCGTTCTCCCGTACGCCGGGCTTGAGCGCCGCGGCGATGTCCTGGTAGGTCCCGTCGACCAGGGCGGCGGCGGTGGACAGCAGGGTGATCTCGTCCCGGGACTTGATCTCGCGGGCATCCAGCATGACCTGCTGGCCGTCCCTGATTTCCAGGCCTTGCTTCTGCAGCTCGAAGAAGGTGGGGATCTCGGCCCAGTCCACGCCGATAGGTTCGTTTGCGACGCCTGCGTTATTGAGCCGGTCCTTGATCTCCGACACTTGCTTCTGGGTGAGCCCGGAGGCGGGCGGGGCGGCGCCGCGCATGGTGGTGAAGGACGCGATGCAGTTCTCCGGCTTCAGCCACGGGCAGTACATCCGGTGGTGGACCGCCGCCGAGCCGAAGTCCCACAGCACCAGTTCGCCGGTGCGGGTGTACAGCGCGTAGCGGCACAGCTTGTCCCGGGTCCACTCGCCGATCGCGACGCCGGTCAGGTACCTGATGTTGTTGTTGTCGAAGACCAGCAGCGCGCCCAGCCCGGCGTTCTCCATCGCTTGCTTGGCGCGGTCCAGCCGGTAGGCCCGCAGCCTGCCGAAGTCGAGCCGCTCCTCGAAGTCGACGTTCATCCGGCCGGGGGCGGGGGCCATGGGAAGTGCGGGTACGGCCATGGGGACTCCTGTGCTCGTCCGCTGCTAGTTATCTGTTTATCTGTGCTCGTTGGCTGTGCTCGTCCACCATCCAATGCCGCGTGCAGTGGGACTGTCAAGACTTGCGCTGGGCGGCGTGCAGTGTAGGTTTACATCATGTCAGCTGGCTTCGATCCGGAGACGGGGCTCGGTCCCCGGCTGCGCCTGGCCCGCGAGGAACGGCAGTTGTCCGTGCGCGAACTGGCGCGGCGGATCGGGTGTTCGGCCAGCCTCGTCTCGCAGATCGAGCGCGGCGTCTCGGTGCCCTCGGTGGGCGTCCTGTACTCGCTGGCTACCGAGCTTGACACGTCGCTGGACCACCTGCTGTTCGGCGCGGACCCTTCCCGGCGGCCGGGCCCGGTTATCGAGCCGGCGGCCCGGGAGCCTGAGCCCGGGCCTTGCATCGTCCAGCGGGCGGGCGGGCGGAACATCATCGACCTGGCCAGCGGGGTGCGCTGGGAGCGGCTCACCCCCGGCGCGGACGCCATGACCGACTTCCTCGAGGTGATCTACTCCCCCGGCGGCCACTCCACCGACGAGCGCCGTCCGCTGCGGCACGACGGGCACGAGTACGGCCTGGTCATCAGCGGAACGCTGCAAGCCAACGTGGGCTTCGAGAGCTACGAGCTGGGTCCTGGCGACTCGATCGCGTTCGACTCCGCCACGCCGCACGAATACCTGAACAAGACCGGCGAGCCGGTGCACGCCATCTGGGTCGTGGTGCACTCCGAGCCCGGCCGCGCCTGAACCTGGCTGTACATTCCGGTCAAATTTGCCTTTTCACGGACAATTTATATCCGACTGGAATTAGGCGGCCAGGTAAGCAATCATTACCCCCAAACGATCGTGGCGGCAGAAATTATGGTGGGGGTGGGCGATGGCGAATGTGGTCGGGAACAGAAATGCGGACGCCCCGGCGGGAGACGATCCCGCCGGCAGAGGTGGCGCGGCTTCGCGCACGATTGTGGTCCGGCGAGCAGCGGTCTGGATATGCGCCGCCTGGACGGCGCTGTGGCTCGTTTTGAGCATCTGGCAGATCGTCGGCTCGTGGTCAACTCTGGAGAGCTTGCAAGCAAGTGCGGGGGGAACTACCACCACCATTTCCGCCCCGACGCCGACCGCGAACCCAGGATCATCGCCTACCGCAACGGCAACGGCTTCTCCGACTCCGAATTCCTTGGTTACGACGTCCGTTCCCGCGACGACCACCACGCCGGCGTTGTCGTCTGTGGGGCCGACGGTCCCGCCAACTGTGTCGGCTGCTCCCGGCGGACCACCACAGGCGGAAATACCCGTGCTATGGGGGCACGTCAAGGGTTCGCTTGATCTCGGGATGTTCCTCTTCGCGCTGTCTTTCGGCGCACTCGGAGCGGCGGCCCATTGCCTCTTCTACTTCACCGGAGCATTGGGCGCACAGGGCGAAGGTTTCGAGTGGAATCGCCTGGGCTGGTACGGCCCCCAGCCACCGCTGGGCGCCATTCTCGGCGCGCTGGTTTACGTGGCGATTCGGGGCGGGTTGCTGGCCGCCTCGTCCGGCGCTTCCGCGGTCAACATATTCGGCGTGGCCGCCATTGGCGCGGTAGGCGGCCTGTCCGCGTCCCGCGCCTACAAAGCCCTCCTGGCAGGTTCCGGACCGCTATTCGGCCCCGGCAACCAGGGCGCGAACGGGAACCAGCCTGCGGGTGGGAACGGGAAGCAGGCCGGGAACGGGAACCAGCCTCCGGGCCCGAACCAGGTACCGGACCCGAACCAGGCACCGGCACCGGACCTGAACCAGGCACCGGCACCGGACCCGAACCAGGTACCGGCACCGGACGCGAACCAGGTACCGGCACCGGACGCGAACCAGGTACCGGCACCGGACGCGAACCGGGCACCGGACGTGAACCAGGTACCGGCACCGGACGCGAACCGGGCACCGGCACCGGACCCGAACCAGCCTGGGGACGTCAACCCGGCACCGGCACCGGGCCCGAACGCCAACCCGGACCCGGCACCGAATCAGGCTGCGGGGGCTAATCAGGGACAGGCGGCCAATCAGCCGACAGCCCCGGACGCGGGGGCGGCGGCAAGCGATGGGAACCCCCCGCCTGAGGGATAACTCGCGGCTTGGCCCCGGAGCGGTCACGAAATAATGATCGTGGGTCAAAACCCCTGCTATTACATAGGAAATGACCCACGATCACGTGAACGTCGTCTGTCCAGTATTGCTAGGGCGGCTTGACTGACAACTTGCGAGGCCTGTGGGGCACACGTTACGCGCTCAGTGTTGTTTCAGGAATGCTGAATGACCGCTCGCTGCGAAATATGACGACCGTGGACCGTTACGGCTGCTAGGGCGACCGTAACGGTCCACGATCTGCTTATCGCAGGCCCGGGAGGACCCGGGTGTGCTCGATTCGCACGGCCTGCAGGTCACGCGGGTTCAGGCCGAGCAGGGCGAGGATGGTCGGCGCGATCTGGGTCGTCTCGACCGGAGCCGCGATGCCGTGGCCGCCGTGCAGGCCGGGCACCACGAGCAGGACGGGCACGTTCCGATCCTGCGGGTCGTCCCCGCCGTGCTCGGCGATCTTGCTCTTCCCGCCGGTGTAGACGACGCCGTGCTGGACGATGCCGGTGATGTCAGGGTGCCGAGGATCGCTCAGCGGGACACCGTAGAAGGCCGCGGACGCGGCGCCCGCGTAGACCTTCGTCAGCCCGGACGCCGGGACCGTGACCGGATTCCCGGCCACATTGTTCCCCGTAGCCGAGTGCGTGAGCAGGTAATTCTTCACGAAGTCGGCGGCGGTCTGCGAGCGGTCGCTCAGCCACAGCAGCATTCCGTCGTCATCGGTCGAGAAGATGACCAGCTTGCCTGCCCCTGGGTGCGCGGCGGTCCAGGCCGTGTTGATCGCACGTCCAGCGGGTTGCTGGTCATCTGCAGGATGCTGCCCGGCAGCCCCGCCAGGCCCTGGCCCGCGTCGAGCGCGTTTGAGTTCTTGTCGATGAACTCTTCGTAAGCAACCTCGCCGCCGGGCACGGGACCGGAGCAGTTCGTCGTGCCAGCAGGGAACACGCCGTGATTCCACGTGTCGTCGTAGTATTCGCCGGTAACCCCCGGATCTCCGCCCGTCACCTGAGCGGCCATGCCCGGAGTGGAATCGGAGGGGAACGGCGTGCTGGCGTTGCTGTATTCCAGGCCGCCGCGGACCAGCGAGGCCAGCACCGAGTTCGGGTCGTTCTGCACGTACCACGCGAGATCCTGCTGGTGCAGCCCGTCCACGGAGATCAGCAGGACGTGCTGGATGCCCTCGTGGTGACCGTGACCGCTGTCGCCGGGTGCCGCCGTCGCCGCGGAGGCCACGGCAGCGCCGCCAAGCGCTGCCGCCAGGCCCGCCACCACCGCTACGGTGCGCCTGATTAGTCGGGAATGCATAGATGTCCTCCTACCGGGCGTGACCAAATCGCCTACGCCTCTCATTCGGTTCGGATCACATCGTTTCGGGCGAAGGTCATCTCTCGTTGACGACGACCTGAACAGCGAATGACGCTTCCCAACAGATCCGAACCTGGTGCGAAGGCAGGCGACTGGCGGGACAGGAGGGTTGTATGACGAGCGTGGGCGGTCCCCGAGAGCTTCCGGGGACCGCCCACGCTGGCGCGGATCAGGCCTGCGTCACGGGTAACTGATGAGGTCTACTGGCTCTACCTTGCCCGGGTTGGTCGAGGTCACCGGACCGCCCACGCCGTTGATGATCGAGTTGTCACCTCCGGAGCCCTGGATCCATACGCCGAGGAGGTCGTGGAACTGAACACCCGGCGTCTTGGGGGCCTCGAAGGCCTCCTGGTCGAACAGCGTGGCCGTGGTCTGGATGAACACGACGTAGCTGCCCATCCCGTAGCCCTGGAAGCTCCGGACATTTTTGGTGACCAGGAAGGCGGGGTAACCGTCCTGAGTCGGGCTGGCCATCCAGTCGGCCTGGGTGGGCGGGTCGTAGGGCAGTTCGTTCTGGAAGAAGATATCGGTGCCGCCCTGGCCGCTCCAGATCACCTCGGTTCTCTGGTAATGCTCCACGAACAGGCCGTAGGCGGTGACGTTGTTTCCGGTGACGACTACGCCGGTGTCGCCCTTGTTGGAGGTCCAGCCCACGTCGTTGCCGTGGTCGGCGCGCCAGGCCCAGACGTTGTCGATGATCGAGTTGCTGGCGTTGTCCAGCAGGCTCACCGTGGCGCTCACCGGGGTGGTCGCGGCGCCGCCGATGCGGAAGAAGACGTCCTGGATCAGGTCCGGGTTGCTGGCGTTGCCCGGTCCGGGCGTTCCGACCGAGAGCAGGACGGGTGAGTTGGCCGGGCCGGCGTCGATCATCAGGCCGGACAGCTTCACCCCGCTGTTGGACACGACGATCATGGCCGCGTTGCCGTGCTGCGGGACCAGGGTCGCCATGCCCAGGCCCAGCACCACGGTGTCGGGATGCGGGACCACGATGGGCTGATTCAGGTCATAGACGCCCGGGGTCAGGATGAGGTTCAGGCCCCGGGCCATCGCGGCGGTCATGGCCGCGCCCGACGTGCCCGGGCTGGCCACGAAGAACCTGGACAGCGGAATGGACGTGCCGGCTTCGGTGCCGCTGGCCCACGCAGGACCGGACGAATCGCGCTTGACCGCGGGGACGAAGACGTTGAAATTCCCTTGCGAGTCGGTGTAGAGGAACGGCTCTTCCTCGGTAACCGGGGAGGTGCCGAGCGTGGTGAACTGCACCCCCGAGGTCACGCCGAACGACTGCGCGGGAGCGCCGGGGTCTCCGCTGAAGACCTGGTTCCAGACTGAGTTGCTCCACCCGTCCAGGTCGCTGTTTCTCGTCACCCACTGCTGCTGGGAACCGTTGATCACGGATCCGCCGGTGAACTTGGAGTCGGCGATGAACCCGCCGCTGCTGAAGCCTGGATTGCTGCAGTAATCGAACAGGAACAGGTTGCCGTTGACCTGGACTCGCCGCAGCGGTGCGGCCTGCGAGACCGCCCAGAATTCCGTGCTTTCCTGGCAGTCGTTCCCGGTCGTCACGTTGATCGTGAGGTTCGACAGCGAGCGCCAGAAGTTGTCCAGCGCGGTGCAGTTGTTGGTGCCAAAGCACTGGTTGGACACGTTGATCTCGCCGTTAATGGTGACGTCTCCGGGGGTCAGCCCGAGGCCGGCGACGGTGGTGTAATAACCAACCTGGAAGATGAGGGGGGCCGTCGACGATCCGTAGGTGCCGGGCTCGAATAGCACCGCGTAGCGCTGGGCGCCGAACTGGTTGGAGACCTGCTGGCTAGCGATCGAGTCAAGCGTGCTCTGGATCGACGCCTGCGACATGCTCGGGGTGAAGACGTAGACGTTGGACCCGAACGGCCCGCCTGTGGTCGACGGCGCCACGGCAGCCGCGGTCGCGGCGGACGGAGCGGCCGAGGCCGGGATCGCCGCCCCGGCGGCGAGCCAGCCGCCAGTCAGCACGGCCACCGCGGCGGCCAGGGCCCGGCGAGCGACGCGGCTGCTGATGATCGTGTTCATGGCGCCGCCCAGAGGCTGTCTTGGCGCATAACGATTTCCTTCCTGTCCGCTCCCCCCTGCTCTGGCCGTCATTTCCCGGAGATAAGCGAAACCCGCGAAGGCTCATCGAGGAGAACTTATTCACGCAGGTCACGACGTATTCGGCGAGAGCTCGCCCTTCATGACCATCCGGGCCGGTATTACCAGGAAATGACATCGGCCTTAACTTAGCGGTGACGCTGTTAACGCGGCATAAACATCATTGCGCCGCCGTAAATAATCCGTTAACGAAACATGTCGACAATTGTTCACCGCTTACATCGCGGGATTGGAACGCGACCTGACGGACCGGATGGATGCCGCTCGTCACACCCGGAGCGCTTTGCACGCTGGTTACCCGCAGCCGCCGGCCGCAATGAGGTGAAACCAGGGGTTCACCCCACTCTTGGGAGGTGAAACCCGGGATTCCTCACATTCGAGGCCCGGACGGGCGAGGTGCGGGCGCGTCCAGGGAGGCTTACGGGACGGGTGAGGTGCTAGTGGTTGGGGAGGCGTCGGCCAGGG
>Ga0070735_10002118_pt1 | contig 18239 bp, 16 predicted proteins | sample Coa_R1_FD_66443 | JGI IMG/M metagenome (GOLD analysis project Ga0070735, IMG submission 66443) | Surface soil microbial communities from Centralia Pennsylvania, which are recovering from an underground coalmine fire - Coalmine... | ecosystem: Environmental > Terrestrial > Soil > Unclassified ... | reverse complement strand
ATGGTGGCGGGCGTCCACATCTCAAAGGACAGGCCGGGCATGGAGCCGTGAAAGTTGTCGGGAGCGACGCCGATGATGGTGTACGGGAAGCGATTGATGCGAACAGAGGATCCGATTACGGATGGGTCGGAGTGGTAGCGGTTCTTCCAAAGCGAATGGCTGATCACGACGACTGCGTGAGCGTTCTGCTCATCGCCACTTTCGGCCTTGGAAAAAAAGCGGCCGAGTTCGGGGTGGACGCGAAGGACGTCGAAATAATTGCCGGAAACGAGTTCCCCCCAGATGCGCTCAACATGCTTCTCGTCGCCTACGGCGAGATCCAGCGGCTGCGAGACACTCATCGATTCGAGCAGCTTGGAATGGTCGCGGAAATCTCGGAAGTCGAGGTACGAAGTAGGTGTCCACTCGCCGGATGGCGTGACCATTTCGAGGGCGACCACGCGATCGGGATCGCCAGCGCCCGGCAACGGGTTGAGAAGGACGGAGCGGATCCAACTGAAGATAGTCGTGCTAGCGCCGATGCCGACGGCGATGGTCAGAATCGCGACGATGGCAAAGCCAGGACTCTTGCGCAGTTGGCGCAAGCCGTAGCGGAAATCCTGGACGAGGGATTCCATCACTCATACCTCAGCGCGACCATGGGATCGACCGAGCTTGCCCGCCTGGCAGGTATGTAGCATGCGGCAAGGGCGACGAGGACCAGCAGCAGCCCGACCGCCGAGAAGGTAATTGGATCGTGTGCGCTTACGCCGAATAGCAAACTGGACATCAATCGCATGAGTCCGAAGCTGGCAACGACCCCGATCCCAACCCCCACCAGTGCCATCCGTCCAGCTTGCGACAACACCATCCGGAGCACGTCTATCTGCCTGGCTCCAAGAGCCATTCTGATTCCGATCTCATGCGTCCGCTGGGATGCGATGTAGGAAATCACACCGTAAATCCCGACTGAGGCGAGCACTGTGGCCAGCGCCGCAAACACTCCAAGCAGCACCATGGCAAAGCGCTGGGCCGCGAGCGATTCGGCAATCACGCTAATCATGGGCTTCAGATCGTAGACGACAATTTCGCTATTAGCCGATTGCACGGCGGCAATGATTGGACGCGCATTTGGAGGAAAGTCAGGGCGGGTGCGGGCGACAACATTCACGCCGTGGGCAAGAAATGTGTAAATGCTCTCAGGGGTTTGGTAAAGGGCGAAATAACATTGAGCGTGAACCGGAGAACTGCTGTTCTCGTCGAGCCCCCACTGTTTCACGTGTTCGACCACACCGACAATCTCAGCGGTCTCGTTCAAGATGCCAAAGTTCACGTGTTGTCCAATGGGATTGCGGCTGCCAAAGAAACGCCGAGCGAACTCATCGTCGATCACGATCACCAGCGGCGCGGTTTCATTGTCGGACTCCGTCAGAAAGCGTCCGACTTTGAGCGGGATTTTCATGACTTTGAGATAGTCCGGTTGGACAATGTAGAGGAGGGAGTCCTTCATTTCCGACTGCGAGGCGGGCTTGGCTTCTCCTTCGAGCCACAACGGCAGTTCGGAATCGCTGTCCATTGGAGAAGACCCGGCGGTCAGCGACACGCTCTCGACGCCCGGGACAGCCGCGATAGTGTCGTGAAGTTTCCGCAAGGCCGATCGGATTGCCGCGGGCGAGTTACCCAGAGGCTTGCTCGCTCCAAGTTCGAAGGTCAACACGCCCTGCGCATCAAAACCAGGATTCACGCCCCAGAGTTTGCTCAGACTGCGGGTCATCAAGCCAGCGCCGGCGAGCAGGAGCAGTGCAAGAGCCATCTCCACCGCGACAAGGACGCCGTGCGTGCGATGCCGTTCGCTTGTGCCCCTTCCACCTTCCTTGAGAGTTTCCTGAATGTTGGTTCCGGACGTCCTTAGCGCTGGGATCATGCCAAACAGAATGCCTGCGAGCGTAGAGGCGGCCAGGGTAAACAACAGGACGCGGCCGTCAAGGTGGACTGCCTCGGGACGGGGCAAAGCATCGGGCAGCAATTTAAGAGCGGCTTGTGTGCCCTGCGCGGCGAGGAATAATCCAAACATTCCGCCGATGAGCGCCAGGATCACGCTTTCGGTAAGAATTTGCCGAGCGATTCGTGCCGGGCTCGCTCCTAAAGCAACCCGGACCGCAACTTCGCGCGCGCGCGCCGTTGACCGCGCCAGCAGCAGATTGGCTACATTTGCGCAAGCGATCAACAGCACGAAACTTACAGCAGATAAAAGAACCAGCAGGAACGGGCGGATGTTTCCAAATAGACTGTGCTCGTCGCCAACGAGATTCTCCTTAAGAGGGACGATACTAACGCCGGTGTCTTTGTTGCTATCGGGATAAATCTGCGCGAGGTGCACCGCGATGGCATTCAGGTCCGCCTTCGCCTGCTCAAGCGTAACGCCGGGCTTAAGCCTGCCGATGGCGTCCATCCCCATTCCGGTATGCCGATCGCGAAACAGGGGATTGGACCACTGTCCGATGGGAACGTAGACGTCTTTGTCCTGACCGAAGTTTTCGTTGTGATAATGGAAGCTCGCTGGGATGACGCCAACAACGGTGTACAACTTATCGTTAAGATCGAGAGGTTTTCCTATGGCTTGCGGATCGGAACTAAACTTCTGCCGCCACAAGTTTTCGCTGATCAGGGCCACCGGGCCGCCGCCCGGCACGTCCTCCGATTCCATGAACGTACGGCCGACAACCGGCCTTACGCCGAGCATCGAGAAGAATGAGGCTGAAACCATTTCGCCTTTCAGGCGTTGGGGCTCGCCCCATCCCGTCAAGTTAAAATCGTCATGACGGTACGCTGCGATCGTGGAGAATGAGCGGTTTTCCCGCTGCCAATCCAGGAAATTTGGATAAGGAATCGAGGCTTCCGCGAAATTGGGCGTTCGCTGGTACAGTGCCACCAGCTGGTCGGGTTGGGAATACGGCAAAGGACTCAGCAGCACTCCATTCACGACCGAGAAGATTGCAGTATTCGCGCCAATACCAAGCGCGAGGGTGATCACTGCAACCACGGCGAAGGCCGGCGACTTCCGGAGCATGCGAAGCGCGTAGCGCACGTCCTGCAGCAGGGATTCCATTTAGCTCACCTCGACGCTCTCCTCCACCACGCGGCCGTCGAACAAGTGAATTTGGCGGTCGGCGTGTTTGGCAAAACGGGGATCATGCGTGACCATGCAGATGGTTGCGCCTTCGCGATGCAGATCGCGGAGCAGATCCATGACGGCTTCGGCGTTGCGGGAATCGAGGTTTCCGGTAGGCTCGTCGGCGAGCAGGATGGAAGGTGAGCCGGCAAGAGCGCGAGCCACGGCGACGCGTTGCTGCTGACCTCCGGAGAGCTGCGAAGGATAGTGCTTGGTGCGGTGGTTCATGCCGACGCGCTCCAGCGCGTTCTGCACCCGCTGCTTACGCTCGGCCGAGGCCATACCGCGATAAGTCAGGGGTAACTCGACGTTCTCGTAAACATTGAGGTCGCCAATCAGGTTGAAACTCTGGAAGATGAATCCGATCTCGCGGTTGCGAATGCGCGAGCGCTGGCTGATATCGAGATTCGCGACCGATTGATTGTTCAGTATGTACTCACCTTCGCTGGGGGAATCGAGCAGGCCGATAAGGGCGAGCAGAGTCGATTTACCGGAACCCGAAGGGCCGGCGATGGATACGTACTCGCCTTTGCGGATCTCCATCTGTACGCCGGAGAGCGCGTGAGTTTCGACCTCATCGGTGTAGAAGATCTTCGAAATGTTTTCCATTCGAATCAGCGTTCCATCAGCAGTTGCTGGCATCGTGAGTCCTTTCGTAAAAGCAGATTCCTCGTCGCTGCACTCCTCGGAATGACAAGGAGGCTGACTAAGTTATTCGAGTCGAATGCGGTCGAAGTTGTCCCAGCGTGACATGTCGGAGAGAATGACCTGGTCGCCGACATTCAGGCCCTGCAGAATTTCTACCGTGTTCACGGAGCTGCGCCCCAGCTTCACTTGCGCTCGCACGGCCGTCGATCCATCAGGTTCGAGCTTGAACATCCCTACTGTGCTCTGCTCCTGGCCAAAGGCAGGCCGTCCGACGTAGAGGACGTTCTCCATCTTTTCGAGATCGATAGTGCCATCCACGCTGAGGTCGGGCCGTGCACCTTGCGGCAGTGCACCGTCGAGGGCAACATCAACTGTCACCGTCCCATTTACAACAGACGGATCAATCCGCGTAACGTGACCAGAAATAACGCCATTGTGAGTGTCAACTGATGCCGGCTGGTTCAAGGAAATGTCCTTGGCCTGGGTTTCGGCGATTTTCAGCTCAGCTTTCAGTCGCTGCGGCTGAACGACTTTGGCGAGGGTTGTTCCGGGCGTAACGTACTGGCCGATTTTTAAAGTCTGCTCTTGTAATACGCCGTTGATGCCGGCACGAACGCGCAACCCATCGAGCTGGCTCTGTTTCAGTTGCGCGACGGCACGGAACTCTTCGACCTCGGCGGCTTTGGCCTGCAACTGGGCTTTCAGGACCGCATTGGAATTTTCGAGTCGCTGCTGTTCAATTTCGTTGCGGGTGCCCAGTTCCTGGGCTTTTTCGCTGGAGACTTTCTGACTCAAGTCTGAAATCACACCGAGCTTGGCGAGTTGCGTATCGACATCGGCCTGGCGCTTGGCCTGACTGTAGTCCGACTGCGCTTCGGCGGCGACGGACTTTTGTGCCAGGACCTGGCTGGCCAGCGCGACTTCGAGATTCTTGTAGTCCGCCTCGGAAGCTTTCAATTTCAGCTGGGAATCCATCGCTTCCTGGCTGAGTTGCGGATTGCTGAGTTCGAGCAGGATTGTGTCGGATTTCACTTGCGCGCCCGGTAGCTGAAGAATCTTCTCCACTCGGCCCTCGGTGATAGCGGGCAAGAACTGAATTGATCCCTCGATGGGAACGAGCGTGCCGAGTCCGCGAACCTGCCGGAGTACGGAGCCGCGTTTTACGGTGTCGATCCATACGGTGGAGCGTTCGACGGTAGGGGCTGCAGGTTTGAGCCGCGATAGCCCCATGGTGACTAGAACCAGAAAGGCGACGCCAACTGCAACGTAGATGATTTGGCGGCGGCGTTTTTGTTTTGCAGCGGACGGACGAGCGATATCCATTTGTTATGAGAATGGCACGAAGGCGGCCACAGAGAGAACACTTGTAACTGGCTGTCGAAGCTTGGGTTATGCGTCAACGACGATGCGCGGCCTGATGCAATTCGCCCGCTCATGGGAAGAAGTGTCCGGAAACGGACAGCCGGGAGACCAGAATCAGTTCTTCAAAAGTGGCGCCGGATAGTCAGAAAAGGATTCCTACAATCAGGCCGGCGAAATGGACAGCACGGCAACGGTGGCTGCACGATTGCGAGGTTAATGAGTGTAATCGAGAGTTTACGTCAACTACGACCAACGGACAGTTTGCGCACGCGGTGGCTTTGAGCGAGGGAGATTACAATTCCAACTATGATGAAGACTGAGGCGACCGGAATCGCATCTACCATCGCGAAAGTAGAAATACCCATAAAGTAAAGCGGCGTCCCCGCCAGAAGCCCCGAGAGGCTTGTCGCACCTTTTTCCGCAGCAGGGCCAATTGCGAATCCTACCGCCGTGCCGTTGAAAGCCCCGATAAGCACGGCCCACAGAAGCTCAGATCGTGTTCCGCCTTTGATGAGGAAGCCACAGGTAAGAAAAGAGCATATGGCAATCTACATCAGCCAACGGATGCGCCCCTTCCGAACTGCCTCCATCCATGTCATGTGCCACCAGATGAGTGTGCTGTAAGCCAGAACGCCCAAGCAAAACTGTCTTGCGACTAAGAAAAATCGGGAGAACAGGCGATGGCGCTCATTGAGGTTAATGAGCGTAATAGAGATTTTTCACCAATTGAAGACGACTGCCTTCCCCGAGGAACCGAGCACAAAATGGTGAGTATTACCATCGTCATCTCGCATAGACTTCGCGAGAGTTACACAATGTTGTGATGGGATTGGGTCTCGTTTTTCTCGGTTTTCTGCAGCGAGTCGCGGTCGGCGCTGGGACTATATTTGCATTGCTCCTAGTCGTCTCGCTCTGCACACGCTCGCGTGCAGCGGTTGTTCTCAGTCGTCCACGAATGAACTAAGCGCACATCCGACGTAAATTTGTTGGGCGGTGCATTGCAGCCATACAGCAAAGATTCCCTACCGTATTCGGTTTGGAAGTGGCCATTACTTGTCTTTCGTAACTTCCCTGATGGTCTGACCGGAGTCTTGACCTTCCTCCAGGTCAGAGATCGCCTCCCAGGGCACGTTTCTCTGGAGGAACTCTTCACCAACAATGCTTCTCACATCCGCAGTCATTCTAGGAACATCAAGGCCGACAACAACGAACTTTCCAGTGCGCCCATTCAACACGATACGATCACCTCTTTTGGGGGTGTAGTTCGCCATGCCTCTAGTTTCGCACGGGGAGACGCGAGATTCTTGGCCGTTCTTGGATTTCAATCCGTGCCGTTACCACCCGCTGTGCGATTTGACTGAATTGGGGCTCCGTGAGATAGTGACCTGCTCCGATCACTGCACCTGACTGTAAACACAAGCACTCTTGGAGCCTGCGGACACTCCAAATGTTTCGCCTCATTCCCAGGGATAACAGTTTCTTCGCGATGTTCTCCGCCATGTCCGACAATCTGATTGCCGGCGCGCGCGCGCTGGTCGATCTGTTCGGCAATTACCGCGACGTCGACGAACAAGTCGATCGGATTCAACGAATTGAACGCGACGGCGATGAACTGACCCACGCCATTCTGACCAAATTGAATCAGACATTTATCACTCCCTTTGATCGGGAGGACATCCACCAGCTGGCATCCAAGCTGGACGATGTTCTTGACTTCATCAATGCTGCCTGTGCCCGCCTGGTCATGTACCGGATAACGGATCCGCCGCCGGCCGCCGCGGAACTAGCGAAAATCATCCTGATGCAGAGCCAGGAACTGCAGAAGGCTGTATCGCTGATGCAAAAGAACGGCAATATCCTGATCCATTGCGTCGAGATCAACCGCCTCGAGAACGAAGCCGATCAGGTCTCGCAGCACGCCATCGCGAGGCTGTTTGAGCACGAGAAGGATCCGATCAACCTCATCAAGATCAAGGAACTGTTCGAGTTCCTCGAAAGGGCGACGGACAAGGCGGAAGATGTCGCCAACGTGCTGGAAACCGTAGTACTGAAGAACAGTTGAAGTCATAACTAGGCAAACAGGAAAACCGGTGAAGCCTGACCTGCTGCTGCTGATCGTCACAGTACTGGTTGCCCTGACCTTCGATTTCCTCAACGGATTTCACGACGCTGCCAACAGCATTGCGACCGTAGTGTCGACGCGGGTCCTGTCCCCAAAACTGGCCGTGGTGTGGGCGGCGTTCTTCAATTTCGTGGCCGCGTTCCTCCTGGGAACGGCCGTCGCCAAGACAATTGGTGGCGGAATGATCCGCATTGAAACCGTCACCCAGTACGTTGTGATCACTGGGCTCTTCGGCGCGATTGTCTGGGATTTGCTCACCTGGTGGTGGGGATTGCCCACTTCCTCTTCGCACGCCCTGATCGGCGGCTATGCCGGAGCCGCAGTCATGCGATCGGGCTGGCACGTGATCATTGCTGCCGGCTGGTACAAAACCCTGATTTTCATCGTCGTCGCGCCCATCGTGGGACTCATTCTCGGATGGTCGTTCATGGTGGCTGTCTATTGGCTTCTGCGGAATAAGGCTCCGCAACGCATTGACGTCTGGTTTCGCAAGCTGCAACTGCTCTCGGCGGCCGCTTACAGCCTCGGACATGGCGGCAACGATGCTCAGAAGACGATGGGAATCGTGGCCAGCGCCCTTTACGGAGCGCACTTTTTGACGGCGAAGGAATTAGCAGGAAGCTGGGGCAATTTTCACTGGCCCATCATCCTCGCGGCCCATACGGCGATCGCTCTGGGGACCTATTTCGGCGGCTGGCGGATTGTTCACACCATGGGTTCATGCATCACCAAACTCAAGCCCGTCGGTGGCTTCTGCGCCGAATCCGCGGGAGCCATCACGCTGTTCTCTACGGCGCTCGCTGGAATCCCCGTGAGCACGACGCACACCATCACCGGAGCCATCGTCGGCGTGGGCGCGACCCACCGCCTCTCCGCAGTACGGTGGGGCGTCGCGCGTCGCATCGTGTGGGCTTGGGTTGTGACGATCCCGGCCTCGGCCCTCGTGGCCGCGGTTGCCTTCTGGTTGGTGCGCTTGATTCACCCCGGAGCGTAGCGAATCTCTGCCTAGAGGTTCTGTAGCTGTCGGATGGCATATTTGACGAAAACAGGCGATTACACTCAATGACCGGATCGGTGCGCCCGCCATAGCTGCCAAATTTCGTCGGCGATCTGAGTGTACCGTTCGGCTGAACCAGCCGTATCTGATCCGAACCAGCGACAAAATTCTTCATGCATAACGAGAAGCACGTCGGTTGAGGACTTGCAAGTATGTAAGCGTGGCAAGATGGTGCCAGTCTCAGGATCGTATTCGTCAGCAATTTCATTGTCGAAGGCGATTCCAATCGGGTCATGCCGAAAAAGAAGCGCCGATACAGCATCGAACAATTGTCCGTATTCTGCTTTGAGCTGGCGACGTTCTTGCAGAATTTCTTCGCGGGACCTAGGCATAACTCCCGGTAGCACAGCGGTTGTTGAGTTAACAGGCGATTACACAAGCTTGCGTCCTCTGTTTGCCTGCACCCCACTTCGCTTTTGCCGCGTAGGCTACCTTGCCATCGCTGTCGTACACCCAGCAGATTTCTGTTTATATGTCGTAGTACAGCGCAAACTCGTATGGATGCGGGCGCAACCGCACGGCGTCCACCTCTTTCGAGCGCTTGTAGTCGATGTAGGTGCTGAGTAGTTCCTCAGTGAATACGTCGCCCCTCAGCAGGAAGGCGTGATCTTTCTCCAGCGCGACGAGAGCATCTTCCAGTGAACCTGGCATCGAGGGAACTTTCGCCAGTTCCTCGGGGCCGAGGTCGTAAATATCTTTATCCAACGGCTGGCCGGGATCGATTTTGTTCTCGATGCCGTCCAGTCCGGCCATCATCATGGCGGCAAAAGCCATGTACGGGTTGCAACTGGGGTCGGGCGGGCGGAATTCGACACGCTTCGCCTTCGGCGAGGCCGAGTACATCGGGATGCGGCACGCCGCCGAGCGATTGCGGCGTGAGTATGCGAGATTTACTGGCGCTTCGAATCCGGGCACAAGGCGCTTGTACGAGTTGGTCGTTGGGGCAATGATGGCTGAAAGAGCCGGACCATGCTTGATCAGACCACCGATGTACCACAGCGCCATTTGCGACATGCCCGCATAGCCGTCGCCGGCAAAGAGCGGCTTCCCTGCTTTCCACAAAGACTGGTGGGTGTGCATGCCGCTGCCGTTGTCCTGGAAAATCGGCTTCGGCATAAAGGTGACCGTTTTGCCATACTGGTTGGCGACGTTTTTGACCACGTATTTGTAGAGCATCATGTGGTCGGCGGAGCGGACGAGCGAGTCGAATTTCAAGTCGATCTCAGTTTGGCCCCCGGTCGCGACTTCGTGGTGATGGCACTCTACTTCCATACCACACGCCTGCATGGTCATCACCATTTCGCTGCGTAAATCCTGGTAGTGATCGGTCGGCGGAACGGGGAAATATCCTTCTTTGAAGCGCGGGCGATACCCCTGATTGTTCTCTTTGCGTCCGGAATTCCAGCGGCCCTCTTCGGCATCGATGAAGTAGAAGCCGTGCTGCTCCCGCTGGTCAAAGCGGACGTTGTCGAAGATGAAGAATTCTGCTTCGGCGCCGAAATAGGCGGTATCGGCTAGACCAGTCGAGGTCAGATACATTTCGGCTTTTTTGGCAATGTAACGCGGATCGCGATCGTACCGCTGCTTGGTGACCGGGTCGATCACGTCACAGATCATTACAAGGGTGGCCACTTCAGCAAAAGGATCGAGCAAGTGCGTGCTGGGATCCGGGATCAGCAGCATGTCGCTCTCGTGAATGGCGGCCCAGCCCCGGATGGAGGAACCATCCATTCCAAAACCCTCTTCGAAGGATTCCTCGGTCAACTGTTCGATGGGGTAAGAGACGTGATGTTGCAGGCCGGGTAGATCGGTAAAGCGAAGGTCAAGCATTTTGATGTTATTTTTCCCGACGAAGTCGAGGACACTCTTGGGATCAGCCATTCAATCGCTCCTTATTAATGTGCGCGGAAAGAGATGATGAAGACACTCCATTGTGCGCTGCCGTCACACGTTCGGCTGTGACGGCAGTCACTAGAAATTGTCACGACAACGATGTCGCGAGAGAAACATCACTGCTACAATCTCTCACCATACGAGTGTAGAAGCGCGATTTTAGCGCGAGAAATTGATTGTTTTTATGGAGAGGATAAGAGGGAGTTATCGAATGCAGCAATTAGCATTTAGCATTTCGTCCGCACGGTCCGTTTTGACACTCGCGTGACTAAGTGCTAACTGCTAAGTGCTGTTTTATGGACTTCGATCAGATCGAGACTCTTATTGAAGTAGCGAGGCTGAGCTCGTTCTCGCGGGCGGCGGAAAAGCGTTTCCGCACGCAGCCGGCAATCTCGTCGCAAATTCGGTCGCTCGAGGAAGAAGTTGGAGCGAAGCTGTTGGACCGCTCGGGCGGAAAAGTATCGGTTACGGCGTCGGGCAAGCTCTTTTTAAAATTCGCGGAAGAGCTGTTGGAAGCGCGCAAGGCGATGATGACCGCGGTCGCTGAGACCGAGCGCGTGCCCCGCGGCGAGATCGTGGTCGGGGCGAACGAGGGCACATGCCTGCACATCCTTCCTGAGGTTTTTGCCGAGTTCAAGCGACAATATCCTGATGTGAATATCAGCATCAACCGAGCCGATTACGCGAAAATCCTGGAGTCGGTGATCGACAACTCTGTCGATTTCGGGGTAGTTTCGCTTCCGGTGCACGATTCGCGCCTGACTGTCGTACTGATTCATAAGGATGAATTAGTCATCATCGCTCCTCCGAAACACCCACTGGCAAAGTCGAAGTCCGCAACGATTGCTGAAGCAGCGGCATATCCCCTGGTTGTGCCGAAAGGCGGACACACACGCGATGCGCTGGAGAATCTGTTCTACGAGCGCAAGCTGAAGCCTCGATACACGATGGAACTCGATTCGAGTGAACTGCTGAAGCGGTTTGTGGCCGCGGACGCCGGGATCGGCTTCATAGCTCGCTCCAATGTTCTGGAAGACGTACGGGCTTCGGCATTGGTCCCAATCAACATCTCTGATGCCATCGTGCGACGTGACCTGGCGCTCGTATTCCGTAAAGACAAAGCGTTGAGCCGCGCGGCACTGGCGTTCATCGAGATTGCGGTGAAGATTAAAACGGCGGAAGCGGCGATTCCAGGAAAACGATAGCGGCGAGTCAGGGCGCTACAATTGAGGTGTGACGCGGATTCCCTATTGCGTGGCCATCGTTCTGACTTCCCTGCTCGCACTCGGGCAATCCCGCAAGACCTCTGAACGTCCTCTACCACCTGAGGCTTTCAAACTCAAGTCCATCAATGCCACGGGGAGCAAGCGATACAAAGCTGAGGACATCGCCCGCGCCACTGGTTTGCAGATCGGGCAAACGGTCCACGACGACGACTTCCAAGCTGCTGCCCGTCACCTCGGGGATAGCGGCGTTTTCACCAACGTTGGCTATACGTTCTCTTATTCGCCAGATGGCACGAAGCTTGAGTTTCAGGTCGAGGATAACGACAAGTTCGTTCCCGTGCGCTTTGAAAACTTCGTCTGGTTTTCTGACCAGGAAATCATAGAGAAGCTGCATGAAACTGTGCCGCTCTTCAATGGACAACTACCCGTCTCGGGTGAGCTGGCGTCCCGAGTTTCCGATGTATTACAGGCAATGCTGTTAGAGAAGAAAATCCCCGGCGAGGTCGATTACCTGCGAGTTTCCAAACAAGATGGACCTATCGAGGCCATCGCGTTCAGTGTGTCGGGCGGACCGAGGCTATTAATTCACACAATCAGCTTTTCCGGCGCTGCCCCTCCGGAACTGCCTTTACTCGAGACTGCGGCAAAGAAGCTTGGCGGCACGCAATATTCCTTAAATGATCTTCACATACAAGTTGAGAAAACTTTCCTACCTGTTTACCTTGCCCACGGATACCTTCGCGCAGAGTTCAGTGAACCTGTACCGACTATCTTGCCCAAGACGAGCTCCGACCCAACTGACGATAGTGATGACGCCAGCCTGGTGGATGTAAGTTTTAATGTGAATCCAGGTCGTCAATACAAGGTCGACGAATTGGGAATCGAAGGAAATAAGGTTGTACCGGTCGATCGCATTCGGTCATTGATCGCTCTGAAGAGTGGCGACCCCGCAAACCCGGCGGCGCTCGAAGACGCTCTCACAGCCGTAAAGAAGCTGTACGGCACCAAGGGCTACATCGAAGCGATGGTTCGTGCCGAGCCTGAAATGGATGATGCCCGGCTCGTGGTTAAATATCGAATCGTTATCAAAGAAGGCGACGTTTTCAAGATGGGAGAGTTGGAGATTGAGGGACTGGACTCTAAAGCCACCTCCCAGGCTCAGAACGACTGGACCATGCGGGAGGGCGACGTTTATGACTCAGGCTATCCAAGGAAGTTCGTGGCGCAGGTCTTGAAGGAGATTCTGACGACGGGCCAGTGGAAGGTTCAGATTCACGACAACCTAAACGAGAAGGAAAAGACCGTAGACATCGTGGTACGGTTTGACCTGAAGTAATGCGGCAGTGCACCGGTTGTGGTAGTAGTACTAGAGAGCACTTTTATAAGGAGATCATTTCCATGAGAGTCCGGGGAATCGGCGTTTCCCTTGTAACGTTCCTTCTGTGTGCTGGAATGGCTTTTGCGGCCAAAGCTCAAACCTTCACCGGCACGGTGAGCGATGCCATGTGCGGTGCGCATCACATGATGGAGGGCGACCCAGCAGCCTGTCTGCGGGCTTGCGTCAAAAAGGGATCGAAGTACGCCCTGGTTGTCGGCGATAAGGTTTACACGCTGGACGCCAAGGACCAGGCGACGATGGACCAACTGGATAAGCTCGCGAATGCGAAGGCCTCGGTGAAAGGCTCGCTGGACGGGGACACGATCGAAGTCACTTCGGTGACGGCGGCAAAGTAGGGTTTCTGGCGTCTTCCAGAACACCGCGCCGCGTCTATTAACCTCGGTTCGCCGCGAAAACGTTTAAGAATCGTGATTGCTCATCTTGCTTTGGAGGAAAATCTGGGCCATTGCGGTAGAGGCGCTAAGACAGATGTGGCGAGGGACGTGGCACTCCAGGTCTTCGCCATCGATTTTTTTCAAGCCTGAACCAATTTTCACATTCCCTTTACAATTCTGTGTGCTAAATTTGACCCTCGTTCACAACAAAAACGGAGGCACAAGAATTGGGCAAAGACATGGTCCCGAAGCGGATTTTCTTTACCAAGGGGGTCGGGAAACATCGGGAACGTCTTACATCATTTGAGCTGGCGCTGCGAGACGCCGGCATTGCCGCCCAGAATTTAGTCCGCGTCTCATCCATCTTTCCGCCAAATTGCAAATTGATTCCTCGCTCGCAGGGGCTGAAGTACCTTAGCCCTGGTGAAGTGGTCTTTGCCGTCGTGGCCGAAAATTCCACGCGCGAGCCGCACCGCCTGTTGGCCTCGAGTATTGGAGTCGCGATCCCTGCCGACCGCAATACATACGGCTACCTTAGCGAGCATCATTCCTTTGGCGAAACGGACAATTCGGCAGGCGACTATGCCGAGGAACTGGCGGCTGAGATGTTAGCGACAACGTTGAACGTCGAATTCGACCCGGACCGGTCGTGGGACGAGAAGAAAGAAATTTACCGGATCTCGAACAAGATCGTTAGAACCGCGAATATTACGCAATCGGCGGTCGGGGATAAACGCGGGCTTTGGACGACCGTGATCGCCTCGGCTGTGTTGATTTTTGACTGACCGGATCTAAATCCAAGAGACACTGAGAAAGCCCGTTCGCCCCGGAACTCCATCCGCGGTTTGGGGAAATTTTCAAACCAACAGAGACACAAAGTTACGCGAAGGCACGTTCCAGCAGATTCCTCGTCGCCCCTGCGCTCCTCGGAATGACAAGTTGTTACTGGATCATTTCTTAGCGCCGGCTTTCTCTTTTTTCTTTGCCGAGCTTTCGCTCTTGCCCTTCCCCAGCCGGCTCAGTACGGCCGCGACGATGATGGGCAACCCCACGGTCGCGTCCACGAAAACCTCGCCGAACCTACCGCCTTCCGCCGGAGGGACAAACTTTCCCCATGAGATCGCTTCGCTGTAGGGACTACCAGATAATCCGCCCCAGTAAACAGGTTCAGGGCAAATTCGGACGCCATAGTGATAGCGCTTGAGCGGAATGTTCTCCCCGAGGCGACGATGGCGAAGTTCACAGAAGGGACCGAATTGTTGCGACCAGTTCCGTGGTACACCTCCGCCGATCGTGAATATCCCGAGCCGAGTTTGGCGCAGCAGCGTGGCCGCGAAGTGTTCTAAGTCTTCGAAGGGATCAAAGCGCAGTTTGTGACGGCCGGTCGACTCGCGCAAACGATTATTCAGCGCGACGTCGAGGCCGAGCTCGGAATCGGTGAAAGCGGGCACAAATACCGGAACTCCCTTCTCAAACGCTGATTTCAAAATGCCGCGACCCTGTGCATGCTTGGCGAGATGCGCTCCGATGGCATGGTTGAGCTTGTAGGAGCACATAACCTCGTTGTGGTCCCATTTTTCGAGGATTTCGGACATCACTTCTTCAACGTCGTCGAGGTTTTGCTCGGGTTCGAGCGTGTCGTAGACGCGGTTGTAACCTTGCTCGTAGAGCTCCGTGTCGGGGACATCGGGGTTGTAGCGGAAGTGAGCGCGGCCGGTCGCTTCGACCAGGCCGTGGGCCATGAGAGCTCCGGTGGAAACAATCGCATTGACGATACCGCGGTCGATGAGTTCGGCGATGATCAAGCTCTGCTTGGCAACGGTCATCGCGCCGGCAAGCGTCATCACAACGAAACAATCTTTGTCCCGAGCCATGGCTTCGAGCACATCGGCGGCTTCGCCCATCTGGCGTCCGGTGAAAGCCGTTTTCGACATTGCCCGCACGAGGTCGTCGATTGAATGCGCCTGGGTAAGGTCCAGTGACTCGAGCGGAACCAGGCGGTCCTCGATAGGGTTGTGAAGTTTCCGGTCGATGCCGGCGCCATCATGATTGCCTTGCTTCATGAATTCTCTCCGTTATGGGTTCGAGTACTACTCTACTAGAAGGCTGCGAGGCACTGCTACGGCGCGAGCCCGTTCTCGTTGGACTTTGGGCAAAAGCTCTTAACCGCAAAGAACGCGGAGGTTTCGCGAAGATCGCGAGGAAACGTCCTCTGATATTCTAGTTCCTCACGAGGAGGATGGTTTGGCAGCGGAGAAATTTCGCGTCGGACTGGTGCAGATGTCTGCGACACCCGATCCCGAAAACAACTTGCAGCGCGCCATCGAGCATGTACGCAATGCTGCCGGGAAAGGTGCCCAAGTCGTCTGCCTGCCGGAACTCTTTCAGACACAGTATTTCTGCCAGCGCGAAGACGCGGCGTTGTTTGATCTGGCCGAGCCGATTCCTGGACCGACATCGGCAAAACTGGCGGAGGTCGCAAAACAACTGCGTATCGTTCTGATCGCTTCGTTGTTTGAAAAGCGCGCTCCGGGCGTTTATCACAACACGGCAGCGATTTTCGATGCGGATGGCAGCCTGCGCGGGCTCTATCGGAAAATGCACATCCCGGACGATCCTCTTTATTACGAGAAGTTCTATTTCACGCCGGGCGATCTCGGATTTCGGGCGTTCGACACGAACGCGGGAAGAATCGGCACGCTGGTTTGCTGGGACCAGTGGTATCCCGAGGGCGCTCGTTTGACGGCGCTGCAAGGTGCCACCGTTCTTTTCTATCCCACGGCGATTGGCTGGCACCCGGCCGAGAAGGCCGAATTCGGAAACGCGCAACATGATGCGTGGCGTACGATTCAACGGGCACACGCGATCGCCAATGGAGTTTATGTTGCGGTAGTCAATCGCGTAGGGTTTGAGAATGGCGACATTCGCGGAAAATCGGCTTCGGGCGCAGGTCTAGAATTCTGGGGTGGTTCGTTCCTGTGCGATCCGTTTGGCCGCGTGATCGCAGAGAGTTCGCATGACAAAGAAGAGATTCTGACCGGCGAAGTCGACTTGCGAATCCTGGAAGATATTCGCCGAAATTGGCCGTTCCTGCGGGATCGGCGAATCGACAGCTACGCGCCGATCACGAATCGGATGATTGACTAGAACAGCAATCCTGTGGCGCACTCAACGAAACCAGCTTTCCGAATGCCGGCCGAGTGGGAGCCGCACGCCGCCACGTGGCTCGCTTGGCCACACTATAAGGATGACTGGCCAGGGAAATTTGAACCCATCCCCTGGGTGTATGCGGAGATCATTCGGCACCTCGCGAAACATGAGCGGGTTGAACTGATTGTCAACGATGCCACGTCTGAAAAATCTGCTAGAAAAATCCTCGACCGCGCGAACGCCTTAAGTGACAACGTTCGTTTTCATCGCTGGCCGACGAACCGTGTGTGGACGCGGGATTCCGGGTGCACATTCGTCAAGCTTTCTGCACGACTGAAGCCGTGCCCTTCCACAGTCACTCAAGATTTGGAGACTCGAGTGGCTGCGATCACATGGCGTTTCAACGCATGGGCAAAGTACTCCAACTACCAGCGCGACGAAAAAATCGGCGGTCTTATGGCGAAGATTGCAGAAGCCGACGAAATTCAGCCAATCTTCAGGAAGAAACGCGCCGTTCTTGAAGGCGGCTCGATCGATGTCAACGGCCAAGGCACACTTCTGACGACACAAGAATGCCTACTCAGCAAAGTCCAGCAACGCAATCCCGGCATGTCGCGCAAAGACTACGAAAGGATGTTCGGCGAATATTTGGGCATCAAAAACGTGGTCTGGCTCGGTTCAGGGATCGCAGGCGACGACACGCATGGGCATGTTGATGACATCACCCGGTTCGTAGCGCCCGACACAGTTGTCACTGCGGTTGAAACCGATCCGGCAGATGCGAACTACGAACCTCTGCGCGAGAACATTCGCCGCTTGCGAGAGTCGACGGATCAAGATGGCAAGCCCTTGGCCATCATCGAGCTTCCGATGCCAGCGCCAGTCATGTTTGAGAAGCGCCGCCTTCCGGCCAGCTACGCCAACTTTTACATAGCGAACGGGGTGGTGCTCGTGCCAGTTTTCAATGATCCCAATGACCGAGTTGCGTTAGATGTTCTGGCGGACGTCTTCCCCGACCGGGCTGTCATTGGAATTTACTCCGGAGACCTGATCTGGGGATTTGGCGCCATGCACTGCATGACGCAGCAGCAACCGGCAGCGGGCTAGCTGACTTCATCCACAACTTTAATGAACGCCCTCTAAGATATACAGCTCTGAGAGTTGACGAAGGGTATTGTAGGCAAAATATTGCGCGTCAGGAGTTATGGCGACGCGAGTTATGCCGAAGCCACCTGTAGCCTCGCGCATGGTTAGTGTCTTGACCAGTTGGCGGTTCCCCGTGCCCAGGTCGATGCGGTAAATCTCGGCCCTCAACCCGAGATAATCCGCAGCAAAGATCGACTTGCCATCAGCCGACATTTGCATCGGGCGGTCTTTGTCCTGCAGTCCTTTAACTTCAATGGGAAGCGAATGGCCGTCGAGGGGCAGAAGTTGCACGTTCTTCTCGTTTCGCACTCCGAGAAACTTGCCATTCTGACTAACGACACCGTTCACCCCTTCGGGCGTGAGGGGTTGGAGTTGGTTTGAATCAGGATCGAAGAGGAACGTACGCGGCTTATGGCCCGGTTCATTCCCCGCCAACACTACATGACGGCTGTCGGCTGCAAAGCCCTGCATTCCGGGATTCTCCACGCCGGGTGGATTCAGGTATTTCACTTCGCCGGCCCCGGTGGGAATCAACAAAAATCGCACGGGGTTGCTTTGCTGTGCTGCAAGCACGAATTTCTGGTCTGGCGAGAGAGCTACTCCATAGCCGTCGTTCAAGAGCACGGCTGAGCTACCGTCGGTCTGGCGGAGAAAGATCTTGCCGAGGGCCCCGCCGCCCTTCCCACCTTCGTGAAATAGCACCTGTTTTCC